>ERZ772854.171-NODE-171-length-82470-cov-8.768889_pt1 | contig 82470 bp, 74 predicted proteins | sample MGYA00580844_ERZ772854 | MGnify/ENA primary metagenome ERZ772854 (study PRJEB29015, sample SAMEA2737727) | human gut metagenome | biome: human gut; feature: human-associated habitat; material: faeces | place: China | collected 2012 ...
ACGGTTTCGTATTGATTCATACTTCGTTTAATTAAATAAATAAATTATTTGATTTTAAATGCGGGTGCAAAGTTAGACATTTTATTTTGAACTACAAATATTTAATCTTTTTTTGTATCCGAAGATAGGATTTATCCGGGAAGTGACTTACCTTTGCAAAGTTGTTTAAACAATAATTTCATGATAGAGCAATTTAATTTCGACATTCGACTTATATTTGCCATATTAAATGGCAAAGTTTCTGCGGCAATCAACCGGAAACTGTACCGTAACTTCCGTCAGAACGGATTGGAAATCAGTCCCGAACAATGGACGGTACTCATTTTCCTGTGGGAAAAAGACGGCGTGACGCAACAAGAGTTGTGTAATGCAACTTTTAAAGACAAGCCCAGCATGACCCGTTTGATAGATAATATGGAACGGCAACATCTTGTTGTGCGCATTTCCGATAAAAAAGACCGCCGCACCAACCTGATCCATCTGACCAAAGACGGAAAAGAACTGGAGGAAAAAGCGCGTGTCATTGCCGGACAGACTCTGAAAGAGGCTCTTCACGGTATCACTCTCGACGAATTGAGCATTGGACAGGAGGTACTGAAAAAGGTGTTCTACAATACAAAAGATTAGATAGAAGAACTTCTCTCCAAATCATAAAATCCACTAAATCGTGCATTTATAATGGAATTTTTATCCAAATAATTTCGCCCGTTAAAGAATTATGCTTTAATTTGTGACTGGAATATTATAATCTATTAAAATACACACGCATGAAAGGCTTATTAAAGAACTTAGGATTGATATTAATCTTGGCCGGAGTAGTCATCCTGTTGGGTTGTTCATTTACAGGTAATGTAAATAACAACGCCATTCTGGGTACTTCTGTAGTACTTGTAGTACTGGGACTCATTTCTTATATTGTTATTAATAAGAAGATCGCTGATTAATCTCACAGAAATCAATAAAAAATCCCGGAAACATTCGTTTCCGGGATTTTTTATTTCAGTTATCAAGAAGTAAATCGCATTAAGATTCAACTTCCGGCGTAATCAGCTTGTAGCCTTTTCCGTGAATATTGATAATCTCGATAGAATCATCTTCTTTCAAATGTTTACGCAGTTTCGTAATATACACATCCATACTGCGGGCATTGAAATAGTTATCATCAATCCAGATAGTCTTCAAAGCAAAGTCACGCTGCAAAATCTCGTTGGCATGTGCACACAACAATCCCAGCAATTCCGATTCCTTGGTAGTCAGCTTAGTTTGTTTGTCACCGATAGCCAGAATCTGCTTTTGTGTATCAAACGTAAACTTACCGATCTTATAGATATTGCTTTCTTTGTTCTTCTTTCCACGAACACGTCTCAGGATCGCTTCAATTCTGAAAGTAAGTTCTTCCATACTGAAAGGTTTGGTGATGTAATCATCCGCACCAATCTTAAATCCTTCCAGAATATCCTCCTTGAGTGTCTTTGCAGTCAGGAAGATAATCGGAATTTCAGCGTTGGCCGCACGAACCTCCTGTGCCAGCGTGAAACCATCTTTCTTAGGCATCATCACGTCGAACACGCACAAGTCATATTTATTCTTCAGGAAAGCCTTAAATCCGGCTTCTCCATCAGGATACAACTCAGCAGAGTAACCTTTCGCCTGTAAATATTCTCTTAAAAGCATGCCAAGATTTTCATCATCCTCGCATAATAAAATACGCAGTTTCTCGTCCATATCAATCATTTTTTAATAAAGGTAATGCAATAATAAATTTAGTTCCTACATTCAGTTCACTCTCCGCCCGGATGGTTCCCTTATGATCCTGAATAATTTTTTTCACATAAGCCAGTCCCAGACCGAAACCTTTTACATCGTGCAGATTACCTGTATGCACGCGATAGAACTTATCAAACACCTTCTTCAGGTTTTCTTTTTTAATACCAATACCGTTGTCCTGTATCGAAATCATCAGTTTACCGGGTTCGTTCCAAGTTCTCACGTCGAGCACCAGGTCTTCTTCGGGCTTCTTGTATTTCACCGCGTTATCCATCAGGTTGAATATCACATTGGTGATATGCATTTCGTCCGCAAATATAACAGGATTGGTAGCCTCAAGGTTCGATGTAATCTTACCATTATAGCGTTCCACCTTCAGAGCGAACGTATTGATAACCCCGGAAATCAACTCATTGGCATCGAGTTCTTTCATCTTCAGTGTTGCTTTCTGTCTGTCGAACATAGACATCTGAAGAACTTTCTCCACCTGGAATCTCAACCGCTTCGTTTCATCATTAATGACTCCCGATATATGCTGGAACATCTGCGGTGATTTCCCGACTGCGGGATCTTTCAGCATCTGCGCGGCAAGCGAGATGGTAGATATCGGTGTCTTGAACTCGTGTGTCATATTGTTGATAAAGTCATTCTTCATTTCTGTCAGCTTCTTCTGGCGGAAGACGATGTAGATAGTGAAGATGAATGTAATCAACAGTACAAAAGTGAATATCATCGAAGGGATCATAAAACTAACCGAGTCGAAGATATAATCTTTCTTTCCCGGAAAGTGCACCTTCACAATACTCATCTTCGCAGGCGGATCATTTTGGAACAGAGGTTGGGTATAAGAATCCTCACTTCCTCCCTCTTCGTAATCCGAACAGCGATATACCTCACGTCCATCTTTATCGATTACCGAAAAATGATATAGCAGCTCTATACCATTATTAATAAAGTTAGACTTCAGATAATTATCCAGCTTCTTAAAGTTCACCCGTTCGCCAATCGACTTATCGCTTGCTTTGTAAATCATCCGCAAAGCTACATCGTCGAGCAGGAAACGCTGATACATATACCTATTTTTAATAGCGTCGGTCAAGCTTCGCGATGTCTGCGGAATGGTATTCCGGCCATGTCTCTCCGAAATCATGGCTTTGGGCACCTTCGACGGCTCGGTGGTAATCATCTTTAGTTCAAACTCCGAATACAGGGTTCCGTCCGGTGACTTGAACCTATAACGCTCCGATTGCTGAATCAAACCATTTTTCTGTTCGGTAGTAGAAGAAGACTGAGCCAGTGCTCTACGTTCCGCTTCAGTAATGTCTTCTAACAGCCAACGTTGCGTTTCATCATACTCCACATCCTTTGAAACCTGAAACAAAGCATTTCGCACGGATGTATTAAATTGTTCTTTACGCATCTTCACCATTTCTTCGATGTAGCTCACTTGTAAATAGAGCAAACTCAGAAAGGAAAGACCCATAATAATGCCTAATATCCAGATTGTTGACTTTTTCATAGCAACAAAATTAACACTCCCTAATTAACACTCCTAACAGCTTAACCTGTTTTAACAGGATGTTCTCTATAATTAACCGAAAGACGTTTTTTAGGTCGTATTCTGACCACTATAACAAAACGTATATGCCTTTGGTTTGCAAATTTAATAAAAAATTAAAGATTTCTCTTCAGAAAATCTACTTTCTTTAATCATTGTTAATGAGTAAGCAGGTTTCAAGAGACGACCGACGAACTGTCAATGGCATGTAACGGCAGCTACAACCACAAGCAGAATGCCTTAAAAGAACAAAGCTACGAGCAGTTGCACATACATTGTACACTCCTCGTAGCTTTATAACTCAGCAGTTCAGCCATTTGCAGCCCGTAGTCCGGCAGGCTGTAACCACATTATTCTTCTGTTTGCTTGGATTCGAAGTCTTTTATTAATTTATCCTGTACATCACTCGGAACAAGTTCGTAACTTGCAAATTTCATAATGAACGAAGCACGACCTCCGGTAAGCGAGCTGAGCGCTGTCGAATAAGAAGCCATCTCTTTTAAAGGCACTTTAGCGACCAGCTTTTCATAACCGTTTTCGCTGCTCATGCCCATGATCATGGCACGACGTCCCTGGAGATCTCCCATCACATCACCCATCTTATCGGAAGGCACAAAGACTTCTACATCATAAATAGGTTCGAGAATCTTCGGTCCCGCATTCTTAAATGCTTCGCTGAAAGCATTGCGTCCGGCCAGCATGAACGAGATTTCATTAGAATCTACCGGGTGCATCTTTCCGTCATATACGATGACACGTACATCGCGGGCGTACGAACCGGTGAGAGGTCCCTGCTCCATACGGGACATGATACCTTTAAGGATAGCAGGCAGGAAGCGGGCATCGATAGAACCACCGACAATACTGTTAACAAATACCAATTTTCCGCCCCATTCCAATGGAACTTCTTCGGTACCTTTCACATTAATCTTAAATTCCTGTCCACCGAACTTATATGTATCGGGCACCGGCATTCCTTCATAATATGGTTCTACGATCAAGTGTACTTCACCAAACTGTCCGGCACCACCCGATTGTTTTTTATGACGATAGTCGGCACGGGCCGCCTTAGTGATGGTCTCACGATAAGGAATCTTCGGTTCCTCGAATTTCACCTGAAGTTTTTCATTATTCTCCAGACGCCACTTTAAAGTACGGAGGTGGAATTCACCCTGACCATGTACGATGGTCTGTTTCAACTCTTTCGATTGTTCGATGACCCAAGTCGGATCTTCCTCGCGCATACGGTTCAAGATAACCATCATCTTCTCTGTATCGGCTTCGTTCACCGGTTTGATGGCGCGTGAATATTTAGAATTCGGATATTTAATAAAATTAAACCGGTTTTCGGCACCTTTACCATTTAGCGTGTTTCCGGTATGAACATCTTTCAGCTTCACGGTACAGCCGATATCACCGGCCACCATCTCTTCTACTTTGATACGGTTGGCACCGGCACAAGCATAAATCTGTGCCACACGTTCTTTCGAACCGCGGTCGGCATTCGTAAAGTCATCTCCTTCGTGCACTTTTCCGCTCATCACCTTGAAGTATTGAACGTCGCCAATATGCGGCTCCACACCTGTTTTGAAAAAATAGAGTGAAGTAGGCCCATCGGGATCGGGTTCCACCACTTCACCACGGGTATTGTGCACTTTCGGCATTTCGGATACACCGGGCACTACATTACCCAGGAACTCCATCAGACGACGTACACCCATATCTTTGCCTGCACATACACAGAATACGGGGAACATGCCACGTGCAGCTAATCCTTTGCGGATACCTTCACGCATTTCGTCTTCTGTCAGTGAATCCTGTTCGAAGAATTTTTCCATCAAGCCTTCATCATTCTCAGCAGCGGCTTCTACCAGGGCTTTGTGCATTTCCATAGCCTTGTCCATCTCTTCGGCCGGGATCTCTTCAATAGTGGGTGCTCCACCTTCGGGTCCCCAAGAGTATTTCTTCATCAGCAGCACGTCGATCAGTGAGTTGAAATTCGGGCCTGTAGCCAAAGGATACTGGACGGGAACCACTTTCGGTCCGTAAATGGACTTCAGTTGTTCAAGCACCATATCATAATCGCACTTCTCGTTATCGAGTTGATTCACCAGGAAGATTACCGGTTTACCCAGTTTTTCGGTATAGCGGAAATGATTTTGTGTTCCCACTTCCGGTCCATATTGTCCGTTCAGCAGCAAAATAGCTGTATCGGTTACGTTGAGTGCCGTCATGGCAGCACCTACAAAGTCATCGCTGCCCGGACAGTCTATGATGTTCAGTTTCTTTCCATTCCATTCCACATGAAAAATAGTTGAAAAGACGGAATATCCATATTCCTGTTCCACCGGAAAGTAATCGCTTACGGTATTCTTGGCAGTAATCCTGCCGCGACGTTTTATAATACCACTCTCATAGAGCAACGCTTCTGTGAGAGTGGTTTTTCCTGAGCCGTCATTGCCAAGAAGGGCAATGTTCTTAATTTCGTTAGTCTGATATACTTTCATGATATATAAGATTTAAATGAATGATTCAGTATGTGTTTTTCGCATACCCTTTTTTTACTGAGGCGCAAATTAGGCATTAATCAAATGAAAAGCAATAAAACTGACAGTGTTACTAAACAATGTTATGTAACATGTTGATACAAACAGGAAGAGAATAAACCGTTTGTCAGAATGAAAGTCTTTTCCTTTATTATCTATTAAAAAGCATTATCCACCTCACATCTGCTTACACTACCTTCTGCCAAACTGAATGAAATAGGATTCAGTAACAGAGTTTTCGGCGCAAAACGGGAGTATTTGAGGCAAAAGACGGCGGTTTTTCAGCACAAAGACGGTGTATTTCCGGAAAAAGAAGTAAGTATTCGGACCCAAAGAAGTAAGCACTTTCCGGAAATGCTTACTTCATTTCCGAAAATCTCCTCATGTTTTGCCACATTACATATATTGTTATAACAAAAAGGCCGTATGAATGCCTCTTTCTCCTCCGGTTGTTCTGTAAAGCCAGTCAAACTATATATAACAGAATCACCGAAAGAAGAGGGAAATAGAAGAAAAAGGGCAGGATTCCGCCGCACAGCTATCTATTGGAGAACAGATATCACAGATCTGTGACACATGGGAAAATCCTACCGGCAAATGCAGGCGTTTTTTTCTCCAACCTTCAGAGCGGCACGAAACGAAAGCATTCTGAGATCATCGGATAATCAGATTGTCAAATGGTTAAAAAGGAACTTTCCTCCCGTTAAATAAGAAAGAATATATGCCCTGCAAAGTTGTTTACTAAAACGAAAACCTTACTTTTGCAATTTAAAACGCAAAAATAACTCAGACTATCATGGCAGGCATATACATACATGTCCCCTTCTGTAAGACACGCTGTATTTATTGCGATTTTTACTCCACCACGCGAAGCGAACGGAAAGGACACTACATCAAAGCCCTCTGCAAGGAGCTGGAAATGAGATATACTTACCTGAAAGGAGAGCCCATAGAAACGCTCTACTTTGGTGGAGGTACTCCTTCGCAACTTGATGAAGAGGACTTCCGGAAAGTGTTCGACACCGTCCGGCGTGTATACGGAATGGAAAATTGCCATGAAATAACGCTTGAAGCCAATCCGGATGACCTCTGTCCGGAATATGTGCAAATGCTCTCCCGCTTGCCATTCAACCGCATCAGTATGGGTATCCAGACTTTTGATGATGCCACGCTTACGTTATTGAAGCGACGCCACAATGCCACTCAAGCCATTCGTGCAGTAGAATTATGCCGTACCTACGGGTTCCGCAACATCAGCATCGACTTGATTTACGGACTTCCCGGTGAGACAGCAGAGCGTTGGGAAAAGGACCTGCAACAAGCCGTTGCCCTCAATGTGGAGCATGTTTCGGCCTACCACCTGATTTATGAAGAAGGTACTCCTATTTATAGAATGTTGCAAAAACACCAGGTTGAAGAAGTGGACGAGGACAGCAGTGTCCGGTTCTTCACCTTATTGATAGACCGGCTGCAGGAAGCAGGATATGAGCACTACGAAATATCCAACTTTTGCAAGCCGGGAATGTATTCACGCCATAACACTTCGTACTGGCAAGGGGCCAGTTACCTCGGTTGTGGTCCGTCGGCACACTCTTTCGACGGAGCAACACGCGAATGGAACTGTTCGTCGATAGAGAAATACATAGCAGGCATCGAAAGCGGCAAACGGGACTTTGAACGGGAAGAACGGGATTTAACTACCCGGTACAATGAATTTGTCATTACCTCCGTCCGCACTCAATGGGGAATTTCACTCGAACGCCTCCGCAACGATTATGGAACCGAACTGGAACAATACTGCCTCAAGATGGCACGTCCTTCTTTAGAAAACGGCAAATTAGAAATACACGAAGGTGCTCTGCGCCTCACCCGAGAAGGAATTTTTATTTCCGACAGCATCATGAGCGATCTTCTCCGGGTGGACAACTAAAATTATAAAGTCATGACCGAATCAGAGGTTCGAAAACTATTAAGACGAATGAAGGAGCTGGACTCGCAAACGGCGTTCCGATCCTTCTACGATATGACGTACGACCGGCTTTACCGCATTGCCTACTATTACGTAAAGCGGGAAGAATGGTCGCAGGAGATCGTACTTGATGTATTCTTGAAACTCTGGGAACAACGCAGTTCGTTGCCCGAAGTCAAAAGCATTGAGGACTATTGCTTCATACTGGTGAAAAACGCCTCACTCAACTATCTGGAAAAAGAAAACAGGCGCACAACCGTATCCACCGAAGTATTGCCGGAACCGGAAGCACAAAGCGATTCGCCCGAGGAATCAATGATCAGTGAAGAGCTATTCGCCATCTATGTGAAGGCGCTCGACCGCCTGCCCGAACGTTGCAGAGAAGTGTTCATCCGCGTCCGCGAAGAAAAACAAAGCTATGCACAGGTGGCCGAAGAATTGGGCATCAGCACAAAGACCGTAGACGCCCAACTCCAGAAAGCAACAATCCGACTGAAAGAAGCGATATTGACGATGAACGATAAACAATGAACCACCGACCGGAAACGATGGACAAGGTTTAACTTTTATTTGCATATCCCCGATAGGGAGATCCTTCGAACGCTCTGTCTTTATCAGTGAAATTCATTTTAATCAAAACACAAAGACTTAGCTTATGAAGAAGTTATTAAGACCTACAACCTTTGCATTGTTTACGATGGCACTGTGTTTCACTGCATGCGAAAACGGCAACAACTCCTATCCCAAGGAATATCTGGGATTCGAAAAGAAAGCGCAGGACTTCTCTTACCAAAAGAATACTGCGGAAGCCGAATTCCAGGTAAAGATCATTGCGGTTGATAAAACGAAAGAAGACCGGATTGTCTTCATCGAATCACCCTCACGTCCGACGAAACCCGGAAGTTCTTCGGCACAGTTTTTTAAGATTAAAGATAATAAAGTCACCATCAAGGGAGGCAGTAAATCGGCCAAAGCCACTATTCTGGTCTATCCCCAGAAAGTGGGAACGAATGAATACATTCAGCTTATCTGCCGGCCTCAGAACGGAAAGTCGGAAACGACCCAAATGTCTATCCGGCTGGTGAAAAAATAACGAAATAAAAAATGAAGTATACCGACCAGGAACTTAACCGATTATTGGAGAAACTCATAGCCTCCACCCGCTCGCCCAGAGGAAGATTCTCGGCAGCGGCAAGCTATCAGATATTAGAGAAGCGATTGCCACGTCCGGCACACCGGCTTTTCTCTATACGCATTTTCTCGGCAGTAGCCGCCATCGCTTTGTTCTGCTACATCGGATGGAGCACTTATTGCTATCTGAAACCTGCCGCCTTGCAAACCGTTTCTACACTGGCCGACACACGGACTATAAAGTTACCCGATGGAACGGAAGTGACACTGAACCATTTCTCTTCTCTCACCTATCCCAAGAAATTCAAGGGGAAACACAGGGAAGTGGACTTGAAAGGAGAAGCGTATTTCGAAGTGACGAAGAATCGGGAACACCCTTTCATCGTACAGACAGAGTCGGTCAATGTAGAGGTACTGGGAACTCACTTCAACGTAGAGTCCTATCCGGACGATCCGGAAGTGAAAACCACCCTACTCGAAGGTTCCGTGATGGTGAGCAATAAAGCCAATTCTGTGCGCATGGTTCTGAAGCCAAACGAAAGTGCTATATATAATAAGGTGAAAAAGAGCATGACCCTTGAAGTTTCAGATCGCGCTGCTGAAGAGATAGCTTGGCGGAATGGCGAATTAGTCTTCACCAACCTTCCCCTGCAGGAGATCGCCCGACAGTTGTCCAACACGTTTGGTGTAAACATCTCCATAGCAGACAAAGCATTGCAGAACTACCGGATTACGGCACGATTCTCCGACGGAGAAGGACTCGATCAGATTCTCGATCTGCTGCATACAGTCGGTAAATTCAACTATTCACACAACAATGAAGAAATAACGATTACTACTAAACTTAACTAAACATGAGAAAATCCAATCCGGATTTCCACCACATCAGAAGTTACATTCTGATGTGTGTGGTTTCCATATTCTTTTCGACTATCAACGCGCAGACACCGGAGCCCAGGATCACCCTCAAGCTGCCAAACACCAGCCTCTCAGAGATTATCCGGCATATAGAACAAGCCACCGGTTTCTCTTTCATCTACGGTGAAGAGGTGAAACTCGACCATAAAGTCAGCCTCAACGTACAGAAGAAACCTCTCGGAGAAGTTCTGAACCAGTTGTTTGCCAACGAACCGATAAGCTATAAAATAACAGGAAAGCACATCCTGTTACAAAAAATACCTCCCAAACCCGTAAGCCGCAGGTTTACTATCAGTGGATACGTAACCGACGGGGCGTCTGCCGAAACGCTGATTGGTGCCAATATTCTTGAGAGTCGTCATCATCAAGGAACCACCACCAATCCTTACGGTTTCTACAGCATTACGCTGCCAGAAGGAGAAGCTCAGTTGAGCTTCTCCTATTTGGGTTACACCAGCCAGCAACACGTACTGACCCTGACCCGTGACACCCTGCTGAACATCCGGATGAAAGACAGCAACATGCTGCAAGAAGTGGTCGTCGTGTCGGACAAGACCGAATCGGGGATCATGGCCACTCAAATGGGTGCCAGCGAGATACCGATGACACAAATAAAAAACACTCCCAGCATACTGGGAGAAGCAGATGTAATGAAAGCCATCCAGTTGATGCCGGGCGTACAGGCCGGAATGGAAGGATCTGCCGGATTGTATGTACGTGGCGGCGGCCCCGACCAGAACCTGATCTTGCTGGACGGTGTACCGGTGTACAACGTAGACCATTTATTAGGATTCTTCTCTGTCTTCACTCCCGAAGCCGTAAAGAAAGTAACCCTCTTCAAAAGTTCTTTCCCCGCCCGCTTCGGCGGACGCCTCTCCTCCGTAATTGACGTACGCACCAATGATGGCGACATGAAGAACTATCATGGCGTAGTCAGTATAGGACTCCTGACCAGCAAACTCAATTTCGAAGGGCCGATCATCAAGGACCGGACTTCTTTCAACATTTCTGCCCGCCGCTCCTACATCGACCTGCTGGCCAAACCCTTCATGCCGAAAGAAGAAAAGTACAGTTATTACTTTTATGACATCAATGCCAAAATCAACCATAAATTCTCCGACCGGAGCCGCCTCTTCCTCAGTGCATACAATGGCAAAGACCATTTCATGACAAAGTATGACGACACTTACTACGGTGACGAAGACAAGTACAGGGATGGCGGAAAGATGAACTGGGGAAATACCATCGTTTCGGGACGCTGGAACTACATCTTTAACAACAAACTGTTCAGCAATACCACAGTCGCTTTCAATAACTATAAGTTTGACGTCAGCACGTTCACCAAGAACGAGATACATACAAACAACCAAATAACCTGGAACCGCTATAAAGCCGACTATAAATCGGGAATCCGGGACTGGAGTGCTCAGATAGATTTTGACTATAATCCTATCCCCGCACACCATGTCAAGTTCGGAATGCAATACCTGCACCATAGTTTCCGTCCGGAAGTATCCACCTCAAAGATATTCGACAAGACCGGAGAAACCATCGAGCGGGATACGACGTATTATACCGCCTCTAACAGCGAAATCCTTGCCCACGAAGCATCTGCCTACCTTGAAGATAACTTCAATCTAAGCAGTCGCCTGCGTATGAATCTGGGCCTGCACTTCTCGACTTTCCAAGTGCAAAAGAAGAACTACTTCTCCATACAACCCCGCATCTCCGCACGCTATCAGCTCAACAAGGACATCGTAATCAAAGCTTCTTACACCAAAATGAGCCAGTATGTACACTTGATTTCATCCATGCCGTTCGCCATGCCCACCGACCTGTGGGTGCCGGTGACCAATAAAATCAAACCGATGCAGGCGCATCAGGTATCGTTGGGTGGCTATTACACAGGAATCGACGGATGGGAATTCTCGGTGGAAAGCTACTATAAAGGAATGAAAAATGTGCTTGAATACAAAGACGGAGTCAGTTTCCTCGGCTCTTCCACCGGATGGGAAGACAAAGTGGAGATGGGACGCGGACGCTCCATGGGTATAGAATTCATGGCACAGAGAACCATAGGGAAGACAACCGGATGGCTGGCATATACATTGGCCAAGAGTGACCGTAAGTTTGCCAAAGGAGGGATAAACAATGGGGCACGCTTTCCATATAAATATGACCGGAGGCACAATATAGACCTGACCCTCAACCACCGGTTCAACGAACGAATCGACGTAAGTGCCTCATGGATATTTACCACCGGAGGTACAACCACAATCCCCACTGAACTGACAGCTATCATCCGTCCGGGCGATAACAATTCATCGATACAAGAAGGAGATTATGTCAAGCACCGCAACAACTATCGCCTTCCCGCCACGCACCGGCTCAATGTAGGTGTTAATTTCAGCAAGAAAACACGGCATGGCATGCGTATCTGGAACGTCAGTATATATAATGTATACAATGCCATGAACCCTACCTTGGTATACCGCACCTACAAAAAGACTGAATATACTCAAGGCGAACAAGCACAAGGCAACCGCATACCGGTCATCCGGAAATTCACTTTGTTGCCCTGTATTCCTTCATTCAGTTATACATATAAATTCTAAGTATTTATGAAACGATCCATTCCCGACATACTCCTGTTCCTGCTGGTTATTATATCTGCCACAGCCTGCAACCACGATCTCCCTTTCGACCTGAAGGAGAATCCGCCTAAGTTGGTGATGAACGCCATCATCAACGCCGATAGCACTTACAACGAACTGTTCCTGAACTTTACCGGCAGAAACCAAATCGGACAAATTGACGGAGCCACTGTGGAAGTACGCATTAACGGTTCTCTCAGCGAAACGCTGCGCCCCGATCCGTACAGCAGCGATAAAGGACGTTTTTATATCAACAGTACTTTCCGTCCGGGCGATGTAGTCCGCATAGACGCCATGACAGATGACGGTGCATATCATGCATGGGCGGAAGTCACCGTCCCCCAACCTATCGGGAAGATAGAAAAGGTAGATACAGTCTCTATCATGAGAATACCAAGTAACTATGGTTACGGGACTCCGCCGAGAAGACATCTCCGTTATCAAATCCAAATAAACGACCGTCCGGGGGAGAAGAATTTCTATCGGATCATTGTGGAACAGCGGAAATACTGGAAATACTATTGGCAACAGGGTGACCAGATTAACTGGGAATCGGCCATGTCGAAAAGTTTTAAGTTGCAGACAAACGAAGATGTGGTATTGACCGACGGCAAGCCGAGTACGGAAGAAGATGACGAAAACGGCCTGTTCGGCAGTGTCACTAACAAGTATGCCGTATTTGACGACTCACGTTTCGCGGACGGAAGTTATACAATGACTGTCTATAACGATATTTACGGATGGGGATTCTGGGGAAGTGAATATACATGGATAAAAACAGATGTCTATATCCGCATACTCAGCATCACCGAAAAAGAATATTATTATCTGAGGGCACTGAACCTGCTCGACTCAGATGCCTATGACAATACCTTAAGTGAGCCCATTGCTTTCCCCAGCAATGTGAACGGCGGTACCGGAATGGTTGGATTCAGCGCAGAAACCAACTACATGCTGACGGTTAAAAACCACGCAGTTCCCCCAATGGTACCGGATTTATAAAGAAACCACTATCTTTGTGCCCTAAAAGCACATTTATATGTTTATAATAATCGGAATCATGCTTACAGGTATGCTGCTTGGCTACCTGTTACGGAGCAAAAGACTCACATGGATACATAAAGTCATCACATTATTAATATGGCTGTTGCTCTTCCTCCTCGGCATCGACGTAGGAGGCAACGAAGCCATCGTGAAAGGACTGCACGCCATCGGGCTGGAAGCCTTCATCATCACCACAGCAGCCGTAGCCGGAAGCACACTGGCTGCATGGGGACTATGGTATCTGCTTTATGCACGTTATCAGAAAAAGGAGGTGAAGCCATGAAAGGCAGCCTTATTATCGTCTCTTTTTTTATCGTCGGCACCCTGTGCGGACTTTTTCATCTGATTCCATATGATTTCAGCCAAAGCAAACTCAGTTTTTATGCTTTATGCGGGCTGATGTTTTGTGTCGGTATCAGTATAGGCAATGATCCGCAAACATTGAAAAGTTTCCGGTCACTGAATCCGCGCTTATTCTTCCTGCCCGTAATGACCATTCTGGGCACACTGGCAGGATGTGCCGTAGTCAGTCTCTTTCTATCGCATCGCTCACCGGCCGATTGCATGGCAGTGGGTTCCGGATTCGGGTATTATTCACTCTCAAGCATTTTCATCACCGAATACAAGGGAGCCGAACTGGGAACCATCGCACTGCTCTCAAATATCATGCGCGAAATCATCGCCTTGCTTTGTGCTCCTTTATTGGTAAAGTTCTTCGGAAAACTGGCCCCCATTTCAGTCGGAGGAGCTACCACTATGGATACGACTCTTCCCATTATCACCCGTTGTTCAGGGCAGGAATTCGTCATAGTCTCTATCTTTCATGGTTTCATTGTGGACTTTAGCGTGCCGTTTCTGGTGACACTATTCTGTTCCATATAGGCATCTTATTACAAAACTATTTCAATTTTCGCAATAAGGTTATCTTTTTCACACTTCTTTCTTGATATACATCAAGAAATGACACCTTATTGCCTACTTCCCTTCCCTACCCCTTTTATGTTGAACAACATATTTGTATATTTGCATAGGTAAAAAGAAAAAGCTAAGAGCTTAACAATTGTTTTTAATAGGTATTAGGGGTCCTTATGATAAGGATAAGGACAAAGATTAGTTTTCAGGAATAACAATTAAAAAAGTAGGTATTATGAAAAGATTAGGATTAACATTAGTAGCAGCACTCTGCCTTGCTGCCACCACATTTGCAGCAGAAAATCAACCTACAGTTGCAAAATGGGAAGGTAACATCAATGTGAATAAATTGGGTAAATACCTGAATTTATCTTCTGTACAGACAGAAGAAGTAGCCAACATTTGTAACTACTTTGACGAGCAGATGGGAAGAGCCACTACGTCAAAAAAGAATAAAGACACCCTGGTTCGTAACGCTGTCTACGGAAATCTGAAGTTGATGAAAAAAACGTTGACGGATGCTCAGTACACGAAGTATACTACAATACTGAATATGACTTTGAAGAACAAGGGCATCGAAGTAAAGTAGAAACTTGATTGATGAATAAAAGGATAAAAGACCGGTGTCGTCGAATGAACTGACACCGGTCTTTTATTTTTATACCAATCACCGACAGCCGCGAAGATGGTTAGCACTGATGTTTTTGGTTTTCCGGAAGACGAAAAAATATTTCTTGAAAAGTAAAGTCTTATGTAGCAATTATATTGTTTAGCACCAGATTTATCATAGAATCAAGTTTTCTGTTTCGACAACGCTATCACAAAAAGAACGAGGAGAAACGTATCCTCTAACTACCAAAGAATTAATAACGGCCATAACTAAAATTATTATATTTATAATAATTATCTTTTAGGTAAAAGATGCAAGTGAAAATATTTGCGCATAAAAACAATATATATTCCACTCAGCAAGCTGAATAATTACTTATACGACTTCTTGTCGCACGAGATACCTAAAGACACAAAAAATCAAACAATTTTCAATAATTTGATTATGAGTGAATTGGAAGGTTTCATAATATCCTCTCATAGCTACGGTGTTGCATTGATACTGTTACACTATTGGTAAGTGATGTACTTCCTAATAAGGCTACACCATTGGAGTAATTCTTTTATTAGCTCAGAAAGAGCGAGAAAAATCCTCAGTTTAATCTAATTAATAATTCCTGTTTGCTGCAGAAGAAATTTCTTCCTAGTAAAGATGGAACTCGAAGAGGTGTAATACAAAAAAATACAAGAAGCATAACAATAAAGAAAAGCCCATTCTCAAACTTATTGATCCGCCTTTCCTGTTGGTAGAGGAGATTCATCTTACCATGAAAAAGACAATAGATAAAAACGGTATATAGAAAGATCGTTTTGCTAAAATCAGAACGAGTATTAGTCCTTTTCTACAACTTTAAATTTTATTTATAGAATATACTATATTTTAAAACAAAATCTAAGTAATAATTGGAATATGAGTTATAAAAATCAATATTCTTTTTGCAATCTGATTTTCTCGTAAATTAGACAATTTGTTAAATTACGCAAAACACATTAGTATATACTTACAATAAAATTTATTTTGACTATATTAGAAAAATGTTCCTTCAATCTTTAAATATAATATGAACAATGGCACAGTTAGAATTTAAACAATTGAACAAAATTAGTTTACATGAGAATGTTACTAATAGAAACATGGATGAAAAATTATTATTAAAGTGCGAAAATAGTATTCGCGCTTACAAAATTGTGAACTTGCTCAACGAACATAATATTGCGCTACGACAGCATGACGAGAATCAGAATCCTAGGGCTGGTGCATATGGTGCCGTAACTGGTATTGCTATATATGTATTTGCTAAGGATTATGAAAAGGCTTTATCTATAGTTTCCCCTATTCTTAAAGATTTTAATACCACCAGTACATTTTGTCCAAAATGTGGAAGTGAGAATGTAAAACCCATTATTGGTAATCACAAATATATTACTTATTTAATTTTCCTTTGCCTGTTTCTTATACTTACTCCTGGTATTTATATTGCTTTGCCTGAAGATTTTGGACTCAGGTCTTCCTTAATAAATAAAATTGCTTTAATGATGGTTGTGCTAGGTTTTATTTTAATGCCAATTATTAATCATTATAATGTTAATTACAAGTGTAAAAAATGCGGCAATAGATTTAGGCATTATTGACTTTATTGTCCATAATCGATTCTATTGTTTTATTCCAACAGAATCAAGTTAATAAAAAGAGATTGTCTTACATAATAAATGTTTTTTATTATGAGGTTTAAAATTCTGACTTATATATAAAAATCCTACACAGAGGATGCAGATACACAAAATATCAATACATGCCAGGCTTCACTCGCACACTACATCAATGAAAAAAGACTAATTCGGAATATTTAAAACGGAGTATTTAAACCATTATCCATCAGTTCAATATCAGTCTATATCAGCAACATTTGGGAAAAAGTGGGAAAAGACAAACCGCACAAAGCCGTCATCCACAAAAATACGCACAATGAATTATCATAATCCGCCTTACATGAAACGTCCCTATCTTCGTGACGATAACATTTTATCAACTTAAAAAATATACGTATGAAACGGAAAAAAAGACCGGCATCACAAAGTGAAGCCATGATGACACACAATTATTCGGGACTGACAGATACACTAAAAAGATTGGGGATTAACGAAGTGAGCGAAGTAAATGCCATTCTCAGGCTGTCGGACTATGGAAGAAAGGGAACCACGGTGCGGCGACTGATTGCCAACACTTACTGGAGTGGCATAGGGGCAAAAGGAAGGTATCTGATAGCGGCACTGAATAAGGCAAAAAGGAAATAAACGGATAGGGCAAGTCCCCTGTGTATAGTTGACAAAAAAGCAAGTATATCGGCTCTAACCTGCAGAAACCTTTAGTGAGGCTAAGAAGTAAAAATCAGACTTAACAAACTGAAATACAAACTATTCAAAGTTCAAAACATCTGTCAGTAAAAGCTTTGTTTTAACACAGAGTTAAAGTTTATTCTTTGGATGCAAATAACAAGTGTTTTAAATGCAAAAGGCTTGTTATTTGCACACAAGAATAAAATGAACGAAAATTGACGTTAACATTGTTAAACAGCCGGTTTTCCCCTTACAATTCAGCTCAACAATACTCCCTCTTAAACCAAAGTTCGAATACAGGATCAGAAAACACATACAGTTCCCCCTCCTTCTCAATAAAATCACGTTCGGTCAGCATGCGTTTGTTGCGGGTGATGGTTTGTGCACTTCCCGAACCTAACCACTCTTTCAGTTGTTTGCGTTCTTCTACCCGGTTGACGAAATTCTCTTTATCGACCAGTGTACCATACTGAAAAGGTGATTTCATAAGCTGTTTCCTTCTTTATCATAGAACTAAAGATACAAATTATACATCAATGTATAATACATCGATGTATAATTTTAAAGATTATCTATTTCAAAAACAGGCATAGAAGTATCATTTAATGGTCACCATAGTCGCTCCAAAACCATATTCCTGGAAAGAAGCATCCTGATAGCGGCAATTACTATATTTTCGCTTTAATTCATTAATCAATGCTTTACGAAGCACTCCGTCACCTTTACCATGAATGAAAACTATTTTTTGTTCACGTTTGGCTTTGTACTTCTCCATCACTTCACGGAATTTATCCAACTGGTAATTCAGTATCTCGGCATTCCCCATGCCACGTGTGTCATCCAGCAATTCGTTGATGTGCAAGTCTATCTCAAGAATTTCATTCTTTCCGCCACGTTTCATAATCGGTTGTGACTTAGGCTTATCCACTTCCTTCTTTTGGATCAATACAGACTGCAGTTCCTCAGCCGAAACAAATACCTGACGGGTAGGAACATCGTCTTTCACAATATCATAAACCAAAGCCGGCTGTTCAAAGAAGTCCGACTCACGGAATGTATGCAGTTTATAGAACTTCACCGTATCGATACGCAGCTCCACACAAACCGCAGGCTTCAAAGGCGCTGTCCGTCCATCTTTAAAAGCAATGAACTGAACGGCTACATGCTCCATTTCATTCAGCATATCTTTAGTAAACTCTTCCAGCAAAAGCTTCGTATTGGGTTCCACCAGTCCATGCGAACGGGTTTTCCAAGCCTTTCCTTCGGCACTCTGATACGTATAATACAAATAATAATTGCTGTCATTCACCAGATAGGCCTCGAATGGAGTACTGCTGATAGCTTTCACATCTTCGGGCACATAAGCCAGAAAAACATTTAAAACATCGCCACCCCGCACTTCGGCCGGACGAACTACCGGAATCTCAGGCTTTACCGGTTTGACGGGTTCTTCGGGTTTCTTTGGCGCAGGAGCAGCCTTCCGGGTCATATTATAATCATCCGTATCGATCACCACACACTCACGAATCTGCATCGGGATATCAAATCCATCAGCATCTTCCACCAATACAATATCTTTTCCCCGGAATCCCTTTACGATTCCTCCGCCCACCTCACTGAGGAAGCGCACTTTATCACCTATTTTCATCGTTCTGTTTACAATTTACCATTTACAATCTACAAATTAAGGCAAATATAACTACTTTTGTCGTCGCAAAGAAAGAAATGATGAAAGAAAACCCGAAACATATCCGTATTAGCGAATACAATTATCCATTGCCGGATGAACGCATCGCTAAATTCCCGTTGCCTATGCGGGACCAGTCTAAGTTACTTATTTACCGTCACGGCGAAGTCAGCGAAGATGTATTCACCTCCTTACCGGAACACTTGCCTGCCGGAAGTCTGATGATATTCAACAATACCAAGGTTATTCAGGCACGACTCCATTTCCGCAAAGAGACAGGAGCCTTAATCGAAGTTTTTTGTCTGGAACCGATTCAGCCTAACGACTATGTACTCAATTTCCAGCAAACGGAACATGCGGCGTGGCTTTGCATGATCGGTAACCTGAAAAAATGGAAAGACGGTCCGTTACGTCGTGAAATGACTGTAAAAGGTTTCCCCATCACCCTGACGGCTACTCGTGGCGAGTGTTGTGGAACCAGTCATTGGATAGATTTCAACTGGGATAATCCGGAAGTCACCTTTGCCGATATTCTTGAAGTATTCGGCGAGTTACCCATCCCTCCATATCTCAACCGGGATACGGAAGAAAGTGATAAAGAGACCTATCAGACAGTCTATTCAAAAATAAAAGGCTCGGTGGCCGCTCCTACGGCAGGTTTACATTTCACCCCTCGTGTACTGGATGCCCTGACCGAAAAAGGGATCGACCTCGAGGAACTGACCCTCCATGTTGGCGCCGGTACTTTTAAACCGGTAAAAAGTGAAGAGATAGAGGGGCACGAAATGCATACGGAATATATATCCGTATCACGCAGTATTATCAAAAAGCTGATAGACCACGACGCTTGTGCCATTGCCGTAGGAACAACTTCCGTACGTACCCTTGAAAGTCTCTACCACATCGGTGTAACGCTGGCCAACAACCCGGAAGCTACGGAAGAACAATTGCGTGTAAAACAGTGGCAACCTTACGAAACGGAATGTGACGTACGCCCTGTTGTAGCTTTACAGAAAATATTAGGTTATCTCGACCGTCACGGTATGGAAGCATTGCACACCAGTACACAAATTATTATTGCTCCGGGGTACGAATACAAAATAGTCAAAGCAATGGTTACCAATTTTCATCAGCCACAGAGCACCCTGCTATTATTGGTCTCGGCATTTGTCAAAGGAAACTGGCGTACAATTTACGACTATGCACTCAGCCACGATTTCCGCTTCCTGAGCTACGGCGATTCATCCTTATTAATACCTTAAGATATGCAAAGCGATAATAATCAGGAAATGTTTCCCATCGTAGACGAACAGGGAACTATTACAGGAGCTGCTACACGCGGCGAATGCCATAGCGGAAGCAAGCTATTGCATCCGGTTGTCCATCTGCACGTATTCAACTCAAAAGGTGAACTTTACTTGCAGAAACGCCCTGAATGGAAGGATATACAGCCGGGCAAATGGGATACCGCCGTAGGCGGACACATCGATCTGGGAGAGAGTGTAGAAATAGCTTTAAAGAGAGAGGTCGCCGAAGAATTAGGTATCACGGACTTCACACCGGAGCTCCTGACAAGTTATGTCTTTGAGTCTTCCCGTGAACGGGAGTTAGTCTTTGTGCATAAAACAGTATACGACGGAGTAATACATCCCAGCGATGAATTAGATGACGGACGTTTCTGGAGCTATGAAGAAATCAAAACGAATTTAGGAAAAGGTGTCTTCACACCGAACTTTGAAAGTGAAATAGAAAAAGCAGGGATTTTCTCTTCTACTTCCCCCAAAGAGGCTGTGTAGAAACTCTTTTCACTACGGAGTAACACAGAGTAGCACAGAGTCTTTTTATTAATAATCAACAACTTAAAATCGTCTCTGTGTTACTCTGTGTCCTCTGTGGTGAGTTTTGACACATTAAATCACTTCTTTTCTATCCAACTGATAATAGTCTCAGAAAAAGGACTTTCTTTAGGAGCTGCGAAACCGACCCAATTTCCGTTTTCGTCAATCATAAACTTCTGAAAATTCCACTGTACGGGCGCATCCTGCTTCCCGTTCAGCTTCTTCTCAGTCAGCCACTGATAAAGTGGAGCCATATCTTTACCCTTTACCGAAATCTTGGCCATCATCGGGAAAGTAACATCATAATTTGCCGAACAGAACTTGGCTATCTCTTCGTTCGTACCCGGTTCTTGCCCCATAAAGTTATTGGCAGGAAAAGCTATAATCACAAAATTCCGATCTTTATACTGATCGTACAATTCCTGTAACTCGGCATACTGCGGCGTCAGTCCGCACTTGGAAGCGACATTAACCACCAATACCTTCTTGCCTTTAAGGTCTGCCAGTTTATACTCTTTGCCATCTATGGTCTTCACAGAGAAGTCATAGAACGATTTACTCTGCGCAGCCATCGATAATGAGAGTACCAAGACTGCTACAAAAGAAAAAATTGCTTTCATATTCTATTATTTGGTTCATCAAATAATTAACAAGCAGCTCGGACAGAATGTTTGAAAACGTTCTACTCCTCAGACATCGAATAAGGTTTAGCCTCCTTGGCAAGCCCTCTCTTCTTGTTTGGAGAAGCAGACATTTCAAATTCAAGTATTCCCCCTGCCAAGAGATCGGCATGGGTAATATACATTTTATCGTAAACTTTTCCGTTGAGCTTTACCTGTCGAACATAGCGGTTGCGATCGTTCACTTTCGGCGCTTTTATCTCAAAAGTGTTTCCATTAGGCAGATTCATACGGATGTATGGAAGATAAGGTGCTCCCAACACGTATTGATCGGTACCCGGACAAACGGGATAGAATCCCATTGCCGTAAACATATACCAGGCAGACATCTGCCCGCAATCGTCATTGCCCCCCAGGCCGTCAATATCATTTTTGTACATCCGGTTCATCACCTCACGCACCCAATATTGTGTTTTCCAGGGCTGGGAAGTCCATGCATACAAATAAGGAATATGATGACTGGGTTCGTTGCCATGCACGTACCCTCCTACCAAACTCACTTCGGCGATATCTTCATTCTTTTCATAATATTTCCGGGGAAGTGCCATAGAGAAGAGTGTGTCCAGCCGGTTGACAAATTTCTTTTCACCACCCATCAACCCGATCAATCCGGTTACATCATGCGGCACATGGAAAGAGAAATTCCATGAGTTTCCTTCAATAAAACCTTCACCGTAGGTCTGCATAGCATCAAACTCTTTCTTAAATTCACCGTTGCTATAGCGAGGGCGGGCAAAACCGACAGAAGCATCAAAAACATTCCGATAATTATCCGCCCTTTTCTTATAAATATCGGCTAACCGTTTATCTCCCGCCAACAAAGCCACCCGGTAAATGGTCCAGTCGTCATAAGCATATTCCAACGTAGTAGATGCAGCCGTTCCACTCTGATCAAAAGGCACATATCCCAATCGTTTATACGCTTCAATGCCTTCATAATAAGACACATTTGCCGTATGATTCATCGCCGGCAAAGCCTCCCGGACGGATATTCCGGCACCTTTGACAATCGCGTCAGCCAAAGCAGATACAGCATGATAACCGCTCATACACCAGCCTTCATTCCCCATCAGACTCCATACCGGCAGCATGCCATGCACACTCTGCTGCTGATGCCGAATCATAGACTGCACCATGTCTCTATTCTGCCGGGGTTTAAGCAAATTCAAAAAAGGATGTTCTGCACGGTACGTATCCCATAAGGAGAAAATAGTATAATTGGTAAATCCTTCGGCTGTATGGATATTATGATCGAGCCCGCGATAACTACCGTCTACATCCATATAGACAGACGGATTAATCATCGTATGATACAGTGAAGTATAAAACATGGCAAGCTGGTCAGGGGTTCCTTTGGCCTCAAGCACATCCAATTCACGATTCCATGCCGAATGTGTCTCGGCTGCCAGCCGGCTGAAAGTCTTTCCGCCGGCCTCAGCCTGCAAATTTTTTAAAGCCCCTTCTGTGCTCACTGCCGAAAGAGCGACTTTAATTATCAGTTCCGGATTCTGCCGGGTATCGAAGTTGAAATAAGCCACCAGTTTTCGTCCGGTCATTTCCGGGAAATTCCGGTCGGTATTGAACCGTCGCCAGAATCCTTTATACAAAGCCTTCTCTTTATCTGTATATCCATAGTCTTTGATGGGTTGAGACAAGGATATGGCAAAATAAGTATAGTTGGTGCGGGCCCACCCGTTCGTGATACGATACCCCGTCAGCAATGTATCATTTTCTACGCGTATATTAGCCCACAACGTTTTCCCGTCATAATTATAGATGCCGTGTACCAGGTCAAGAATAATGCGTCCGTCGGCACCGTCCGGAAAAGTATATTTATGTATCCCTACCCGTTGGGTAGCTGTCAACTGTGCTTTTATACCGTAATCTGTAAGCTCCACTTCATAATAGCCCGGACGAGCCACCTCAGTTTCATGGCTGAAACGGGAACGGTATCCTTCGCCTGGGGTGTCCGCCCTTCCGGGATTCAGTTTCAATTCACCTGTAGCAGGCATAATCAAGATATCCCCCAGATCAGAATGTCCCGTACCACTCAAGTGGGTATGACTGAATCCTACTATTGTTTGATCGCGATGCTGGTACCCGGCACAATATTCATATGCATTTTTTTGATAAACTCCATCCACATTGTGAGGAATTGTATCCGTATCAGGGCTCAACTGTACAAGTCCGAACGGAGCGCAGGCCCCGGGAAAGGTGTGCCCCATACCATTGGTTCCGATAATGGGATTGACAAGTGCGCATACATCCGGTACCGCCGGCTGTTGAGCCGTCACTGTCGTAAATGCCGGGATGAATGCCAGCAAGGAAAGTGCTTTTTTCTTCATAATCTTATTATTGTGATGTGTTGTTGATATGCAAAGATAGCCTTTTTCAACAATTCCGTTCCACTTCATTCCCACATTTTGCCATTTCACCTGCCAATCTTTCCACCTCGCAATTTTTCATCAACAACAAAAGTTTCAGCGATCTACCTTTGTACCGATATTCAAACACTTAAGGATTATGTTTAAAGCTATCGTACGTTTTTCTATAAAGAAGAAACTATTCGTAGGACTCACTACCCTCTTTCTTCTTATCGGAGGCATTTATGCGATGATGACCTTGCCAATTGATGCCGTACCGGACATCACCAACAATCAGGTACAAATCGTAACTGTCTCGCCGACACTTGCCCCACAGGAAGTAGAGCAACTGATCACAATGCCCATCGAAATTGCCATGAGCAATATCATGAATGTGGAAGATATCCGTTCGGTAAGTCGCTTCGGACTATCGGTAGTGACAGTTGTATTTAAAGAGAGTGTACCGACCTTGGATGCCCGGCAACTGATTAACGAACAGATACAATCCGTAGCAGGAGAAATTCCATCGGAATTGGGTATGCCGGAAATGATGCCCATCACTACCGGATTGGGAGAAATCTACCAATATATCCTAAAGGTAGAATCCGGTTACGAAAACAAATATGATGCGATGGAACTCCGCACAATTCAGGATTGGATGGTGAAACGCCAATTATCCGGCATACCGGGTATTGTGGAAATTAACAGTTTTGGCGGATACCTGAAACAATATGAAGTAGCCGTTGATCCGGATGCGCTCTTTTCGCTGAATATCACCATCGGTGAGGTGTTCGAAGCTTTAAGCAAAAACAATCAGAACACCGGAGGAAGCTATATTGAGAAGGCTCGAAATGCTTATTATATCCGTTCAGAGGGAATGATCAGCCGCACTAAAGACATCGAGCAGATTGTTGTTGCCAACCGCAACGGCATTCCTGTGCACATTAGTGATGTAGGTACTGTCCGCTTTGGAGCTCCAAAGCGGTTTGGCGCAATGACCAAAGACGGAAATGGTGAATGTGTAGGAGGCATTGCGATGATGTTGAAAGGAGCCAACGCCAACGTTGTGACACAAGAGTTGGAAAAAAGGGTAGAAAAAATACAGAAACTATTACCCGAAGGGGTAAGTATAGAGCCTTATCTGAATCGTTCGGAACTTGTCAACCGAAATATCTCCACCGTCATACACAACCTGATAGAAGGTGCAATTATCGTATTCGTAGTACTTATCATTTTCCTGGGTAACGTACGTGCAGGGCTCATCGTAGCCTCAGTTATCCCACTGGCCATGCTGTTTGCATTTATCCTTATGCGTATTTTCGGTGTGACAGCCAACCTGATGAGTCTCGGTGCCATCGACTTCGGTATTGTGGTAGACGGTTCTATTGTAATAGTAGAAGGTATATTAGCTCACCTCTACGGCAATAAACTAAAAGGCCGCACTTTATCAAAAACAGAAATGGATGAAGAAGTGGAGAAGGGTGCTTCGGGGGTAGTACGTTCGGCTACATTTGCCGTTTTCATCATCCTGATCGTATTCTTCCCCATCCTGACTCTGAACGGAATTGAAGGAAAATATTTCACTCCAATGGCAAAGACACTGGTATTCTGCATTATCGGAGCCCTATTACTCTCTCTGACTTATGTACCGATGATGGCTTCCCTCTTCCTGAAACACACCATTGTGGTAAAACCTACGTTTGCCGACCGTTTCTTTAAAAAACTTAATGTCATATACCAACGTTGCCTATGCTTCTGCCTGCGTTTCAAATGGCAGACAGTCACTATAGCTTTCGCTGCTTTAATAGGTTCTTTCTTACTCTTCGGACGTTTGGGAGCAGAATTTATCCCTACTTTGGACGAAGGCGATTTTGCCATGCAAATGACATTACCGGCCGGAAGTTCACTCTCTGAAAGTATTGAAGTATCCAACCAGGCCGAAAAGGTTTTGATGGATCAATTTCCGGAAATCAAACATGTAGTTGCCAAAATCGGAACTGCCGAGGTTCCTACCGATCCAATGGCTGTGGAAGATGCCGATGTGATGATTGTAATGAAACCCTTCAAGGAATGGACCTCTGCTTCGAGCAGGGCAGAAATGGTAGAAAAGATGAAAGAAGCCCTCCTGCCTTTAGAGAACCGTGCAGAATTCAACTTCTCCCAACCCATTCAGTTGCGTTTTAACGAGCTGATGACCGGAGCTAAGGCTGACATAGCGGTCAAGCTATACGGCGAAGACACTCACGAACTTTATGCAAAAGCGAAAGAGGCTGCAAAGTTTGTCGAACAGATTCCGGGCGCTGCCGATGTCATTGTCGAGCAAACCATGGGATTACCCCAACTGGTAGTAAAATACAACCGGGGGAAAATAGCCCGTTATGGCATTAACATCGAGGAATTAAACACAATGATCCGTACAGCTTATGCCGGCGAAGTAAGCGGAGTAGTATTTGAAAACGAAAGAAGATTCGATTTGGTAGTACGCCTCGATCAAGAGAAAGTGGCAGACCTGAACCTCGATAAACTCTTTATCCGTACTTCAGAAGGAGTACAGATTCCTGTCAGCGAAGTGGCAAGTATTGACCTGGTAAGCGGTCCGCTCCAAATTAACCGGGATGCCACTAAACGCCGCATCGTGATCGGAGTCAATGTGCGCGATGCCGACATTCAACAGGTAGTATCAGAAATCCAACAAACATTGGACAAAAACATCCGGTTGAAACCGGGATATTATTTTGAATACGGGGGGCAGTTTGAAAATCTGCAGAACGCCATCCGTACACTGACTATCGTAATACCGGTAGCCCTGATGTTGATCCTGTTGATTTTATTCTTCGCTTTCAAGAATGTAACCTATACACTGGTGGTATTCTCTACAGTGCCATTATCATTAATAGGTGGTATTCTGGCTCTTTGGCTACGCGGACTCCCGTTCAGTATTTCGGCAGGAGTAGGATTCATCGCATTGTTTGGGGTATCTGTGCTCAATGGAATTCTGATGATTAACCACTTCAACGACTTAAGAAAACAAAATAAATATGCCATGACCACTAATCAGATTATAAAAAAAGGAACACCACACCTGCTACGTCCGGTATTCCTAACCGGGCTGGTAGCTTCACTGGGTTTCGTACCGATGGCCATTGCCACATCCGCCGGAGCTGAAGTACAACGCCCACTGGCAACTGTTGTAATCGGAGGCTTGATTCTATCAACCATATTGACCCTGATTATCCTTCCGGTTTTTTATAAAATAGTAAATGCGACAAGTGCCGGTTGGAAACAACCTAAGAGACGGTTGCATCTGTTCATCCTGCTGCCGGCACTTCTGCTGAGTGCCACCGTCACAGCACAAGCGCCACAAACCGTCAGCCTGGAACAAGCAATAAAAATAGCCAGACAGAACCATCCAAGGCTTAAGACAGCCACAACCGCCATCCGGCAGGTACAGGCCACAAGAGGTGAGATTGTAGAAGCCTCCCCTACCACATTCAGTTACTCCTGGGGACAACTGAACGGTGAAAACAAGAAAGATAAAGAAATGGTTCTCGAACAAAACCTGGGTTCACTATTGACACCGTTCTACAAGAATACTCTTGTCAACCGTCAAGTACAAACCGGCACTTACTACCGCCAAATGGTAGAAAAAGAAGTAACGGCAGAAGTAAAACGTGCATGGGCTTATTATCAGTATGCTTCAGCAATATGTTCACTTTATCGCGACCAAGATCGCATGGCTGCTGAATTAAAGCGCATCAGCGAACTGAGATACGAACAAGGAGAAATCACCCTGTTGGAAAAAAACATGATGACTACATCGGCTGCGGACCTGCACAACCGACTCTTTCAGGCACAGGAAGAAGAAAAAATGGCTCTTACCCGTTTTCAATGGAGTTGCTACGCAGATGCGCCCATCATACCGGAAAACACGAGCATGCAGCTCTTCCCGACAAATATTCAGCCAGGAAGCGTATCCGAAGCCCATCTCGGATTTTTCAACAGCCAGATTTCCGAAACACGGGCAGCACTGAACGTAGAGCGCAGTCGTTTCTTTCCGGAAGTCAGCATAGGATATAGCCGCCAAAATATTCTGCCCCTGAAAAACCTGAATGCATGGATGGTGGGGGTATCATTTCCTATCTACTTCTTACCACAAAAGAGCCGGATCAGACAAGCAAAACTTGCCGCTTCTGCCGCACAAATACAAGCAGAAGCCAATATTCGCGAATTGAACAATAAAGTTACTGAACTGAGTGCCACCTTACGCCGTCACGAAGAGAGTCTCCGGTTTTATACCTCGTCTGCACTCAAAGAAGCAGACGAATTAATCAAGGTGGCTAATCTACAATTGCAACACAGCGAAACGAGCATCGCGGAATTTATCCAGTCGGTCAGTGCCGCACGTGAAATACGCAAAGGTTATATCGAAACGGTATATCAATATAACATCGCCTCACTGGAGTATGAACTTTATCAATAACCTGTTGAAACATAAATAATATGAAAAGAATATTTTATCCCATTCTCTTGTTGGCTCTTATAGCATGCAAAGAGACAAAACAAACTTCCGAAACAGCAACAACAGCTCCTTCCATCGCTAAGGTACAAACAGATACTACTGCTACGCAAGTGGATGGAATTACATCAGCCACCTCAAAACCCAATCAAGTATCTTTCAACGGAACTATCGTACTATCTCCCCAACGCCAGGCCACCGTAGCCCTTACCATGGGAGGAGTAGTAAGAAACACTTCACTTTTACCGGGACAACAGGTGCAGAAAGGCACCCTGCTGGCAACCCTTGAGAATCCGGACTTCATCATGTTGCAACAGACCTACCTTGACAGTCATGCCCAAACAGAATATTTGCAAGCGGAATATGAACGCCAAAAGTCACTCTCAGCCGAACAGGCCGCTTCGCAAAAAAAGTTTCAACAGAGCAAAGCAGACTACTTATCAATGAAAAGCAAACTGGAAGCTACAGCTGCACAACTTTCCTTATTAGGTATTACCCCTGAAGAATTATTGAAAAGTGGTATACAGCCTCTGTTGCAGGTGAAAGCTCCTATAAGCGGCTATATCAGCGATGTAACCATGAATATAGGCAAATACATTCAACCCGGCGAAGCGCTTTGTGAGGTCATTGACAAGTCATCTCCCCTACTCTGCTTGACAACTTATGAAAAAGACCTGGCGGATATGAAGGTAGGCAGCCCCGTCCAATTCCGGGTAAACGGCATGGGCAAAACAGTATTTAAAGCTACCTTGGTCTCAATCGGGCAGAAAGTAGATGAAACGAGTCGTTCACTCGAAGTATACGCCCGGATTGACAGCACCGCTCCACAGTTCCGTCCCGGCATGTATGTAACAGCAAGAATACAGAAATAATCCGGTAGATTATCTTATCTTTGTTCCCATGAAAAGAATCAGAGCTCTATATAACGATAAATACCTTCTGTCCACGGTTATCATTTCAATGGCTGTGGCGGTACTTATCCACTTCCCCGAATCCGTCTCCCTCTTTGACGGGTTTGAGAGCCATACCCTTTTCCCGGGCATGAAATTTGCAGATGTAGCCAACGAGATTATCTTCACTTTCCTCTCACTATTGGCCCTGTTCGCTGTCAACACAAGATTGTTTCATTTCAATCAGACCTCGATGAAAATCACGTGGCAAAAGATTGTTCTCTCTTTTGTACTGACCTGGATATTGAGTAACCTATTGGGACAATGTTTTGTCTATCTGCACAAAACATTCGATATTCCCGCAATCGATGCCATGGTACACCACTACCTGCACCCATTACGCGATTTTATCATGTCATGCCTTGTCACCAGCAGTTGTTACATCATCTACCTGATCCGCCGTCAACAACAAGTAATCATTGAGAATGAACAATTGCAGGCAGAGAACATACGCAACCAGTTCGAAGTATTGAAAAACCAACTGAATCCACATATGCTATTCAATTCGCTCAACACGCTGCGTTCACTCGTCCGTGAAAATCAGGACCGGGCACAAGATTACATTCAAGAATTGTCACGCGTATTACGCTATACATTGCAAGGCAACGAATCTCAATCTGTCACCTTACGTGAAGAAATGGATTTTGTATCGGCCTACATCTTTCTTTTAAAAATGCGCTTTGAAGATAATCTGCAATTCGAAATTGACATAGAATGTAACCTTGAAGATTATTTTCTACCACCTATGTCGATACAGATGTTAATTGAAAACGCTGTAAAACACAATGAAATCAGTAACCGTCGTCCGCTCACCATCACAATCGTCACCGATCCGGAGGGCAGCCTCTCTGTAAGTAACCCTATCCAACCTAAACTGACAGCAGCCACCGGTACCGGCATCGGACTGGCTAACCTCGACAAACGTTACCATCTCTTGTTCCGGCAGGAAATACAAATCACAGAAGATAGTAACTTTACCGTTCGTATACCCCTCATCCGGAAATACCCATGAAAACAATTATCATTGAAGACGAAAAAGCAGCAATACGGAATCTGACTTCACTCCTCACCGAAGTCTGTCCGCAAATAGAAATGGTGACGGAACTCGACAGCATTGCCGGCACCATCGAATGGTTTGCCAGCCACCCTATGCCTGAATTGATATTTATGGATATCCATCTGGCGGACGGTTCGGCATTTGAGATATTCGAACACATCCACATCACATGTCCCATTATTTTCACGACTGCCTACGACGAATATGCTTTACGGGCCTTCAAAGTCAACAGTATCGATTATCTGCTGAAACCCATCGGACGAAAAGATGTAGAACAGGCACTGGAAAAGTTATCTCTCTTCAGTTCCAACACATCCAGACCCGCTGGCCTGGAAACAGACGAACTGTTGAAACTGATACGTTCATTAAAAAAACAAGAAAGCTATAAAACCCATTTCCTGATTCCAGTGAAAGGGGATAAACTACTCCCGGTTTCGGTCGATATGATCATGTTGTTCTATATCAAAGACTGCCAGGTGAAAGCTGTCCTGACAGATAATACGGAATACTCCTTTCCACAGACTCTTGATGAGTTGACGGAATGTCTGGATCCGGCACTCTTTTTCCGCGCAAACCGACAATACCTGCTTTCACGAGAAGCTATCAAAGATATAGACCTCTGGTTCAACAGCCGCCTCTCCATCAATCTACGCCATCCGGTTGCGGGGGAAAAGATTCTGGTGAGCAAGGCACGTGTAGCCGAGTTTAAAGAGTGGTTCTGTGTTAAATAATTAAGGAATAAAAAACAAATATTAATGCAAGCTTGCAGGATACCCCTGCAAGCCGTATCTTTGTAACCCTAATTCTAAATACTCAAATATGGCTTTCACCAACAACGTAATGATTGTACGCCACAAGTTGCTGGCAAAACTGGTAAATCTCTGGAAAGAGAACAAACTGACTAATGAAATTGACAGACTTCCCATTGAACTGAGCCCACGCCGTTCACGCCCGCTCGGACGCTGCTGCATCCACAAAGAGCGTGCAGTGTACAAATACAAGCTGTTCCCGTTGTTGGGCTTCGACATGACAGATGAAACAGATGAACTCACTCCGCTTTCAGAGTATGCCCGTCACGCCCTGGAGCGTAAAAACGAACAAAAAGAAAACATACTCTGTGTCATCGACGAGGCGTGTTCATCCTGTGTACAGGTCAATTACGAGATAACCAACCTCTGTCGTGGTTGTGTGGCTCGCAGTTGCTACATGAACTGTCCTAAAGACGCTATCCGCTTCCGGAAAAACGGACAGGCAAAGATCGACCATGACGCCTGTATCAGTTGTGGAAAATGCCATCAAAGTTGCCCGTACCACGCCATCGTATTCATTCCGGTACCCTGCGAAGAAGCCTGCCCTGTGAAAGCCATCAGCAAAGACGAAAACGGTATCGAACACATTGACGAAAACAAATGCATCTACTGTGGCAAATGCCTCAACGCTTGTCCTTTCGGGGCTATCTTCGAAATCTCACAAGCCTTTGATGTGCTCGAAGGTATCCGCCGCGGTGAAAAAATGGTTGCGATTCCCGCTCCTTCCATTCTCGGACAATTCAACACATCGATCGAGGCAGTATACGGTGCACTCCGCCAAATGGGATTTGCCGATGTGGTCGAAGTGGCTCAAGGAGCCATGGATACCGTAAGCCACGAAGCTGCCGAACTGAAAGAAAAGCTGGAAGAGGGACAACCATTCATGACAACCTCTTGCTGCCCATCCTACATCGAACTGGTAAACAAGCATATACCGGGAATGAAGCCTTATGTTTCTTCTACCGGATCACCGATGTATTATGCCGCCCGTATCGCCAAAGAACGCCATCCGGACGCAAAAATCGTATTCATCGGCCCATGCGTAGCCAAACGTAAAGAAGCCCGTCGCGACGAATGTGTAGACTATATACTCACTTTTGAGGAAATGGCTTCCATCTTCGAAGGATTGGATATCCAGCTTGAACAGACACAACCGTTCTCTGTACTCTACACTTCAGTGCGCGAAGCACACGGCTTCGCACAAGCCGGAGGCGTGATGGGAGCGATTCAGGCATATCTGGGCGAAGAGGCAAAGAGATTCTCTGCCATCCAGGTTTCAGACCTGAATAAGAAAAACATAGGTTTACTGCGTGCTGCTGCCAAAACAGGCAAAGCGCAAGGACAATTCATCGAAGTCATGGCTTGCGAAGGCGGATGTATCAGTGGCCCCAGCGCCCATAATGACGCTGTCGGCGGACGCCGGCAGTTGAACCAGGAACTGATAAAACGCCGCGAATCATATGAAGAGACTCATAGATAAATTAAAAGAGGAACACACCCTCACCAACGAAGAGTTTGCACACCTGCTATCGCATTATGATGACGAAACTCTGGCATACATCAACCTGCAGGCACGCGAAGTGGCAAACGCACACTTTGGAAAAGGGGTCTACATACGCGGACTCATTGAAATAAGTAATCACTGCCGGAACAATTGCAAATACTGTGGTATCCGGAAAGATAATTGGCAAGCCGACCGATACCGCCTCAGCAAAGAAATGATTCTGGATTGCTGCGAACACGGCTACAAGCTCGGCTTTCGCTCATTCGTTCTTCAGGGAGGAGAAGATCCGAAACGATCTGATTACGACATGGAGGAGATCATCGCGGAAATCCGCCGGTGCTATCCGGAGTGTGCCATTACATTATCCATCGGCGAGAAACCATCGAAAGCCTACGAACGCTATTTCATGAAAGGAGCCAACCGCTACCTGTTACGTCACGAAACAATCGACAGGGGACATTACTATTGTCTGCACCCTTACGAAATGTCCAACGAGAGGCGTATCAAATGCCTCCACGAGCTGAAACGAATCGGTTATCAGACAGGAACAGGTATCATGGTGGGCAGCCCTCTTCAAACTGTAGAATACTTGATAGAAGATATCCGCTTTATTGAAAGTTTTCATCCGGAAATGATTGGCATCGGCCCCTTCATTCCCCATCAGCGAACTCCATTTTGTGACGAAAAGCCGGGCAGCGTGGAACTGACCCTGTTACTGCTTTCCATCTTCAGGCTGATGCACCCCCAGGCGCTGATCCCTTCGACAACGGCATTGGCAAGCTTGGCACCGGATGGAAGAGTACGTGGCATCCTTGCCGGAGCCAATGTGGTCATGCCCAATCTGTCACCCATTATTGTGAGAAATAAATATGACCTGTACGACCAGAAAGTAGCTTTCGGTGCCGAAGCTGCCGAAGGACTTGCCTTGCTGGAAAAGCAACTGGCAGATGTCGGATATCACATCGACTACAGCAGGGGAGACTATAACGACTAATCAATAAATGATATGTATAAAGTAGATTCACCTGATGCCACCGACTTCATCGACCATCAGGAAATAATTGAAACTCTGGAGTATGCCTGTGCGCACCGAAATGACCGGAAACTGATTCGGGAACTGATAGAGAAAGCCCGCACTTGCAAAGGACTCACCCACCGGGAAGCTGCCATATTGCTGGAATGTGTTGAAGAGGACCTGACTGAAGAAATATTTCGTCTTGCCAAAGAAATCAAACAAAAATTCTACGGCAACCGCATCGTAATGTTTGCTCCGCTTTACCTATCCAATTATTGTGTCAACGGTTGTGTATATTGTCCGTATCATCTCAAAAACAAAACTATCGCCCGCAAAAAACTGACTCAGGAAGAAATACGCCGGGAAGTGATTGCCCTGCAAGATATGGGACACAAACGTCTGGCACTTGAAGCCGGCGAAGACCCGGTGCGTAACTCCATCGACTACATATTGGAATCTATCCGCACCATCTACAGCATTCATCATAAAAACGGAGCTATCCGCCGGGTGAACGTAAATATCGCCGCCACAACAGTAGAAAATTACCGCAAACTGAAGGAGGCGGGTATCGGCACCTATATCCTCTTTCAGGAGACATATCATAAAGAGAACTATGAACAGTTGCACCCCACAGGCCCCAAAAGCAACTATGCCTACCACACCGAAGCCATGGACCGTGCCATGCAAGGGGGAATTGACGATGTGGGAATGGGAGTCCTGTTCGGACTGAATACATATCGTTACGATTTTGTAGGCCTGCTGATGCACGCCGAACATCTGGAAGCTGTCTATGGTGTGGGACCACATACCATCAGCGTTCCACGTATCTGTTCGGCAGACGACATCGATGCCGGAGACTTCGAGAATGCTATTTCCGATGAAATCTTCCGGAAAATAGTAGCGGTCATTCGCATCAGCGTCCCCTATACCGGCATGATCATCTCTACACGCGAATCACAAAAAACCCGTGAAAAAGTACTCGATCTGGGCATTTCACAGATAAGCGGAGGCTCACGGACCAGCGTAGGTGGATATGCCGAAACGGAAACTCCGGAGGAAAATTCTGCGCAGTTCGATGTCAGCGATACCCGTACACTGAACGAAGTAGTTAACTGGCTTCTGAAACTCGGATATATTCCCAGCTTCTGTACAGCCTGCTATCGTGCGGGACGCACAGGTGACCGGTTTATGTCACTTGTCAAATCGGGGCAAATAGCCAATTGCTGTTCACCCAATGCGCTGATGACCTTACAGGAGTATCTGGAAGATTATGCTTCGGAAGAAACGAAAGTCCGCGGAGCGGCCATGATAAAACAAGAAATGCAACACATCCCCAATCCCAAAATCCGGGAAAGGGCCTTGGAAAACCTGAAGCAAATAGCAGCGGGAGAAAGGGATTTCAGATTTTGAAAACAACTCCGCTCTCCAACCGCCTGCATATTGCCCTGTTTGGTAAGCGAAACAGTGGCAAGTCGTCATTGATCAATGCACTGACCAATCAAAATGCTGCTTTGGTATCGAATATCGCCGGTACCACTACCGACCCTGTATACCAACCGATGGAGATACACGGCATCGGCCCGTGTGTATTCATCGATACGGCCGGGTTCGATGACAACGGTGAACTGGGGTCCCTGCGTATCGAACGGACTGTGCAAGCAGTAGACAAAACCGACATTGCACTGATGGTTTGTTGTGATACGGAGTTATCCGAAGAGAAGCGATGGATAGAACTGCTGAAAGAAAAAGGCATCCCCTATCTACTGATACTGAACAAAGCCGATCTGTCAGAAAACCCGGAAGAAACAGCCAACGAACTGGAACGGCAGACAGGAGAACGTCCTCTGATTGTCAGCGCCAAAGAGAAAACAGGCATGGATTCTATCTGCAGGTCCATCCTCCAAAAACTACCGGAACTGGGCGGACAGCCGGATATTATGGGCGATCTGGTTAACAAAGGCGATGTAGTTCTACTCGTCATGCCACAAGATATTCAAGCTCCCAAAGGACGGCTCATCCTGCCACAGGTACAGACGCTACGCGAATTGCTCGACAAGAAGTGCATCACCCTGAGTTGCACTACCGACCAGTTAGACAGTGCCCTGAATGTTTTGTCAGCCCCTCCTGCACTGATCATCACCGATTCACAAGTCTTTAGGACCGTATACGAGAAAAAGCCGCCACAAAGCCGGCTGACCTCCTTTTCGGTATTATTCGCCCGATACAAGGGAGACATTGACTACTATACCGAAGGAGCGTATATCATAGACCAACTGACGGAAAACTCCCGTGTCCTGATAGCCGAAGCCTGTACCCATGCTCCCCTGTCCGAAGACATCGGCAGAGTGAAACTTCCGCGAATGTTGCGCAAACGGATCGGAGAGCAACTGCATATCGATATTGTTTCCGGAAATGATTTCCCTAAGGACCTGAATTGTTACGACCTGATTATCCATTGTGGAGCATGTATGTTCAACCGCAAACATGTTCTGAACCGGATAGCCAAAGCTAAAACGCAAGGTGTCCCGATGACTAACTATGGGGTAGTTATCGCATATATCAATGGTATTTTAGAACAGATAGATAAATAGGCTATCCCCAATACCCTAATAGTATTAGCTCAGAAAAAAGGTTATTGCAATGTTACAGATGCAAAAGTGCAATCAAACCATAACCTGAAACAACAGGGAATTTATCCAAGGAGTCCGATATATTAAGAATATTATTTTATCTTATATATGATAAAAATCGGGTTTTCATTCGTGTTTCTCTTTTGCAATTCTTGTGGTATAGTAATTTTTGTTTGTTCTTCAAACGTCTCTATCTCGTAAGGTGTCACAACCTGCACCAGATTATTTCCTAAAGAACGTCCCCATACCGGAAACTGGTTATACCCCTTACTACCTACCATGCCTAACTGCATATTGATATCAGCCAAGTTGTAAGCACTTGTCTCAGGAATATCACACTGTTCCACAACTGTTTCTCCACTGTGTTTATCCACCGAAGCCACATAATACTTCTCATTCAGCATCATGCGTAAATAAAAACGACGAGGTGTCTCAAAAATATCGTTTACGAAAATATCACCGTTAGCAGGGAATTTTTTAATATCTCGAATATTGAGTCCACGAATAACCTCTTCATCCGAATTGCCTAATCCGGCCACTAAAACAGGCTGTATGGTGTCTGCCGACAAACGAAAAACAGTATCGTTACTGGCTGTTTTAAACAAGACTGAAGACTGCTTTCCACCTGAAGGTGAACCCATTACTCCAAATGTAAAACCTGAATCTTCTCGAGGCACCAACGGTGAATAGAAATCATTCTTGGTGATTATCGCCTCGCCATCCTCTTGAAATATACCAATACCAAAACTGCCACCCTGGAAAGGCATAAGAGGCATGGCGATGGCGCCAATGCGCTTACTACCGAGATGATGAGCATAGATGATGGGAGAATTTATAGGTAGGTCTTCCACAAACGTGCCTTCCAATGTATATACGCCAACCTTATTGCCGATGACGTAGAAACGGTTATCAGTCTCATCAGCCTGTATAAAACCTATCATACCATTAAAGTCATCGGGACCTTGACCTTGGCGAAGAAATGTACGTAAGAAGTGTCCTTGGCGATCGAACAGTACGATACGAGCTTCCTTGCCCACCAATACATAAATATATTTGCTTGTGATGGCAAAATCTACTACACCGTCTATCAATGAAGCATTGTCACTGGTCATTTCTAAAGGGATATATTCGACTGACTCTATCTCATCAGCAATAGACAAAGTTGCCGGCGAATGAAGTGCTTCACGAACGGAAGCGGTTAATAGACCCGTTTGGTTGACTTGATTTAAATTACAAGATGCCAAAACAAATACGCTAATGGCAACCATGAAAAAAGATTTTGTGTTCATCATGTTTTAAAGTTATATTTTGGTCAAAGATACAAAACATTTATTATGTTACCATTTTTCCCCCGAATATTTTTCTATGAACCGAAAAGATATGTTCAAGAAAACATCTCTGTAATTTTGAGATCAGACAGCACAGCGTAATAAATTGTGAATGTTATAATTGGATCTTATAACATTCACAATCTATCTACCTAATCTTCAGTGGAAATTCCTGTTTCAGTATTGAAACTCTTCCCCTTTGACATACACCCGATAATCCTTTATCATACCAGGGTATCCTTTTTCCGCACGGGGCAGATAGCGGAAACCGGTTACAGTATAGTCACCTCCCAAATCAATAACCAACTGATGCGGATAAGCATCACGGGCAACAGTCATCCAATAAGTAGATTCCTGAAGATCGAACACTTTATCTCCCGTACAGTTACCACTACGCGTCTCTTCGCTATCGGCATAACGTATCCGCCACTTTTCACGCGAAATCGGTTTGCCGTCTGCTCCCAACACATCGAGTTCGGCAATGGCTGCGATCTTCTTTCCGTCTTGGGCCGAAAGAGCTTCGAGGCAGAAGAAGCGTCCGGTATACTGACGATCCAAACGGATCTCCTGCCATCCGTTACCCGGAGTAAACGTACCTGTAGCAACAGGAGTTTCCTGCTTCAGATTCAGTTGTTCACCTTTCTTTCGATGGGTAGAAGCACCTTCATTACGCAACCAATCCAGTATGGGTTTCTTCAGACCGTGAACAGAGGCTTTCTCAGGTCCCTTCAGATCAAGGACAATTATTTCATTTTCTCCCTCTTTCAGCCAACAACCGGGCATAAAAAGTGTTTGTTGCGGACCGATCTCCCAAAAACGTCCGATAGCAATACCATTGACCCATACCATACCTTTACCCCAGGTACTCATGTCAAGGAACGTATCGCCGGCTTTATTCAAATGGAAAGTGGCCTTATAATAAGCAGGCATTGTCTGGACCGTTCCACTTTTATATTTTTTGTCTTGCACAAATGAGTAATCGACCGGGAAATTGAAAACTGTCCAGTTCTTCAACTCCGTGGTTTGCTTATCACAGACAAGTTCTACTTTCTCAGTGATACCTTTACGGTCATGGATGGATTCATCGAAGTTGACACGCCCCATAGCTTCTACCAGAATATCGATGCAGGTCCCTTTCTTCAAAGCTGGCAGCTGCAAAGTGAATTCACCACGACGGCGATCGAGGCGAGCCAATAGTTTACCATCCGCAAAAACCTGTGCCCAATCGTGTACTTCTGTAATCTTCATCGTCGTACCGACATCTACAGGCTGCTGTAAAACAGTCCGATACAAAATAGTTCCCCATCCCTGATCGAAAGCTTCCATCGGTTGTATATCCGTGCTCTGTTTCGCTTCCGGCAGATTGGCAAAGAGGGGAGCCACCCGCGTAAACTTCACCTCGGGTATCTCTATGACCGGAAAAGCTACGGGAACAGCCGGTAACTTTTCACCTGCAGGCAGATAGTTTTCCAGCAGATCACGCAGTTGGAAATATTTATCTGTAGCCCATCCCGGTTCACTGATGGGAGCGTCATAATCATACGAACTGCACATAGCAGAATAAGCAGGGTTGTTGGCACCTCCCCAATGGCCGAAAGTAGTACCCCCATGTGCCATATAAAGACTGAAAGAGATATTGCGGTCAAGCATATCCTTTATGCCCTGTACCATACTCTTAGCGGGACGAGTCTCGTGTTTGCGCCCCCAATGATCAAACCACCCACTCCAAAACTCGCTGCACATCAACGGTGTGTCCGGACGAGCCTCCTTAAGACGTTTGAATTGTTGCTCAATGTTGGCTCCCGTACCAAAGTTGATAGTCCAAAGCAGATCGTCCAGACCATTCCGGTCGAAAGTACTGCTCCAATCACATTGGAAAAGGGGAACCTCAGTAAACCCGGCACTTTTCACGATGTCACGAATCGCCGAGACATAAGGTTTATCAACAGCATAGGCACCGTATTCATTTTCTACCTGTACCATAATGATATTCCCTCCCCGGGTAATTTGCAAAGGTGCGAGCTGCTTGCCAACTTCCTTCATAAAAATAGCTGTACGCTCCATGAAGTAAGGATCGAGTGTACGGAGAGCGATATCTTTCTTCTTCAATAACCACCAGGGAAGTCCGCCCATTTCCCATTCGGCGCAGACATAAGGACCTGGACGGACAATAACGTACATTCCGTGCTTCTGTGCCAGACGGCAGAAAGCTGCTATATCATTTTGTCCGGTAAAGTCAAATTTACCCTCAGTCTGCTCGTGAATGTTCCAAAACACATAAAGACAAATGGTATTCATCCCCAATGCCTTACACATCTCGATGCGATGTTCCCAGTAAGGTGCGGGAATACGGGTATAATGCAACTCGGCAGCCTTTACTGTGAAAGGCTTGCCATTTAAAAGGAAGGTATTCTTCCCGATCGTAAAGTTCTGCGCCGCGACAGGCAACGAAAAAATCAGTACGAGAAGTAAAATCAGTTTTTTCATGTTATTATTGTATTGTTCTTGGGTTTTATTGAATCATTATTATTTAAGCCTCATCTTTATTTTTCCGAAGCAAGGCAGCGCTTCAAGGGTTTTGCAAAAATTCCCCCATGCTATTTCGGGATAATCCCAGCAATTGTTGACATACAGGATCAGTTGGTCATCCGGTTGTTTATTGATCCGGCATGCCACCGAAGCATCTGTGGACAAAACCGAAAGCTGATGGATAGAAGGGGAAGCTGTCGAAAGAGTATAATAATAGATGTTTTCTTTCATCCCCTTAGCGGTTTGAGTCAACGGGTAGCGGCAATTGGCTCCTGCATCTGCCCAATAATAATAGTTGTGTGTATCGTCTCCCCAAGGTTGAAGGGGTTCTTTACCGTAAGCAGCCTGCTTCGAAATGTATAAAGCAGTCTTTCCTTCATTTCCAGCAAAAGCTTTTTCCGGATAATAGTTCCAATACCCTTTACGTTTCCAGTCCAACTGCTGTATGGCATCTGCCAGATGGAAAGACAAACCTGTTTCACGCAGAAATCCGTTGGGAGCTCCATCTGTCAGGTAATCCACCTCCAACTGTCCATCGGGAGTTATTTTTATCGAAAAATCAACAGTTACCTCCTTATAATTTCCGGCAAGGTCGATATATACATCTCCGTTTGTTTCCTGCCGGTAACTGAATGCACTTTTCTTCCAGTCCTCTTCCAAAATCATAAACCGCGTAGCTGCTTTGCGTACTTCCGCTCCTGTCAAATGATTCAGGTTAATATACAAGTTCAGGAAAGGTCCTTTTTCTATCAGTACCCGGTCGCCGGCTTTGGCTTGTGTAATCAACCCTGTCTCTTTACTGAACGGTATTTCAAAACCTTCCCCACGAATAATCACCCAATCATCGGTTTCTTCCACCGATAGCTTATTTCCGTCAAGCACAGGTGGAAAAACAATCTTCTCCGTTCCGAGTATCGGACGGTAAGTGTCGATCAGGCTTCCATCGGCCGTCCAAAATTCAATCAACAGATGCTCACCTTCTTCCCACCGGTCAGCGGGGATCACTATGCTCCCTTTCTGATGGGGCGGAATGGCCGGAAGTGCAAGATTCTTCTTCATCCCCCGATAAGTATAACTCATCTGAAGTTCGTTCAGGCTCGTATGATCAAAGCGATTATAAACCGGAAGCACCAAACGCTGTCCGGAAGTGAAGTTACGAATATCATCAACTAACAGACGCACCGGCGAATACGCTTTCTTCGTAGCCCAAAATTCCGGTTTCTGACGTCTCCATACATCTACGATTCCCCACTCACCATAACCTACACAATTACCTTGATAGCCTTCGGGCTTGGCTGTGTGGGCAAACTCTTTCCAGAACGAAGTACCGGCTTTGGGCACAGGCAAAGCAAAAGTTTCATCTACATACCCCCAAATAGCTCCTCCCAATCCTCCGGGCGCATCAAACAGTCCACTCCACATCATGTCAAGTGATTTTCCCCAGAACTCACGGATATTCGGGTCAGTCTGCAAAGTAGAATAAGTATAACAGGCCGGATGTGCCCATTCGTCAAAAAGAGCAGGAATCCCATGTCCCTGAAAGTGGCGGGTATTCATTCCCCATTGCGAAAGGTTACCGTTCACATCCTGATAGTGCATACTGAGTATATCATAAATTTTCTCCTTTGTGTCTACCGATCCCGGATAACTGAAAATAACGGGACGAGTCGTGTCTGTTGCCTTCACCCAGTCCCAACAAAGCTGAAAGTTAGTACCATACACACTCTCATTACCGATACTCCAAAACAAAATAGACGGATGAGAGCGGAAACTCTTCACCATCTCCTGACACTGTCCCAGATAACGGTCAGTATATTCGGGATTGCTTTGTGTTTTACCGGGAGCATAGTTTTTCTGCCGATAAGTATCTACAAAACAGACAGCAGTCTCACTCTCTACATACACCCCATAACGGTCACAGTATTCCAGGAATCTTTCAGAAGGAGGATAGTGCGACGTACGTACAAAGTTCATGTTCGCCTCTTTGAACAGAAGTACATCAAGGCTGTCCAATTCAGCGGTAGTGGTTCGTCCCAGAGTGGGATGAATATCATGCCGACAGGCTCCGCGCAATTTCACAGGCTGTCCGTTCACCAACATACGATTACCTGCTATTTTAACTTCACGAAATCCCACTTCACGGATAAAACGGCTGATTTCTTTCCGATCCTGCAGAAGTACAACAGTCAGGGTATATAAATTCGGATGTTCAGCATCCCACTTCAACGGACGTGAAACAGGCAGTGACCAGACGTGTTCTTCTGCTCCTGCCTTCAACGGAAAACAATCCTGAGGAAGTTGTACAGGTTTTCCGTCAGGGGCTGTCAGCTGCAACCGGACTTCAGCAGGTTCATTTCCGGCAGATGTACAGGCAAAACGAAGGACAGCATCCCGGTACAATGAGTCTAAATGAGTCTCTACACTAATATCGTAAAGATGGGTAACAGGTAACGTAAACAAAGTCACATCCCGAAGAATCCCTCCAACAGGGTGATGTGCATATCCCGAAGCATAAGAGATTTCGTCCAGCCGGTCGGTCACTTCCAACTGTATTTCATTTTTCTTCCCTGGACGAGCCTGTGCTGTTATATCGGTTTCCCAACGAGTAAATCCACCGTGATGTTCGCGCACCAACTGCCCATTGACACTTAATTTAGCATGGCTGTAAACTCCGTCAAAACGGAGAATAATACGTTTTCCGGCATAATCGGCAGGAATAGTAAACGATTTCCGGTAGAAAAAAGGCTTGTCGTGTTCTATGGCATATCCTTGCATAGCTGCCTCACCGGGAACTTTAATTGTAGTCCATTTGCTTTGGGGTGAATATTTAAATTGCCAGGTTCCATTTAGCAGTATCACAGGCTGTCGAACTCCTTCCTGTTCCACAGGGATAGTATAAGCAGGATACGAAGAAGAGGTAAAAGGTGCAGCGGTAGCCGACGTAGCAGAAAACAAGAAAAATAGACCGACCACTACAGTAAACAAAGAAAGTCTCAATTTCATGATATACGATATAAGAGGGTTAATTGAAGGTACAAAGAAACAAGAAATATCATTTACAAAAAATAGACTTTATTTCTTAAAAGATGGACAATCTTATGATTTTTAAAAGATTACTCCATTATAACTCATAAAAAAGGCTGCATCGTCGTCAATGCAGCCCTTCTATTATTTTTTAGAATCTTTACTTAGCCAATTCATTGATTACATCCATAATCTTCTGTCCTATTTCCTCAGCAGCCTCCATAGTCGATGCTTCACTGTATACACGGATAATGGCTTCGGTATTGCTCTTACGCAAGTGTACCCACTTGTCTGCAAAGTCAATCTTCACACCGTCGATATCATTGATTTCTTCGTTCTTATAGATTTCCTTTACCTTAGCAAGGATAGCATCTACATCTATTTCCGGAGTCAGATCTACACGATTCTTAGCAATGAAATAAGGAGGATAAGTTGCACGCAACTCGCTCACCTTCTTGCCTTCGTGAGCCAAATGGCTAAGGAATAATGCGATACCTACCAAAGCGTCGCGTCCGTAATGGCTGGCAGGATAAATCACTCCACCATTACCTTCACCCCCGATCACCGCATTGGTTGCCTTCATCTTGGTCACTACATTCACTTCGCCCACTGCGGAAGCATTGTACTCCATACCATATTTGCGGGTCACATCGCGCAAAGCACGTGTAGAGCTCAAATTAGATACCGTATTACCCGGAGTATGTTTCAGTACATAGTCGGCCACTGTGACCAATGTATATTCTTCACCATACATCACACCGTTCTCGCAGATCATGGCCAGACGGTCTACGTCAGGGTCAACAACAAATGCGACATCTGCTTTTCCTCCCTTCATCAGGTTCATGATATCACCCAGATTCTTTTCCAGAGGTTCGGGATTGTGGGCAAAATTACCGGTCGGTTCGCAATAGAGTTTTTCTACGTGTTTCACTCCCAGACGTTCCAACAGTTCAGGCAGAATAATACCCCCTACGGAGTTTACGCAATCGATGGCTACAGTGAAGTTAGCTTTCTTGATAGCTTCTACATCTACCAGGTCAAGCGCCAATACACTGTCGATATGTTTTTTGTTATAAGTAAGATCTTTGCGATAAGAACCCAGATGATCAACATCTGCATAATCGAATTCTTCGGCCGCAGCAATGCGAAGCACTTCTTGTCCTTCGGCTGCATTCAGAAATTCGCCGTGTTCGTTCAGTAATTTCAGTGCATTCCACTGCTTGGGATTATGTGATGCAGTCAGGATGATCCCTCCGCAAGCCCCTTCCATTGTCACAGCTAATTCTGTTGTCGGGGTAGAAGCAAGGTCGATATCAACCACGTCCCAGCCCATACCCATCAAGGTACCGACTACAACGTTCTTCACCATCTCACCCGAGATGCGGGCATCGCGGCCCACTACTATCTTGTTACTGTTCGATTTGCATGTCTTGCGAATCAAAGTGGCATAAGCCGACGTGAATTTTACAATGTCAAGCGGATTCAGTCCCTCGCCTGCGCCTCCGCCAATGGTTCCACGGATACCAGAGATAGATTTGATTAGAGTCATAGGTTGTTGTTTTAGAAAATTGGTTATTTAGTAGTTTTAGTTCAATGCTTTCTGGAATTTACGAATATCGTAGAAATAGGGGTTTACATATTGGTTAGCACTCTGATGCCCCATCTTTGAAGGTACAATCATTCTCACATGGGCATAGTTGGTAACATATTTCAAAGCAAGTAGCCATCCGGGAGGAACGTCTGTCGTACCATATTTGGCATACATCGAACCTTCTGTGAATACACCGGCCACCGAAGTTCCATTATCTACGTAACGGAATACATCTGGATAAGTATAGTAGTTCGGATAGTTTTCAAAACCGGGAAGCACCACATTGAAGCAAGTAGTATCATTGGCCTTAATATCATGCTCCACGAAGCGTACGGCTACAATATTATTATTTTTGATAGAATCGTTCTCCGGTTTATCGGTAACAATACCTTTATCCACAATCTGCATATAGACTCCGTTTGAGAAAGCTACATATTCATTCTTGGTCGTATCCGTCTTATATCCGTTTGCTTCAAAGTCACTCTCAGAAATAGTACGGATATCGTGCTTTTTAATAAAAGCGTTTACCGCATCTTTCTCTTCATCCAGCATTTCTGCATAAGTCTTCGAATTGTCGCAAGCCTGGAACATATATCCGAAGGCTAACAAGGAAAAAAATAACAATAGAAGTTTTTTCATTTCTGTATCTTATGTATATTCCGTACAAATGTATTTTAAATTAGTCGAATCTTTAGATTTAAAAGCAGAAAGTTCAAGTCTTTTAACCTTTGACTTTCAACTTTTAACGGAAGAGCAAGGAGCCATGGGCTATAAGTCAAAAGTAACAAGAAGTTATACACTTGTCATTCCTTATTCATAAATTGTAACCGACAACCCGCAGCCTCATTGTTTCAGAAGCGGCTTATATTTCTCCAATGCCTGTTCAAACACTTTCACAGCCTCTTCCATCGTACCGTAAAACTCTCCGCCTGACGCATTGAGATGCCCACCACCATTGAAAAACTCGGCAGCTAACTGGTTGCAAGGAAACTTACCTACGGAACGAAGTGAAATCTTAATCATTTTCTTTTCCGTATCCTCACGGAGGAAACAAGAGAAACAGACATTCTTAATCGAAAGCGGGATGTTTACAAACCCTTCGCTATCGCCTTTGATATAATCAAATTTTCCCTGTTCATCTTTGGTCAGCGATATAAGCGCAGAATTGTAATCTTTATACACCCGCATATTCGATAATACATATCCCATCAAACGCAAACGGCTTTCGGAATAAGTATTGTAGACTTTCCGGTAGATATCATCTTTATCGATTCCTTTTGAAAGCAGTTCGCTGATAATGAAATAAATCTCACGATTATTAGAGTTATAAGTGAATCCTCCGGTATCTGTCATCATACCGGTATAAATACATTCAGCCCCCTCTTTGGAAATGTCACTGAAATATCCCATCCGGCAAATCAGGCGAAACACCAATTCGGAAGTAGAAGAAATTTCAGGATGTGAAACAGTGATCCGACAAAAGTCTTCGGGATGAAGATGATGATCTATCATTATTTTACGTCCCGGTGAGGAAGCCACTATATCAGCCATCTCGTCAATGCGCTTCAATGCATTAAAATCAAGACAGCAGATGACGTCTGCTTCCATAATCAACTTATCGGCAAACTCTTTATAACGGTCATACAGCAAAATATCCTTGCTACCCGGCATCCATCTCAGGAAATCGGGGAAAGCATTAGGGACAATTACATTTACAATTTTATCTTGAGAATCCAGAAAATGATACAATCCCAACGATGAGCCAATGGCATCTCCGTCAGGCGACACATGGGATACGATTACTATTTTGTCGGCCCGTTCAAACCATTTAGTAAAATGATCAATATGGGTTTGAGCAATTACTTTAGTCAGCATAACTTGTTTGTATAAATATGAGTTGGCAAAAATACGATAAATCTTTGTACTTAGAGCAAAAACCTCACAGAACCTTCGTCGGAAAGGGAGATAAAATGCAATCCCAACCGACGGCATTCTTCACTGAACACTTCCTTATAATAAGCGGACAGAGAAGAATCCAGAATAACCTCCCGGCAATGAAACAGTTGGGCCAATGACTCCAATCGTCCTGTATAGCCCTTACACAAATACAAATAATCTATGTTTAACGGTTCAGCGACAATTTTGTTCCGCCAACGGTTATCACTGACCATACAAATACGTTTATTACCGAACAGGAGCAGGTGGTCCTGCATCCAGAAGCCGGAAGAGCGATAGTCTTTTGTTATGGGTATCGGGGTATTCAGGTGTAACCGGTTCCAATAGCCGGTTACCGCACGCAAAAGCCGTCTTTCATCCGGAATGCTATCTGCATAGGCAAGCCAGGATTTACCATGAGACTCAATGCAATGTACAACCGGACATCCCCGGACATTATAGAAAACAATGCTCTGCACCGGTCGGTCAGCCATCCTCCATGCCCAATGAAGACTACCTGTAACCAACAGGCAAACACCTACAAGGTACAAACTTTTCGCACTACGAACCATCATATGACGCATACAGGCCAACAAAGCCAGATAAAAGGCAAGAACTTCCGCCGGATAAATCCAAACATTATCGATAGATGCCAACGGTAGATGCTCTACCCAACGAACCGCAGCATTCAGTAAATCGATAAGAAACTTCACCGCCACAGCACACCAGGTATAAAGCAGAGAAAAAGGGCTGACCACCAGCAGAATAACCGCTGAATACATAATCACCGACACAAGTGGAATTACCAACAGATTAGTCAATAAGAAATGGGTGGAAAATCTGGAAAAATACAACAATACCAAAGGGGCTGTACCTATCTGCGCAGCAAGCGAAACACACATTAATGCCCAGACTTTTTTTAATACTCCATTACCAATCGAAAGCAACCTGAACAACCGGGGATATATCAGTAGAATGGCAGTAACAGCCGAAAAAGAGAGTTGAAATCCAACATCAAACAGCCAGAAAGGATGAACCGCCAGCATAATAAATGCAGTCAGCGCAAGCGTATTAAGTGAAATACCCGTACGCCCGGATAAGACCGACAAAGCCAACAATGAAAACATAATAACCGAACGAACCACAGAAGGGGACAGCCCTGTAATGAAAGCAAATCCCCACAATGCAGTAATTATCACTATCGCACGAAACAGCCTCACCCCCCAAACATTCCCCGGCAACCACTTCAGAAGTAAAAGAAGCAGCATATATAAAAATCCGATATGAAGTCCGGAAAGTGCCAGTACATGACTGGCCCCTGACACGGAATAAGTCTCCCTAATATCTTCACCTAATTCCTCTTTGTAGCCAACAGTAAGCGCGGCAAGTACGGCAAACTCATCCGGTTCGAACTTCAAAGCACGATATTTATCCAGAATCCGGTCCCGGCAGTCCAATGCAATCTGCCGAAAGGAACGGGACATCCTGTGTCCGATTATCTGCCATTTTCCCTCTGCAACAAAAGCAACTCCTCCAATCCCTCTGTAACGTAAATAACGGGCATAATCAAATTCATCGGGATTACCATTATTGGAAGGTGGAGATACGCGCGCCATCAATACTAATTCGTCCCCATTATGTAAACTTCCGGCGAGTGAATCTTTCGAAATGTAAAGCAATACTTTCCGATTCACCGGTACGACTCCCACTGAATCTTGTTTTTCTGTCAGAAATGCCGGACAGAGAAAAGTATGTTCCTTCTCGTCGGGCCGATCAGTCAGGATAGCCCGATAAACGCATTCTTTTTTTTGGAAAGCATATACAGTTTGTTGTAAAACCTGATTCATGCCGCCGGTTCCCGCCCCAAAAACAAGTAGATAGGCAACACTGCCGAATATCCACCGAAACGAATAGCGACGTGAAAAATAGACTGCCAGCAGCAGAAAAAACAATCCGGCAGAAACTCCCACCAACACGGTATCCGAAACATAGACCTCTTTGAAAAACAAATAATTACCAACAAGAAAGCCTGCTATCAGAGGTAATAGCAGGCGTAAAAATGGATATCGATGTAAATACCGGAAGCTCACAAGCCGGCCTTACAGCCCTTTCATGGCATGAATCGTCTCTTCCGGATTCTCAGCAGCAAAAATGGCATTTCCTGCTACCAACGCATCCGCCCCGGCAGCCACCAGACGGGCACCTGTTTCCAGATTCACTCCACCATCTACCTCGATCAGCGCTTTCGATCCGGTACGCTCAATCAGTTCACGAAGTTCACGTACTTTCTCTACCGAGTGCTCAATAAACTTTTGTCCTCCGAAACCGGGATTCACACTCATGATCAACACCATGTATACATCCCGGATAATGTCCTGCAACAAAGCTACCGGAGTGGCCGGATTTATGGTAACAGCAGGCTGCATACCGGCCTCACGGATTTGTTGCACCACCCGATGAAGGTGTGGACATGCTTCGTAATGTACATTCATAATATGCGCCCCCAATGCCTTTACTTCAGGAATAAACTTCTCAGGATTGACTATCATTAAATGTACATCCAACGGTTTCTGAGTCAACTTAGCAACATACTTCAGCACCGGAAAGCCAAAGGATATATTCGGAACAAATACTCCGTCCATAATGTCAATGTGCACCCAGTCGGCTTCACTACGGTTAATCATCTCAAGATCCTTTGCCAGATATGCAAAATCTGCCGAAAGGATAGAAGGGGATATAATAGGTTTCATATTCATCAATATTTTAATAATAGCACAAAATTAACAAAAAAACATCAGAGCTCCCTCTTCTATAACAGTTTATTTGGCAGAAATTCTTTCCTTCTATTCCAATTCCACAATTGCAAGTGACAGACTCTGCTTTCCAGTACGTTGCCTTTACACTATCAAAGCATAAGATAGAGAGCCTCACCGTCAATTATTCCGCCTTCATCCTAAATGCCTCAGTCAGATGAAACCCACGCAAAAGTTCATCTGTCTTCAGCCTTTTTTTACCCGGCAACTGTAAAGAAAGGATATTTACAAACCCATCCGACACGGCTACTTTCAGGAAGTGCTTTCCATCTGTAATAATGCTCCCCGGAGTCAGTGCATGTACTTTCTCTTCTTTCTCACTCTCAAAGATTTTCACAACAACCGCTTCACCTTCCGGATTAAGTAATTCACTCCACGCAGCAGGATAAGGAGAAAGCCCGCGGATAAAATCATAAACCCGTTTCATCGGCTGATTCCAATTAATCCTACAGGTTTCTTTGAAGATTTTCGGAGCCGGACGAAGCTCGCCGACCATTGCCATTTCTTCCTGGGGAATTGCCTTTACATTTCCCTCCAGAATAGCATCTACCGTTTCTATCACCAGCCGTCCGCCCAACTGCATCAATTTGTCATGCATCACTTCCACATTGTCCGTATCAGCAATAGGAACGCGCACCTGCTGGATCACCTCACCTGTATCGATTTCATGTTTCAGGAAAAAAGTAGTAATCCCCGTCTCCGTATCTCCATTGATAACCGCCCAATTGATAGGAGCTGCCCCACGGTACTGCGGAAGCAAAGAAGCATGAAGATTGAAAGTTCCAAAACGAGGCATGTTCCATACCACTTCCGGCAACATCCGAAAAGCCACAACAATCTGCAGATCGGCCTTCCATTCGCGAAGTGCCTGAACAAATTCTGCATCTTTCAGTTTCTCCGGCTGTAATAAAGGCAACTGATGATCCAGCGCATATTGCTTTACCGGAGAATATTGGATTTTGTGTCCACGGCCGGCAGGTTTATCAGGCATTGTAATCACCCCGACTACATTATAGCCGCCTTCCACCAGACAGCGCAGGGCCTCCACTGCAAAATCAGGAGTCCCCATATATACGATTCTTAAATCTTCTTTTTTCATATTTAAAAAGCTATGAGTTATAAGTTTCCGGAAATTGTAACCCGTCAATCTTCCGAGAAATGCACCAATACCTGGCGATACGAATTAAATATTTTAGATTTTGAAACAAATCCCAGATACTTTCCTTCTTCGTTGACTACCGGCAAGTTCCACGCTTTTGTATCGTCAAATGTCTGCATCACCTGTTCCATACTGTCGGTATCATACAAACGGGCAGGAACGGAAGTCATCAATTTACTAACGGTAAAACGATGATAAAGTTCCTGACGGAACATGATGTTCCGGATATCATCCAGCAGCACGACGCCTAATAGAATTCCATCCTTGTCTGTCACAGGAAACATATTACGATGGGAGGTCGAAATAGCCTTTACCAATTCACCCAAGTCCATTTCCGGACGTACACAGACAAAGTCTGTTTCGACTACATTTTCCACTTTCATCAATGTCAGTACAGCCTTATCCTTATGATGGGTCAGCAACTGTCCTTTCTTGGCCAGACGCATGGAATAAATACTGTGGGGCTCGAACACAATGATTGTCAGATAAGAACTGACCGAAACAATCATCAAAGGCAGAAAAAGGTCATATCCACCAGTCAGTTCAGCAATCAGAAACACACCGGTCAACGGGGCATGCATGACTCCACTCATAACTCCTGCCATTCCCATTAGGGCAAAGTTCTTTTCCGGCAAAGTCGAAGTAAAATCAAAATCATTGCTAAAGTGGGAGAAAACAAAACCGGCAATACATCCCAAATACAACGAAGGAGCAAAAATACCACCACATCCACCTCCACCGTTAGTCGCACTCGATGCAAATACCTTCAACAGGATAATCAGCACCAGATAGACCAACAGCAGATTGCCATATCCATAGAACAAGGAGTTATTCAATACCGTATCCCAATCGGCATTACTCGTACCGTTCAGCAATAATTCAATCGTATCGTAACCTTCACCGTAAAGAGGCGGAAAAAGAAAGATAAGTACACTCAACATCACACCACCCAATGCCAACTTCTTATACGGATTGGACAGTTTGCCAAATACCCCTTCTACAGAACTCATGGCACGTGTGAAATAGAGTGATACCAATCCGCAAAAGATACCTAAGAGAATCACATAAGGAATACGTTCCAACTCAAAAGGCTGATCCAAATGAAATTTAAACATAGCCTCTTGCCCGGTTGTAATATACGAAACAGTAGCAGCCGTAACAGCCGAAATTAACAACGGCAACAAGGATGACATGGTAAGATCGATCATCAATACTTCCAAAGTGAATACCAATCCCGCTATCGGCGCTTTGAAAATACCTCCAATGGCACCGGCAGCACCACATCCCACCAGCAACATCAACGTACGGTGTTCCATCTTGAACATACTTCCCAGATTCGATCCGATAGCCGATCCGGTAAGTACAATAGGGGCCTCGGCTCCTACCGATCCGCCGAAGCCGATGGTAATGGCACTGGCAATGGTCGACGACCAGATATTATGGCGTTTGATACGTCCCTGACGACGTGAAATTGCATAAAGGATCTTCGTAACCCCATGACTGATATCATCCTTTACGATATTGCGCACAAACCATCCGGCAAGGAAAATACCGACTACCGGATAGACCAGATAAAGGTAGTTGGCCTCTGTCGTATTAAAATTATCTGTGAGAAAGTTCTGTATCGTATGAATGAAGAACTTCAGGATCAATGCAGCAATAGCTGTAAAAATACCTACCAGAAAACTTAAAATGAGAATAAACTGCTTTTCTTTAATCTTATTCTCGCGCCAAATAATAAAGCGCTGTAATAAACTTATCTTTTCTTTTTCCATTATTCGCGAATAATCTTAATCACTCCACCTTTATCCAGCTTAATGATACTCGATGGTTTAGGACGACTCATATCATCCTGCCGGAAATTGACAATGTAGTCTACCGACGATTTTATTTCTTCGCTGATTTCATTGAAATTGGCAGCTCCCGGCTGTCCACTGATATTGGCAGATGTCGAAACAATAGCCTTACGAAACTGCTGGCACAAACGACGGGAGAATGCTTCGTTCGTCACCCGGATGCCTACGCTACCGTCTTCGGCAAGCAGATTTGAAGCTAAATTACGAGCACCGGAATAAATGATAGTCAATGGTTTATCGGCAACTTCCATCAAATCCCAAGCAATCGAAGGGACATCCTGCACATAAAATTCGACCTTCACCGGCGAATCCACCAATACCAACATCGCCTTGCTGTCAGCACGTTGTTTTATCTCATACACCCGGCGCACAGCGTCTTCATTGGTAGCATCGCAGCCAATTCCCCAAACCGTATCGGTGGGATAGAGAATCACCCCGCCTTCGCTCATCACTTGACAAGCTTTTTTAATGTCTTCTATCATTTCTTGATCTATTTCTTGTGAGAATAACGTGCAAAAATACTAATTTTGCCCAATAATAACAAAGGTTAAGAGAAAACAAATGGAAGAAATCGAATTTCATCACAGTTTACCTATACAACTACGATTCAATGACGTAGACAAGTTCGGACACGTCAACAACACCGTCTATTTTTCATTCTACGACCTCGGCAAAACAGAATACTTTGCCTCGGTTTGTCCGGGGGTTGACTGGGAAAAAGATGGTATTGTAGTAGTACACATTGAAGCCGACTTTCTGGCACAGATTTTTTCATCCGACCACATTGCCGTTCAAACTGCCGTCTGTGAGATCGGAACCAAAAGTTTTCATCTGATGCAACGGGTTATCGATACCGAAACAATGGAAGTGAAATGTATTTGTCGCTCGGTCATGGTGACATTCGACTTGGAGAAACATCAATCCAAGCCACTGACCGAAGAGTGGATAGAGGCAATTTGCCGATTTGAAGGAAGAGACTTGAGAAAGAAAAAATAAATAATCCTCCGTAGATGCCTTTTTCTACGGAGGATTTTATTTTCTCCTTAATATAAGAATTCCTTATTCACGTTCCCCGACACACTCGCATCAAACCACGAAAGGTTCGATTGATCAAGTACCCATTTTTCATAATTAGGATATGCCTGTATGACATTAATTCTCTCCTTCGGATACTTCCATGCCGGTGAGGAGGCTTCTTTACGTGGGAAATCAAGTGCCCAGGGATAGCGGTTGTCCATGCGATAGTAAACTCCGGACTCAGGATCCGAGCGATCATTTTCTGTTTTGAAAAGTGAAACATCCGCATGCTTTGTCGGTTTATAATCTACCAGATGAATCTCTTTTTGACGGCTGTTGACAAAGATAAACGGATTAAATTTTTGAGTCTGCAGATTGCTGACAGGAGTTTTCAACCGAACGGTTATTTCAGCGGGAGTCCCGGAAATTCCGGTTGCCGTCCCTTCCGTATTCACATATCCCTCAGTAGTCCCCAAAGCTACATTTACATCGTTCCACACAATGAAAGTGGCCCATTCATTCCCTTCCTCAATAATAGCACCTTCCAGTTTTGACCGGTCAATAATGTCCTCGGAAAGCGGAAGTTCAATCCCGACCCCAATATGCGTCCACGGGGCTGCCCCCTTCGCAATTGGTGTGAAAGTCAATTTCACGGCAGTAATAGAATTACCATCTCCTTTCTCCAGCTCATAAGCATAATTCATCACAAAATCATTGAAATCATAATCTCCCATCTTAGGCCACTGGTCTTCAAAAGCAAGTGTTCCATAAACAGCCTCCGAAGGAGCGAATTCATCAATTACCGGAATATCTTCTTCCGGTTTAACGGCAGATACCGGTGATGCGGTAAGCTTTATCAGCACGTCATTGAAATCATAATCAGCCTTCGCATCGCCATAAGGACGGATATCAAACCCCATAATGCAGCAGTTGTAATCGGACATGCTACGGATCACGGCATTTGTTTTTTTAGTTGTATTCAAGGTTGGAGTAGAATAATAGAATCCGTTTACATTCGCATTAGGAAATGTCTGATTCTGGAATTTATAGGCGCTCTTCGAGTTTACACCGCCAGTAGCGATATTCGTCATGTTTAACCCGTCACGTGCCACGGCAAAACCGATACGTGTACCCTTCGGAAATATTGTATCATACTTGTTTCCGTCCCAATATAATAATTGCACTTTCAGTCCCGACGGACATTTTTCCTGATGGGTGTTCGGCAACAGTAAGGTCATACGATGTCCCTGTATATCTTCGCGTTTATTGAGTTCCCCTTCTTTATAACTATAGTAAGTCAAAACATTGTAAACAGTCCTATTATTTACATAGAATCCCCCATCACCAACATACGTAGCCCACACTTCTGCTCCCAGTTCGTCAGTAACCACCAGATCCGAACTCTTATTCAGATCCACATCCTGTACATTCTTCTGTTCCGGATACCAACTATTCACCCGGTTTAAAAATTTAGGTGACAATTCTTCTTTTGAAACAAGCGGCGAAGCATTTAAAAGCGGGATGCCGTCTTTCCCAACTTCTGCATCCGCATACGGACTATACAGTTCATAAAGATTGCTTAGCTTCTGGCTGACAGGAATCGCCAACTCTGCCCCGCCCCGGGCAACAGCCATGCGAGTAGAAGCATTGGTACTGACTTGAAAGGGTACGGCAGACAAGACACACGTCATTCCCGGTTGCACATCAACCTCCTGCACACCGGGAAAACCGGCAGTCAATGAAGTTATATATACCTTATCGACATTTACCGGAACAGATATAATAGCATAAATGCATCCATCCACATCTGTATAACCAACATAAAGAGGCTTAATGACAATAGTCCCATCCTCCTCATAAGGTTGTTGGGGATAAATCCCTATCAAGATGCCTTCAGCCACCTTCTCATTCGCAGAGGTAGCCATCACACCGATCTGCTTATCGGTTCTCAAAGAGAATTTAAATGATAAATCCAGTTCCTCGGTATCATCAGGATTCTTACCCGACGGTTCATACAAATCTTTTTCTTTTACACATGAGGTGCAAAAAAGTACTATCAGCAGTGCATACTTCAGCAATGATACATTATTTCCCATAAGACTCTGTTTGTTCGTTTGTGCGAGGTCACCATATATCAGTAATCTCAGTAATCCATTCCACTGTACAAAAATATCAAAAAAAACAGAAACTTACAAAATTTGATCATTTTAATGTAGATTTTATTCTCCTTTATCCTATAATATCATTCACACCACTATATAGGCCCTATTATTAATGCTCTTTTGCATTCCCGGTTCTACAGGTAATATAATAAAATGCCGGCATCCATTCTTCCAAACGGACACCGGCATTTATCATTCCAACCGAAGCTGTCAGCCGCCTATCAAAGCAATCCCTGCCCTCCGATCACCCCGGCAATAGCACTTGCTACAGCAATAATCACTTTCAAAATAACGTTCCAATTATTTTTCTTCATCTTTTTCATCCTATTAAAAATGCAACTACGCAGTCGGATCATCTACTATGTCTCCATCACCACCTCCGGAACCATTATTGCCCGAAGCACCGATCCCACTCGCCTTCTGAAACTCAACTCCCTGAAACAAAGCCCGGGTAGTACCGATAGCCGCAGGACGAGTATATTCAGGAGTAAAATGACAAAGAAGGGCTGCCACCTGATTCGGATTCACCTCTTCCTCTTTGTCCACTCCCCTTCCCCGTGTACGCGCTTTCATCGTAAAAGTACCCAATCCGTCCAGGCGTACCGTCTTACTGTCCAGCAGTGCGCTACGCATCGCTGTCATCAAATTCCGAACCACATTATGCACATCACCCGGAGTCAACGACGACTTTTCCGCAATCATTTCAGCCAATTGCTGAGTAGATACCACCTTGCCTACCTTCACCAAATTCAAGTGCCATTTCTTATCACCGGCCTTAGTTGCCATAGTCGATTTTACTGCTTTATAAAATAATGCCATATTCCTAATCTCCTTTTTTTAATGTTATTACCACTGATTTTATTCACATTGCGTTGATCAACATTGCAAAGGTGAACATTTGCAGGAAGATGACAAAGGAAAATGAGGCGTCCGGATCAAGTTATACAGAACAAGTTATAATCATCACATTATCAGAGTCATTACTTAATTCTTTCTCATACATCTACTTCACATACTCTGCTATGGTTCGATTATTCATATTATATCCGTTTAACGGAATGTCCCCAGATTTATACCCGATATAGTATAAAGCTGGGGACGAAACAAAAATCTATACCCGAAAACCGAGTATATTTCTTTTCTACTTCGCAAATCTCCGATAAGCCTCTTCTAATTTTTTATCGTACTGATTCTGAGCATATCCGGAACCATTATATCTTTTGGCAAAACCGGTCCAGTCTTTCCGCTCCAGATTGGGCCGTAACTCAGCAAGTTTAACAAACCTCGCAAATGCCTCCAGTTGCTTATCTTCTCCGGTACACATATCTTTCACCATTTCATCTACACAGCCATACCCGCACATCACATAGTTAAAGCCCATCACCTGAAACATTCCCCATGGAGTGGAAGCGTCAGCAGCTTCTTTATGTATTTTCCGGGCCTTTCCAGACGTTCATACTCTCTTATCCCTCCATAATAATGCCCCTTCTCCCATTTAGGATAAAGAATATTATCATCTTTTCGGCTCTGGCATGAAGAGTAGTGAGGATTTGGGTCACATCAGACTGCGACCGACGAAGTTTTATTTCATCAGCATTTCGATGGAGCTTGACATTCTCTGCTTCAACCATATACAAAAGTCCAATCTGTTCTACCAACTACGCGGCATCAGAATTCTTACTTATCTCTTCGGCATATTTGAACTTCGCCCGCACATGCGTCCAACAAAGAAGATGGACATTTTCAGGATTCGTACGTGCAAGATGTTTATAAACCACGTAACCATCGGAATGAATCGAACCGGTAAAATCCCCCAAAAAATCCTCTATCGGGCGACAGCCACGGCTGTCATTCTCATCATTGTCATAAAGGAAACAAACCAAACCGTCTAGCTTGTTGACCAAAACCCAAACATACTTTTTAAAATATCTGCCGAGTTTCGTACCGTCCCCCCTTATATTTTATACGCACCCTACACCAAGTCTCATCAATATGAAGAATGGATTTCACCTTCAATAATCTCTGTTTGATGTATTCATATAAAGGCTTCAAATAACCGGCAACCCTCTTAAGCCAGTTAGAACGGCCATTCTCGCTGGAAATGAACTTATCAATGCGCATACGAATGTTCTCTCTGTGATTGGAAGCATGAAGCGATCAACGGTTCACAGCCATATCAGCAAAAAATTCGAGAGTACAGGGGGGGCCACGCTCGTTGTCGAGATTCTCTGATTTTACTTTAGTCAAATCCAAAGAAGAATCAGCACTGCCTGTGGAAGAAGTACCGGAACCGTCATCATCCATCTTATCCTCTTCACGGCTCTTTCTGTCTTCTTGCCTAGTACAGGAGGAGAGACTCTTCTTACCGTAAGACATTTTATTGTGACGCTTAGTATAATCCGACTGCTTAGAGACTTCTTCACACAAACCACGGATTTCATCAGTAAGGGTACAAATGATATCTTGAAGACAGGTTACTTGAGGCTGCAAGGATTCATTGTGCTTCTCAGAATGAAGTCGAGTTGAAAATGAGTTACACGACCATATTCATAGACAGGATGCATAAACTTGTAACCACGTTCAGACTCCAGTTCGTAAAGCATGTACATACGGTTTTCATACCGGACCAATTTCATCAACTGTCTATTCTTGGGCATGAAAGCAAACATATCGACATTATAAGGATTCGGAAAACGGTCCTTTGCAATATCTATCAGACGACGACGGCCCATACGCATATCGTTTACATTGGCAATGAACCCAATATTCATACTACCGGTGATGGCTAACATAGTACCTCCAATTTCTCAATCATTTCACATAAGTACCGATAACTCAAGTTATGGCGGCTAACCTCAAGACCATTAGAAAACACTATATTAACACGAGTTACACTCAAAACAGAAAGACTATCTTTATCTGGGCCGGGAGAAGAAGAACCATTGGCTTTTTCATCTGTTGGACCATCCGAATAGACAATCTCCACAGGGAGAACAGCGCCGGCACGGTATTTCTTGTACCAACGCTCAAAATGAGAATAAACAACGCCGTTCATCTGACAATACTTAACGATCGAAACACCTTGCTTTATACCATCCTCCTGATACTTTTCATAGAGAAGCTTAAAATCTGTACTATTTGCCATTTTTACTTTTTTTGATTGATGGCACGAAGATAAAAAATATAGGAAGAGAGAACTGAAAAGCACTCAAATGCTTACGATATTTTTTCGCTTATATCGAACTCACGTTAATTAATTCTGAAAGCAAAACAGGCAAGATAGATATACGAAGCAATACAAACGGACAATCAAAACAGATAACTCATAAATTACCAGATTACATTATAAGCCTTCTACACCATACTTTGTACATTACCACATTTGCGTTTCTAGTAAGCACGCAATACCACCTCGAATGCTTCTGCATACTGAAGGCCCCATTGACCACCACGCATAGCTGCAAGTCCAGTAATGTATTCTACTGAACGAGGATGAGGATACGCACGCATCACACCACGATACATCGAGAGTGCCTTAACTTTAGCATCCACCCCCTCTTTGCCTACCTCTACATAACAGTTCGGACGGAATAGACTCATAGCACTATTGATAGCCCACTCTGTGCAAGAAGGAACTTCCATATACCACAACTCCTTTACACGCTTTATCTCTGGACGACGCTGGAACAAACGAACCGCCTCCTGACACGCCATTGACGTCATCAGATGATCATTATTCGTATCCGCAGGATGGTGTGTTATTACAATATCGGGCTCACTCTCCCTGATTGCACTCTCTATGAATTGCACCAACTTCAGGTGAGGCACAGTATTCATCTCTATATTCGGGAATGTAGCCTCAAACTTGTGATGCACTCCCACATACTTCAACGCATCGTTCATATCGTCCTCTAGTTCATTATCCTCTGGGCGGAATGCACGCGCCTTTGCTTCAGTACACATAATAGCCACATCTATTTCATCACCTTGATGTGACCATTTCCAAATTGACGCACTAACGCCAAGGATCTCATCATCAGGATGAGCCACTACAATCAAATATTTCATGTTATTTCCTATTTATAATAAGTACTTACTCGTTATTATTTTATAATGAGCAGCAAAGTCATTACCGATTACTAGCAAATATCGCATATTAGTCTTTTCACGTGCTGTAGTCATCACCACTAAGTAAAATAGTGTATATTACTTTTTATTTTTCAAACACAAACTCGGCAAGGAGCGCATCATGATCACTCAATCCCCTTGCATTAATTTTCCTTATAGACTAAAGACGAAGCGAAGTTTCAGAGTACAAGATATGATCAACCTTATACGACAACGGACTATGGATTGTAGTATCTTAACCTGTGCCACACTCCCACCAAGCATCGGTAAAACCTGCATCTTTAAAAACACACAACGCTGGCGAACCCACCACATCATTCATATCTCCAAGCACGACGAACGGAGTTGATAATGTCAGCAATGAATCAATTATTACATTCGCCGCCTGCTTTCGCAATACCGAAGCATTCTTGATATTTTGAAGATAATTTCTAAAAGTCCCAACACCATCTATATCATCCTACTTAATACTATTGGCTACTACCGAATAATTATTGCTTAACAGATGACAGCCATACAAATCTACTTGTTTGCCATTCAGCATTATCGATGACGAAACAATACAGGCAAAATAATCTACATTTTCAACTATTCTTACTTGCTTCTTCAGCAGGTATTTACTGTAGAAATAATGAATATCATTACATATGACATGTGTCGTATATGGAATACGCGTTTTAAGCAGAGTATCTAACTTATATAAGAACAAGAATATCGACTAATAAGCGACCTTAATAACGAAAAGAAATATGTATCTGTCCTGGTTAGTTCCATTATTTTAATCCCCAAATTTTATCATACTGACTTACAACATTCTTTGCATCATATTGCTTGGCGGACTCTGCTGCCTTCGTAGCCATAGCTTCGTAAATATTCTTATCTTCAATCAGTCTGCACAAATCAGAAACAGCCTTATTAGAATCATTCAATCTAAACAAAAAACCATTTTCACCTTCTTTAATCAAATCAACTTGACCACGAATTGCTGTAGCTACTACAGGTAATCCAGATGCTAATCCCTCTATCATATTGATAGGCAACCCCTCGTTGATACTTGAGGCTAGTAATACGTCTGAAGCTCGCAAAAGATCTTGTACATCATTACGATAACCTAAAAACTCCACAAATCCATTCAGTCCTTTGGATGCTACTATATTCTTATACTCATCCATCATAGAACCGCTGCCAGCCAAAAGTAGTTTTACATTCGAATGCCGCTTAACAAGTTTTTCCATCACCTCAAACAATAGAACTTGATTCTTGCGCTCTGTCAACTCCGCTGGATAAATCATAATAAATAAATCATCTGCATAACCTAGCTTATTACGCAAAGCAGTCTTCTCATCGGGATTACTCCTTTTGAAAACAGAAGTATCAATACCAACGCCATCCACGTTATATATTTCCTTACAAGGAAACTTATACTTCAACGCCGCTTCATAATCCTCCTTATTCATGGTGAAGGTGCAATCAGTCGAATAGCACAATAACTTCTCTGCAGTACGGAATATAAAATTCTTCAGTTTGCTATTGCCTTCGTAGAAATTATATCCATGAGCAGCATAGATAATTCTTCCCTGATGCTTTCCTATTGTAGCCAATCGTCCGTATGCCCCAATTACAGGTGTACTGAAATAGATAAGATCATAATGAGTATTCAACAGTTTCCTAAAGTTTTTAAAATACCCTATATTTCGCTTGTCAATTGGCGTTCTTCCAAATTCTAAATCATACTTTGTAATAGAAGGCGGATAAGAATCGTTACCAGAAGCGACAACAGAAACTTCATAACCATTTTCTTCCAAATGTTTGATATGATGTAGATGAAATCTAATATGGAAATGATCATAATTTGCAACGAATAGTGCTTTCTTCTTATCCATTTACAGTTCTGTCTATAGTTGTTTGAAAATCAAGATTACAGTATGTATTCTTGCCGTACTTAGAGAACTCCAAATCATAATTGTCATCCGCAAAAGCACGCTCAGCCCTTGACACCATCTTCATTCCAATCTTTACAAGCCAACCGAAACCGGGGATAAGGAGAGTTTTCTTCCCCATCGCCTTGCGAATAGCAACAATAGTATCAGCCGTAGAAATCACATCTGCGTTTTGTGGATGAAAATAACCGCCTTCACCATTCGCTACCAGTTCACATATAAAGTTATCTAAATGCCCAATATAAATCATGCTTTTCTTATTCTTGTAGTTTGGGAAGATAGGAGTCAATGAAGCCACCTTCTGTAACAACACAAAATTACCCTTGCATCCTTTACCATACACAACAGGAGGACGAACAGAAGCTACCTTAAAATCCTCAGCTTCCATAGCATGAATTTTCTGGTCAGCTAGATATTTGCTTTTCCCATAGAAGTTCTTCGGACCTTCCTGCTCACGCGAGCTAATGGTTTCGGTGGTATCACCAAAAACATTCATACTGCTCATGTAGATATATTGTTTTACGCCTGCCTTCTTGGCCACATCGCATAATTCTACAGCAAGGTCTGTATTTATCTTGTAGAACAAGTCTTCCATATCATCTGTAATCTTAATGTGAGCAATACCGACCACATTCACAACAGTATCAATACCTGTGAAGTCAATATCCTTAGGCTTCTGCTCGAACGAATTAATGATGATTACATTATTACCAGACTTTTTCAAAGCATGATAATAATGTTCACCGATGTAGCTGTTCTTTCCGTAAACTAATACTTTCTTCATTTCTGCACAAACTTTACTTAAAGTTTTCCCAATTTTCAATTACAGCATCCCATGGGGCACGATCTTCCTTGTCGTAGATATACACACATTTGGCGTCCTTGAAGTCGCGAAGCCACTCGGCAATGCTCACCATGCCACCTTCCACACGCTTGTCATAGTCTATTACCTCACTCATCGAAGTGAATGGTTCAAACACCCTCCGGTCTGCAGGATCAATATAGCCGTTCTCCATACCCTTCACCCACAGGTAATCCAAAGGCATACCTGCAAACTTACAAGTCGGATTCCATGCTGACGCACGGAAATTTGTTTCCATAAAGTAGAAGGTGCCATCTTTGTCAATAAGGAACTCTACCTCAAACACGCCCTCGAAGCCAATCTCTTCGAACATAGCTTGAAGCTTATGCTCCATCTCCTTATCCGTGAACATACACACATCGTGGAAAGGACTATAATATCCTTGTATCAAATACTTCCAAGTCATTTGGGTGATAATCTGCATATCCTTACCACGATTGATAGTATACCCCTCCAACGCCATCTCATTTTGTTTATCCACAAAATGCTGAATCATAATCAGTGGACTTGTAATCTTCTTAATGGACTCCTTCAGTTCTTCTTCGTTCTGGCAGACAAACACATCCCCTTTCCAACTACCCGAATTAGGCGAAATATCCTTAGTAATGATTGGATACCACAGTTGCTCTGGCAGCGGATCTTCCTTGCCAATAACATATGAATCCAATACGTTGAAACCATGCTTCTTTGCCAACTGCTGGATGTTGTACTTGTCCATAAACTCATTGATTCTGCCGACACGACCAGCGTTGTAGGTAATGAACTTATCCTTCCACTCATCATAGTGCAAATCGAAGTATCCCACCGACTTATCATCCGAGAATACAATATATGGCTTCTTCTCCATATTACCATACTCCTCCATCAACAACTTGTAGCCTTCCTCCACAGAGTCCACACGATGCAGTTTAGAGATGTATTTGCTCCGGCAAGCCACCTCATAACGTCTCTTCACTGAGATATACACAGGGTTAATACCGTTCTCGCCAAAAGCGCGAATCATATTCAACGGATTGTAGTGTTCTAGTGCAAACACGATGCACAAGTGACCATTGTAACTGTTGCTCATATAGTTAATGTAAGTCATTTCGTTCTTCTAGAAGTTAATAGCGTATTATTGTTAAGTCTAAAGAACTGATTCAGTAGTTTTCTATAATACTTATAAATATACTTTTCAAAGAACCAATGTCTTGACACCATTTTTTCCACAGCATCTGTATACATAGACTTTGGTCTTCTAAATGCTGACTGTTTAGGTTGATCAAAAATATGGAATAAATAAGATTCAATATCACCATCTTTATATTTTACAATACTTTCATTAAGCATTGACAAACATAACTCATCATTCTCATCTATTTCCTTTACCCTTGCCACAATATCATCTAATGTCTCATAATTATGGCAATTAACAAAAGCATTCTCATTAAAATCTTCTGCCGCTCTTGGATCTCCCCAATAAATTGGAATTGTACCCGCCGCAAAAGCTTCAACTATTTTCTCTGTGCAATACCCACAATACGAAGTATTCTCGAAAGCGATAGAAAATTTGTGTTTTTGTTGAAAAGCAAATTTATCACTCACGGCACCGCCAATGTTGTTCATATAACGGCCTCCTGAATTCACTTTCTTATATTCGCACATCTTTAGAAAAATGTCAGTTCTTCGATCCTTAACAAAACAGTTAGAAACAACATAATTGCAAAATTCTTTTTTATTCTTCAAATCATCTATAGTGTACTTCTTCCTGTTCAAAATCATGTCAAAGAATTTTCTATACTGAAACAAGGTGAATAATGGAAGACGGAAATATCTGTCATCAAACGAGAACCTATCATACCCAATGCCGTAATCGCAGTGATTAAAATTTGGAGTATAGCATTCCGTAGTAAAGAATATTTTCACGCAATTATCATACTTTGCATTAAGATGCTCTTGACCAAACACTGAATAAATAACATAATCAGGTTCATCGGATAACTCAACTTTGTATTTTTTACTAAGAATTCCACTAAAATACTCATACCCGAGTTCAGTTGTGTAGGAGCCTTTATTAAAGTCTAAATATTTTAATTTAATAGTTTTCATTATCTCAGAATAATTTTTATTAAATAATCAAGTTCTGTCGTACCATATCGCTGGTCGATAGTAATAGGTATCACATATCGTGAAATCCAATGCTCGAAGCTACCTTTTGGTTGTTCATCACAGATATAGCTCCACCAGTGCCCCTGGAAATGCCTAGCCTTGAAAAGACGCTGAATAAGTCCATCGTCCTCCACTACCAACGGATACACCATAGGGATAGTCGTTTCATTATAATACTGCTTCGGATTAATCTTGTTGATGCCACCCAACCGATTGTGCATATAGTCGAAGTTATCACGTCTCTTTTGTTTAATCTGCTCATAGTCCGTTCCATCAAGGATAGTGCGTGTCAATTTTGACATCTTCATGATGTCCTCCGTATCAATACGCTGTTCGTTAATATAGCGAGCTTCGTATCCCTTACCCTCACAACCATACTCTATACGCATCAACAGAAAAGCCGCCGTGTCTGAAGAATAACATTGAGGATATTCGCCTACATACTTGTGAGCCCCCTTTCCAATCACATACGAGCCATCAGGCACACCTACAAATTTGCGGCAAGAGTAAATGTTCAATGCACCCGCTACAGGCTCACAAAAAAAACCCTGGCAGTTGTCGATGATAGGGTGTTCTGAAAGGCTTGCCAACTCAGACATGCGCTTGTGCGACATAATACCGTAGTAGTTCACAAACAAAACAGCCTCGTCTTTCTTAGCGTCCAAATCCGTTGGATTCCAATCATTGTCCGTATGGTAGAACTTCACCTTAGCACTATGCTTCAGCAACAACTCCCGAACAGTATCGCACTGGTAATAGGGAATCCATATTGCCTTCACACCACTCACACGAAATGCATGCCAAATGGCAGAACGACCAGTATTTAGACGAGCAATATCCACCGACTGGTTATAATATTCCTTTCCCTTGGGGAACTGCATTTCTATGAAACTTCCAATTTCCATTATTCACCTATTTCTTTATCGGTTCTAAACTCGCTTTTATCTAACTTAGGTGCTCTAACCGAATCATCCGGACGACCAAAGCCAAGCACCAACTTGATAGTCGTAAAGAACACAACCCAATCTAGCTTTAGGCTCCAGTTACGCACATAGTACAAATCCTGCTCAGCCATCTGACGGCGGTTCTCCGACTCACCCTCATGGATAGCTTCCCAACCCGTGATGCCAGGACGCATCGACTGACGCTCCACCTGCTCTGTCTCAGTCATAACCAGCATTTCCTTAGGCAGAATAGGACGAGGGCCAATAAAAGACATCTCACCCGTTAAAATGTTCCATATTTGAAAGAGCTCATCCATATTCGTCTTGCGCACTATCATGCCCCACTTCTTCAGTCGCACCTCATCAGGAAGCAAATCTCCGTTCTCATTTCTCTCATTTGTCATCGAGCGAAGCTTATACAACGTAAAGTGACGGTTCCTATATCCGACGCGCACTTGTTTGAAAATAGGCGAAGAATCCGGTGAAGCAATAGCCACTAAAATCACACCAGCCAATAGCACAAACGTACAAGGAATAAACAGCACTAACGCCAAAAGCAAGTCAAACGTTCTCTTAATGAAATGTCCCATTATATACAATATTTGTTTACTATCAAAATACAAATAAAAGCAAGTTATTTTTACCATTCTAAAAATAAATGGTAATATTCCAAAGATACTTCAAATCATACATTTAGTGCTTTTTGGAGTTCTGATAACACCAAATTTCTTTCATCTGTTGCTTTTTGAAGTAAATCATTAACTTTTTGCTTGAATTTGTGTTTATTATCCATTAAGCTTGAAAATATGGCATCAAGTTTCTCTGCAGAAACCTCTTCAATAGGTAATGAATATTCTGACAATCCCAAATCTTTCATAATACCTTTGCCCTTGTTTCCTCCATAAGTAATTGCGACTGTAGGAACCAAAGAATTAAGTGCAAAAATTACCGAATGGAAACGAGTACCAACAACGCAATCAAAATAAGAATAAACTTTCTGCAATTCTCTACACGTCAAACTTTTATCATTAATATATGTAATGCCATCTATATCCTTGCAAATCGATAACACATCTTCTATAGCATCGCAATCATTCTCATGTGCACTTGGTCCTAACGTATGAGCAACCATAGTAACATAAAATCCCATTTCTCTTGCAAAAATTATAAAACCACGAATTGATTGACAATATGCATTATAATGTTCCTTGGAATTTTCACTTTCAGGAAATCTATAAGGCCGCAATGTTATAGCAATGTTCTTGTTATTAATATCAACCCCATTGTTCTTCAAATACCCGACATAATCTTTTTTATCGGACGTTTGATAAAAAGCTAAATCCAAAGATTGTCGTGCTTTTATAACAGTTGTACTATCAAGGTATTCTTGGGATACAGATTCCCTAGTATAGACTAAAGAACATTTATTTAAAGTTTTCTCAAGCATTCTCTTCGCTATTTTATTTTTCAATGGTCCTATAGAATTAGGTAACAAAACAACAGGCTTCTTATAATGAGTAGCCAATTTATAATCAAACAAATAATAATAAAACTGATATGGGTCTGTGATTTTTCCATAGGAATGTAAAAAACCTCCACCTTTAACAAATACTGCGTCACACTCCTTAAACAATTTTATTGATTTTCTTTCTTCCCTGTTAAATAAGCACATAGCAAATTTATTCACACACTCAAACTTAGTTATTAGCAAACGAGTTCTGAGGTAGTCATATAGTGCACACCCGCCCCATAATAAAAGAGTCAACAAATCATAACCAACTTTATGATTATCATATATTCGAGAGGGATGCTTTAGAATTGGCGAAATGAGTTTGTACCCAAGTTCTTTTGTTTGGCAAACTTGATCTTCGTTATCAGAATCCATTAAGAACACTTCTATTGGCTCATCTTTAAATAAAGATTCCGCTAAATGCGCAGACTCCCATATCAAGGCTTGATCGCCACGATTTAAATCTGTATTGCTTGGAATAATTAATACTTTTTTCATACGACAATTTATAGTAACAGCAAAATTATAACAACGAAATAGAGGACTCGTATGCTGGCAAGTTTGACGAGGATAAAAAGAATAGATAAATAAAACAAGATAATATAAATAAATACACGATAAACCGCCCCAATCTTGTCTTTCTATATTCTGCCAATGCACGTGGAACTAGAATCATTGCAAACATATTAAAATAGAAAGCAATTCTGAACATCTCGCCAATTACACCAGTCATTGCTTGAAAAATCAAGCCAACAAGCATCATATTAAGAAAAAAAACGTTTTCTTTACTATTATATATTAGATCCGCTCTTTTCACATAACAGAGCAGGAAAAGGAACAATTGAACAAAGTAACCAGATAGACTCAACTCACTTACAATAGATGTTCCATAGTGATCGAACCTATCACCTAAGAGCATAGCAGATACTATGGTAAACTGTTCTAAGTGAAACAAATTGCCAATTGAAACTGCACCTATTGCAATTAAAATGTACCAAGAATAAAATGGAAGAAGTCGAATGAAAAAAGCAGCTAAAAATATTAAAGTCGAATTGTGAATTGTAAATGCAATTGTTATTAATGCTAGGAATTTGATAAAAGCAAAATTATTGGCTATCAAAAAATCTCGTGATGTTGTAATTTTCATTAAATAGCGATAGGATATCATAACCAAAGACAACGCAGCTGCCTGCCTGATACCAGATGCAACGAATGCAAAATAGCCAAGCACAAACACTATTAAAAAAGCGACAGCATAATCTTTTGGGGTTTCTAAATTTTGTTTACAAAAAAAATACAATCCGATAGAAGGAAATAATGACCAAAACAACAGAAATACTTGATAGTTATCAGAAATGATAGATGGAAGCCAAGATAGAATTACATATAGTGGTTCTGTTTTTGTTTTTGAAAAGTCCCAAATTTTATCAAGTGACATTTTTTTAAAATAGTCAAAGTCACTAACATATCCCATTGTGTCAGGAAAGCAATCAAAGTTGCGAAGACCAATAATAAGCCAAATACAAAAACATAGCAATTTTAGAATTGTGTTATTACTATTTTTTTTTGAAAGATACCCTATCAATAATAATAAGAAAAACAATATATATATCACGACATTTAATTTAAAAATCAAAGTATTTTTCTATAAAGTTCGCAATACTTTTGTGAAAAGGAAAGTTTTGAAAAACGTTTTACAGCTATTGACCTACACTTAAACCTAACAGAGTCTGTGGTGGCAGTATTTTCTATTACAACCTTAAGTGCATCAGATGTACAATTTTGCGTAACAGCACCAACGCCCTCAAATACTGATTCGACACTACCACCTGTTGGAAATGTTATAACAGGCGTACCACACGCAAGTGCTTCAATATTTACCGTTGGAAAATTGTCCTCTAATGTTGGATTCAAAAAAATATCAGCCATACTATAATATTCGGCTAATTCAGCTTGATTGTTAGTTCGTTTAATTGTTTTAATACTATATGGTAGATAACTAAGATCATCATCGTTCACTCCAATTAGAACAATTTTATATCTTGAATCTAATTTATCTACTAGTTCTGCGAAATACTTCCCTCCCTTTCTCTCTGAAAATCCACCCGATGAAACCCCTAATATGACAGTTTTCCCCTTGTAGCCCATTTTTTGCTTTATCAAATCATGGTTTTGCGGTTTGAACACCTCCAAATCAATACCATTATTTATTACATTTACAGATTGAGCTGTTGATAAAAACGAATCATTTACTATTTCTTTAAGCCAATTAGATGGTGTTACAATATTCAGGTTCTTACAAGAAGTAAACATTTTCTTTTTCTTTTCAAAATATTTCTTCGAGCGATCCACCCAGCTTTGAGGATATCTTGAAAGGCCCTCACAATCATAACAAGCTATTTTCCATTTATCACATCCGATATAATCAAAGTATGCACAATGCCCAGTAATAGGCCAACAATCATGAAAAGTCCAAACTACAGGTATATTATGTTTAACTAAATATGCAAATAGCAGCTCAACATTCAGATAAAAGCCATGAATATTGTGAAGATGAACTATATCAGGCTTATACTTATCCAAATCAGAAAGCAATTTTGTTGTAGTCGTAAAGAATCCAAAACCATGATTACCTAACAAACGGTTTTCTAGCTGAGATGCTCTCAAATGAAATACATCACCATACAACGATGCCCTTGAGGTTACTTCACCCATTGCACAGAATGCATGGCTATTCATTCTTATTGAATCCATGTAATCCTGTAAATCGGAAACAATTTTTCCAGTGCTTCCTATCCCGTAATATTGGTTAATTAGTGCAACTTTCATCAGTGTTGTCACAAAAATAATAACGCTTCTTGATATACATTTTTTATTTAATGTTTAATTCAAATATTAGTTATTTATTCGACTTATAATATAGGGGGTATTTTCAAAAGTGCCACTTATAATCAAATGCTTAAAACAATTTTAATTTATTAAACGGGCTGAAGGGCTAACAATAATGGTTTTATCAGGTATATTTTTAACAATTGTCACATTCTGACCTATAACAACATTATTTCCAATTCGAATATTTCCAATTATTTTACTACCAGCGCCAACAAACACATTATCACCTAATACAGGTGCTGGTGAACAAGTACTCTTGTGGCCGATTAAAACCATCGGATAGAGCGTGCAGTTTTCACCTAATTTACATTTAGAATTAATAATAATAGGTCCCCAATGCCAAATGGTCAATCCTTTGCCGCAAGTATTAGGGGGAATTTGGAACCCAGTTTTGTAACTATATTCTCGTAATAACCACCGATAATATAACGACATTAGGATATGATAAATACCCTTATTATTAAAATGATACTCAACATGCCTAAGAGTATAAATATACTTCCATATGTATTTCTGATCAGAAATGGGATTAGAAAACAAATGATTCATAACTCTTTTTCCCCACCATTCATTTTCCAAAGGAAAATTCTTTGCATCACAAGACAGATATTCCCTAAGGTCTTTTTTTGTAACTATCATATTGAAATTATAAGAAGATCTTAACTATTTAGTATTTTTAGAGTAAGATTTGCAATGTTTTTCCAAGAATAGTAATTTGTCACAAAATTACATAGAGTTATATTAGCATTGGACTTATTAATGCTTTCAAGATATGAAACACAAGTTTCAAACTTAGGCTCCAATATAGTAATAAACTCGTGTGGCAAATAACTATTCTCTATTTGTTCCGATGCAATCACTATATTACAACCACAAGCACTTGCCTCTAAAAGTGCGTTATTGGCTGTAAAGCGAAGTAGCGGCAAGAAAACAACATTAGATTTCCAATATAATTCACGCAACTCAACATCGCTAATACCACAAAAGCAATGAATATTTCGGTTGGTAAAGAACTTGTGATTTTCTTTTGAACAAATGACATTTATAATTTGATTCGGGTTCTTTTCAAGCAGTTTACAAAAAACCTCATTAGCAAGTTCAAAATTACGAAGCCAATTCCCCACCATTAGTATAGATCCATCTTTTTTAGTTTCGTAAGACAACGGCAACCGGTAAAAATCGCATCTAATACCATGTGGAACAAAGGAAACATTTTTTCTTTCAGTAACTTCTTCAAACAAAACGATTTCATCTTCTGACATTAATATTATGTGATCAATCCGCTTGAGGTAATTCAACCAGAAAGGTCTCTTTTTGAACCATTCGAATGGTTGGTGAAGTGTACATACCACCTTGTGACGACCAATACAGCGCAAAAAAAGATCATCTATAAGGTTTTCGCTATAGATAACATGAAAACATAAATTCTTGTTGGTAATAGATAACCATAAAACACGGAGTAAATACCAAGGCACAATATGTTGGCCCCACAATATCCTATTTATACCTCTTATCATTTTCGCCAATACAGAACTCGACTTAGCAGAGAATTGATTATATAGTGTTTGACAATCAACACAATAATCATACTTCAAACTTGAAGCGATATGATGGTATCCACCCATTGTATTCTCATGATGGGGAAAAGCAAACCCCACATATACTAATTTTAAATATTCCATAATTTGTATATTTGAATGCAATAATTTTTAAGCTGCGTTTCAAACTGAAATTTGATGTTTTACACTCATTTATAGGGGTATAATGCACGTATTGTCCGTTCTATGTTATTTAGTCTAAAATCGCTTTAAATCCTCACAATAAGTTAAGCGGCAAAAATCCGATTGACTTTATGACCTTCTAACTTTGATGTAAACAGGATATAATAGCAACGAGAAAACTAGTATACTCGAAAGGACTAAACAGAGGCATATCTGTGTATCTTGAATAAGTTATTGTTTTAATGCTATTAACATAATCAAATCTACATTGTATAATCATATTTATTCTTATTTGATTCCAATTCATTAAAAAGAATATCCCATTTGTCAGCTATGGTAGTTACATCAAACTGTTTACACGTTTGTAACGATTTATAAGATAATTTTTGCCATAGTTTGTCATCTTCCATCAGCCTAAAAAGAGCTTTTGTAAAAGCAGATATATCACCATTTGGTATAATCAATCCATTTTCCTCATTTATAATTATATCGTGAAGTGATAAAAAAGAATCCATAACGATAGGAACAACACCATAATGCTGTGCTTCGACTAGTGTCATTCCAAAACCCTCTAAAGAGGAAGTCATCAAAAAAATGCTTGCATTTTTATAATAAGGAACGGGATCTTGAAATCCAAGAAATTCAACCTTCTTAAGATTAAGATTACTTACGAGAGTTTCATATTCTAATTTACTAGAACCGTCTCCTACAATCTGGAGTTTCCATTCGGAAAATCTGGATTTTGAGTCTTTTTCAACGTTAGCCCAAGCCCTAATAGCCCTTGATATATTTTTACAACTTTCTTCAAGTCTACCAACAATAAGAACTATTTTCTCTTTACTATTAGGTTCGTATTGGTAATATTCTTTTTGAGATAAGGGGTTTGAAATAGCGAAAACTTTTTCTTTATAATTATAGTGATTTGATACTTCTAAGTATTGGTTTAAGAATTGTGTTGAAAGAAATATATATTTATCGATATAAGGAAAATATTGTTCAACTTCCTGTATAGCTTTTTTTTCTAAAAAATATTCATAAAATGGTGCAATTAAAATTTTCACAACTTCTTTTATGGTATTAGCGAAAATACTACCATGTTTAATTTCTGGTTTTAAAAGCTTTGATAATCTATACCCGATAGAAATGCGATTGTAGAAAGATGTATGTAAACATTTCACGACTTTTGCACTAGTTTTTATTTTTATTGAAGTAGTGTATTCTAACGGGACCCACTGATTAATAACAATTTCGACACTATTTTGTCTTATGTAATTACAAATTTGTTGATTAACAAATTTAGCCATGCTAACATCATATGAGTTTTGATCACATTTGACATTGTCTATACGATATGAAACTACTCTATCATCTAACATAGCAAAGTTGCTAATCTTCGAATCTACAAAATAAACTACATGAACATTGTGTCCTCTCTTCTCAAATTCATTTGCCAAGCTTCTGGTAACTGTTTCTCCTCCCCCAAATTCGGGCCATAATCTTACTAAGAAAAGAATATTCATAATACTTATATAGACTGAGGTTCCCCAGTGTGATAATTTTGTTTCTAATAGGGCTTACTTAAATTTTGTAAACTTTGTTTTTACTATACTCGTCAATGAAATTCTTTCCTCACAAGTCATTCCAACACAATAAATAAAAATGATGGATACAAACCAGGAAAAAATAGTTATTGTGATTAATTCAACAATCATATTCAAACATAATTGCTGTTTTAGCCATAATGGGACAAACAAACAAATTGGCAATGTAATGACAATTCTAAGGAGAACCTGCGACAAATAATCAAATATTTTAATTGATATTTGAGAAGAAAAAAAGATAATTCTAACAATAATGGCAAAAATTTCTATCGCTAATTGTATAAAATACACGCAATAGGGTGAAAAACCTAAATAAAGAAAAAGTAAAGATACAGGTAGATTTAGCAACAAGATGCCGCCTATAATTAACTGATATTTTTTAATAATGCCAGTGGCACTAATCGCCGTTGCAAATGGATTAGCCAACGCTGTTATAAATGAAACCAAAACCGACAATCTCACAAAGCCAACCAAATAAGGAGGAACTTCCTCCAGCCAAAGAGCCATCAGGGAATCTGCTTCTACAAATATAGGTATCGAAATAAAATAGAGCAAGAAGAAAGATATTTTTGAACTCCTAAGGACTAAAATATTCATTGAAAACAAATCATCAGAAGCGTATTGCTTGATTATCTGAGGATTGACAGCTGTTTGGAAACTACTGCAGAATTGTATTAGACTGCCCTGTACCTGAGCGGCCAACCCCCTTGCTGTATTTACAATAGGGCCGAAAAAGACGTTGAGAATCATATTTGTTCCCTGACTATACAATATAAATGCTAAATTTCCAATAATCGTCCAGCCTGAGAATGCTAACATCTCTTTTACCAGTTTTGACCCTATTTGTTTTACAAAACCGACTTCATTAAAATGCGTTTTACTATAATAGCCATATGATAATTGAATGGAAATTTGCGATACCATCAGTAGAATAGTATATATTACCAATCTATCATTTTGTGAGAATTTCAATGCAATAGCGATACCCAAGCGTAAAACTGCATCAATAAGTGTAATTGCTGCATATGCCCCCATTTTTTCATGAGCTATTATATCTGCATAAAATGGTACAGCAATAATAACAAAAAACAATGAAACTATAGAACAATGAAATGCTACTAAAGCTGCCCCCATACGCTCTACAGGAAACACCATAACCATATGAATATACCATAGACCAGCGCATTCGCATACGACAACAATCACGAGGGCGAAAATACTATGAATAAGCAAAGAAGCAGAGAACACTTCCTTTAATTTGTTAAGATTACCTTTGCCTAAATAATAAATTAAATAACGCTGAGTGCTGTTGCTCAATGACAAGTTCAAGAAAGATAACATTACAACAAACCCAGATACTACATTGTAAATACCAAAGTCAACTACACCCAGAGATTTAAGAATGAGCCTGCTAGTATAAAAAGAAATCAGCATACTAATAATCATTCTTAAATATAGAACTATAGTATTTTTTGCTATAACTTTATTATTTGTTGAACCCATTAATTGAATATAGAAATCCTGGTTTATTGAATGCTTTTAAGAAACTGAATAGATTGTCCTTGCATTTTGGCGAGACGATCTTCCACATCACCCCAGTCGATAGGCTTTAAATCATTAAGATCTGTTGATTCATCAACAATTCTATGCTCCAAATTAAGAGCGTTTAGAAGCGAAAGGAATCTAGCAGCTCCTCTTTCCTTGTTGACAACAACAATAAACGGTTTTCTAAAGATAATTGAAAAAACCATGCCATGGAAAGAATCTGTACAAACTGCTTGCGAAGATCTTATAGAATCTAACCAGTCAGAAACAGATGGTACAACACGTAAGTCTAAGGGTGCAGAAACATCCTCCACCTCACTATGTGGAAAAACAGAACTAGTATCTAAAATTTTTGAGTATGTCTCCACAATTGGCATCAAGCTTTTCTTATTGAGAATATATGCACATAACTTTCCTTCTCTATAAGATTCATGGTTTTCTATTAAACCAGAATAGAATTTATTATCAAGTAATAAAGTTGGGTCAAGTACAAATTCAGGCTTTTTCCCTAGCTTATCATAGCACAAATCTATTGTTGATGATTCTCTTATACTAATTTTTAAAAAAGATTTAATTGCATCCCTACAAATTGATGTTTCTTTTTCAGTAAACAACCACTCGTCTGTGCCAAACGATGCTGCATAGGAATATTTCTTAATATTGTTGTCTATTTGATAAAGAAAAAAATCTTCTACATTTTGTACATAGTCCGGTCTCCATACTTGATCACTTCCTACAACAATTGCATCAAAACCTAATTTATTGATTTTTTTCATACTCTTACTTGAATAATAGAATTCGGTGTAAGGGCTCAAGTGTTTATCAATAAAAGGCTGTGTATATTTTGTAATAATAGGAAACTCGTCTCTGTATTTTTTACTAATTTGAACAATTATGGATTTTTTAAATATATATTTTTTAATTGTACGAACAGTAATTCTAAGAAACGAATCTTTACGTTCTACATGTCTGCGTATTAACGTAACATCATGTCCAAGATCAACTAGTTTGGTCTTCAATGCTACAGCTTGCAAAATACTACCATAACCAGTTTCTACAGGTAATGTTAATAATCCTATTTTCATATCTAATCTCAACTTAATACTTTAATAAATAATTCACATGGATCAATCTTAGTAATTTATTTACAATCCGTCTTATCAATACATGACGTTTCAAAAAAGCCATTTCTTCTCGGACAGACTTGTGATTAATCCTCTTATAAAAATTCTTTCTATACACGCTACACATACCACTCTTAACTGAAGCGGGATTTTTCATCATAACCTCACCAAATTCTCTACGTGTAAGCGTAAGCCCTTCTAAGAAATGAATTCCCTTTTCCGTGTTTGCAAGCACAACACTCACTCCCCTATCATCGTCAACGATAATATCATCACTTTGATAATTCCAGAAGTCTCCAAGTGTAATATCACTATTGCTACGTCCGGCCTTTGCAGGACATGAATAGCAAGAGTATCTTTGAACCGCACGTTTAAGAACACAACTAAAGAAGGAATTTTCATAATTGAAATCCGAGACAATATGCGTAGTAGCACGCTTAGATGATATTACAATCCTAAAATTTTTCCAACCTTTTGATTTCTCTCGGAATTCAATATTTGATATTTCTTGAGAAGGTTGACTGCTATTTATTTTAGGATATACCTCTTCTTTTAAATATTTACTCCACAAAAGAGGACTTGGCACACCTGCACAGATTAACTCAACAGCTAAAAGTTTATCGTATTCCTTATTAAGGAATAATTTCAGCGCCATTATTTGACACGATGTTCCACTAAATAATACTGGTATTCCGTTTTGTAAGAGTTTTTTGGTTTGTAAATATACATCATTCATTCTGCTTTGTACATACTTACTTCCACGCATTTTTTGCACATCATCTAATGTATATGCCACTTCATGCTTCACTCTCCAATTTTTATCGTAACATGCACCGATTACAGCACCTCCTTGATTAATTATTTTTTCTGCAAGATAAAAAAAGACACCACCTGAAGAACTTTTAAACCTAATTTCCGCATTAGGATTAATCGCAGCAAAAACATCAATAGGATTCTTATTTTCTTGTAGATTAAGTTCTGGACAAGTCTTTTCACATAATCCGCAATTTATGCATATGGATTCGTCTACAATTGGATACATGAAACCTTCTTCATCTGGTTTCATCGTAATACATTTTTTGGGACATATCTGACTACATGCCTCACATCCACAACATTTAGATTTATTGGTAATTTTTATCATATGATTTATCCGTTACGCCCTTTTACCTACAAGCAAGAATTAGGTCAGGAGAAAAAACTGATTCACTTTATAACGTTTATCAAATATAGAAAACAATTATTTACTTATTCCTTTCGTGATTGGCTACAAAGGTGTACCTGAACCTCCGGCAAAAACAATTCTTTTCATTGTATCTCAAATTGTAAGCGTCCAATTAATACTTTAGTTATTTGAAAGCCCCTTACGTTACTCGTAATCCCCTTATCACAGGACTCTCAAGGACAGAAACAATGTCCTTCCAATCAACCTGATAAACAGTCTTATCTTCTTCAATGAGGATTTTCATAAACCAATAACCTCTCGAAAAAGTACGAGTATGAATATTGAAGGAGTGTTTCTCGTACATGACCATACGAAGACTGTGCTCATTCTTGGACATAAAAAAAGAAAACATCACCGTTATAAGGATTATGATGATAACTCATACGAATAGCTTTCATAATCTGGGAATAACAACAACGCATATCATGAAAATACGGAAGGTAATAGAAATTCTTTAAGCCCGAAACCGCCAGCATAAAATCTCCAGATTATCTACCAAACGGAATAAAGTTAGTGTCCAATTTTGACATATCCTGTATGTATAGCCGCCAAAAGGCGGTCATACATTAAATAAGCTCAAAAAAGGAGTTGATTTTTAAAATCTATTATTACCCAGTCCGATAGTCATGGGAAGAAGATTCTCATAATCCCTACGTCCGTTAACGATTGCCTGGAAAAACATTTTAAAGTATCGCAATGCAGGAACGCCCTGCATCTTGCAAGTGGATATGATCGTATAGTAAGCTGCAGATACTCTCGCCATCTTGTCACTGCCAAAGAATAAGGAGTTCTTGCACTCACCGGACAGTGGGCATATGAATCGTTCCGCAATGGAATTGTCGATCGTATAAGAACCATCTTTGAGGTAAGCAAAAAGTTGAATCCAGAAAGTATTCAGGTAATTCAGAACTTTCTCCACCAACTCCCCTCTAGGAGGATGCATATCTGACAGCATTGCATCCAGCTTGCTGCGCAATCGTACGATAATCTCTTTAGTCTTTAGATTCTGGCTGCAAGCTTGTATCTGCTCAGCACTTAACTTGCCATCTTCATACTCCGCTTCCAGATGATAAAATTCTCCAAAAGCATCCAAAAAGAAAGCGGCATCCTTATCTCCCCCTTGCTCCAAAGCATATTTGAATTTTGCACGGGAATGAGTCAGACAGCAAAGATGATCGATTGCTCATACGGATATCCACCATGATACGAACTGTTTCCTGACAGGAAGCAGGGTGAGAATCCTGAGGCTCCGAATGTTCCGGTTGACCTGAATCCGGATGACCGATCACTTCTACCGGAACCAACTTGTGACGTGTATCCTTGTACCATTTCTCAAACAGGTTGTAGGAGACCTTGTTTCTAAAGCAAAAAGATTGAATGGACCCTTTGTTACTCAACGCTTCAGAGTTGTAGCGAAGAAAAAGGGTTCAAAATCGCTGTTACTATACATATTTATAGGATTTCTGATTACAGCAACAAAGGTCTCCATTTTTTTATCAATTATGCTAGATGTCTTTTTGGGATGCTAATCGAAAACAAGTTAAGATGTCATTTTGGGACACTTACCTCTTTCTTTGAAATTGAAACCAGAATTTGGCAAGCATCTCACAAAAAATTTCCACATTTAAACGGTACATCATTAAATTTACGGTTATACCGATCAGTCTACTTCGCTACACGGATACTGATTTTCCTCCAAACTCTTTAAATGCTCCACCATCTCAAACTCTTCCCTCGTCAATTCCCGATCCTTCCAACCGTTCATTATTACGTGTGCCTCCGCCGCCAACTCTTCATCAAAGACCTCGGCGTAACAGGCTACCAACAAACGGCATTTCAAAAGCGAGACGGGAAGTGTATCCAAGATATCCCAACTACGATTGAGAACCGACTGGATTTTATCTTCCTTATCACCGTGATTATAAATGGTAGCATTATAGCCGGTCAACAAAGCGATACAAAGAGAAGCTTCCTCTTCAAGAGTACGTCCGTGTGAACCGAAAAGATGCTCACAACGATGATACACATCCGTATTTAACTGACGGAAACGGTCGGAGTAGATGGGTTCGCCATCCAGACCTAAATGGAGAAGTTCGTGCGAAACAGCGCACAAAGAATCGATTTCTGATTGCAAAGACAACATGGTGATTTATTTACGTATTGGAATATGCACCACAGAGGGTACAGAGTTCACTGAGTTTTTAATTCTTTATTAGCTCGATTAAAGAGGGATGAATGAAAGCAGTAGCAACTGCCATAACCCCCTGGATGGAAACCACCACACGGCGGTCACCTTTAATACGGACAAACTCACCCTCGACACCCTCAAAGATGCCACCGGTGACACGGACACGGTCTCCCTTCTTCATGGAAACGGTGGAAGGGTCCAGATAAACAACCTGTTCATCGTAATTACCGGCAACAGCTATAAAACTACGCATCTGGACTTCAGGAATGGTAATGGGCTGACGGGTCTCACGGTCCATGATATAACGAATGGGAAGAGAAGCGCCGACAGTGGATTTCATTTCGTCAACTTCACTGCGGGTGGCATAAACAAAAACCAGGTTGTGAACAACAGGAACCAGTTTGCGGATCTTACGCTCACCACGGAATACGTATTCGTAGCGCATGGGAAGAAAATTCTTCACTCCACGGGAGTCCAGGTATTCCTTAAAGGCAAGCTCACGACTATAGGTGATACGAAGGGCGTACCAGGATTTATCAATACTCTTGTTCACGAAAGGATATGATTGGGGGACACCGGGGTAGTGAAATACCTTCCGGTCAAGTTTGCTAATTCTGTTATTTGCCTTGCAGCGTATATCATTTCATCAGGTACTCCCCTATCGCAGGAGAGACGGTTTGAAAAGGGATTCAGAGCAAAAAAGACCGTCTTCATAAAGAAGCAGGGAATTTTTGATCTTAGATTTTGTAAACAAGCGTATTATGAAGCAGAAATGTTTCAATAGACGTTCGTCTTTTGAAACACCTTTTTTGTAAATAAATCAAAAGTATCAGACAAACAAAATCAGACAGATAATAAATAGTTTTTTATTAATTCATAAACAACTATATATTAGTGCATTAATGTAATAAGTGAAAGAGGAATATTATTTTTTTTATTAAACATTTTGTAGTTCTAAAAATACCTTCTATCTTTGCGTTCAATTAAACGAACGTTTATTGAAACACTCACATTTTCATCCCGTATCACACTATATATCAAATATTTAACCAACAAAAGAACGTTCATTTTTTCTTTAATCCCACATTTACTTGTCCGCTGAGAGATTCCTTTCTACCTTTGCAACACATTAACACAAATTAGTTTTTAATAAAATAAAAATCACAATGAAGAAACAAAAAGTAGTATTTCAAGCCGTAGACAAAAGTGTAAAAAAACGCTATTAGCAAAACGCAATCAACTATTACAGAACCGGTTAAACAAACAAGAGGCAGAAAGAAAGGAATACCGATACGTGGAATAATTTCGCATAAAGGAGAACTTATAAAAGCGTTGATAGAATCCTACATAGAGGATGCGAACATACAAAATATCAATACATGTCAGGCTTCACTCGCACGCTACATCAATGAAAAAAGACTAATCGGAAATATTAAAAACGGAGTATTTAAACCATTATCCATCAGTTCAATATTAGTCTACATCAGCAACATTTGGGAAGAAATGGAAAAAGACAAACCGCACAAAGCCATCATCCGCAAAAATACGCACAATGAATTATCATAATCCGCCTTACATGAAACGCCCCCTATCTTCGTGGCGATAACATTTTATCAACTTAAAAAATATACGTATGAAACGGAAAAAAAGACCGGCATCACAAAGTGAAGCCATGAAACTGAGATGGAAGAGACGGATTGTCTTTGAGAAAGGATATACCGAGCAGTGTGCGGAATGGATGGCGGAACGCCTGGAAGCGTTGACCGACCACCTGCAATACGGGCACGCAGTCATTGCTTACCGGAAGCAGAACGGAGACTTCAGGCTGGTGAAGGCGACACTGATCTATTACGAAGCGGAATTCCACAAGAAGTATGATCCCACAAAAATAGAAGGTGCCGTAGTCTACTGGAATGTGGACGAACAGCGGTGGACAACGTTCCAGGTGGAGAACTTCATGGAATGGAGGCCGATGGCATAGGGTGGGCACCACAGAATTACACGGATTTTCACAGATGAATTATTTCTATTTTGAGGAATCAAGTGAAAACGTCTTTGGGAATCCGGAGTAATTTGTGATGAATGTTTTATTGAAAGTACAAACGATTAATTTGAAAATACAATGGCAATAGCATACGACGGGATCAACTATTTCCCGATGGGCGTAAACTTCATGGAAGAGAACGCAATGGAAGTGATAGAGGCAAAATACGGAATCAAAGGCCCCGCAATCGTACTGAAGCTCCTTTGCAAAATATACAAGGAGGGATACTTCATACGGTGGGATGAGGAGCAGTGCCTGATCTTTGCCAACAAGGCAGGAAGGGAAGTGCAGGCCGAGGAGGTGCAGGGAATTATCGAAATTCTCTTTATCAAAGGGATACTGGACAGAAACAGTTATCTGGAAAACGGAATACTGACTTCAGAAAACATACAAAAGGTATGGCTGGAGGCAACGAAGCGAAGGAAGAGAGAACTGTCGGAACTCCCCTACCTGATAGTAAAACCGGAAAAGGAAAACGGAAAACCCGATACTCCTTCTATAACACAGGAAATTCAGCAACCGGAGCTGTTCAAAGGGAAAAAAACACCTGTTAACCCGAAAAATGTAGTACATCATGTAGCCGTTGACGCAAAAAATGCATGCAATTCCGGACAAAGTAAAGTAAAGGAAAGTAAAGCAAAGGAAAATAAAGAATTACCCCCCTCAGCTCCCCCCGAGGGGAAGGAGGAA
>ERZ772854.179-NODE-179-length-80039-cov-6.887477_pt1 | contig 80039 bp, 87 predicted proteins | sample MGYA00580844_ERZ772854 | MGnify/ENA primary metagenome ERZ772854 (study PRJEB29015, sample SAMEA2737727) | human gut metagenome | biome: human gut; feature: human-associated habitat; material: faeces | place: China | collected 2012 ...
CTGCGTTTTAAGCAGTAATCTGAAAAAGGAAACGCTGGTAGAAAGAATAAGGTATCAGGGATAGCAAGTAATATGTAATGAACTAGGTCTTAACGAAGAGGAGAAATAGATAACTTCCATTTTGTATGTATGATAAATCTAAACTGTATTTTAGCAATTATTTTAAGGAGGCTTGGTAATAAACAAGGATTTTGAGCGCTGCTGCAGCTTTCTTGCAGACATGATTATTAAATACGCACCACAGATAAGAGATGAAGTAGAGATGTGCATGATGATCAAGGATTCAATTGATGACGAGAAAGAAAGCAGGCAGAAACAATTTGACAGATTCTGTTATTACTTAGGTGGAGTAAAACAGCTTCTGGACAAAAAGGCTGCGTAGGCAGCCGGCATCCTGCAGATAATATGCTGCAGGATGTATACATATATCAGGAGGCTTCATTCATGGCGAGTGGAGTCTCTTTTATTTTGCACTGTATGATGGGAAAAGTTTTGGTTGAACAGAGGTTGGAATGATGATAAGATTTAGTTGGGACAAATAGTGAACACATGTGTTCACATTTCATAGTTTAAAAGCAATGGATTGGAGAGGTGCTTATGGCAGATAAAATTGGAACTGATGAATATGGGGAAATACTTATATATCAGACTGATGATGGGCAGACAAATATAGAAGTTAAAATAGAAGATGATACAGTGTGGCTGACACAACAGCAGATGTCAGAGTTATTCCAAACTTCTCGAACAAATGTAGTAGAACATATTAAGCATATTTATGAGGAGGGTGAATTGGACGAAATTTCAACCTGTCGGAATTTCCGACAGGTTCGAAAAGAAGGAAATCGTGAGGTGACAAGGCAGATTCCTCATTATAATCTTGATATGATTATCTCTCTTGGATACCGTATTAAATCAGTGATTGCAACAAGATTCAGGCAGTGGGCAACAAAGCGGTTAAAAGAATATATGATTAAGGGATTTACGATAGATGACGAGCGTTTGAAGGGAAATGGTGGAGGAAATTACTGGAAAGAGTTACTGGATAGAATCAGGGATATCAGATCTTCAGAAAAGGTCTTGTATCGTCAGGTTCTTGATTTGTATGCTACGAGTGTAGATTACAATCCTCATAGCGAAGAGTCTGTTAGATTCTTTAAAATTGTTCAGAATAAACTTCACTATGCAGCACATGGTCATACTGCGGCAGAGGTTATATATCAGCGGGCAGATGCAGAAAAGCCATTTATGGGACTTACTTCATTTTCAGGTGAATTACCAGCATTAAAGGATATAGGAATTGCAAAGAATTATCTTGAAGAAAATGAACTTAAAGTATTAAACAATCTTGTATCTGGTTATTTTGATTTGGCAGAAATTAATGCAATTGAACATAAACCTATGTATATGGATGATTATGTAAAGCAGCTGGATAGTGTGTTGTCATCAGGAAACAGAAAGCTTTTAACTGGTTCCGGTTCTGTAAGTCATAAACAGGCATTGGAGAAAGCAAAGTCAGAATACAGAAAATATCAGGAGATTACTTTAACACCAGTCGAAAAAGCATATCTTGAAAGCATTAAAGAGGTTTCAAAGGAAGTAAAAAGGAGATAACATCTGATGAAAAAACAGCAGAAATGTTACATATATACAAGAGTTTCCACTTCCATGCAGGTAGATGGTTACAGTCTTGATGCACAAAAGGACAAGCTTAGAAAATACGCAGAGTATCAGGAAATGTCTATCGTCGGGGAATATTCTGATGAGGGTAAATCTGGCAAAAGTGTAGAGGGTAGACCACAGTTTAAGCAGATGCTGTCTGATATAGAAAACGGCAAAGACAATGTTGATTATGTGCTGGTATTTAAGCTGTCACGATTTGGAAGAAATGCCGCAGATGTTTTATCATCATTGCAGAAAATGCAGGATTATGGGGTTAATCTTATCTGTGTAGAGGATGGAATTGACAGCTCCAAGGATGCCGGGAAACTGATGATATCTGTGTTATCTGCGGTAGCAGAGATAGAGCGTGAGAATATCCTTGTCCAGACAATGGAAGGCCGCAGACAGAAAGCGAGAGAAGGCAGATGGAACGGCGGATTTGCACCATATGGCTATCAGCTGGTAAATGGTGAGCTTATCATTGCAGAGGATGAGGCAGAGATTATCCGTATTATATATGATAAATTCGCCAATACAACGATGGGAATGGCTGCGATAGCTGCATTTTTAAATAACAGTGGTTATAAGAAAAAGCTTCGCCAGAATAACACAATCGAAGGTTTCTCTACATCATTCGTCAAAGGTGTGCTGGATAATCCGATATATTGCGGCAAGCTCGCATTTGGCCGAAGAAAAAATGAGAAGATTCCGGGAACAAGGAATGAATATCATATCGTAAAACAAAAGGATTACTTGTTAAGTGATGGAATCCATGAGGCAATCATATCAGAAGAAATGTGGAATCAGGCACACAGAAAGCGTCAGGAGACAGGTGTTTTACAGGTAAAAACGCACAGCCTTGAACATGAGCATATTTTATCCGGAATTATAAAATGCCCTGTCTGCGGAAGCGGTATGTATGGCAATGTAAACCGCAAGAAGCATCCGGATGGAGGTTATTATAAGGATTATTTTTATTATGCCTGCAAGCATAGAAAATTGGTTGACGGACATCGCTGCACCTATAAAAGACAGTGGAATGAGGATAGGATTAATGCGGCAGTTGAGGAAATTATACGCAAATTTGTAAAGAATCCAAAGTTTGAGCAGGAAATCCGTAATCAGATAGGAAGCAGCATTGATACTTCGGAGCTTGACAGAGAATATGATGGATTAAAAGACAGACTGAGCCAGACAACCGGGGCGAAAAACAGGCTTGCTGACCAGATAGATCATTTATCCGTATCGGATAAGAATTATGATAAAAAATATAATGACATGCAGGAACGTCTGGACAAGCTGTATGATGAAATCACTGATATTGAGGATGCTATGGAAGAAGTCGAAACAAGAGTATATAATATCAGGCAGGACAAAATCTCAGAAGATAATGTTTACCAGTTCCTTTTATTCTTTGATAAGTTGTATGATAAATTTACAGATCTGGAAAAGAAGACATTTTTGAAGAGTTTCCTGTCTGATGTATTTATCTATGAGGAAGAGCAAAAGGACGGCAGAATATTAAAAGGTCTCCGGTTTAAATTTCCGATATATATGAATGGCAGAAATGTATTGGGGGTGGAATGGGACAACGAAAGTACAGATGAAGAGATATGGTTATTATAATCCCAAAGGCAGATATCTTGATGAAATCTTGATGAAGAGTCAAGTTCGATTTGGTTAAATGAGCAAGAGAATTGGTACATATTGGATTGTGGATGTGGTCTGCCAAATGGGAGGCTCGCGAGTATCTGTCTGGAAAACGGAGAGAGATTTTATACGTAAGGAGATGATTTTTATCCACATATGTTATTTCAGATATTCGTGAGTTTATCTACATCCCCAAGTTCCCCGTCATATTAATAGTCGCCTGAAAACGGAATTCTCTGTCGTCGGTGAAAAATCCGTATAGACCATGATATTTTTCCATGACGGAAATCATGCTCTGTACGCCAATTCCGTGGCCGGGACGATATGATACAGGAATACCGTCTTTAAAGACAGGTGCATATTTTGGAGATGAGCAGTAGCTGTTTGCAATATTTATACAGAGCTGTTCATTTTTTTCATAAATTTTTAAATTGATATAGCGTTGTTCAGCTTCAGAAATGTGTGTGCATGCATTGAGGGCATTTTCAAGAGCATTTGCAAGCAGGCTGCATAAATCTGCTATTTTAAATGAATCAAAATTTGATGCGGTGACATTAAAATTAACAGTTATGTTTTGGGCAGCAGCTTTGTCGGCATATGATGACAAAATCAGATTTATCGCTTCGTTGCTGCAATATCTGATAAAACGGCTGTTTTCAAGTCCGGTGCATATTTCATCAATATAAGAGAGAGCCTGTGAAGTTTCGTTATTTTCAATACAGTTTTTTATAAAATTCATATGGTGACGCAGGTCATGTCTGTATATAGAAGACTGTTTTTGCGAAAAGGACAGCTGTTCTATTTCTTTTGCAGCTTGTGAAGTTGCCGTCGTGAGCAACAGATTTTCGCGTTCAGCTTTATTTTTTTCATCGGAAAATTTTAACGATAACATTGATAATATAAAATAAAATACAACAATAAAACTGTCCATAAAATCTATGACAACAGCTCCGCCTGTATACAGCAAATCAGTGTATACAGTAAATGTGTATTCCAGAATATAATAAGCCAGAGGAAGCATGAAAAATAATAACAAAGCTTTCTTTGATTCATATTTCAGGCGGATTATGTACGGAGACATGTATTTGATAACGAGAATCATAAGCGGAATTGTGACAAGAATGGAAACAGTATCAGAAACCAGAGTATTACCGTCAAAAAATGATGCTGCAAGAGTTCCAAACCATTTTCTTGGTGTGCATAAAAGATATGCGGCAAGAACTGAGGTTACGGAAATTAATATATTTTTATGAAAATAAAAACATATTAATAAAACAAGTGGAATATGTATAAGGAGAGGATAACATTTATTAAGAACTGTTTCACCGAGGACAAAATAGAAAACAGCCTGAATTAACGCAAATAAAATAAGTGTAATTATATAAAAGCTGCTGTATTTTTTCCAGCTTATATCTGCGAGACATAATGATACAACGATTCCGAAAATTAATACAAATATATAGTTGGTTATATTTAAAATGACAGAAATATCCATATTTTCAGTCCTCCATCTGGAATGCGAGATAATGTCGTTTAATATCGGCAACTCTTCGTTGTGCAAGTGGAATTATAAGTGAATTCTGCATATAAATATCTGTGGCGTTAATGTGTCGTATATAATTCATATTTACGAGAAAAGAGCGATGAACAAGAATAAATTCATGGTTATTTAAAAGAAATTCGCATACATTTGAAAATTTATCCGTACATTCGATTTTTTCATCGTTTTTTAAGTGATATATGACATGATGTTTTTGTGCTTCGACACAGATAATATTTGATAACATAATTTTGTGTACACCAATATTGCTCTTTATTACAACATATTTTTCTTGTTCATATTTTCTTTTTTCGACAATTTCGTTAATTGAATTTAAAAGACGATTTTTGTCAACAGGTTTTAATATGTAATCAGTTGCTTTGACACAGTAGCTTTCAACAGCGAATTCAGGTGAAGACGTAAGAAAAATAATATCGGAAGCTTTGTCAAAACTGCGTATTTCGGTTGCAAGATTCATACCGCTTAAGACGGGCATGACAATATCAAGAATATATATGTCGAATTTTTCTTTTTGTATAATAGAGGCAAGTTCTACACTGCTTCCGAATTTTGAAATATAAATATCGTATTTTTTTTCTTCAAAATAGTTATTTAGTATTTCACAAATGTTATTAAGTTCCGCAATATCGTCATCACAAACAGCAATTTTCATATGTAATCTCCGTAAATCCCGGTATGTCAAAAATTCTTTAATTGTTAAAATACCGAATAATAACAACATTATAACCCGCACTGATAAAAAATTCTAGTCACTCTACGCATCGTCGATTGAAAAAATTCATTTAAAATCGTAAGATTTTCATATGATAATGCCGATGCAGATAAGAATTACGCAGATTGCGAAGAGGAAAAGCGGGAACTTGCATTATATAAGGAAGAGATTGAAAAATATAATATGAGAAGAAAAAAGTTACATAAAAGTATAAGTATTATATGTGTTGCTGTCGGCATTGCACTGATAACAGCAGGAATATATTTTTTAAAGAATCCATACATGCAGACGTCTGAAGCCGTTCGCGGAAGTATTGACGGTCCCACAGCGGTTTATTTTGTGAAAAAACAGCCCGCAGTAGGAAGCGTCATATCCTGCATAACAGGAATTGTATGTATTGCGGCAGGAGTTGCCTTGACTGTAAAAGATACTCGTAATACATCAAAAATCAGATAACTTTATAGCCCATTTCTTTTATGGTGCGAATATCCTCATCCATTGAAATTCCTTTTACGGTCAGCATATTTCCCGTGATTGTCGCATTGGCACCTGATTTGAAACATGAAAAGCCGCTGTCGGGAAGATAATTTCTGCCTGCGGCTAATCTTATATATTGTTTCGGAAGTATAAAACGATAGAGAGCGGTTATTCTTAAAATTTCTTCTTTTGTAAGAGGAGCAAAATCGCCCATAGGTGTGCCTTTTATTGGATTTAAAAGATTAATCGGCACTGATGTGACATCAAGGTCACGCAGCGTGAATGCCATATCGATGCGGTCTTTCATTATTTCACCGACACCGAAAATACCGCCGCTGCAAACTTCAAGCCCTGCTTTTTTTGCCGCAATTATTGTGGCGATTTTTTCGTCATATGTATGGCTTGTGCACAGGTACGGAAAATATCGTCTTGATGTCTCAAGGTTGTTATGTATTCTTACAACGCCTGCTTCTTTAAGTTTTCTGAATTGCTCTTCGCCCAGAAGACCGAAAGAGGTACAGACCGAAAGTTTAGTATCACGGCAGATTGCTTTGATTCCGCTGCATATTTTGTCAATATCTTTGTCGCTTACGCGTTTTCCGGATGATACCAGACAGTAGTGGCGTATATCGTGAAGATTACGGAGTCTTGCGTGTCTTAAAAGAAGCTCCGGAGAAATCATTGCATGGGCTTTGACGGGAATCTTTGCACATGTTGACTGTGAACAGTAAACGCAGTTTTCGGAACATTTTCCGCCTTTTACATTGACAACGGCACATATGTCAAAGTCATTTCCAAAAAATGTGTGCTGTATTTCATCGGCGGCTTTGCATAAATCATTAAGGTCTGCTTCGGAAAGAAACAAAGCATCGTCGATTGTAATTAACCCGCCTGATATTACTTTATCTTTTAAATCATTTATTGTCATAAAAATAACCTGCTTTCTGATAAAAATATTAACTGGTAAAACAATCATAATATAAAAAATATTAATAAATGATATTATAATCTGTAAAATGTATATTGTCAACGAAATGTAAACTACAATGAAATAAAGGTTGACAATCGAGAGGGCGTTTATTATACTTGCTTTAGACAAAATATATACGAGTGAGGTATAATAAAAATGGAAACACCAACAAAACCAGTAGCGGGTGCAAAACCTGCATTTACAACACAAAGCTTAGTCATGATGGCTATATTTGCTGCAATTTTATGTATTTCTGCATATATCAGCATACCGATTCCAGTTCCCGGAGCACCGCATATTACACTGCTTAACTTTGTAATTCTTCTTATTGCATTGTTATTTCCGCTTCAGCAGTCATTTTTTATCATTCTTGTATGGATGCTTCTCGGTGTGGTAGGACTTCCTGTATTTATCGGCGGCGGTGCCGGAACAGGTTATTTAATCGGACCATGGGGCGGTTATACTGCAACATTTATTCTCGTTGCTGTAATTCTTCCGCTTATCAGAGGTAAAAAATATAACCGTATAAGATATACACTTTCTGCTATTGCGGGTGCGTTGATTATTGACATTCTTGGAATGTTCTGGCTTATGGCACAGAATCATCTTAATTTACAGAGTGCATTTTTAATCGGATTTGTGCCGTTTATTCCGCTTGATTTGGTAAAATCAATAGTTGCGGCTCAGATAGTTCCCGCATTTAAAAATATTATTAAAAATTAACGGTTTTGTCAGTGCTTTCAAAAAACAAGTACGAGGCATAATTATGGATAATATTTATACAGTTATAAGAATTGACGAACCTGATTTCGGGTGCGAAGGTCTTCCTGACGGAGCGGTTTACAAAGACATTGTAAGAATTAAGGATAGTTTGGGCAATGAAAAGCAGCTTGAAATCGCAGATGCGTATTTATATGAAAATGATATTAACGAGGGGGACAGCGTGATTATATCGGATGGAAGTATTGTAAAGGTGTAAACTAAGCGGAACATGATTTATGGAGAAAACTTCATTTATCATGTTCCTTTTTTATTTACGCGTGTAACGAGCCAAAGTCCGTGCTTGCACGAGACCTTGGCGACTGCCGCGATAACTTGAGAAACTCGCGGAGCGTGTTTCTCATAGTTATGGGTCGTGACCCTGTTGAGCCAACGAAGCACACGAAATGATTTGTGGCAATAAAATAAAAACTGTTTAAAAATTACAATATACTTGACAATATATGACTAAAGTGTGATTATATAGCTATAATATTTGTTTTGAAATGAGTACATTATGAATGAGAGGTGCAAAAGAATATGGGGATAAAAAATATTTCCGATAACAGAGAACAAATCAGAGTAAGTAAAGACAGAATATTTTATAATATAAATATGCGTGATATAGATTATATTAGGGCATATAACAGTGAGACGCAGATTTTTGCCAAAGGTGAAACATTCAGGAGTGACGATTCACTTGTTGCAGTGGAAGAAATCCTTGATAAGTGTGTCTTTTTTAAAATATCAAGGTCTTATGTTGTGAATATACAACGAATTAAAGAGCTGGACGAGGCAGGACGACGTATAAAGATATACGATGAATTCATACCTGTGACAGCGAGAAAAATGAGTGCGTTAAAAAAGGCTTGTGTTGAATATAAGCTTAACAGAAGGGGGAATTCTTAGAATCAGTCTAAAAAAATCTTTTTAATAAATTCCCTGACAGTACAATAAAATAATAGTTTGAATTGTGTGAAAAATATACACAAAAAGAGTTATACCCCTCATTCACGGAGTTATCATTGAAAATAGTGTCGAATAATGTAATATAAAATCAGACAGTGCCAAGCTTCAGTATGGAGTGGATAAAGTTGAAGCCAATTATTATTTTTATACAAGTGAAGGATACGAACATTCACAGTATGTATATGGAGAGAAATAATATATAATAATTAATTTATGCCAACGTATATACATAAAAAGATATACGTTGACAGTTTGGGAGGTTGTTATGATGAAGTTCAAAAATACATTAATAATTTTTTTAGGTATTATAGCAATTATTTTTGCGGGCTGCAAAGAAAAAAAGGCAACACATGAATCGGGGACGCTTGAAGAACCAAAAGTAGAAACATACGAAGAAAATGGGGTTAATTTTACAAGAGAAAGTTATATAGGATATGAGATAACGTATCCCAGTTTAGATAAAAAAATAGTTGATAAAACTTTTATTCAATACGGCGACAATCAATATACATGTTATGGGTATGAGAAGCCTGCACACAGTGTTAATGAAACTTATAAAGGAGAGCCGTATCATTTATGGACATATCATAAATTATGGACATTACCTGATGACATAAGCAGGGAAAATTTATCTGATGTTACATATACTGTGTATAACAGAACCGGAACATTTGTAAAAGAATTGCAGACAAGTAAAGTTATCAAAAATGCACAGTTATCGGGAGGGTATAAATTAGACTCAAGTTGTACAGTTACATCAGATTATACGGGAGATTTATATTTGTGTATTGTGTCGGAATATTATGGCTTTGTTGAAAAGATGACAAGCGAAACAATGGAGTTGTCATTTGACCAAACAATAATAGGCGTAAACGCAAGGTATGCAGATGGAAGTACAGAAAATGCTTATTACAGCATTGAATATTATCCTGAAGGAAATAAAAAAGAACCATATAAAATCTACTATATATACCGCCTTACATTAGAAGAATAAAATGAGTACAAACAGAAGATATACGTTGGCAGTTTGGGAGGTTGTTATGATGAAGTTCAAAAATACATTAATAATTTTTTTAGGTATTATAGCAATTATTTTTGCAGGCTGCAAAGAAAAAAAAGCAACACATGAATCGGGGATTATAGCAGAACCTCAGAAATCAGAAACATATGAAGAGAATGGAATATCATATAAGAAAGAAAAATATTTGAGTTATGAGATAACATATCCTGTTTTAAATAAAAATATAAAAGATAAGTCATTTGTGCAATATATTGATTATCAGTGTTATTGGTGTGGATATAACAGACCGACAAGTGACCCGAGCGATTCTTATAAAGGTGAACCATACGATTTGCAAATATATCATAAAGAGTGGGAACTTCCGGCAGATATAGAAAAGCAAAATATCAGTGAAATAACATATACAGTGTATAACAAACCGGGAATATTTGTAAATGAATATCAGCAGGCAAAAATTGTAAGACAAGCCCAGTCAAACGGAGGATATAACCCGTCACCATACATTACAATTAGCGGAGACTGTAACGATATAGTATATCTTGCCGTGATTGCAGAGTATTATGGTAGGGCAGATGATAATGAGAATTCATCTATATTATATCAGAATTCATTTAACGATACAATAATAGGGGTTAAGGTAAAGTATAATGATGAAAGTGTAAAAGAAGCATATTATATTTTGGAATTTAACGAAAATATGCCACCAAAAGAGTCGGACAAAATGTTTATATTATACCGCCTTACATTAGAAGAATAAAAACAGTAAACGGAGGGATGCGTATGACAAAAAAATTAACAGCTGTTGTAATGATTATTTGTATTGGAATAACGGCTTTGACGGGGTGCGATAAAAAAACAGTATCTAAAGCTGTTTTAAAAAATGATATGGAAAAAATAGAGATTAATGATATAGGCGTGTCAAAAGATGATTCGCAGCCGTATTGGGGTACATATGTGCACACATTTGCGGCGGCTGATGGCGGATATTATTATATAGGTAAATGGAATAATGCTTTTTTCCTGTTGTTTTTTGATAGAGATACCAAGGAATGTTATCCGGTGTGCGGGAAAGCGGATTGCACACATGATAATATGGAATGTAATGCCTATGTTGGGTACCAGTATTCAAAGAACAGACAGACAACAACATATTATTTGGACAGTGCGGTTTATTATTACAAAGATAATGTATATCTTCTTGATACGAATGGGTATCTTGTAAGATTTTCAACTGACGGAAGTACAAGGGAAAAAATAGCCGTTGTATATGCGTATGGTGGTGAGAGCGGAACAAATCTCGTGTTCCATGATGACTATGTGTATGTATACAATCTGCTTGGACATTTGGGAAATGAAGAAGAGGCTGTAGAGACAATAAAGCGTTATTCGCTTGATGGTAAAAAAGAAGAGACAGTTCTGGAATATACAGGTACAGGTGCCGCAATAACAAGGGCAAAAAGCTATGGGGAAAGACTCTACTTTCTTATAGAAACAGCGACAATGAGTAAAGACGAAAAAGCAAATAAGGTAATTATGAACAGCAGATACAACAGTCTTTATGCGTATGATTATAAGACCGGAACAGCAGGCAAAGTATTAGAAGGCAGTATAACAGATTATTGTATAGATGAAGTGTCAGGGAATATTTATTATTATGAATATAATGATGGCATGTATTGCTATAACGTAAAATCAAAAGAAAAAAATAAAATTTTTGACGGAAGCGAAGAAACCAGAAAAATGGAACTCTCTTTTGATGGAAAATACGTATATGCAGATAATCGTTTCTGGTCGATTGAAGCCGCAAGAAGTTACCAGACATATGACAGAAAATGTGTCGTATATTCAACAGATGGCAAGCTTATAAATACAATTAGCTGCAAAGGTGAAACATTTGCATTTTTTGGAGATGAGGATTATATGTTTGCGGAGGTTGAATTTGAGGAAAAAAGCTCAAGCGGTTCAAAGAGCGGACTTGCTTATATTAAAAAAGACGATATGGGTAAAGAATGTAAGTGGACAGAACTTAAATAATAAAAATGTCGTGTTATGGGGGTGAAGTATGCAGGAATATAAAAGGATATTAACTAAAAAATTAATTATAACAGTTATATTGTGTATGCTTCTTAATATAGCACTTTTTTTGTACGGCCAGCTTGAAGGACGAAATATTAATGATGTAATATCCGACAGCAGGCAGTATTCAGATTTAATCAGCCGTTTGAAAACGCAGAGAGAAGAATCGGATTTTGAGGGAATGTTTGAAGATGTTACACAGATTATAAAACAGGATAAAGAAGATGGTAAAGAATCATCGGCATCACTTGTAAAACTGAGAAAGAAACTTAAATATTTATCGGGTTTTACAAGTCAGGTAAACGAATGTCTTCAACAGGCGGAACAGATGCGTGGAAAGAAGCTGTTTTCAAATAAAAAAAGTTATTCATATAACAATATCTTAAAGACGGCTGAGGATTATAGCAGGATAGCTGATGTTAAGGTTGTGCTTGTGAATGATACGTGCATTGAAAAGACAATAGAATATAAATATACATATTATTTGCTGGCTGTATGTATGATTGTGATGATATATGAGTGCTTTAAAGAACGTGATAATGGTATGTGGCAGATAGTTCACAGTTCAAAAAGCGGACGTATGATACTTGCGTTGAAAAGATTTATATTTGTGTGGATATATGCGTTTGTGCTTACATTCATATATTTTGTATCAACAGTTATTGTATCTGTTTTGTTATACGGAGTATCCGGAATATGGAAAGCACCTGTTCAGTCGATAGAGACGATGAGCGGATTTACAATAAAATGCAATATGGCGGCATATATGTGTCTGCTCTGTTTAATTGCATCGTTTGTACTTGCAATGTTCGGAAATATAATTTTGGCGTTATTTACTGTTATAAGAAACAGAAATGTTGTACTTATAGGCAGTGTAATATTTGCGGGAGCCGAGTATCTGCTTTATAAAAATATAAGTTTGCAGAGCCGTATAAGTTTTCTGAGAGTGGTTAATATTATTAATTTTTTTGATATTAATACACTTTTGTCGAAATATGCAAATTGGGGATTTAAAACATTTGTTGTCTCATCAAAAGTTTTAATTATAACCGGAATGGCAGTTGTAACAATAATAATGTCTGTGGCGGCACTTATAAAGAGTGTTACATTGAGACCATTCGGAGCACAAAATGTGCTAAAAAAATTGTTTGATAAAGCGGGAGAGTTATATCAGAGAATATTTGCGTTATATCCGCCTGTAATTAAAGAAATGCATAAACTGATATTTACGGGAAAAGGATTTTTTGTAATTGCAATAGGACTTGTTCTTACATTATATATATGCGGTTCGGGGAAAATGGTATTTTCCGAGTCACAAAAGGAATATGATAATATATATATTCAAAAAGGCGGAGAAGATTATTCACAGCTAAAGAGTGAGATTGATGAACTTAACAGCAGGTATGACAGTATTCAGAAACAGCTTAAAGATATGCAGGAGGCATATAAAAACCGGGAAGTTTCGGATGACGAATTTCTTTATGCTGTAAATGCGGCACAGACGTTAAAATATGCAATTCAGAATAAAGAAGAATTAATAAATAAAATAGATTATCTTGCAAATATAGAAAATCAATATAATAAAAAAGGATGGCTTATCTCTGACAGGGGATATGAGCAGTTTTTTGGAAAGTATGGCAGACTTAGGGAATGTGTACTTGTCGGACTTATGGCTGCAATAATATTTATTGTGGTTTCAAGAGGGGCAGAAATACGATATTCAACGGGTATGAATATTATTGAGAATACATCGGCAGAGGGAAGAAAAAAACTTGCTTTAAAGCGGGATTTTGCAGCTATTATTTTTTCTGCGGCGGTTGTACTTATATTAAGTATAGTTGATTTGGGATTTGTAAGCCGAATGTATAATCTGACGTATAAAAATGCTCCGCTTGTGAGTCTTTCATTTATCGGGGATTATCTTGGAAAAGGAATCGGCAGAAATGCTGTCATACAAAAAATTATATTGTCATCAAGTATAGCAGGATTTCTTATTATAAGAATTGTATTGAGAATAATAACTGGATTTGTTGTTACGGCAGCGGCTTTATTGTCGGGAACTTTTGCCGCCAGAAAGAAAAATGCATCAGTGGTTCCTATTGTAATGGCTGTAGTTGTATTGATTACAGTATTTATTTTTAACGGACTTGCAATATTTTAAATATTGTAATTATTTATGAAGTGTAAACTAAAAATCTTTTTGTCATATATTATAGTATAACGGAATATATGAAAGGAAACTATTGAATATGGCAAGATTTACAAATCAGGCACAACTTCGTTACGGCAATGCCGTTACAAATTCCAATATAGCGGTAGGAGAAATTCTGGAGGTGCTCTCGGCTACAAAAACGGCAGTGAGAAATACCTACGGACAGAGTGATACAGTTACGTATATTGTCAGTATTGTAAATTCGGGAACAACTCCGATTACAGGTATTTCAGTAACTGATAATCTTGGAGAATATACATTTGGAACAACAACACTTGTTCCACTTACGTATATTGACGGAACTGTAAAATATTATGTAAATGGTGTATTACAGCCATCAGCTGTTGTTACAGCCGGACCGCCACTTGTAGTGTCAGGAATAACGGTTCCGGCAGGAGGCAATGTTACAGTTGCATATGAGGCAGCAGTTAATGAATTTGCACCACTTGATACAACCTCAGTTATAAATAATACAGCAATTGTTGCCGGAACAGGCATAACACCTATTACAGCTGAAGAAGAAATAACTGTAGAAAGTACGCCGGTTCTTACAATTACTAAATCTGTAAGTCCTGTTCCTGTTACGGAAAACGGTACACTGACATACACATTTTTAATACAAAATTCCGGTAACGTGGCAGCAGATGCTTCTACGGGAGTTGTGGTTACAGACGTGTTTGACCCTGTGCTGTCAAATATTTCCGTTATGTTTAATCAGACAGCATGGAGTTCACCTGCCAATTATTCTTATAATGAAACCACGGGAGCGTTTGCAACCAATTCGGGTCAGATAACGGTTCCTGCGGCGACATTTACACGGGACGAAGTAACGGGCGTGTGGAATATAAGTCCGGGAATAAGCACTTTGGTGGTAACAGGTACTATTTAATATATCAAGAATTAGAAAAGTATAGAATGGGCGAGGGCTGCAACGGCAATCGCCTGTTTTTTTTATGTTTATGCTGAAAAGTCTATTGACACAGCCGCAAAAAGGGAGTACACATTTGTTGAGAAAAGACGAAATGAGGAAAAATATATGAAGTACGTAAAGCAGTTTCTTATCATTATAGGAATATCGCTTGCCGGCGAAATATTAAAATATATTCTGCCGCTTCCGATTCCTGCAAGCATTTATGGAATGGCAATTCTTTTCATTGCACTTTTAACAGGTATAATTAAGTTGAAAGATGTACGTGAGACAGGAAAGTTTCTTATTGAAATTATGCCTCTTATGTTCATTCCTGCCGGTGTGGGACTTATGTCATCATGGGGCGTGTTAAAGCCTCTTCTTGTACCAGTCAGTGTTATAACAGTTGTTTCGCTTGTTGTAGTTATGGCAGCAGGCGGTCTTGTGTCACAGGCAGTTATCAGAATTACAATAAAGAAAAATGGAGAGAATTATGATGAATGAATTTTTTATTAACTCAGCATTCGCAGGGGTTACAATAAGCCTTGTTTCATATATGCTTGGCATGTATCTGAAGAAAAAGTTTAAACTTGGAATATTTAATCCGCTTCTTATAGCAATTGCAGTTACAATGGTAATATTATTTGCACTTAACGTTGATTATGATACATATAATACGGGAGCAAAATATCTTAGCTGGCTTCTGACACCATCAACAGTGTGCCTTGCAATACCGCTTTATGAGCAGATATCACTTCTTAAAAAGAATTTTGCGGCAGTTGCGGCAGGAATTGTTGCCGGAGTGCTTGCCAGCCTTTTATCAATATTTATTATGGCAAAGCTTTTTGGACTTGGCCATACCGAGTATGTGACACTTCTTCCAAAGTCAATAACAACAGCAATCGGTATGGGTGTCTCTGAAGAACTTGGTGGTTACGTTACAATTACAGTTGCAGTAATAGTTATCACTGGTGTACTTGGAAATATATTTGCAGAACTTATCTGTAAAATATTCAGAATAAATGAACCAATAGCTAAGGGAATTGCAATTGGTTCAGCTTCACATGCAATAGGAACAGCAAAAGCTATGGAAATGGGGGAAATTGAGGGTGCAATGAGCAGTCTTTCAATAGCGGTTGCAGGAATTCTTACAGTATTTGGGGCAACACTTTTCAGTAATTTTATGTAATTGGAGGTTTTTGGCTATGATTATTACAATCGCAAGAGAATGTGGATGCTATGGTGATTTGATTGGAGAAAAGCTGGGAGAAAAACTTGGAATTCCTGTATACGATAAAAAGTCCGTAACACAGATGGCAAAAGAGGCCGGAATTTATAGCAAATATCCAAATTTCTTTTCGGAGAAACAGGCAAATGAGTTTCTTGCTGCAATTATATCGGATGAGTGTGAGACAGTGAAAGATACTCCCCAAAAAGCACTCAGTGCTGTAATAAAAGATGAATCATTTCTTTTAATAGGCAGATGTGGTAATTTTGCATATGGCACAGACCATAATGTTTTAAGAATATTTTTAAGTGGAAACAGACAGATACGCGTTGGAAATATTATGAAAAAACACAATGTGAATGTGCGTGAAGCAGAAAATACGGTTGATTCGACAGATGAGAGAAGAGCAGCATATCATAAGTATTATACAGATGAGACATGGGGATATGCGGGCAATTATGATTTGTGTCTTGATGCATGCAGACTTGGAGTAGACGGAGTTATAGATATAGTGTTACAATATATTAAAAAGACCGGAATGGAGAAAGATTAGCATGAGCTATAAACTTGCGATATTTGATTTGGACGGAACGCTACTCAATACAATAAGAGATCTTGCAGATAGTGTGAATTATGCACTTGAAAAAAATGGTTTTCCCAAAAGAACGCTTGAAGAAGTAACAAAATTCGTAGGTAACGGAATACGGAAACTGGTTGTGCGTGCTGTTCCAAAAGGAACAGATGAGCACATGACAGATGTTGTGTTTGAAGATTTCAAGGAATATTATGGAAAACATTGTGCTGATAAGACAGAAAAATATCCGGGAATTGATTATGTACTGGATTCGCTTCACAAAGAAAGATGCAGGACAGCAGTTATATCAAACAAGGCTGATTATGCAGTAAAAATATTGTGTGATGATTTTTTCCCGGGTAAATTTGATGCTGTATATGGTGAGCGTGAAAGCATGGGAATCAAAAAAAAGCCTGATCCGCAGGCGGTTCTTGCTGTTCTTGACGAATTTAAAACAGACAGAAAAGATGCGGTTTATATCGGTGATTCCGAAGTTGATATTGCAACAGCAAAAAATGCAGGAGTTGACGGAATAATAGTTTCGTGGGGATTCCGTGAAAAGGAAATTCTGATTCAGAACGGAGCGGAATGTATAGTAGATACATCACAGGAACTTGTCGATAAAATACTTGGATGATACAAATATAATTATAATCACGGAGAGTGAAAATATGGATACAAGAACAATTTTGCGAAAAGTAAAAGATGGAAGTCTTTCTATAGAGGAGGCGGAACTTGCGTTTGGAAGACAGCCATATGAAGAGTTAGGATACGCCAAACTTGATGAAAACAGGAAAGTACGCCAGGGATTTCCAGAGGTTATATATTGCAGTAACAAACCTGATGATTATCTTGTATCTATTTATTGTAAAATGTTTGAAGAAAATGGCGAAGTGTTTGGCACAAGAGCTTCAATACATCAGTATGAAATAGTAAAGAAGAAACTTCCACAGGTTAAGTATGATGAGGTTTCCAAAATATTAAAGATAGAAAAAAACGACAAAAAGCTGACTGGAAGAATTGCTGTGTGCAGTGCTGGAACAGCTGATATTCCGGTTGCAGAAGAAGCAGCACAGACAGCAGAATTTTTTGGAACATACGTTGACAGAATCTATGATGTAGGAGTAAGCGGTCTTCACAGACTGTTGTCAAAGATGGAAGTTATACAGAAAGCAAATTGTGTTGTTGCCGTTGCCGGAATGGAAGGAGCTTTGGCAAGCGTTCTTGGTGGTCTTGTGAAAAATCCGGTTATTGCTGTGCCTACGTCGGTCGGTTACGGTGCAAGCATGGGTGGTCTTTCGGCACTTCTTACAATGATTAATTCGTGTGCCAACGGTGTTACAGTTGTAAACATTGATAATGGATTTGGTGCCGGATATGTTGCAACACAGATTAACAGACTTGCGGGAGGAAAATAATTTGGCAAAAAAGAAAATATTATATTGGGAATGTAGTTCAGGAATCAGCGGGGATATGGCAGTTGCATCGCTTCTCGATGCCGGTGCAGACGAAAAAGTCCTGCTTGAAGTATTAAAAACAATTCCTGCACATGGATTTGATATAAAAATAAGCAGAGTAAGCAAGTCAGGTCTTGACTGTTGTGATTTTAATGTTGAGCTTGATAAAGATCATGAAAATCATGACCACGATATGGAGTATCTTTTTGGACATGACCACATACACAGTCATGAGCATATGGAAGAACATGTCTATAATGAAGACCACACACATTTACAAGAAGATACACATCATCATGAGCATAGAAATTTAGCTGATGTTATTGCTATAATAGATAAAACTCATATGACAGAAAATGCAAGAGCACTGGCTGTAAAGATATTTACAATTCTGGCACAGGCTGAAGCAAAAGCACATGGAACAGACATAAATCATGTCCATTTTCATGAGGTCGGGGCAATAGACTCGATTGCTGATATAATTGCGGTGTCAGTATGCCTTGATAATCTGGCAGTTGACGAGGTGTGCATACCATCGATGAATGAGGGCTGTGGAACTGTACGCTGCCAGCACGGAATACTTCCGGTTCCGGTGCCGGCTGTTGCCAATATAATTGCAGAGTATGGAATTGCAGTTAATCAGATGGATATAAAAGGTGAATTTATAACACCGACAGGTGCGGCGGTTGCGGCTGCGGTAAGAACTACAGACAGGCTTCCGGATAAGTATATAATCAAAAAAATCGGTATCGGTGCGGGGAAACGTACATACGAAAGACCAAGCATTTTGAGGGCGATGATTATAGAGACCGACGCAGAATCAGAGTGTGGCAAAGCCAATACCGGCTGTGAAGAGGCAGATTATATATATAAACTTGAGAGCAATATAGACGACTGCACAGGTGAAATATTGGGCTATGTCATGGACCGTCTTTATAATGCCGGTGCGAGGGAAGTTAATTACATGCCTGTTTTTATGAAGAAGAACAGGCCGGGATGGCTTATTACGGTTATCTGCAAAGAGGAAAATATTAAAACTCTAGAAAATATAATATTTGCAGAGACAACAACTATAGGAATCCGCAGGCAGAAAATGGAGAGGACAATTTTAAAAAGAGAAATTTCCGAGATTGCCACACCGCTTGGAAATGCGGTTGTCAAGGTATGTGATTCCGGTGATTCAAAAGTATTTTATCCGGAATACGAAAGTGCGGCAGCTATTGCCAAAAAAAATAATGTGCCGCTTAAAGAAGTATATGATATTATAAAGAGAGAAATTAATTCAGGAGGACAATGTGGTAAAAAAGAAAAAGACTGAGACAAGCTGTGATTTTTGTAATAATCTTGTTTATGATGATGAAATTGAATCATACGTGTGTGACGTAAACATGGACGAGGACGATTATGCAAGATTTTTAAGTTCAAGCAGAACATATTGTCCGTATTATCAGAGCAATGACGAGTACAAGATTGTACGTCATCAGATGTAAACGCAGACACGAAACGGAGAATTATTATGGAAGAGAAAAAATATGCAGTGCTAATTGACGGGGATAACATTTCGTCGAAATATCTGGACAGTATTTTGAATGAAATGACAAAATATGGTATTGCAACATATAAAAGAATATATTGTGATTTTACAAGCCAGCAGTCATCAAAATGGCGGAGACTTGTAAGGGATAGCGGAATTCAGGCAATGCAGCAGTTTGCTAATACTGTCGGCAAGAATGCGACTGATTCGACGCTGATAATTGACGCCATGGATATTCTGTATACAGGAAATGTAGACGGATTCTGTATTGTGTCAAGTGATGGGGATTTTACTAGACTTGCAATAAGGCTGAAAGAGTCGGGAATGGATGTAATCGGAATGGGAGAGAGTAAAACTCCGAGATCATTCCGTGCGGCGTGTACGGTATTTACAGATTTGGAAATACTTTATGAGGCAGAGTCGGAAGACGATGAAATCAGTACAAAAGGCAAGAAGCCTGCAGTTAAGCATAATGTTGTAAAGGTTTCGGAGATTGAAAATGTAATTATTGAGATAATTAACGAAAATAACAACAAAGGCAGGAGAACAGGGCTTGGAGAAATCGGAAGCCGTATACAGAAAAAATATAATGACTTTGATGTCAGACAGTATGGCTACAGTTCCCTTTCTACATTTATAGACGAAATTGACAGCTTTGTGTTGATAAAAGAAAATAATACTGTCCATGTGGCATTAAAAGAAGACAATGATGTCAAAGAAAAAGTAGTTCAGTTTGCAAAAGAGTATGTAAAAAAAGCTGGAAAAAACGGCATAGATTTAGGTGCTCTCGGACAGAAAATACATGGAAAATATCCTAACTTTAAGGTTAAAGAATACGGTTATTCTACACTTCAGAAGTTCATTTCAGGAATAAACATATTCAGGATAGAGTCCGATGAAGATAACAGAAAAGTAATATTTTTAAAGGAAAAGTAATGAATAAAATATTAAGGGAAAGAGGTTAAATATTATGAACAAAATAGCAAGTTTTACAGTTAATCATCTGAATCTGCTTCCGGGGGTATACGTTTCAAGACGTGATTATATCGGAAGTGAAGTTGTGACAACATTTGATTTACGTTTTACAAGACCAAATCTTGAGCCACCTATGGATAATCCTGGAATTCATTCAATAGAACATCTTGTTGCTACATTTTTAAGAAACCACCCTGTATGGAGCGACAAGACAATATATTTTGGACCTATGGGCTGCCGTACAGGATTTTATGTAATATTTGCAGGGGAGCTTAACTCTGAAGATATTCTTGATGTATTGAGAGAAGCCGCTGATTTCGTGCTTTCTTATGAGGGTGAGATTCCGGGATATTCTCCGAGGGACTGTGGTAATTATCTTGATAATAACCTCAAACTTGCACAGATTTACATGGACAAGTTCAAGAGAGAAGTTCTTGATAATCCGACACCTGACAGACTTACTTATCCGGAATAATCAGTCAGAGAAAATAATTAATTATAAACAATACAAAAGGACTTCGCGGATTAATCTGCGAAGTCCTTTTTGGAAGACAAAAATTTATTTAACTCTGATGAGAATTAAACCTCGAATAATAAATCGCCATATGAAGGGAATGGCCAGAATTCCTTGTCAACAATCATTTCGAGCTTGTCAGCAGGGGCTCTCAATTCATCCATTGCAACCTTAACAACATCTCTGAAATATGTTGCCTGCTCTTTACCTTCAGTAATATCTGAAGCCTTTTCTGTAACTTCTGTAAGCTTTTTCAAAGCAGCCTTCATTTCTTTTAAGTATTTAGTAACTTCATCGAGAAGTTCTTTCTGTGTAGAACTGTCAACACCAGCCTCGCTTACTGCGATAACTGAATTAGCAAGCTCTGTTGTATATGAAACAACAGCTGGGATGATGTGCTTGCTTGCAATATCAATCATAGACTTAGCTTCAATATTGATAGCCTTAGCGTAAGCTTCGTACTTGATTTCGGCTCTTGATCTTAATTCTGACTCTGTAAATACACCAAATGATTCAAAGAGCTTAATAGCCTTAGGTGCTGTAAGAGCTGGAACAGCATCAACCATGGATTTGATATTTGGAAGACCTCTTCTTTCGGCTTCTTCAACCCATTCATCAGAATAACCATTTCCGTTAAATACGATTCTGTGATGTTCTGTGAAGAGTTTCTTAATCATATCATGGCAAGCCATGTCAAAGTTGTCAGCCTTTTCAAGTTCATCAGCAATTTCCCTGAAGCTTTCTGCAACGATTGTATTTAATACAACATTTGCAGGAGCGATTGAATCAGAAGAACCAACCATACGGAATTCAAACTTGTTACCTGTGAAAGCGAATGGTGATGTTCTGTTTCTGTCTGTAGCATCTTTATTTAAATCAGGAAGTGTAGAAGCACCAGTCTTTAATTTGCCCTTCTGTATTGAGTTAGTAGCATCACCTTTGTCGATAAGCTGCATAACTACGTCCTCTAACTGCTCGCCAAGGAACATAGAAATAATTGCTGGAGGAGCTTCGTTAGCACCAAGTCTGTGATCGTTACCAACGTCAGAAGCGGATTCACGAAGAAGGTCTGCGTGAGTGTCAACTGCCTTCATTACGGCACCAAGTACAAGAAGGAACTGGATGTTTTCGTGAGGAGTTTTACCCGGGTCTAAGAGATTAATGCCATCATCTGTTGTGATTGACCAGTTGTTGTGCTTACCTGAACCGTTAACACCTGCGAATGGCTTCTCATGGAGAAGACATACGAGATTGTGGCGATAAGCAACTTTCTTTAATACTTCCATTGTAAGCTGGTTGTTATCTGTAGCTGTATTGCACTGTGCATAGATTGGAGCAAGCTCATGCTGTGCAGGAGCAACTTCGTTATGCTGTGTCTTTGCTGAAACACCCATTTTCCAGAGTTCTTTGTTGACATCCTTCATGAATGCACCGATTCTTTCACGGATAGCACCGAAGTAATGGTCATCAAGTTCCTGACCCTTAGGAGGCATAGCACCGAAAAGTGTACGTCCTGAGAAGATTAAGTCTTTTCTCTGTAAGTATTTATCTCTGTCTACAATGAAATATTCCTGTTCAGCACCAACAGAAGGAGTTACTTTCTTTGAAGTTGTATTGCCGAATAATTTTAAAATACGGAGAGACTGTTCGTTGATTGCATCCATTGAACGAAGAAGAGGTGTCTTCTGGTCAAGAGCTTCACCTGTATAAGAACAGAAAGCTGTAGGGATGCAAAGAGTAGCACCTGTTGCATCTTCACGTACAAATGCAGGTGAAGTGCAGTCCCATGCTGTATAACCTCTTGCTTCAAATGTTGCTCTTAATCCGCCTGAAGGGAATGAAGAAGCATCTGGCTCACCTTTAATAAGTTCCTTACCGGAGAACTCCATAAGAACTTTACCATTTTCGTTAGGTGCAGAGATGAAAGAATCATGTTTTTCAGCAGTAGATCCTGTGAGAGGCTGGAACCAGTGTGTATAATGTGTGGCACCTTTCTCAATAGCCCAATCTTTCATTTCATTAGCAATAACATCTGCATCTGCGAGCTGTAATTCCTTTTCGCCTTTCATTGCAAGTTTAAGATTCTTATAAACGTTTTTTGGCAGACGTTCTTTCATAACTGTGTCATTAAACACGTTTTCGCCGAAAATCTCAGCAACATTAATCTTTTCACTCATGTTTTTGTCTTCCTTCCTTTATATGTATTTATTATTTAGATAGTAGAACTAAAAAAGGCATTCCCATTTATATCAAGAAGTATATAAATTGGAACGCCTTTGTTCTGCTATTAAATTACGACAATCATCTGTCTTTAAATAAAATAACTCAAAAACATTTATTATGCAAGTGTTTTTTTGAAAATTATTTAAAAATTTAATTTTATAGAGTACAAAACCGCCAAATAGCAAGCTGGTACGGAATGAACCGTGTCAGAAATATGCTGTTCTACGGTATAACAGATTCACCGATATAACTGCCATGTATTATGAGACGTTTAGTAAGATTATCTGCACATGTTGAAAGTGTGATAATCTGAGTTGCTTCACTCACATCACCCGTTGTTTCATACATGGTCAGTTCCTTACGCTGCATTGCATATTGTCTCATGGATGCAATATCAGGAAAATTAAATGTAAATGTGTCGCTGACCGGGTCAGTAAGATACACACTGAAAATCTGATACTCTTTAATCTTATCCTGTGTATAAATGTAGAACTTGTCATTACCTTCTGTAGAATAAAAACCGGAATTACGGTATTTATGCAGAGAAGAGAACATAGTTCCGCTGTATAATGTGTGACCATATATTATTACATGGCTTGCTGTAATGCCGCCTTTTATACGATAGTCGATGAAAGGACAGCCGTTTTTATTAATGGAACCGTCAATTGTGGTTTCAAGATATTTTTCATTATCTGTTCCCTGGACAATCGGCAGACGTAAATTCACAGAGGGCACATAAATATACCCCTGGGCGTCAGGATTGATTGCAAGGAGAGCTTCATGATTATATTTGAAAGGAATCTCAACTTCGCCCTCAGGCATCTCAACGGTTACCGGAGTATTATCGTCAAGAACCTCTGACTGGACATCTTTATAAATATCAGAACCCTTCTTATACTCGAGCAGTATCTTTATGAGCATACCAGCTGATACACAAAAGACAATTATACATATAATGAGAATTATACGTCGTATTACAGATCCTTTCTTTTTTGATTTTTCATGCTTGTCAAATGCAATATCAGCTTCATCTTCTTCGTATTCTGTATCATTAATGATGTAGTCATCATCAGAGTGCTTTGAATCCATTATAATCAGGCCTTTCCGGCTGAACCGAAAAGAGTAATCTTTTCACGTACAGTCTGTTTTATTGCTTCGGTACCAGGAGCTAAAAGTTTTCTAGGGTCAAATCCTTTACCTTCAAGGTCTTTTCCTTCTTCAATGTACTTTCTTGTAGCAGCAGCAAATGCAAGCTGACATTCTGTATTAACATTAATCTTGGCAACACCGAGAGAAATTGCTTTTTTAATCATATCCTCAGGGATACCTGTACCACCGTGAAGAACTAATGGCATATTGCCGACTTTTGCTTTGACAGCTTCAAGAGTTTCAAAGCTTAAACCTTTCCAGTTAGCTGGATATTTGCCGTGGATATTGCCAATTCCGGCTGCAAGCATGTTGACACCGAGGTCAGCAATTGCTTTGCACTCATCAGGATCTGCACACTCTCCGGCACCGATAACACCGTCTTCTTCGCCGCCGATAGCACCAACTTCGGCTTCAAGTGACATGCCAAGAGCCTTAGTAATGGCAACGAGTTCTTTTGTCTTTTCAACATTTTCTGCGATTGGATAATGTGAGCCGTCAAACATTATAGAAGAAAATCCGGCTTTGATACACTTGTAGCATCCTTCGTATGTTCCGTGGTCAAGGTGAAGAGCAACAGGAACCGTTATCTCCATAGAATCTGTAAGAGCTTTAACCATATCGGCAACGACTTTGAAGCCGCCCATATACTTTCCGGCACCTTCAGAAACGCCGAGGATAACAGGTGCATTCATCTCCTGTGCAGTAAGAAGAATAGACTTAGCCCACTCAAGATTGTTAATGTTGAAGTGACCTACTGCATATTTGCCCTCACGGGCCTTGTTCAACATATCTGTAGCATTAACTAACATAAGATATACCTCCCGAATAAAATATTTTAACTATCAACATAGAAATATTATACATTATATTCAGACAAATTAAAAGCTAAATTTTGTTGTTAGAAACATTCATATATTGTATAATGTGAACAGAATTTGTAGCGGTTATATTACAGATTTCGTATGATATATATAGAGGTGGCAGAAAAATCAAAAAAGGAGGCAATTTATATGACAATATTATCTACGCTCGCAGCAAATGCTGCAATGTTTGCATGTGAGATTAACTTTAATGATGCTGAAGCACATGCAGGAACATCGTTTGTACCATTTTTGGGATTTATGGTATTTCTTATAGGTCTGGTATTCTGTTTTATCGGAATAGTTAAGATTAATGATGCAAAAAAGCAGTGGTATCTTTTCTACGATAACCGTGATAAAGATGACAGAAAACAGCCTAAGTATGCAAAAGAGAAAAAAACAGGCATTATATTTGTTGTTATTGGAGTTGTATGTATGATAGCTTCATTTATTATTATGCGTTAAGAGCTGAAATGTGGAAATCAGGCGTAAGCCGTCAATGTTTCATGTAATGCAAGTGAATTTTCAGGTAAAAAAACACTGCCCGTTTTTGACGGGCAGTGAAAAGAGGGAGGAGAGCTGTTCTCTATAAATTAACAACTCGATTTATGAAAAAATTCTTGTAAACATTTTAATGTTGAGTTATCTGTTCAACTCATTTTTAATTCTCTTTTAGTATATGTTGGAAAAGTGAAGAAAAAATGTTCATAATGTAAATTTAAATTGAATGATATATGAATAAATTATGAACATAAATATTAATTATGGGGAGGAATTATAATGCCTACAACTTACAAATGCCCATCCTGTGGGGCGGCAATGGAATTTGACAGCGATACACAAAAGATGAAGTGTCCGCAGTGTCAGAGGATTATGGATGTCAGTGAATTTGACATGGATGCAGCTGACGGCAATTATGATGAAAATACCGGATTTGCTGGAGAAGGATATGAAAAGGAATCATATGATGGGGAAGCTACAGGTGGAACAATGAATATGAAAACATATCATTGCACAAGCTGTGGAGCTGAACTCCTTGCTGATGAATACACATCGGCAGTGATATGTTCATTCTGCGGTAATCCATCACTTGTGGAGGACAGACTTACAGGAGCATATAAACCAAAGAGAATTATTCCTTTTAAAATTAACCGTGATGCTGCTGTTGATGCGTATAAAAAATGGGTGCACAAAGGACCGCTTACGCCGGCAGCATTAAAGAGCCAGTCAACAATAGAAAAAATATCAGGTCTGTATGTACCATTTTGGCTTTATGATTACAAGGCTGAAGACAGAATGATTGCAGATGCCGAAAAAATAAGAACAATAAGGCGTGGAAATACAGAGTATACATATCATGACCATTTTTATGTATACAGGGATGTTGAGGCTGATTTCAAGAAGATTCCGGCAGATGCTTCTGAAAAGATGGAAGATGGAGCCATGGATAAGATGGAGCCGTATAATTATGCTGAGTTAAAAGATTTTGAGCCGGCATATCTTTCCGGTTATCTGTCCGAAAGATATAATTTTATGCATCAGCAGATGGAAGAACGCGTTAATAGGAGAGTTGATAAGTACATAACAGAGCTTACAAGAGATACAATTGCCGGGTACAGCAGTGTCAATGTGAGACATAATGATATAAGGAGAAATAATTATAATGCAGAATATGCCCTTCTGCCTGTGTGGGTTCTTAACTGCCGTTATCACGGAAAAGACTTCCAGTTCATGTTAAACGGACAGACAGGGAAAATAGTTGCAGACCGCCCGATAAGCAAAGGTAAGGCATTTGCATGGGGAGTAGGAACATTCGTTGTTTCACTTGCTGTTATGATGTTGGGAGGTATGTTTATATTATGATGAATGTAAGGTTTAACAAAATTAAGAATATTTTTCTGGCAGCACTGGCAGTCCTTATGCTGTTTTTAAGTTTTCCACAGGTATTATATGCAAAAGATCCGGATTCATCAAAGATATATGTTACAGATGAAGCAGAAATACTGTCAGATACAAAGGAGTCAAAGCTTCAGAAAAAATGCAAATCAGTGTCAAAAAACTGTAAGACAGATGTTGCAGTGCTTACTATATCAAAAGGACTTGATTATACAGACCTTGATAATTATGTAAGAACTTTTGCAAAAGAAAAAGGATATGCATATGATGCTTCATCATCAGAAGCTGACTACATCGTCTATGTGATAGATATGAAGTCAAGAGCTGTGAGAGTTGTAACATCAGGAATAGCAAAATCTGATATTTCACAGTCTGACCTTCAGAGTATAATCGATAAGACAACATCGACACTTTCAGATGGAAATTATTATAAGGCATGCGTAAAATACACAGATATTACCCAGAATCTGCTTTCAACAAGCAAAACATATAAGCTTTTCTTATATATGCCAATAAAGCTTGGCATTGCGGCAGTAATAGCAATTATTGTTGTTCTTGTAATGATGTTTAATGCAAAGACTAAGATGACAGTTGACGGAAATACATATGCAAAGAATGGCGTTCATGTATACAGGCGTGAAGACAGATTTATTAATACAACAGTGACAACAAGGACTATAGAGACAAATAATTCATCAGGAGGAAGCTCCGGCGGAGGCGGCGGTAACTCAGGAAGTGCCGGCGGACATTTTTAAATCGGAATTATAAAGAAAAAAGGTCTGTTCCCATCTGTGCAGGCACAGGTGGAAGCAGACCTTTTAATGAATTAAAAGAATGATACAGAATTATAAAATTTCCGGTTCATCGTAATCAACATCGAAAGTTTCAACAGTTACAGTCTTCATAACCTGTGGCTGTAATGGACGGTCATTCCAGTCTGTATCGCATGTTGCGATTTTATCAAGAACGTCTTCGCCCTCTGTGAGTTTGCCGAATGCTGCATAATCACCATCAAGATGAGGTGCATTTGCATGCATGATAAAGAACTGTGAACCTGCTGAGTCAGGAACCATTGTACGTGCCATAGAAAGAACACCCTTAGTGTGTAAAAGGTCATTCTTGAATCCGTTGTGTGAGAATTCACCTTTGATGCTGTATCCGGGACCACCCATTCCTGTTCCTTCCGGGTCACCGCCCTGAATCATAAAACCTGGAATGATACGGTGGAATACTACGCCGTCATAAAATCCCTTGTTGATAAGGCTTATAAAATTGTTTACTGTATTAGGTGCGATTTCAGGATAAAGTTCAGCCTTCATAACGTCACCATTTTCCATTGTAATTGTAACTATTGGATTTTGATTTGCCATGATTATGTCCTTTCAAAAAATAAAATTCTTAAATATATTTATACAGTAAATTTATGTGAGTGGTCAAGCAAATCTTTTATATTTATGATATATATAAATAAATAAGGCATGAAAACTTGTGAGGAAAGGTTATAAAATTAAAAATGTTAAGAAATATATATGTATATATAAAATATATTACAATTGGCAGCGACGAACTTAATATAATTAAACAAAATCTTGATAAAGAAGTTAATCTTTTCATTCCTGATGATATTGAAGAAATTGATTTTGAAGATTCACTTGTTATTACGGATGTGCCTGAAAATGAATTTAAGATGCAGGCTGAGGCGTGTGGAAAAGACAGCTGTGAGGTAAAGGCTGCAGGGTTTAATACAAAGCCGGGAGAGGGTTATTCTTATGTATGTGGAACGCTTGATATGGGGATTTCTTATTACAGGCTTGTATATGCACGCCTTACAGGTGAACCGTTTGTTGTAGCAGAGACAAAAAATTTATTAATAAGGGAGATGACGACAAAAGATCTGCCGGAATTGTATGCTGTATACAGCACACTTGAAGACTGCCGGTACATTGAACAGCTTTACGATTATGATAAAGAACTTGAATTTACAAAAAATTACATAAAAAATATGTATGGATTTTTTGAGTATGGTCTGTGGCTTGTATTTGAAAAAAAATCTGGAGAACTTATAGGAAGAGCTGGCATTGAAAACAGGGAAATAGACGGTGTTACATGTCGCGAGATAGGTTATCTGATAAGAAGAGATATGCAGCATAAAGGGTATGCATATGAAGCGTGTCAGGCAATTCTTGAATATGCATCAGATGAGCTTGGGATACAGGAAATGTTCGCTGTGATAGACAAAACAAACGAGCCGTCACGAAAGCTGGCACAAAAACTTGGCTTTGAACTTTATGCACAGACAGACGGCGGCCCGGATTTATATAAATCTGTATTTGGATAAATTGCATTTGCAAAAAATTACAAATCAAAAGCATAACGGATAAACGCAATAGCATTTTCAGGATTTTTGGCAGATACAACAACTCCGTAGCAAGGTGATTCGAGTGTGAGGTCGGTATCAGTCTTTACCTTCGTATTTGTGAGGTCAACAGCTATAGGAATACGGGTTTTATCAGCTGTTGTATAGTAAATGATGTTTTCCTCACCGATTTTTGCAAGCTCATCATCAGTAAGAATTTCAGTTAAATCATATAAAAATGTCTCGGCATCAGTTGAAAAATAATCGATATAGTCACGATTTGCCATGTAACCATCAATAGAGCCGACAGATGCAAGAATATAAATCTTGTTCTGGCTTATGTTAGCTTCCTGGTCGAGAGGCTTTATTGTTAAAGAATAGTGGCAGTCGAGTTCAACACGTTCTTTTTTTCCGTCAAGACCAATATATCTGGTGAAATTTTTTGTTATATCGTCAGAATATGTATCATATCCTGTAATCTTACCGTCAACAACTACAATATTGCATTTTATATCATAATTATTCTGCACAAAAGAGTAGATGGTATATCCGGCAGCGGCAATTATAATAACAGCGGCAAGCATGTAATATTTATAATAGCCGAAAATGTAACGGATTTTATCGGAAAAAGATAATTCCTTAAAAGATGTCTGCTGTTCTTTAGGCATTTCTTTCTTTGATTTTTTGTTCTGAGCCATAAAGACCTCCTTGATTTGTGTGTGTCGTTAAACATACAGAGTTTAACATAATCGGAGACGAAAAAACATACTTTTATAAATATTTAATAAAAACAGGGGATTATTTAATTAAAAATTCTTTGCTTTTTATGGTTTTTACAGTATAATCTTATTTTGATAGTAACTAAGTACACTGAAAGGAAAACAGACATATGTTTAGTATAGAAGGAAAGTTTTTTAAGGCACTCACGAAAGCGGGAGATTTTCTGATACTTGGCTTTTTGGGCTTTGTATTCAGTATTCCGGTTATAACAATGGGGGCTTCGATTACTGCAATGTTTTATGTTGGCATGAAACTTGTAAGAGATGAAGAAGGATACGTATTTAAAGGATTTATCAAGTCGTTTAAGCAGAATTTCAAACAGGGATTTCTGATAGAATTGATAATTGGTGTAGTTGCAGCATTGCTTATAGCAGATATAAGAATATGCTATATGTGGGCAAAAGCAGATGGCGGAGTTCCGATAAGACTTCTTATGTTTGCGGCAATAGGACTGCTTCTTGTTTTATCAGCAGTTGCACTATATGCATTTCCGATGCTTTCAAAGTTTGAAAATACAGTAATAGGAATACTTAAAAATGCACTTCTGCTCTGTATGCATCATCTGCCACAGACACTTATAATGCTTTTTATAACATATGGTCTTATAGTATTTTCAATCAATTACTTTACGGCATTTATAGTGACAATACCTCTGATTCTTTATATAGACAGCTATGTCCTGTCAAGAATTTTTCTTATTTATGTTAAGAAGAGCCAGGAGGAAAATGCAGTAAAACAGGCACTTGAAGATATAGAAAACGGACATCAGCAGGAATCATCAGAGAGTTCAGAAAGTGATGAAGAAAAATAAATACCGGCAGTCAGTTGTTTTACATAAATTAAATACCGGCATGATTAAACCTTATTGCAGGCTTAATCATGCCGGTTTATTTACGCGTGTAACGAGCCAAAGTCCGTGCTTGCACGAGACCTTGGCGACTGCCGCGATAACTTGAGAAACTCGCAGAGCGTGTTTCTCATAGTTTTTTCTTGGATTTTGTCATATAGACCGATAGGTCAGACTTTAAAGTGCATCAACTCCGCGTTCGCCGGTTCTTATTCTTACGGCATCGGCTACATCATAGATAAAAATTTTGCCGTCGCCATATGTGCCGGTATTGATTTTATCAATTACAAGATTAATGATTTCCTCGGAAATTTCATCACTTACAATAGTCTCAACTTTTACTTTTGGAAGCAGATTGCCACCAAAATCAATTCCATTATATTCACGTTTGTGGCCTCTTTGTATTCCGTATCCCATGATATTGGTAATCATAAGACCGTGTGCATCACATTCATTGAGAATAGCTTTTAAATCGTCAAGTCTTTCAGGACGGATGATTATTTCTAATTTTTTCATATCAAAATCCTTTCAGTTAGATTATTTTTCTGTATCCATATGTTTTGTTGGAAGCCCTTCCATGTAGAGCTGGCTGCATGAAGTAAAAACAGATGAACAGTAGTAAATAGAAAATATTACACATACAATCTGAACAAGTGTAGATACAAGTGCGATTCCTGACATAAGTGCGATGAAATTACCGAAAATAAGAATGCCATATAATGCCCATACTAATCTGAGAGAACGTGTGAGAGCTGATTTATCCTGAAATTTAGCTTCAAGGATAAGTCCTTCAGTAAAATAGTATGTCAGATAAATGTTAAATATTGTTGCGACACCGGATACAACCTTTAAAGCATTGTCGCCCCCCATGATAACCATAAGGAAATTAATTACCTGTCCAAGAATTATAAAAATGATGCTTACAACAGATAAGATACGAAATTTTTTGAATACGACATTGCGGCCGCCCAGTGGAAATGCACCGGCTGTAATAAGCACAGCTGCAAGTATGTCGTTAAAAATATCAATGTAAACAGAACCGATTTTTACGTTGAATTGAAGAGTCAGCAGTAAAAAGCCTGCCAGAATAAAAGATATATTTTTTTTGTTCATAATATTGTTAAAATCCTCCATTTCTTTACCATGCAATATGCAAAAACACTAAAATTATTTTAGAGGATATAGATACTGCGGTCAACTTAAAAATAGATTACTTTATAAAAATTTCATTATAGTAATACATTGTACTTGAAACATCAGTGTGTTACAATATCGCCGTTAATTAATACAGGCGATGAACAAAAAATAAGAAAATGAGGATTATTTATGCTTGAATGGTCTATACCGGAGGCGGAAGATGAAGACTGGATAAACAGCTGTATTGCTGTGTCAGGCACAATGGCAAGTGACGCTTCATTTGCCAATATCTATCTGCTTCGCAATAAATATAGTACAAAGATAAGCCGTTATAAAGACTTTATAATAAGAAAGTATTCTGGAAAAGGTGCAAGATGTGGTTATACATTTCCGCTTGGAAAAGGTGATGTCGCAAAGGCACTCGCCGAGATAGAAAAGGATGCAAAAGAGTGTGGTGAACGCCTGCAGTTTGCATTTGTCACAGAAGAACAAAAAGAAGTTCTTGAAAATGCCATGCCGGCACGTTTCTGCTACAGCAGTGATGCCGGGGACAGTGATTATATATATCTGAGAAGCGAACTGGCTTCGCTTTCGGGAAAAGCATTCCATAAGAAGAAAAACCATTTTTCAAAGTTTGTAAGGACGTATCCTGATTATAAATACTATGAGATTGGTGCATGTAATATTTATGATGCACAGAAAGTTGCGGATGCGTGGTATTACGAGCATCAGCAGGATGAGGATGCATCACAGCTGGCTGAGTACAAGGCTATAAAGGAAGCTTTGGAAAACTTTGAAGAACTCGGGCTTATAGGCGGAATAATATATGTTAATGACAGCCCTTGTGCCATGACTATTGCGTCAAAAATAAATGAAAATACTGTTGATGTCCATTTTGAAAAAGCAGTTGGTGAGTATGCATTAAATGGCGGATATGCAGCCATCAATAAGCTTTTTTCCGAAAAACTTGGCGGCGTGACATGGCTTAACAGGGAGGAAGATATAGGAATTGAAGGACTGCGTAAGGCAAAGCTGTCTTACAGGCCTAAAATAATGCTGAAAAAATACAGTGCAGTTGAAAAATAAAGCTTTTAAACGGAGTAAAATTGTTAAGATAATCCGGACACAAGCGGAAGGGAGAATATTATGTTATCAAAAGTTCTAGAAAAATCGACATGTGCAAAATGTAAGTTCTGCTGTTCATTCAGAAGATGCAGTCTGTGGGAGACACCGCTTTTTCCGGAAAATACAGTTGAAAAACTTGAAAGCCGGGGCAGTTATCAGTTTGATATGAATGATGACAATGGCAAATATGGAAGGATGCATCTCCAGGACTCATATAATACAGATGATGAAAATGAGGAAGTACCATGTTTTTTCCTTGACCCGGACAAAGGATGTACATTGTCATACGAAGATAAGCCATTTGACTGTAAAATATGGCCTTTAAGAATAATGAAAAAAGACGATGAGTATGTAATTGCACTTACGCCTACATGTCCGTCAATCGGAAAAGAACCGTCAGATGAGCTGCAAAAGCTCGTTGATGATGGACTTGGCGATATTATTTATGATTATGCCAAAACACATCCATTTATAATAAAAGACTATAAAGAGGGCTTTCCTGTACTTATGGTACGAAAGTAATACTTTTATTTGAAAAATGTAAAAAAAGTCTTAATATGAGGTTAAAGTTTTTTTATATAATCCGATATATAAAGTGATTATAGATGACTATGGCATAATTGGGAAAGGAGATGCATACTATGGCAATATATGGAATAAATCAGCATGGTTCTCAGATGTATATAAACAGTATTGATGGCAGCGATAAACTGAATGTTGTGAAAGAAAACGGCAGTATAGATTCTGGAAGCAATGGAATTTCAGATAACAGCAATAGTATGCCTGGGGATTTTGCTGATAATCATAACAGCAGAAACAATGCACCTAAGTTTTCTGACCCTGAGAAACTGTTTAATATAAAAAAGAATAATGGTTTTGATTTTACAGAAAAATCTGTTAAGTTTAATCAGGATGATATAGACAAAGCGATAGATGATATGAAAAAGGAAGTTGTCCTTGAGCAATATACATATTTCGTTGAGCCGGCAAATCTTGGTACAGATGCGGATGGTACGGTAAGGCTTAAAGGCTGATATTTTCGGGCGTTGTACTTATTGCATTTAGTGTTGTAAAAAAAAATTAAAAAAATTTCAAAAAAACACTTGCATTTTGTAAAAACATCAGATATAATACCATATGTCGTCACGATATTGGGCTTTCGCCAAATGGTAAGGCACTGGATTCTGATTCCAGCATTCTGGGGGTTCGAGTCCCTCAAGCCCAGCTTACCCTCGCATATATGCGAGGGCTTTTTTTATGCTGACAGCGAGCCGAAATCCGTGCTTGTATGACACCCGTTTATTTAAGAAATGGAGAGATTATATGATAGAATTAGGAAAGACACAATGTCTTAATGTAGTTAAAAAAGTTGATTTTGGCGTTTATCTTGGAACTGAGGAAGATAAGGTGCTTCTTCCAAAGAAAATGGTTCCTGAAGATATAGAAGCCGGGGATGCACTTACTGTTTTTGTATACAGGGATTCAAGTGACAGACTTATTGCCACGACAAAGACTCCTAAGGTGCAGCTTGGCCAGCTCGCGGTTCTTAAAGTTTCGCAGGTCAGCAAAATAGGAGCTTTTCTTGACTGGGGTCTTGAGAAAGATTTATTTATGCCGTTTAAGGAACAGACAAAACATGTCCAGGAGGGCGATGAATGTCTTGTGGCATTATATATAGATAAGAGCAGCAGACTTGCCGCAACAATGAGAGTATATGATTATCTTACAAATGCACAGAACTATGTGAAGGATAGTGCTGTAAGCGGTACAGTTATTGAGATAAACCCTGATTATGGTGTTTATGTTGCCATAGATAACAAATATTTCGGAATGATTCCTAAAAATGAAGTGTTCGGAAAAATTAACATAGGTGACATAATATACGGAAGAGTTTCAAAGGTAAGAGAAGATGGGAAACTTACAATAAGCCTTAAACAGAAAGCATATATCCAGATGGATGAAGATTCTTCTATTATATATGAAGCAATTAAAAATAATGGCGGAAGTCTTCCGTTTACAGACAAAGCGTCACCTGAAATAATAAAAGAACATTTCCAGATGAGTAAAAATGCTTTTAAGCGTGCGGTAGGCAGACTTCTTAAAGAAGGAAAAATTGTTATAAATGAGACTTCAATTAATATGAAATAAATGGTATAATGCATTTTAGCAATTCGCAAAACAAGGAGGCTAAATCCTCTGCTCCTGCATGGGGCAGTCGCATTTTGCTTCGCAAAACAAGGAGGATTTTATGCAGAAAGTTATCAGTACAGATAAGGCACCGGCAGCAATCGGACCTTATTCACAGGCAATCGAAGTTAATGGTATGGTTTATACATCAGGCGTTATTCCTGTAGACCCTGCAACAGGCAATATTGCAGAAGGTGTTGAAGCACAGGCAGAGCAGGCTTTTAAGAACCTTTGTAATCTTGTTGAAGAATCAGGTTCAAAGGTTGAGAATATCATTAAGACAACAGTATTTATTAAAGAAATGAACGATTTCGGAACTATCAATGAGATTTATAAAAAATATTTCAAAGAACCATTCCCGGCTCGTTCATGTGTTGAAGTTGCACGACTTCCAAAGGATGTTCTTTTAGAGGTAGAGGCTATAGCATTTAAGTAAAATGTGGAAAAGTTAATGCAGAAGGGGGTTTTTACGGCATATGTGTAAAAGAATTAATATATTTTTTGCATGTTTTCTTGCATTTTATGTGGCTGGCTCAATGGCTGCCGGACTGGTGATAGGAACGACGGGGATTGACCTGCCTTACTGGGGACAGTGCCTTATAAGCCAGGCAATACTGCTTATTCCGGCATTTATCTATGTATTTATCAATAAGATAAATATATATAAGTGTATTCCATATAGAAAAATTAAGCCGTTAGATGCATTTCTTTCACTTGTATTCGGATATACACTTATTCCTGTGGTTTTGTTTATCAATGTACTTACACAGTTTATATCAACAAATTATATGAATGATGCGGTTTCTGACCTTACTTCATATCCGTTTATAATACAGATAATTCTTCTTGCAGTCATACCGCCTGTTGTAGAGGAGTTTATATTCAGGGGACTTATTTATCATTCATACAGGAAAAACGGAATCTGTGGAGCAGCACTGTTAAGTGGTCTGCTTTTTGGTGTTACACATCTTAATATTAATCAGCTCTGTTATGCTTTTGTAATTGGAGTTATGTTTGCATTTCTTGTCGAGGTAACAGGCTCTATGTGGTCATCAATGATAGCACACTTTGCTGTAAATACTTATTCAATTACTGTAATGAAGATTTTATCGCTCGCCGGTGTTGATGTAAATGCGATGGCAGGACAGACACAGCAGCTTTCATCGGGAAGCATGTTTATTGCAACGATTATTCAGGTGATTGTACTTGGAGCGATTGCAATGGGATTTCTGGCACTTTCGATACTTATATTAAAAAAGCTTGCCGAGAGAAACGGAAAAGCCGGATTTATCAGACGTGATTTTGAGTTAAGACATGTGAGAAGAAACGGAGAGAAGTTTGTTACAATACCACTTATAATTACATTGGTTCTTGCATTTGGTTATATGATATTTACTGAAATAATAACAAGACTTACCATGATGGTTTGACAATACTATATGAAAATATAAAACAAAAAGCTTACTGGTTGATTACCCGGTAAGCTTTTTGTTTCGTGGATAAATCCACTGAAAAGAAAATGAGAAAGGAAAAATATAAGAAAAAACGAATTAAACTAAATAATCAATATTCTGTCCGAGATAAGGAGTAACGGAAGATTCCATCATCTTCTTCATCCCATCACCTAAAGTCTCCATGGTGTCAAGACTCTTACTTAAAACAGCGACTTGAACATCACTGGCAACATTAATAGTGCTTTGTGCTATTGACAATGAAGCTATATCCATATCAATCAGCCTCCAAATATTAAAATAATGTAACTTGTTTTGTTTATGTATTGATTATAGTACAATTGTTGTAATAATGCAACACATTTTTTGAAAAAACGGCAGAAAAATTGTTATAACTATTATAAACGCTAATTTTATAGTTAAAATAGTGCAGAATTGTGCCGGCGTTTTGTGAAAAATTCACATGAAATAAGCACATGTAGTAAATTTGCAAAAAAAACCAGACATATATTTGTGAAATTGAGATATGGCTTTTATTATCAAATTATTGTATGATTGTTACATCAAAAAAGTGCCGTGCGTAAGCTGAAGGCACAATAAGAGTGCAAAGATATACATAACTGATGTTTTTCTATTATATTATGACACATTATTTTGCACCTATTTAATTTAGGAGGATTTTTAAGAATGGCAAGTTTATCACTTAAGAATGTATGTAAAGTATATCCTAACGGCTTCGTTGCTGTTAAGGATTTTAATCTTGAAATCGCTGATCAGGAGTTCATCATCTTCGTTGGACCTTCTGGTTGTGGTAAGTCAACAACTCTTCGTATGATCGCTGGTCTTGAGGAAATCAGCTCAGGTGAGCTTTGGATTGGAGACAAACTCGTTAATGATGTAGAACCTAAGGATAGAGATATCGCCATGGTTTTCCAGAACTACGCTTTGTATCCACATATGACAGTATATGATAACATGGCATTTGGTCTTAAGTTAAGAAAAGTACCAAAGGCTGATATTGATAAGGCAGTTCATGAAGCAGCTAAGATTCTTGATATCGAACATCTTCTTGATCGTAAGCCAAAGGCTCTTTCAGGTGGTCAGAGACAGCGTGTTGCCATGGGTCGTGCAATCGTTCGTAGCCCTAAGGTATTCCTTATGGATGAGCCACTTTCAAACCTTGATGCTAAGTTAAGAGTACAGATGCGTGTTGAGATTTCTAAGCTTCACCAGAGATTACAGACAACAATCATCTACGTTACACATGACCAGACAGAGGCTATGACACTTGGTACAAGAATCGTAGTTCTTAAAGATGGTATTATCCAGCAGGTTGATACACCACAGAACCTTTACAACACACCAAACAACATCTTCGTTGCTGGTTTCATTGGTTCTCCACAGATGAACCTTGTTGATGCTGAAGTAGTAGGCAATGGTTCAAGTGTAACATTAAAGCTCAGTGATACAGTTTCTATTGCTTTACCAGCTGATAAGAGCAAACCTATCATTGATGGTGGTTATGTTGGTAAGACAGTTGTTGCTGGTATCCGTCCAGAGGATATCAAGGATGATGAAGAATTCATCACAAAGCATTCAGCTACAACATTTGAAGCTACAGTTAAGGTATACGAATTACTTGGTGCTGAAGTTAACCTTCACTATGATATTGCTGATACAACATGTACAGCTAAGGTTAATCCACGTACAACAGCTCGTCCTGGTGATGTTGTTAAGTTTGCTATGGATATTTCAAGACTTCATGTATTTGATAAAGAGACAGAGCAGATTATCACTCACTAATTGAGTTAATAAGCCAATATCATTTGGTTTTGGTTTTTTGAATGGAATAATGATGTAATTTTTGAGGAAATGTATAGAAATTATGCATTTCCTCTTTTTTTTTTCGCCATTTTGCATTACAATAAAACAAGGACCTAAAAAGGACTAAAAGCGAAAGGGTGTTCACTATGATATCAAATCAAATATTACAGACAACTGTTGATGGACTTAAAGCAATATCACGGGTGGATTTGTGCGTTATAGATTCAGACGGCAAGATTGCGGCTAAGACATTTGATGATGTTCAAGGCTGTGTTGCAGATGCATTGACATTTATGGATTCGCCGGCAGAGAGCCAGGTTGTAAATGGCTACCAGTTTTTTAAAGTTATAGACGAACAGAATCTTGAATATATTCTTCTTGCAAAGGGAACAAGCGATGATGTTTATATGCTTGGTAAGCTTGCAGCATTTCAGATTCAGAATCTCTTGGTGGCTTATAAGGAAAGATTCGATAAAGATAATTTTATAAAGAATCTTCTTCTAGATAATCTCTTACGTGTAGATATGTATACAAGAGCAGAAAAGTTACATATTGAGACGGATGTTAAGCGTGTTGTTTATATAATTGAGACGAAACACGAAAAAGATACTAATGCACTTGAGATAGTAAGAACTTTATTTGCGGGAAAAGTGCATGATTTTATTACAGCAGTTGACGAGAAGAGTATAATTCTTGTTAAGGAAGTTAAAGGCAATGAGACATATGAAGAACTCGACAAGACCGCACAGGTTATTATTGACATGCTCAATACTGAGGCAATGAGTTCAGCACATATTGCATATGGTACTATTGTGGGTGATATAAGAGAGGTTTCGCGTTCTTATAAAGAAGCTAAGATGGCTCTCGATGTAGGCAAGATTTTCTACAGCAACAAGAATGTGGTTGCTTATAGCAGACTTGGAATCGGACGTCTTATTTATCAGCTTCCGATTCCACTTTGTCAGATGTTTATAAGGGAAATATTCGGCGGTAAGTCGCCTGACGATTTTGATGATGAAACATTGTCAACAATTAACAAGTTCTTTGAGAACAGCCTGAATGTTTCAGAGACATCAAGACAGCTTTATATTCACAGAAATACGCTTGTATACAGACTTGATAAGCTCCAGAAGAGCACAGGTCTTGATTTGCGTGTATTTGATGATGCGATTACATTCAAGATTGCACTTATGGTTGTGAAATATATGAAGTATATGGAAAGTAAAGATACATTTTAATGGAGGAGATTACTGATGATAATCTTAGAAAATGTCACAAAGACATACTCATCCGGTACACCTGCCTTAAATGGTATTAATCTGCATGTTCAGAAGGGTGAGTTTGTATTTATAGTAGGTAAAAGCGGTTCGGGTAAATCAACTCTTATAAAGCTTCTGCTTAAAGAGTTAGACCCGACAACAGGAAAGATATATATTAATAAGAAATATCTTAACAAAATCACAAGAAAGAAGCTTCCTTATCTCAGAAGGGACATAGGTGTTGTGTTCCAGGATTTCAGGCTTCTTCCGGATAGAAATGTTTATGAAAATATTGCATTTGCAATGAAGGTTGTAGAAGCTCCGTCAAGACAGATTAAGAGCCGTGTCCTTTCTATGCTCTCAATGGTTGGGCTTCTCGACAAATATAAGGCTTATCCGAATGAGCTTTCAGGCGGCGAGCAGCAGAGAGTTGCAATCGCAAGAGCTCTTGTAAACAGACCGGCTATCCTTTTATGTGATGAGCCGACAGGTAACCTTGACCCTGCCAATTCTGCCGAGATTATGAAGATTCTTAATCAGGCTAACAAGCTTGGCACGACTGTCCTTGTTGTTACACATAACATGGAAATTGTGCAGCAGATGAAGAAGAGAACTATCACAATGAGTGAAGGTAAGATTATAAGCGATTTGGAAAAGGGTGGTTATTTCTATGAAGATTAGGTCATTATTTTATCATATAAAAGACGGTCTCAAGAACATATACCGCAACCGTCTGTTTTCACTTGCTTCAATAGCAACAATAGCGGCATGTATATTTCTTTTTGGTATTTTGTATTCACTTGTAATGAATTTCCAGTATATGGTTAAAAAGGCTGAAAATGAAGTCTGTGTTACGGTTTTCTTTGAGGAGGGACTTTCAGAGACACAGATTAAGCAGCTCGGTGATACTATTTCAAAAAGAGTTGAAGTTTCTTCAGTACATTACACATCTGCTGAAGAGGCATGGAATAATTTTAAGTCAGAATATTTTAAGGAGTATCCTGAACTCGCAGAAGGATTTAAGAATGATAACCCTCTTGCCAACTCTGCATCTTATGAGGTATATCTCAGCGATGCAAGCATGCAGGGTACACTTGTAACATATCTTGAGAATCTTGACGGCGTAAGACAGGTAAACCGTTCAGAGGTTACTGCGAGCAGCCTTGCAAGTGCAGCAAAGCTTGTAGGATATGTTGCTGCAGCAATTATTATCATACTTCTTGCAGTATCAATTTTCCTTATTACGAATACAATTGTTATTGGTATTACAGTTCGTAAAGACGAGATTTCAATTATGAAATTTATTGGTGCAACTGATGGATTTGTAAATGCACCGTTTTTCGTTGAGGGTATTACAATCGGAATTATTGGTTCAGTAATTCCGCTTGTTATTCTGAGTTATATTTATCAGAAGGTTATCAGCTACGTTCTTGGTAAATTCTCAATCCTCAGCAATATTCTTGCATTTATGCCGATGTCGGATGTTTTCAGAGTTCTTGCACCTGTGGCAATATGCCTCGGAATCGGCATTGGTTTCCTCGGAAGCTTCTTTGCGGTACGTAAGCATGCCAATGTATAAAATGCCGGTTTGTAAAATGTTTAAAGAATGTGCCGTTATCGGATGGTATTGAGAAAGGAGAGGCACCGTATGAAAAAAACGACAATTTTAAAATTTGTTGCTACATTGCTGTGCCTTGCATTATGTGCATCTTCTGTTATGGCTTTGTCTAACGGATTGTTTGCGGCAAAAAAGGTCGCGGCTTCTGACCTTGATGACGTAAAACAGGAAAAAGAAGATAAGGAACAGCAAAGAAAAGATGTTCAAAAGAAAATGGACGAATATAAGGCCAGTGCACAAGATACAAAAGAATATATGGCAATACTTGACGCACAGATGTCAGAACTTAATGGCAGTCTGTACGAACTCCAGATAAAGATGGAAGATCTGAATACACAGATTGATGAGACAACACAGAATCTTGAGGCGGCACAGGAAGATGCAGCAAGCCAGTACGAGATGATGAAGTTAAGAATTAAATTTATGTACGAACATAATGAAGAGAGCTATCTTGCTTTGATTCTTACATCTGAGAGTATGGGTGAAATGTTAAACCGTGCCGAGTATGTTACAAAAATTTCGTCATATGACAGGGATATGCTCACAAAATATGAAGAGACTATTAAGTATATAGCAGAGGCAAAACAGCAGCTCGAGGATGATTATACTGAGCTTGCGGATACACAGTCACAGCTTGAATCACAGCGTGACGAGCTTGCACAGATGCAGGCTGAAAAAGAGAGCGAACTTGCCAATTATAACAGTCTCATAGCATCCTCAAAGGCACAGGAAACGGAACTTTCTAGTGATATCAGCGGACTTACGAGTGAGATAGAGCGTATTGAACGCGAGCTTGAGGAACAGAACAGAAATAACAACAATAATAATGGCGGAAATAGTGGCGGAAGCACAGATATTCCAAGTACGGGAGTATTTCTATGGCCTACAATATCAAGAAGAATAACTTCTGATTATGGCGATACTGATGGAAGAAACAATCCGCATATTGGAATTGATATAGGTGCAACTAAGCCGGGCGTATGGGGAGACCCTATTTATGCGGCTGACGGAGGAAGAGTTGTAAGAGCTGAGTATAACTGGTCAGCGGGTAACTGGCTCTGGATAGACCATGGCAACGGACTTTACTCTATTTATATGCACTGTTCAAAGTTCCTTGTCCCTGTAGGCCAGACAGTAAACAGAGGAGATACAATAGCTCTGATGGGTTCGACAGGTGAATCGACAGGGGCACATCTTCATTTCAGTGTGCGTTATGGCGGTACATATGTTAATCCTTGGGGATATTTAAGGTAGAAAGACATATTTTTTATACATAAATCAGAACGGGTCTTAATACGGATTTGTTCTGATTTAAGTTTTTTGAAAGGCGAAAACAGATGGATAATATGGACAATTCAAATCAGCAGAACAATGATTTAAATAATGCGTATGCATCGTATAGGAGAGAAAAAAATAAAAATAAGTCAAAGTTTGGCAAAGGGCTTGTGGCTGGCATTCTTGCAGGAGTTTTCGCAACGGTTTCTGTTGTGGGAATTACAGCTGGGATTTTTGAGAGAAAAGGATATCTTCATTTTGGTGCAAATGGAGAGGTGTATGTGCAGCAGACTTCAACTGATGATTCAGATGGAATAGGAAGTGATGTTGAGGGCAAGCTTAATGCAATTGATTCGCTTCTTGACAGGAATTTTTATTTTGGTGGAACAGATGATGAAAAGGCTGAAAATTATATTTACAAGGCTTTTCTTGATTCCTATGGCGATAAATATACAGTTTATTATACTCCTGATGAATATAAGGCAATCCTTGAATCGACAAGCGGCAAGTTCTATGGAATAGGTGCTGTATGCCAGAAAAATGAGGATGGTTCGATTCTTATTGCAGACCCATATGAGGATGCTCCGGCATACAAAGCGGGAATAAGAAAGGGCGACTGCGTTGTGAAAGTTGACGGAACAGATATAACTGATATGGATTTATCATCCGCAGTTGCACTTATAAAGGGGGATAAAGGAACAACTGTTAATCTTGAAATAAGAAGGGGTTCACAGACACTTACCTTTACAGTTGAAAGAGCAGAGGTAAATGTAAAGACTGTTGACCATAAAATGATGGATGATAATATTGGATATATTATAATTTCACAGTTTGATGAAGTTACGACAAAGCAGTTTAAAGAAGCATTAGAAGATTTGCAGCAGCAGGGAATGAGCGGACTTATAATTGATATACGTTCAAATCCTGGTGGACTTTTAAACAGCGTTGTTGATATTCTTGATGGGATTCTTCCGGATGGATTGATTGTGTATACAGAGACTAAGAGCGGAACACGTAAGGAATATAAGGGAAGCAACAGCAGTGAACTTAAAGTTCCTCTTGCAGTTCTTGTAAATGAGGATAGTGCAAGTGCTTCAGAGATATTTGCCGGTGCGGTTCAGGATTACGGAAAAGGTGCGATTATCGGAACAAAGACATTCGGTAAAGGTATTGTCCAGACAATACAGCCGCTCACAGACGGAAGTGCTGTAAAGTATACGATTGCCCAATATTTTACTCCTAAGGGACAGGATATTCACGGAAATGGCGTTACACCTGATATTGAGGTTACGCTTCCGGATGATGCTGTAAGTGATGTCCAGTATGAGGCAGCTGTTAACTATCTTAAAGGGAAAATGAATTAAGAGTTTTAAAAGTACAGAACAAATATTCGATTTGTTCTGTACTTTTTTTATTTTGAATGATATACTATAGTGGTAACATACTAGGAATAGTTTATTATTTTAGATATATCACATAGTTTAATCTTAATCAGGAGAACAGTATGAATCATTTTGAGTTGGTATCTGAATATAAGCCGACCGGCGACCAGCCACAGGCAATTAAGAAGCTTTCAGATGGATTTCTTGAGGGCAATCAGTTTGAGACGCTTGTCGGTGTAACCGGTTCGGGAAAGACTTTTACAATGGCTAATATTATTGAGAAAGTGCAGAAGCCTACGCTTATTATTTCACATAATAAGACACTTGCTGCACAGCTTTACGGCGAGATGAAGGAATTTTTTCCAAATAATGCTGTTGAATATTTTGTTTCATATTACGATTATTATCAGCCCGAGGCTTATGTACCGCAGAGCGATACTTATATAGCTAAGGATTCTTCTATTAATGATGAGATTGATAAGTTAAGACATTCAGCAACAGCCGCACTTTCTGAAAGAAAGGATGTTATTATTGTGGCTTCTGTATCGTGCATATACGGACTCGGTGCACCTATTGATTACCAGAATATGGTTATTTCCCTGCGTCCCGGCATGGAGAAGGACAGAGACGATGTCATAAGAAAGCTTGTTGATATTCAATATATGAGAGGAGACCAGGATTTTAAACGAGGAACTTTCCGTGTGCGTGGTGATGTTGTTGAGGTTTATCCGGCAGCATCAAGTGGAGAGGCTGTAAGAATTGAATTTTTTGGTGATGAAGTTGACAGAATATCTGAGATTGACTCTTTGACTGGAGAAGTCAAGTCAGAGCTTGAACATATTGCGATTTTCCCGAATTCACATTATGTTGTTGATAAGGAAAAGATGGCGGCAGCAATTGAGAATATTAAGGAAGAACTGAAGGAGAGAATTGCTTATTTTAAGAGCGAAGATAAGCTTGTTGAGGCACAGAGAATTGAGGAGAGAACTAATTTTGATATAGAGATGATGCAGGAGACCGGTTTCTGCTCGGGAATTGAGAATTATTCAAGACATCTTGCGGGGCTTCCGGCAGGGGTTCCGCCATATACACTTATGGATTATTTTCCGGATGATTTTCTTATTATAGTTGATGAGTCACACATAACGATTCCACAGATAAGAGGAATGTATGCCGGCGACCAGTCAAGAAAGACAACTCTTGTAGATTATGGTTTCAGGCTTCCATCTGCTAAGGATAACAGACCGCTTAATTTTACTGAATTTGAGAATAAGATTTCGCAGATGTTGTTTGTTTCGGCAACACCATCTGTCTATGAGGAAGAGCATGAACTTTTAAGGGCGGAGCAGATTATACGTCCTACAGGACTTCTGGATCCTGAGATTTTTGTACGTCCTATTGAAGGGCAGATTGATGACCTTGTTTCGGAGATTAACAAGGAGACTAAGAAACATAATAAGATCCTTGTCACAACGCTTACTAAACGTATGGCAGAGGATTTGACAGATTATCTTAAAGAGCTTGGAATACGTGTCAAGTATCTTCATGCCGACATTGATACGCTTGAAAGGCAGAAGATTATACGTGATATGCGAATGGATGCGTTTGACGTGCTTGTTGGTATTAACCTTTTACGAGAAGGTCTTGATATTCCTGAGATTACACTTGTTGCTATTCTTGATGCCGATAAGGAAGGATTTTTAAGGACGGAGACATCGCTTATCCAGACAATCGGACGGGCTGCACGTAACAGTGAGGGACATGTTATTATGTATGCCGATAAGATTACGGAATCAATGGAAAAAGCGATTTCCGAGACGGAAAGAAGACGTCAGATTCAGCAGGAGTATAATGAAGAGCATGGAATAACTCCTCAGACTATAAAGAAGGCTGTGAGAGATCTGATAAGCATTTCCAAGGCAGCAGATGCATCATCCGGCAATGGTGAGACTCTTGAGAAAGATTATGAGTCTATGAGCCGCAAAGAACTTGAAAAGGTTAAGAAGCAGATTGAGAAGAATATGCACAAGGCTGCGGCAGAGCTTAACTTTGAGGAGGCAGCAGTTCTCAGGGATAAGATGATTGAAGTTAATAAGTTTTTATATGAGACGAAATGAAAGAGGTAAATGATGAAAAAAGGAGATTACAGGCAGTTTATAAGGATTAAGGGAGCTAATGAGCATAACCTTAAAAATGTATCTGTTGATATACCAAGAAATGAGCTTGTTGTGCTTACAGGACTTTCAGGTTCAGGTAAGTCTTCGCTTGCATTTGATACTATTTATGCTGAAGGACAGAGAAGATATATGGAGTCGCTTTCTTCATATGCCAGACAGTTCCTCGGTCAGATGGAAAAGCCTAATGTTGAAAGTATAGAGGGACTTTCACCGGCGATTTCTATTGATCAGAAATCTACTAACAGAAATCCACGTTCTACAGTCGGAACTGTTACAGAGATATATGATTATTTCAGGCTATTGTATGCAAGAGTGGGTATTCCGCATTGTCCTAAGTGTGGAAGAGAGATTAAGAAACAGACTGTGGACCAGATGGTTGATGTTATTATGGGACTTCCCGAAAGGACAAAGATTCAGCTTCTTGCTCCTGTTGTAAGAGGAAGAAAAGGTGAGCATGTCAAACTTTTTGAGCAGGCTAAAAAGAGTGGATATGTTCGTGTTATGGTTGATGGCAGCATGTATGAGCTGACAGATGAGATTAAACTTGATAAGAATAAAAAACATAATATTGAGATAGTTGTTGACCGTCTTTCTATAAGAGAGGGAATCGAAAAAAGACTTACTGATTCGATTGAGACGACATTGAAGCTTGCTGATGGAATAATGACTGTTGATGTTATCGGCGGGAAGCCGATAAACTTCAGCCAGAGCTTTGCATGCCCGGACTGTGAGATAAGTATTGATGAGATTGAGCCGAGAAGCTTTTCTTTCAATAATCCTTTTGGTGCGTGTCCTGATTGTTTTGGCCTTGGATATAAGATGGAATTTGACGCCGAGCTTATGATACCCGATGAGAGACTTAGTATTGATGAGGGTGCCATTGTTGTTATGGGCTGGCAGTCTGTAACAGATGAGGGAAGTTTTTCAAGAGCGATTATGAAAGCACTTGCAGATGAGTATAATTTCAGCCTTTCAACACCATTTAAGGATTATCCGGACGAGATTAAAGATATTATTATCAACGGAACCAAAGGTCACAGCGTTAAGGTTTATTACAGAGGCCAGCGAGGTGAGGGTGTATATGATATTGCATTTGAGGGACTTGTAAGGAATGTTGCAAAACGCTACAGGGAGACAGCTTCAGAGGCATCTAAGCAGCAGTATGAAGAATTTATGAGAATTACTCCGTGTGCGTCATGTAAGGGACAGAGATTAAAACCGACATCGCTTGCTGTTACGGTTGCTGATAAGAATATTTATGAGATTACCAATATGCCGATTCTTGATTTGCAGGATTTTCTTCAGAATATGAAGCTTTCAGAAAGACAACTTGCCATAGGCAGCCAGATTTTAAAGGAGATAAGGTCAAGAATACAGTTCCTTATGGATGTAGGACTTGATTATCTTTCTCTTTCCAGGGCCACAGGTACGCTTTCGGGCGGCGAGGCACAAAGAATCAGGCTTGCAACCCAGATTGGTTCGGGGCTTGTAGGTGTTGCATATATTCTTGATGAGCCAAGTATCGGTCTTCATCAGAGAGATAATGACAAGCTTTTAAAGACGCTTGAACATTTAAGAGACTTAGGCAATTCGGTCATCGTTGTTGAACATGATGAGGATACTATGTATGCTGCAGACTATATTGTGGATATCGGTCCCGGTGCCGGCAGGAATGGTGGACAGGTTGTTGCAACGGGAACTGCCGAACAGATTATGAAGTGTAAGGAATCAATTACCGGAGCATATCTGAGCGGAAGAATTAAGATTCCTGTTCCTGCAAAAAGACGCAAACCGACAGGCTGGATTAAGGTCAGAGGTGCAAGGGAAAATAATCTTAAAAATATTGATGTTGATATTCCACTTGGCGTATTTACATGTGTTACGGGTGTATCAGGTTCAGGAAAGAGCTCACTTGTAAATGAGATTCTTTACAAGCACCTTGCAAAGGAACTTAACAGGGCAAGATGTATCCCGGGAAAACACGACGGAATAGACGGAATGGAACAGCTTGATAAGGTTATTGATATAGACCAGTCGCCAATCGGACGTACTCCGAGGTCAAATCCTGCGACATATACAGGCGTATTTGATATGATAAGGGATTTGTTTGCCGCAACATCGGATGCAAAAGAGCGAGGATACAAAAAAGGAAGATTTAGTTTTAATGTCAAGGGCGGAAGATGTGAAGCATGTTCTGGTGACGGTATTATTAAGATTGAGATGCATTTTCTTCCTGATGTGTACGTGCCTTGTGAAGTCTGCGGCGGCAAGCGTTACAACCGTGAAACGCTTGAGGTTAAGTATAAAGGCAAGAGCATATATGACGTGCTTGATATGACAGTTGAAGATGCAGTTGAATTTTTTGAAAATGTTCCGTCAATTAAAAGAAAAATTGAAACTCTCAATGATGTGGGACTTTCTTATGTAAAGCTCGGACAGCCTTCAACTGAACTTTCGGGTGGCGAGGCACAAAGAATAAAGCTGGCGACAGAGCTTTCAAAGAGAAGCACAGGAAAGACTATTTATATTCTTGATGAGCCTACAACAGGACTTCATTTTGCGGATGTGCATAAACTGGTTGATATTCTTCATAAGCTCGCGGAGGGCGGCAATACGGTCGTTGTTATCGAGCATAATCTTGATGTAATAAAGACTGCAGATTATATTATCGACATGGGACCGGAAGGCGGTGCGAGAGGCGGTACTGTTATCGCAAAGGGCACGCCTGAGGAGATTGTCAAGGTTAAAGAATCTTACACGGGACAGTATGTAAAAAAATATCTGGAAAAGTAGGCGGTATTTTGATTGCGACATCAGGCAGTTTGAATACCTGAAGGATTTATATAGGGCAGCAGAGATATAAATATACAGATATACACAAAATATTTTGGAGAAAAATAAGTATGGTTGATGGAATTATTTTTGATATGGACGGAGTTTTGGTCGATTCCGAAAGACAGTCAAATGAGGGCTGGAAGTGGGCAGCAAAAAAACAAGGCATAGACATGCCTATGTGGCTTATCGACAGTTTTAAGGGAGCACCCGATGAGCTTAACTGTAAAATATTTGATGATTATTTTGAAGGAAAAGCTGATTATTGGGAGACAAAAATGCTTCGCACAAAGCATATTTACAAGATAAGGGAAAAGGAAGGTCTTCCTGTTAAAAAAGGTGTTAAGGAAATATTTGAGTATATTAAAGCAAATAATTTGAAATGTGCGGTTGCAACTTCAACAAGGCGTGTCAGTGCCGAAAAAACACTCCGCGATATAGGTGTGTCGGATTATCTTGATGCGGTCGTGTATGGCAATGAGGTTGAGCATGGGAAACCCGAACCTGATATATTTCTGCTTGCGGCAGATGCAATAGGTGTAAAACCTGAAAATGCGATTGTTGTAGAGGACAGTATCAACGGAATTAAGGCAGGTCATGCGGCGGGAATGAGAGTTATTCATGTGCCTGACACGATAGCGATTGATGATGAGATAAGAAAACTGACGTACTGCGTGTGCAATGATTTGACGGAAATTGCCGATATTGTTGACAGTATTAACAAGCCTGTGATTAACAGAAAGGCTGTGCTTAACGCATTTGCCGGATATGTGCATTATTATGACCCGTCGGATGGAAAGATTAAACTAAAAATTGACCACACTTACAGAGTTGCTGCACTTTGTGAAAAAATTGCCGATTCTGTAGGGCTTACTGGTGAAGATAAGGACGTTGCATGGCTTCTGGGCATGCTGCATGATATTGGAAGATTTGAACAGATAAGATGTTTTGGAACTTTTAATGATGGAATGTCAGTTGACCATGCCGAGCTTGGTGCGGATATTCTTTTTGACCCTGACAGAAAAGATAAAGTTTGTGTAACTTCCGCCCAGGGTACTGTGTATGCAATAAAAAAGCCTATGTGTGAACCAGTCAACGATACTGTTGTGAAAAATGCTCCTCGCATAATTAATAAATTTGCCGAAGGATATGTCGAGAAAAACGGCAGTGATTTGCTTGAGCTTGCTATCAGACAGCATAATAAGTTCAGGATTGCTGATGGGCTTTCCAAACGTGAAGAAATGTTTTGTAATATTCTTCGTGACGCAGACAAAATCGATATTTTAAAGGTTAATGTAGATGTGCCTCTTGAGACAATTTATAATGCAACGACAGAAGAGATACGAAACAGTGTGATAACAGATGAAGTGCTTGAATGTTTTTATGCAAAACAGACTGTACTCAGGTCGCTTAAAAAAAGTGTTGTGGATAATATTGTCGGACACATTTCGCTTATTTTTGAACTGGTATATCCAGTGAGCCTTAAAATTGTAAAGGAGCAGGGTTATGTGTATAAAATGCTGGATTTTAAGTCGGACAGACCGGATACTGTGGAAAAGTTTGCCGGAATGAGGAAGTTTGTTGATAAGTTTCTTGAGGGAAATTAAGCAGGACATAGTGTGTCTATAGGTGAAAATGCGGCATTTCTCGCTTTGTGTCGTGTTTATTCCGGTACAGATGATATAACCTGTCAATGAAAGGAGGCAGCAGTATGAATCAAAAAAATATAGGCTCGTTTCTTAAAATATTAAGAAAGGAAAAGAACCTTACGCAGGAACAGCTTGCGGAACAGTTCAATGTATCGTCAAGGACTGTTTCGAGATGGGAAACGGGAAGTAATATGCCCGATTTGAGTCTTTTGGTTGAACTTGCGGATTTTTACAATGTTGACATCAGGGAAATTATTGACGGGGAAAGGAAAAGCGAGATTATGAACAGTGAAGAAAAAGAGACATTGAAACTTGTTGCGGATTATGCGGAGAACGAAAAGGGCATTTTACTTAAAAGACTCAGAATTATAAGTATCGTAGGGCTGTGTTCGATTATTGTCGGTTTTGTGATGCTGAATCTGGGAACGGAAAATAACATGCCTGTTTATGATTATCTTATGGGAACTTCGTTCGGGCTGGCTATGGGTGCATTGATTGTCGCAGTTTTTTATTCTACGGGAGTATTGTCTTATTTAAGAAAAAATATAAAATGCAGGAACAGCATGAAAGTCATAAAGATAATCGCTATATTGGCATGTGCGGCATTTTTGGCAGCATCAATAGTTGCGTCATTATAAAAAAACATCGCAGTTAAATGATTTTTTGTAAGTTTATTTACAAAGTGGCTTGTCATTGCCGACGGACTTTACTATAATAATTAAAGGAGTGCAAAGTTCGTGTATACACTGTAACTTGGCAACTGCCGTGAAACTGTCGGAACACGCAATACGTGTTTTGTGGTTTAGGAAAAACAATATATGAAAGGGACAATATGAATCAGGAAAAGGTTATTGTTATAGACTTTGGCGGACAGTACAACCAGCTTGTTGCACGTCGTGTCCGTGAATGTAATGTATATTGTGAGATTTATTCTTACAAGACACCTCTTGAGCAGATAAAGGCCATGAATCCTAAGGGAATTATCCTTACAGGTGGTCCAAACAGTTGTTATGAAGAGGGTTCGCCTACATGCACAAAGGAATTATTTGAACTCGGAGTACCGGTACTCGGACTTTGTTACGGAGCACAGCTTATGCAGCATGTTCTTGGCGGAAAGGTTGAAAAGGCACCTGTGCGTGAGTACGGAAAGACAGAGACATTTGTGGATAAGAGCAGTGCTTTATTTGGAGATGTTTCAGAAAAGACTATCGTTTGGATGAGTCATTTTGATTATATTTCACAGGTTGCACCGGGATTTAAGATTATCGCCCACACAGCAGACTGTCCTGTCGCAGCTGCTGAGTGCAAGGAAAAGAATCTCTATGCAATTCAGTTCCACCCGGAAGTTCTTCATACACAGGAAGGTACAAAGATGCTTCATAATTTTGTACGCGGCGTGTGCGGTTGTTCTGGAACATGGAAAATGGACGCATTTGTTGAAAATACGATTAAGGAAATCCGTGAAAAAGTCGGCGACGGCAAGGTTTTACTTGCTCTTTCAGGCGGTGTTGATTCATCTGTTGCGGCCGGACTTCTCTCAAGAGCAATCGGAAAACAGCTTACATGTGTATTCGTAGACCACGGTCTTTTGCGTAAAAACGAAGGTGATGAAGTTGAGGGCGTATTTGGTCCAAATGGTCAGTTTGACCTTAACTTTATAAGAGTAAATGCTCAGGAAAGATATTACTCAAAGCTTGCTGGAGTCACAGAACCCGAAGCAAAGAGAAAGATTATAGGTGAGGAATTTATTCGTGTATTTGAGGAAGAGGCAAAGAAAATCGGTGCTGTTGATTTCCTTGCTCAGGGCACAATTTACCCTGACGTTGTTGAAAGTGGACTCGGCGGCGAATCAGCCGTAATCAAGTCTCACCACAACGTAGGCGGTCTTCCTGATTTCGTTGATTTCAAGGAAATTATTGAACCTCTTCGCAACCTTTTCAAGGATGAGGTAAGAAAAGCTGGTCTTGAGCTTGGAATTCCTGAAAATCTCGTATTCCGCCAGCCATTCCCGGGTCCGGGTCTTGGAATCCGAATTATCGGTGAAGTAACGGCTGACAAGGTACGAATCGTTCAGGATGCAGATTTCATCTATCGTGAAGAGGTTGATAAGGCAGTAGCCGAATACAAGAAGGCAAACGGTGAAGTTCCGGCATGGATGCCGAACCAGTATTTTGCAGCTCTCACTAACATGCGTTCAGTCGGCGTTATGGGTGACGAGAGAACCTACGATTACGCAGTTGCACTGCGTGCCGTAAACACTATAGATTTCATGACAGCCGAGAGTGCCGAGATTCCATTCGCAGTGCTCCAGACAGTCATGAGCCGAATTATAAACGAGGTGCGTGGGGTCAATCGAGTATTTTACGATTTGACGAGCAAGCCACCTGGAACGATTGAGTTTGAATAATGTACATGAGCCAAGAAATGTCGAATTTACGGCGTTTCTTGGCTCGTTTTTTGCCTAGTGACAATCAAATGACAATAATTATTGCGAATAGTATATAATAATTCTTATTGGTTTGGTATCGGACTATCAGTTTCATTTGGTACAACCATTTGCTCATGAATTTCTTGTATGGAATTATTTATATTGTTAAGTTCTTTGGCATTTCCATTATCAAAAATAGAGGCAAAAAGTGAAATGAGTGATGTGATGATTGCAACCACCACACCAGCAAGAGCAATTATAAAATTCCTTCTTTCAATTAAAGTGCATTCTGTCCTATATTTATTTTTTACAAATGTATTAAGTCCAAGCGTTGGTTGTATTTGTTTCATCAAATATGGTAAACAAATTTCAAAATTGTGAACATCTAATTTAAATTCCCAAGACATAAATTCTCTTGCATTAATCTGTAAATCATAAGTATTACAAGGCTCGTCAGGTAAAGAGGCATCTTCTGGTGTTACATTGGTTTTTCTTAAAAACAAACCCATATCCTTCGCATCGCAGGATTTTGGTAATTCAATAATAAGGTGCTCGCTTTCTAGAAATTGCCAAATAGATATAAAATTAAGAATTTGATCTATGTTATCACATGTATATGTTGGTTCTGTAAGATGGTATGAATGTTTAATTCCTTTGGGCTTATAGTAGATAGTGTCCCAATCAGTAGTAAATCCATCATTGAACGTTAGATAAGGTCTTGCTTTGTATCGGTTGTCAGAGAGTTCTTCTATAATATATTTTTTACAAATAGTATTATTTTTGCCTTTTGTAATTATACGGGTTGTTGTACCGTATTTGTTTTCAAAGGCTTTTTGGATATCTTCTTTAAAATATTGAATTTCCGTTCATAAATTATAGTATTTAACATAAGAATAGATGTCTGTAATTTTTTTCTCTTGTATCAGTTTGATTATTTCTTTTTCTTCTTTATTTAGTGTTTTCATTTTGACATCTCCTGATAGATAATTTAGAAAGCATGTATAAATTAATAGCAAATATAAGTTTTTATTATTCCTTCTTCGGTTTCCTCTTCCTCTTCACATAAGAGAAATCAGGAAATAAGTCTTTTAACAACTCAGCAGTTTCTGCTGCCTTTTCATCCTCATTCAGATTCTGAACCAGTAGTTGGTCGTCATCATCAAGATTCAACGAAACAGTATATTCCTTATCCGAATCTATCGGATTCATCGGAAACTTTATCTCTTTGAAATAATATTCTGTTTCGGTTATTTCACCATCCTCCAGTTTATCTCGTAGGCGTGCCCAATACTCAACCATCTTCTTGAAGTTATCGAGGACTTCCTGCGGGCGGGGGCCGGCACTTGGAAGCCGTTCTTCAAATTTGAAGCATATTTCTCCGTCCTTCATTGTAGGGCGTAGTCCGTATGCCCATTCGATGTCAAACAGAACATGGAGTGCACTGAAGATATTGGCAACATTCGGATCTGATAATGCATAAAAACTGACACCTAGATTGTTGGCAATATTGAGCAAAGTCGCTTCGTCTGGATATCGGTTTCCAAGCTCGTAATTTCGGATTGTAGATTCGTTTAGTCCGCACTTATCTGCCAATTCCTTTTGTGTCATTTCCGCTGCAATTCTGAAATTTCTAATTAAAAAGCCTACCCGGCTGGTGAATTTTTCGCCCATTTTAACTGCTCCTTATAAGTGTAATGAGTGTTGTAGCTTGTATGAAAACACGAGGCACAAATCATACATATACAGAGATTATAACATCAACAGTACAAAAATGAAATGTTTTTTGCTAAAAAGTATTGACAGTACAAAAACGAACTGTTAATATAAAACACATCAAAACCGTTCAGAAATGAACTGGATAATAAAACGAAAGAGAGGCGGCATTTGCTTATGGAGAACAAACGATTTTTAACAGCACAGGATGTCATGGAAATGCTGGACGTATCACTATCCTATGCTTATAAGATGATACGGCGGCTGAATGCAGAACTTGAGGCTGAAGGATTTGTGACAATAAAAGGGCGTGTCAGCACGCAGTATTTTATGAAACGAATCTACGGATTGTCCACAGACAAGGAGGTGGGATAGATGGACTATTGGATAAAATGAAGCAGTTTATTTCCACCAGAGGATTGAGCGAAGCCTTTGCAGAATTTGTGAAGTCATTAGAGCCTAAGACAATGAAAGAACGCTTGGCGGAAAAGCAGAAGGTTGTGAAAGAGCAAACACAACAAAAATCTATGCATACACAGGAACATGGCACATCGAGAAAACATAATATCAGTACTGAATTGTAATTCGGGGAAAGAGAGGCTGTTTATGAATATTACATACGAAAAAAATGGAGATTATTTGATGCCAAACTTAATTTCTGATCCGGAGCCGGAAGGGGAATTGAGAAAGTTTGGACTAATGAGAAAATATTATCTGAAAGAGCACCGGAGTGGCATCTATCAGGCGATGCTTTTAAGTGGAAAACTAAAGGAACATTTGCTTATGATGCAGGAACAGGCAGAGGCACAGTTTGATCTATTGGTAAAGCAGATGGCAGAACAAGAGGGCGTGACTGAACATCTGAAAGAGAAAAATCAGATGCTTTGGGTGCAGAGGATGAACAATATTTGTGAGAGAGCTGAGGAGATTGTGAGAGCAGAAATATTATATGGCTGATAAAAAATAGTTGGAGAGACATCAATGAAAACAATATCTCTTTTTACTATATGTGATTGGAATGAAATGAGAAAAGATCAGGTTGCTTTTGTTCGCCCCGTAGAATATAATGATATATGAAAGTTGAGGTAAATAATATGGGTTATATGACAGCAAATCAAGCTGCAAAAAAATGGAATATTTCTCAACGCAGAGTACAAATATTATGCTCTGAAAACCGGATAAAAGGTACATTTAAGTTGGGAGAAGCTTGGGCAATTCCAGAGAATGCAGAGAAACCAGAGGATAATAGAAAGGTGAAAAAACAAAATGAAAACAAGTCTAAACGCCATTGATTTATTTTGTGGATGTGGAGGTTTATCTTATGGATTTGAAAAGGCAGGCTACAATATTTTACTGGGAATAGATAATGATGCTAAAGCCTTAGAAACATTTGAATTAAATCACAAAGGGTCAAAATCGATTTGCGGAGATATAACAGAATTAACATATGAAAAGGATATAAAACCATTAATTGGAGATAAAACTATAGATGTCATTATAGGTGGACCTCCTTGTCAGGGAATGTCACTTTCAGGACCAAGAAAATTTGACGATCCTAGAAATAAGCTTTATTTGACATATATACGTTTAGTGGAAGAAATCAAACCGAAAGCGTTTGTAATTGAAAATGTTCCAGGGCTTGTAAGCTTATTTGGTGGACAAATCAAAGATAGTATTCTCAAGAAATTTACTGATTTAGGCTATGAAATCCAATATAAAGTATTATGTGCATCAGATTATGGGGTGCCGCAAAATAGGAATCGTGTAGTGTTTGTGGGGATGAAAAAGGGACACTACGAATATCCGAAAGCTATCACTAAAATTGTAAGCTGTAGCATGGCATTGTCAGATCTTCCCACATTAGAGAGTGAATTAGGTTGTGAGAATGCGCTATATCTCACAGATGCACAGAACGATTATCAAAAACTAATGAGAAAAAATTCAAGTGTGGTTAGAAATCATGTTGCTGCAAATCATTCTGAAAAAGTCAAAAAAATAATATCTTTGGTTCCAGACGGTGGAAACTATAAGGATTTACCAGAAGAATATAGAAATAGTAGAAATTTTCATGTTGCATGGACAAGATTTGCAAGTGATAAACCTGCACCTACTATTGATACAGGACATAGACATCATTTTCATTATAAATATAATCGAGTACCAACGGTTAGAGAGTGTGCAAGATTACAATCGTTTCCAGATGATTTTATTTTTTTAGGCAACAAAACACAACAGTTTAGACAAGTGGGAAATGCAGTTCCACCGCTTATGGCACAGTGTATTGCAGAGCAATTAACAAAAGCGTTAGGAGATGAAAATAATGGCTGAATATCAAATACCAAAAGAGTATTATTTTAGGTTGCATCATGTTAGACCTCGCTTTAAAGGAGATATAGAAAATGTTTTAATATATGTTGCAGAGGAAATTGCAAGGGTAGGTGAGAAAGCAACGGATGATTTTGTTGCTGATGTAAATGCTGCCCTGTTTCGATATCCGGGAAATGCACATAGGGAATTAAAAACAATAAATAATTGGAGAACAGAGATTTCAGCATTGTTTGGATTTATACAACATACGGAGATAACAGACAAACCGAGTAGACGAGCAATAGAATTAGCTAATAATCAAGATTTGGTTGAGTGTTTTAAAGTATTTCTATACAATTTTCAATATCCGGGTGCACATATAAAGCCCAGGGCGGTATTGGAGCAGATAGAGCAAGGCATAAAATTCAAACCTGCACAATATGTTTTGCAACTATTAAGATATGCTAATAGAGAAGGTAAAAATTCTATTGGGATAACTAAAACAGAGGCATGCCATTGTATATTTAACGATTTGCGTGTGACTAGAGATCACGAAGGTGTTGAGAGTACATGGAAGAGGATTTCAGATAATCGAAAGAATAAAATGACGTATGATCAAACTGGTGATGTGGTACGTTATGCAGGAGATATTTTGGATTACATGGAGATTGCAAATCTTTTGAAAACTTATGATAGTAGAACATACTATCTTAATACGTTGGAAGAAGAATCGATTATAAAATTTTGTGAATCCAATGAGTGGTTTGATGGATATGACAATATGATACAAAGTCGTCATGGAAATTTGGAGACGGTGAAAGCCTGTAGTGACGGCTGGTTTGCATATGTCAATAGAGATATGAAGAATACGGATTTTTCAACAGATATTTTGGCATATATTGCAAACGATGCGGAAGAATTAAAGCAGCTTAAAGAAAATGCAAGAAATGCCAAAGATGCTGGATTAGCAGACTTTATTGAAAGGGATGATGTGATTGAAAAGCGTATTGCTACATATTATGATATGCTGACAACAAAAGACATAGGTGACATAGGTGAAAGTTTGGTTCATGGGCATGAGTGCATGAGAATTAAATTAGGTGGTCGTGAGGATTTGATTCATTTGATTAAGCGAATACCTACGCAATTTGCCGTTGGATATGATATTAGTTCGGTAGAGTTGGATGAGCGAAAGAGATATATTGAAGTCAAAACGACTATTAGTTCAAAACCATTACATTTTAACAGAATTCATTTGACAAAAAATGAGTGGAATACAGCGAGCAGTACTCATGATAGATATTTTGTATATCGTTTGCTTCTTAGTAAATCAGAGCGAAAATTGTTTTTGTTACAAGATCCGGTAGGACTTTATAAGCAAGATAAGATCGATATGATACCTGCGGATGGAGCGGATATAACATTTGATCCCAAGCAAGTGGGACAATTTGAGGAGTTGTTAACATGGAAAAATTAAAAGTAGCATCATTGTTTTGCGGATGTGGCGGAACGGATGTTGGATTGTTGGGTGATTTTGATTTCTTGGGTAGACATTATGAGGCTAATGGCATGGAGATAGTTTATGCCAATGATATTGATGATAATGCTTGTAATATTTTTAAAGAGAATTTTGGAATTACGCCTGATAACCGCGATATCAGAGAGGTAAAGTCGGAAGAGATCCCAGAGTTTGATATTTTGACAGGTGGTTTCCCATGTCAGTCTTTTTCTATTATTGCACAGAATCCCAAACGTCTCGGCGTAAAGGATGAAAGAGGAAAGCTGTTTTTCGAGATGTGCAGGATATTAAGGGAAAGACAACCTAAATGTTTTATTGCAGAGAATGTAAAGGGGATTCTTACAGCAAATAAAAAAAGTGCATTTCCATTAATCATGAAAGAATTTGAAGAAAGTGGGTATGATGTTCAGTACCGCATTTTGAATTCAGCCAATTATGGAGTGCCACAAAAGAGGGAACGTGTGATTATTGTTGGATTTAGAAAAGATTTAAATGTAAATTTTTCATTTCCAGATGTGGAGATAGAAGATGAAAATAATTTTGCACCATTAAAAAAGGTCATTGAGAAAAAAGTGGATGAAAAATATTTTTTTAGCGAACGTGCTGTAGCTGGAATGATGAAAAAAAGAGAGAGTATGAACAAGGGAAGGGCACAGGATATTAATAAGCCTTGTAATACGGTGGGGGCACATTTGGCAAAGGTGTCTTTAAATAGTACAGATCCAGTGCTTATGGAAGATAAGAGATACCGCAGATTTACACCTAGAGAAGTGGCGAGAATACAGTCTTTTCCAGATGATTTTGAACTTGTTGGAAGTGAGGCTGCCCAGTATAGAGCCTTGGGAAATGCCATTCCGCCGGTGATGTTTTGGTATGTGGCAAAGGCGGTAAGTGGAAAATTGCAGGAAAATATAAATGGATAATTTGACTAGAGAACAACGAAGAAGAAATATGCAATGCATAAAGTCTTGTGATACTAGTATTGAAATAAAACTACGTAGAGCGTTATGGCAAAAAGGTTTTCGTTATCGTAAAAATTATAAAAAATTACCAGGGAAACCGGATATAGCATTAACAAAATATAAAATTGCTATATTTTGCGATAGCGAATTCTTCCATGGAAAAGATTGGGAAGTCCTTAAACCAAGACTGGAACAAGGAAATAATAGTCAATATTGGGTACAAAAAATTGAGAAAAATAGAGAGAGAGACGATGAGATAAATAAACAACTTTTATTTATGGGATGGACTGTGATTAGATTTTGGGGAGAAGAGATTTCTAGAGATGTTGACGAATGTGTAAAAGTAGTTGGAGAAACAATATGGGATATGAATATTCATGACAATGATGAGTTATAAGAAAATGCATGGCACAAAATATTTGGTAATGTAAAATTAGAAACTGCAGAAGTGGGCAGTTATTAAAAAGTAAAAAGGTATGGAGGATGCACAGGGTGCAAAAATAAATAATGAAGATAAAATTATTTTCTTTTTTTTCGGGTTGTGGTTTATTGGATTTGGGAATGGAGGAAGCAGGATTTGATATAGCTATGGTTTCAGAAAAATACAAACCGTTTTTAGATGCTTATAAATATTCAAGAGAAAAAATGCAGATGCCTAAACCCGAATATGGATATTTTAATGATGATATATGCGATTATCTGAAGGAAAATTCAATCCTTGATGATATAGTCAGGAAAGAGAAAAAAAATAGTATTATAGGATTTATAGGAGGACCGCCTTGCCCTGATTTTTCTACTGCTGGAAAAAACAAAGGAGCAAAGGGGGACAATGGAAAGTTATCAAAAACATATTTTGATCTTATAGCAAAAGAAGAGCCTGATTTTTTTGTCTTTGAAAATGTTAAAGGTTTGTGGAAGACCAAAAAACATAAGGAATTTTATGACAAAATGTATAGAAAGATGAAGAGAAAAGGATATTATATTATAGATAAGTTGCTAAATTCTCTTGAATACGGTGTGCCGCAGGAAAGAGAGAGAGTAATAATGATCGGGATAAAATGTACTAATCAACATCAGCGAGAAATTATAAAAAAATTAGTACAGGAGTTTAATTGGGGAATTCATAATTATAATACTCTTGAAATGATAAAGAACGTAGACTGGCCTACGACAGAAAGATTTGTTGAAGATAGTATTACAAAACCTCCAGTTGGAATTATTAAAGAGTTAACAATTCAGTACTGGTTTGAAAAAAATAGAGTGGAAATTCATGCAAACGCAAATAATTATTTTACCCCAAAAGCTGGACTAAATAGAATGCAGACAATAGATGAGGGGGATGTTTCAAAAAAATCCTATAAAAGATTGCATAGATGGAGGTATTCGCCAACTGCGGCATATGGAAATAATGAAGTTCATTTACATCCATATAAGGCAAGAAGGCTCAGTGTGGCGGAAGTTTTAGCGGTACAATCGGCACCTATGGAGTTTGAATTGCCAAAGACAATGTCATTAACCGATATGTTTAAGACAGTTGGAAATGGTGTTCCAGTATTGATGGCGGAGAAAGTTGGAGAGGAATTACGTAAATTAATATGTGAATATAGTCGACTATGTGAGGAAAGCGCTAATGATATACGATGAAAGTATTATAAAAGAAGATATTAAGAAATTAGAGGCTAGAGAGTTTTATATAAAGTACATAATAAAAACCAACAATTGGTATTTTGCGGAATATCAACATACAGAAGGAAATGAACTTATTGATAAAATGGATCGATTTAAAGAAATTGTATCAGAATGTTTTGAAGTTAGCTTTCACAGTGCACAAATTGTAGGAAGTGCAAAATTAGGAATGAGTTTATCACCTCAAAAACCATTTAGACATTTCGTTGAAAATGCTAGCGATAGTAATCAAAAAGAATCGGATATTGATATTGCTATTATATCTAATAGTTTGTTTGGGGAAATTTGGGATAAAATAAGAGAAGAACGTAAAAAAAATGTAATTCCCAAATATACATCTATTACTAAATCTATATTTAGAGGATATATAAATGATAAAGAGTTTAAAGATTTGGAAGGATTAAGGAAAGGCTGGGAAGAAAAAATATCAAAATGTAATATTTTGTTACAAGGTGAATTATCAATTATTCATCCAATTTCTTATAGAATATACAGAAATTGGGAAGATCTTGAGGATTATCAATTAAATGGAATTATGAAAACGAAGGAGGTTTTACTACAAAATGAAATTTGAATTTGACCAAAACTATAAGAAAATAAGTGAAATAATTGGAATGAGAAAAAGAGGTGAATTGGTTGTTGATTATTCGTATCAGAGAAGAGCGGTTTGGGGTGAAAAGGATTGGATAAGATTAGTGGAAACTATTTTGCTAAATTTGGTTGTCCCATCAGTATATTTTTGGAATTCTGAAACTGATCCAGAGACAGGAAAAGCAATTTTGCACATTGTTGATGGGCAGCAAAGGATAACTGCTATTCAAAATTTTGTAAACGGAGAGTTTAAACTTAAAAGAAATTATTTACTCGAAGAAGAGAGCAAACAAAGGTTTGGAAATAAATATTTTTCTGACTTATCACCCGACGAAAAAAAAGATTTCTGGGATTATAAATTATCTGTCATCGAAATTGCGAGAGACGTAAAAATAGATGATGTAAAAAATATGTTTAAAAGATTAAATCTTACAGATTATAATCTAAATAATCAAGAGAGAAGAAATGTTATAAGTGGAGAATTTGCAGCTTTAGCGAGAGAGCTAGCGGAAAATGAATTTTGGAGTAAGGAAGGAAAAGAACTATTTAGAGCAAATGTAGTAAAACGCATGCAGGATGTTGAGTTTTGCGCGAGTTTGATATTGTTATACAAAAGAGGGATTATAGATCAGCAAACAGATAAGGCACTAAATGATGCATATAGAGATTATGAATCGAATTATGATGACGCAGATAAGGATAGAAATGCAGTATTAAAAGCAATGGAATTAGTTGATAAATTTATTTGTGATAAAACACTACCATTTTTAAGAAGAACAAGCCAATTATATACATTGTTTTCAGTCGTTTTTTATATTATGTCAAAGAATAAAACTATCTCAGACAAGGAAGTAAAGAAATTTTATGCATTTGTAGTTATATATGATAAATTTAAGAACGAGGAAAATGTTACATTGGATTTATCCTTGGAAGAGAGAAATTTATATGATTTATTCAAAAAATATAAGCAGGCTTCTTCTGAAGGGACACGCAAGCTGATAAATCGGATGGCCAGATTTGATGTATTAAAACATTTTCTTTTAGAGGATGATAGTACTGATGAGCTGGTTTCAAGCTTATGTGAGAAGTTGGAAAAAATGTAGTGTATGCAGAAAGTGGTAAAATGTATATTGGGTACAATTGGAGTATAGCAATTTTGAAAGCATATTAACAAGATGCAAAACCGTACCACAGATATTAATGAGTACTAAACAGAAGTGTCATAGGTATTTTCTATTATCACATTTCTTTTATGTCCCATCTAAATCTGAAACATACAAATCACTCATGCATTTTCCTCCGTCAACTTCAAATTTTTCATTTCCCATTGTACCATGCACAATTCCCACATTCTACTAATATTTTTTGAAGATTTAAAAAAGGTGGACTGCCATACATAGCAATCCACCCATAAAATTACCACACTTCCAGACTATCTTCTGCATCCATCCATGCCTGCATCTCGCCTGCCAAAGCCAACCGAGCGTACTCTATAGGGTTGTCAATGGCAAGAGCATTTAATGCACACTGAGAATTAGGAGTGGTCTTCAATCCATTCTCTGCCTTATTACAGTCAATTCGTAAAATCATATTATCAAAAGTGGTTATATCAATGCTATTGCAGCGTTGGTTATATGTAGCATATATAAATTTCATTGCTTTTCAAATTAAGGTCTTTTATGACTCGTATGAGCAAGATGTATTATGGGGAAAAGATTTATATACTTTTCTCGCAGATATATATTCTAATAAAGCGAGATATGCAATTGTTTTTGTATCGCAGCATTATGTTAAGAAATGTTGGACTAGGCATGAGTTTAAATTCATTAATGAAAGAATGTTTAATAGTGAAACGGAGTATTTGTTGCCTGTTTTTTTAGATGATACAAAGTTGTGTGGTATTCCGGAAACGCAGGGATACTTGACCAATAAAACACCTTATGAAGTAGCTGTCATGTTCGCAAAAAAGATAAATAAGGATATTGATGTAGAGTTAATGAAGAGCGAATTGCAACAGAGTCTTCCAACATACGAGATTACAGTTAGGGGGGGGAGAAATGTTCGGTTTTATAGTGCAGTGAAAGAATTTGATGCAGAGTATCCGCTTTCGTTTTTAATGGAATTATATAAATTAGATATGTTGTATGATTTATTTATTTTACCAGTGCTTGTGCCGAATTAACATAAAATTTATTTGCATATCTTGACAGAACCTGATAAAAGAGATATATTGAAGATGTCTGTTCAAAGTGTAGCTTTTACGCTTTGTAACATTCTATTATCTGCTGAATTAAGATATAGATAGTGACACATTGAAATGATACATATGTGCCTTCTATTTCGCTACCTTTCAGCAGGGGCGAATTTTTTATTTTAAGGAGGTATGAGTTATGAAAGAACTCACAATTACAATTCCAGTAAAATCTTTTAAAAAGTTTGACAATCCATATGATTCAAAAGCTATGGCTGCAAAGTATCAGTTCTTTGTTAATGTTGCAGATATTCCTTCTGAATGGTTGGAGTGGTTGTCGGTTAACCCAAGAGAACAGAAACTTACTACAGATGTTGCTAGAGATATTGCAAAATCATTACGTAGTAGTAAAAAGAATTTTCATGTGTTAAATAGAGGAATTTTACTCTCGGCAGAAGAGGTAACTTTTGATAACAAAGAAAAGATGGCTACAATTAAGTTTCTTAATCCCAATATGCATGGTATTGTAGATGGTGGACATACATATCGTCAAATATTAAAATATCAGGAAGAGATAAATCCAATATATGAAAAATATGTGCAAGTAGAGGTAATTACTAGTTTTGACAGTATAGAAGAACTAGCCGAAGCAAGAAATAATTCTGTGGCAGTTGATGATAAATCTATAGAGGAATTAAGAGGTACATTTGACCCCATCAAAAGAATTATTGAAAATCAAAGGATTCAGGGTGAAAAATATTTTGATAGAATTTCGTTTAGACAAAACGAATTCTGGGGAAATAAGGATGTTAATAATGTTATAGATGTTAGAGAAATTATATCTATAATTAATATGTTTAACCCTATATTGTATGATCCGATGACGCCTACTCATCCTATTCAGTCATATACAGGTAAGGCAGCAAGTTTGAATAAATTTTTAAAAATGTCTCCTCCAGGAGTTAAAGAAGAAGACCCGGAGTATAGAAAAGCAGTAATTGAGAAATTGACGAAAATTATTCCAGATATTTTTAAACTTTGGGATGATATAGAGGTTAATTTTGCTAAAGTATCTAAGGAACTTAATAGAAGGTATGGAAGTAAGCCGTATTCAAATTATGGTAAAGATAATGTGAAAAAAATTTCTATGTTTTCAAATGTTGAGATGGATTATACCGTACCAAAAGGAATTATGTATCCAGTTGTTGGAGCATTCAGAGCGTTAGTGTGTGAAAGGGATGGGCAGTATGATTGGACTATTTCTCCGTTTAATGTATGGGATGAGAAAAAGGAGCAGATTGTCACATCGGTTTTGGAAAGTTCGGCACAATTTGGGAATAGTCCTGATAAACTTGGAAAGTCAACATTATTATGGGATTCATTATATAATATGATACTAATCTATAGGATAACAAATGAAATGAAAATAGGTAGGCTATGATAATGCCCTTTTGTTAAGTAGGAGCGGGAGTGAAATACTGACAACAAAATGACAATACAATCCCTAGAAAATCTACGCAATATGTAGAAACCATATAAAACTTCTTGATTCCTGCCTTAAAAATCAACGAAAAACACCACATAACAACTTTACAAAGAAGAGTTTCAATAGTAAACAGAGCTTCATAAATGGCGTAAACAAGCCATTTATGAAGCTTTTTCTTTTTATTGTGATACCTGTTTTGATAGTACCACAGATATTAATGAGTACAAAAAAGAGATATTAGGTAAACGCTCCACAGCTGGCAAGGGAAATAGAAGTAGCACTTCCCAGGGAACTTTCCAGGGAATGTCAGATTGAAATTGTAAGAAGGTATGTGCAGGACAATTTTGTCTCTGCCGGAATGTGTGCCGATTGGGCATTGCATGTCGCACGATGTCCGGGGGACATCGGTTCTGCGAGGACCGGAGCGTAGAAAAGGCGATGGCAATCCCCATGCACACATTATGCTAAGCTGATATGAAAGGCAGGCTGCCCTCCAAAAGCAGACCATAGCATTAAGCATCTGGACATGGACATTCTGTTTTATCTGTATGATACAGACAGGGGATATTCTTTTTATGAATCATGATATTACGAAAACGTTTCCCCTCTGGTTCATAAACCGCTGGGAGAATGGCTACGATACAGTCGAAATGATTGCCGGATTGTATCAATGTTGCTAGGGTTGTCTTACGGATTATATGCATCCTTATGTTGTGATTGCTGTTATGGTTCTTGTTCCAGTTGCGATTATAGCAGTCGGATTTGTGCTGCTCAGAAATGTATTTGACTGGATTAGTTAGAAGTGGCATGACTGCTGGCAGTATTATGAAGTTTACGGAGAAATGCGTTTGAGAAAAGCAGTGTCAGTTGCCTTATGTATTGTCAGCGTAACTTCGGCATTGATTGCCATAAAGTATATTCCAATGGATATCAATGTAGTAAGTTGGTGGATTGGCTTTTCGGTCGGATTGAATATTTTGTATCATGGCTGCTGTAAATGTGGCTATTATTAGGGTGTAAAAACTCCCACGGGTAGATAGAATCTGCTCGTGGGAGTCTGGTAAAATGGGTTAAGGAGAATGGTTCTTTTGATTTGATAAACTTGAATTTCTACTACCGAATAAAATTAGTCAGTATTTTCTTCTGTATCAGGCATTCCAATTCCTTGCTTTTTCCCAAGTGCAATACATTTTAATAACCATGCCATATTATTGGCAAGCGTTCTTATTGTCTGCATTCCCTCTAAATCCTGTCTCACATCATCCGGTGTAAATCCGTGTACCTGATTCCAATACTGCGATGAAACAACAGGCATACTATTCATCGTAAAGTATTTATTTAACTGATCGAATGTTGCTGATGCACCACCACGTCTACAGCTAACAACAGCAGCACCAAGTTTTCCCTCAAACTTACCACTTCCTGCAAAAATGCTCGGTCAAGAAATGATGTAATCTGTCCACTTGCCCCCGCATAATAGACTGGAGAGCCTAATATGATTCCGTCTATTTCTGGCAGCTTTGCAATGAATTCATTAACACTGTCATCGACAAAACATTTCTCGTTTTTTTGACAGTTTCCACAGGCGATACAACCTGCTATTGGCTTTACACCTAAATGCATAATCTCTGTGTTTACTCCATTTGCTTCAAGGGTATCTGCAATTTCTTTTAATGCCGTGTATGTGCACCCTTTCTTGTGGGGACTTCCATTTATCAATAGTACTTTCATCGTAACCTCCTTAAAAATCTGTATAGGATGCTGTATTTTGCATTTCATCCATTAGCTGTACTGTGTTTAAGGCAATTTCTCAAATTCCATTACAGCAATCTGTTCCCATTGGAAGGGATTCTGGTGGATTGTCCATCTCTGCAACCTTGATATAGAGTTCTGCGGCTTTCTTTGGATTACCTGCTTGAGTTCCATTTTGTCCATTATAAAAATCCATATTTTCATTGTAAAGGTCTTGATATGGGGACTGTTCCGCTATATCTGTTTTATGTGAAGCCCCAAAAAAACTATGTTCTCATAAATCCAGGTTTCACATCCGTAACGTGAATTCCGAATTGCTTAACCTCCATTGCCAATGTTTCAGAAAGAGCCTTTACAGCATGCTTTGTCGCACAATATGGTCCAGATAACGGACCGACATTATAGGCATCCCAACTGCTCACATTAAAAATATGACCGCTGTTCTGCTTTCTCATTATTGGCAATGCAGCTCTGATCACATTTAGCAGCCCAAAAACATTGATGTCATGGAGTGAAGCAACAAATGAATGGATTCATATTCATGATATTATTCAGTTTGTTAATACATTTTATGGTATGAGTTATGCGGAAAATAGTAGAGAAACGCTTCCTTTGTTACCATGAAAAGTTAATTGATTTGTACACTTCCAAAAAGAAGATGACAATGATGTCGGTAAATATAAATGGCGAGAATTTTATATTTTCAGCAGGTAAGCATAATGAGTTGCAAAAAGCCATTATCGAGGAATTTGCCCCAAGATTTGCCCCAAATTCGGAGTGCTTGTACGTTGGTGATACAATAGAAAAAGATTTGGTAAAGAATGTAGAAAAATTAAAAGAACTGGGATTTGAAATTACGTTACATGATAAAATGCCTGATGTAGTGCTATATCGTGAGGACAAGAACTGGATATATTTTGTGGAATGGTATTTGATTTTGATAATCATGATAAAGGAGCAGAAGAAAAGGATTTTGTAAATGTTGATGATACATGGATTGAAGAAGTTGAGGCAATGAGAGAAATCTGTGTGTTAAATGGAATAGATCCATTAGTGGAACGTTCAAGGTCTGGCAAAGGTGCACATGTATGGATATTCTTCGATAAGCCGATATCTGCTTCATTGGTAAGAAAATTTGGATTTGCTTTGTTGGATAAGGGTGCAGAACAGGTTAATTTAAAATCTTTTAAATATTATGACAGAATGTTGCCAGCACAGGATTCATTATTGGATAATAGCTCGCTTGGTAATCTGATTGCATTGCCATTGCAGGGGAAGGAATATACGGGAAGTCTTGTCACATTGTTACAGGCAGGAACGGATTTTGTAAGAAATAATTCCAAGAAAGCATGGCGTAAGGTTTATGACGGCAGAATTGAAATGCCTGATTATCCGGATCGTGCAGTACTGGAAGGTGTAGTAAATGCATTGATTCATAGAAATTATATGGAGATAGGCAGTGAAGTCCATATAGATATGTTTGATGATAGAATCGAAATATATTCACCGGGTGGAATGGTAAGCGGAATATCTTTAGAGGGAAAAGATTTATTGAAAATTCCATCAAAGCGAAGGAATCCGATATTAGCTGATATATTCAGCCGCTTGAAGTACATGGATCGTAGAGGTAGTGGATTTAAGAAAATATTGGCAGACTATAAGGGACAGGTTGAATTTGATGAGTCTAAGATGCCAGTCTTTGATGCGGATAATGATGATTTTACATTGACTTTATATAATTTGAATTATGGACATGATTATGTGATGAATGTTAATGATACTAGGAATGGCACTCAAGGTGTCACCCAAGACAAATTACAGAAACAAATCTTTGATATGATAGAAGAAAATCCTCAAATTTCCACATCAGAAATCGCAGCAAAGTTAGGTGTTGGTGTAAGGACTGTGAAGGGAAGAATTAAGCAAATGACTAATATTGTATATGTCGGAAGTGTGTATAGTGGTCACTGGGAGATTAAATAGTTTTTGAAACAGTAGTATGATTTTGGACTAACAGTCTAATGAAATGATAGCTCTCATAAGGTATTATAAAATAAAAAGCTAGTAGGATATCTTATGGGAACTAATTTTTATCTTATGAGTAGAAATAAAAAGCTGATAAGGGTAGCATTTTACCATCAGTAGATCATTTGTATGCATTGAGCAGATTGCTCAAGGTGCATATGGAAGATTTGTTTGTGCCTAAATGTGAATATGGTAGTATTATGGAAAAGTATATAGAAAAGTCATTAGGTGAAAAAAGACTATATGAATATTGGAAACGCTTATGCATAAAGAAATGTGTATAATTTTAAGTGGGGAGGATAACATGGCACAATCTATGGGTGAAGATATTAAGAAAATTGCATGCATGATAACAGAACTTGAGGGATTAGCATATAGTACATATAAACCAATAGTTGAGGATATATGTACAAGAAAGGCATCCGAATCAGAGGTTGAACAAATTTTAGATTATATGGTCGGAATGTGTAATAGCGATAGAATGCTTGAACTATTTAAGCGGGTATGCAGGAAGTATATATATTTGTATCCTGAAATGATTACATCAGAAATATATACATATAAAGATATGTATGAAGGAACAGAAAAGGATTGATCTTGTATATATATTGCACAGATTGGTGATAGTAAATGAGTAGAAGATTATCGTTACATATTTTACTTCCTATAGAAGGTTATGAGGAAGATAAGATATATAAAAGTGAAGATATTTCGCTAAGAATGGCAGATTTAAGGCAAGATTCAGATAATATATATTATATAAGATAGAAGAGTAAGTCTGTTTATGCATCACTTGACGATATTGTTAGATTTGCAAGTGAAAAATATTCATTAGGTGAAATACATAATTTCTCGATGCATACAGATTATTTAAAAAACAGCATAATTCAATATAAAGGAAATAATTATGTTATTACCGCAACAGAAGTTAAGCAACTTGAAAAGGAACACATTACAGAAGCTGTGTATTGTAACGAATACAGATGTTGTAGTCTGAGCTGGTTCTATAGCAGTATTGGATATGAATTAGTTCAAGATGATATTGAAGTTGTAGATGATGAACTGATAAAAAAGGCGGCAGTTTTAGTTGGTTATGAATGTGATAAAGATTTTGCAGAGGGAATGTCAGATGTTATTGAAAATAATACTGAGGGACAAGACAAATTTATAGCTTCTCTTGTATTAGCAAAGGAGATAGCAAGAATACTGAATGGAAGAGCAGTTTTAATGTGTGATTAACAAAGCAAACGTATAGGATAAATTAAAACAAATTGGTGTCAAACAAAGGCAATTTATTTTGTTAAGTATATTGAAATTCGTAGTGGTACTAACGATTAGTACCACAAAATTTTTTATTGCAGAAACATCATCTGGCGATTATAATTCTCATAGGTGGATTTGCAAATCATCAGATTATTATCTTCTGAATAGTAAACAAACCTGCAAGCCACCAGAACTACACACAATAATGAAAAAATGCAATGGTACTGGATTGGTACTAAAAAAATGTGAAACGAAAAATAACGTGTGGAAAAAATGTGGGTTATTAATACAAAATAGTATAGATAACCGCATTGAAATAACCTAAATCAAACTAGATTTTGCGAGTTTGAATAACGGATTAAAATGCCGAAAGCCTGTATTTATACGAGTTTCCGGCATTTGCTTTATCAAATGGCTCTGGTTTGGCTCTACTTGTTGGCGGAGTAATGTATAAATATGATATGTATTTTAAGGTAATGATTGGCAGGTGGTTAAGTGGATATTTTATTTAAGAATGATCATTTTGTATTTTCATACAGAGTTGGCGGTATATTGATGCATAATGGTAAAATCTTGTTACAGCGTCCGAAGAATGATGATTATGCCATTATTGGCGGACATGTTGCGGCTATGGAGACAAGTATGGAAACTCTTAAACGGGAATTTGAAGAAGAGCTTCATGCTAAGATAGAGGTAGATAATCTGTTAGCAATCGGAGAAATTTATTTTCCATGGGGAAAAAGACCGTGTCATCAGATATGCTTGTATTATAATGTGCATCTGCTCGATGATAATATTCCATTAGATGGAGTGTTTCATGGATATGATGAGCTGGATAATGAAAGAATTGATTTGGATTTCTGCTGGGTTTCACTAGAAGATTTAAAGAAGGGTACTAAGGTATATCCTTTAGAGTTGATACCGTATATCCTTGAGCCAGGGAAAGAAATTGTACATTTTGTTTCAAAGCAGATTTGAGGAGATAGTCAATGATAGAAAATATGAAGGTAGAATTTGGCGGAACATCAGATATTGATTCATGAATGACAAACGTGCTTTGTGCGTGAAGAACGAACAAGATATTGTTGGCGTACTTTTATATTCAAGGAAGCATAATATGATATGTTGTTTGGCTGTTGATCCAGCTTATCGAAAAAGGGGAATTGCTTCGATTCTTTTAAAAGAGGCACTTGATAAGCTTGACAGAGATAAAGATATAACTGTGTCTACATTTAGAGAAAATGATGTTAAAGGAATTGCACCTAGAAAATTATATAAGAAATTCGGATTTGAAGAAGGTGAGCTGATTGAAGAATTTGGATATCCTAATCAAAGGTTTGTGTTGCATACTGACAAAAGTGCTGATAATGTAATAATTGGTACAAAAGTAACTGTCACAGTCGATAGACCATTAGGAAGGTAAGACGCAGGAAGATATTGCAGAAGTTATTGGAATATCGAGGCATGTATATGTGAGAATTGCAGGATAGTACAATTTGAATATTAGATATAATAAAAAAAGGAGCATGCACATGAGCACACAGACATTCACAATATCACCAATTCCGGACGACATATTTGCTAAGATGCAGGGAAAATCATTTAAGGACAACTGCACCATGCCAAGAGATGATTTGAGGTATATTAAAGTTTTGCATGTTGGGTTTGATGGTGAAACACATGTTGGTGAGCTGGTTGTGAACAGAGTGATTGCTGATTACGTGCTTGATATATTTAAGCAGCTTTATGAAGCGAGTTATGAGATTGAAAAAATCCGCCTGATTGATGAATATGATGCCGATGATGAAAGGTCGATGAGGGATAATAATTCTTCGGCATTTAATTTCAGGTACATTTCCTATTCAACGACGCTGTCAAAGCATGCGTTAGGGCTGGCGGTTGACATCAATACACTTTATAATCCTTATGTGAAAAAAGTTGATGGCAGAAGAAATGTGGAGCCTGCCAATGCTGAAAAGTATACAGACAGGAGCGTGGATTTTCTGCATAAAATAGACCATGACGATTTGTGTTACAAGCTGTTTGTGGAACACGGATTTGAGTGGGGAGGAGACTGGGAGCACGCAAAAGACTACCAGCATTTTGAGATGACTGACGAGTGGATTGAAAGCCATGCTAAAAATCAGGGGAGAATGAGTAAATGAAATTATTATACGGAACAGGAAATCAGGCAAAATTAGCTGCGATGAGAAGCAGACTCAGGCAAATTGGGATAGAATTAGTAGGATTAAATGATTTGAAGGCTGATAGGCTGGATATTCCTAAGGTAGTGGAAAATGGCAATACTCCGCTTGAAAATGCACGATTAAAAGCAAAAGGTTATTATGAAACTTTTCATATTCCTGTATTTTCGTGTGATTCAGGATTGTATTTTGATAATGTTCCTGATGAGATTCAGCCGGGCGTACATGTACGCAATGTAAACGGAAAGCGTTTGTCAGATGATGAGATGATAGATTACTATTCTGGATTGGTGAAAATTTACGGTAATCTGGTAGCGAGATACAAGAATGCGATTTGCTTTGTGATGGACAATACACATATGTACGAGGCAATGGAGCCGTCTATGGAAAGTGAGAAGTTTATTTTGACAGATAAACCACACAGTACAATCAGAAAAGAGGGTTTTCCGCTGGACAGCATATCTTTGGAGATAAATACGAATAAATATTATTATGATTTGCCGGAAGATAAATTAGAACAGGTTGCTGTTGAGGACGGATTTTTGGAATTCTTTAAGAATATTTATTGTGTGTGCGAAAAGGATAGTTTTATACCGGGAGAGATTTAAGCTTTGATTTTTAAAGAATATAACCAAACTGACATAATCAATATAAAAAATCAAATAGACAGGTTAAGAGCATGCGGAATCGGTGTTGCGGATTTGCCGCAGAATTTAAGGGATTCTGTGTGGAAAATTGTTTACTGCGAGTTGAAACAAAATGGCAGCAGACAAAATACTGTCAGCAAAGCGGTTGACGGTGTCTGCCAGAGCAATATACTTGAAAAAATGTTTGGGCTGCCGAAAGATGTTTTCGGGAAAAAATATTGGAATATGTATTCGCCCGACAGTAAGATAAGGCAGGAAAAATACAGTAATGTGCAGCTGCCGTTTAATTACGCACAGGTTGAGTGCAATAGTGTATACAGGGCTATGATTCATCATATGATAACAGGGGCGGACGTGCCGACGGATACGGTTGTTGATATTTTCGGGAAATTCGGGCTGGCGGCGGCATTGTGTGCAGGTGGATATAAATATAAAATAGTATGCCTTAATGAGCAGAATTATTATTTGTATTCGCTTCTTCAGGACGTGATGCGAAAGCCCGTAAAGTTTTATAAAATGATAGATGAGGAAAGAAAATATCTGGAAATCAAGCTTGCCGACAATGAGATAAAAGATATAATGAGGTCACAGATACAGCATCTTGGACAAATCAAGGTACTTGTCTATTACGGAGTACGAAAGAATGTCGGAGGACAGTATTCGTATGAATCTACGGGATATACGAAAGAGCAGATTGCCAAGTATATATTTATATGTTTGTGTTTTGCACCGGAATACTGGGTGGAGACTAATCTGGAAGTAAAAAACAATAAAATGGTTACTGGGTGGCTTGACGATGAAAAGACATATAAGAAATGTGTGACGGATTTTGTGAAGTTATCGCAGGAAGATTTTGTGGCTTTTGCCAGGAAATTTTCGGAGTTGAAATTTGTAAACTGCGATATAAGCAGGGTTATTGATATAATAAGAAAAAATGCAGACAATCAAAATTATAGCAGCGGTGACATACAAAAGTTTCTTCTTTATATAGATGTACCGAAATATATAAAAGAATATCAGCGTTTCGGATTTGACGGCACTATGATGATAAGCCTTTTAAAAATGCTCCATCACTACGAGGGCAACTGGATTATGACATGGTCAACATTTTTACAGAAAGGCCTTAATGATGAAAATCCCACGCTCTACGATATGTTGTATACACAACAGGAAATGCAGTCCGATATATACATAGCACATGGGAACTACGAGCGTTTTGAGGAAAAAGTGCCCGTGAAAGTTATATATAACATGTTTGATATGATAGACAAAGACAAGAATTTATTTGTTTTCATTTACAGGGATAAGAATAAAAACAAGCAGCAGAATATCGTTTTTGTTACTGATATAGATTTTGATGAAATTGATTGTGAATCATTTTTCCGAAAATATAAAATGAAATTTAACGGAAAAGAAAAGTTATTAAAATTAAAGTGGCGTGAATTTAAAAAGAATTATGTGAAGTTTTCATAAGTGTAAAAATCGTGCGACGGAATAAAAATTTTTTTTGAGAGAGTGCAGAAAACCTGTGCTCTTTTTTTATTTATAGGCTGATAGCATGATTAAAATCCGGAATTTATAATAAGCTCATAAACAAAAACAAACGCACAAGCGAAAGGAGAAATTATTATGATGAGAGTATTGACACCAAACGGAAATGTAATTGAGGTAGAAAAGGCAGAGGCAATAGTCGAGAAAAGAGTCAGCTTTAACGGAAGGGATATCAGACTGTGTCAGACGGCAAAAGCCAAAAGCCAGCCTGCCAGCGGATTGTATTTTTCGGTGAAAACGGAGTCGGTTTTTACTATTGCAAATGAAGGAAATCTTCTTGTTGGAAATCTTCCCGTTGATACGGTAAAGAAAATTGTCACAAATCTTGCAAAAGACGGTTTCTGTGATTTGAGCGGATTTGATTACCAGCCGGAAATCGGAATCAACGACAAGCCTGTATTTGACGAAGGCAAATCGCATCCGTATTTTTGCAGAAGCAATGTTGCGATGATGTTTGCACCGAGACAGAATATGGATTTTCCGATAAACGGAATTTCAAATACAGATACCGGAGTAAATTCATTTCCGCAGAACAATACTGAGGAAACAGATATTTTTAATGATGATTTGTGGGCTGATGACAGCTCTGATAATGATAGCTGTGATGATGGCTTTGATAATGGAGAAGAAAATTAAAAATGCCTAAAATATATATTTTAAGAGCAGATTCGGCGGGAAATGTATATCGTGGGTATGAATGTGATGTACAAGATTATTCGGACATGATTAAAATTCCCGACATACAAAAATTTGCACTTACAAAAAATATCGACATTTTATATGAAGAAGATGCCGTTATTATGGGAAAAACGCTTAACCGTGCGGTATGCGGCGAAGACGGAAAAGTGCAGAAAATATTTGCGGGAAATATAGCTGCTGTAAAACATGAAAAAGACATTATAAAAGATATTAATAAAGAAGATATTGAATTCGTTGAAAAGTCATTGAGACCCATAGAGCGTATTTTTGGCGGTGAAGTATTTTTTAAATCATAGATTTATAACCTAAAGCACACGACACGCCGGTTGTCAATAACAAAGACGGCTGAATTACCTTCAACAAAGGCATCGAAATTTCTTCAAAAAAGTGCCGAATTACTAAAAAAGCGGCTTAATATCCGTATCGGAAAACAGCCGCTTATTTTTTAAAAAATTCATTAAAATCACATTCAAAAACTTTGGTTAATGCGATAAGCATATCAACGGTCGGGTTATTGTATCCGTTTTCGACTTTACTGAAAATTCCTGTTGTGACATTGATATTTTCGCATTGGAGTTTGGCAATGACATCAACAGCTTTCATGTGGCGTTCTTTGCGCAAACGCCGTATGTTTGAGCCGATGAGCGGATTAAGATGCTGGTTGATTCGTTCACTCATGATATTCACCTCAAAGAAATCATATGTAAAATTTTATCCAAAATAGAAGAAAAAAGTGTCCAAAATAGAAGTTATATGTTACAATGATAAAAACTTCCATTTTGGACAGAAATATAAAGTTACAAGGGAGGAAAAAATTTTAATGGCAATACAGGAAGTTATAAAGTACGAGGGAGAAAATTCTGTTCTGATATATAAGCATCCTGCTGAGGATTTTAATACGATGTCACAGCTTATTGTCCATGAGTCGCAGGAAGCGGTATTTTTTAGTGACGGACAAGCTTTGGATAGCTTCAGGGCAGGAAGATATACTCTTGAGACAAAGAATATCCCGTTAATTTCCAAGCTTAGAAATCTTGTATCGGGCGGCGTATCACCGTTTCACACAGAGGTTTATTTTATAAATCTTGCAACGATGATGGATATACCGTGGGGCACGCCGAGCCAGGTAACTGTGAGAGACCCGAATTACGGATACAGTTACAGTGCGGGTGCAAGTGGTTCGTTCGGACTTAAAATAACAGACGGACGCAGACTCCTTATTAATCTTGTCGGTACAGAGAAGAAGATGGAGACGTCTGATGTTCAGAAGTATTTTAAAGATCTGATTGTTACGAGAGTTAAAAATTGTATTGCGGTTGAACTCGGCAGATACAGCTACAATGAATTTAACCAGCATTTAAGTGACATTTCTGAAAGCGTTGCGTCACAGATTGAAAAAGATATTTCCGATTACGGTATACAGATACTTAATTTCTTTTTATCTTCGGTCAATATAAAGCCTGATGATCTTGAAGCATTAAAAAATCTCGACAACAGCATGGCACAGAAAAGATTTGAGGCTATGGGTAACAGGGATGCGAATGTTATCGAGGCACAGGGAATGGCGAAAGCGAGAGAAATTCAGGGCTACACATGGCAGCAGGAACAGCAGTTTGACGTCAGTAAGACATTTGCACAAAACGAGGGATTTGCGGGTAATCCTGCCAATATGATGGCACAGATTCCGCTGGCATTTTCCATGGGAGACATGATTAAATCAAATGTAGATTCTGCAGTGGCTTCGACAGCCGAAACGAAAAATAATACGGATGTTTCTGTTATAAAATGTGCAAAATGCGGCACTGAACTTCCGTCAAATTCAAAATTCTGCTTTAACTGTGGAGAAAAAGTAGAGATTCCAAAGACGGTTTTCTGTTCGGAATGTGGACAGCCGATAAGTCCCGAAGCTAAATTCTGCATGCACTGCGGAGCAAGGAGGGACGTATGACAAGATACATTTTTTGCGTGATTGCTGTTTTAGTACAGCCATTATTTGTGTGGTATGTGTACCATAAGCAGGATAAAAGAGAAGCTGCATTAAAGATTCCGATGATTGGCTGCAGCGTGCTTTATCTTGTTGTGCAGATATATGCATTTTTCAAGCTGTGTATAAAAATTCCGGGAAAATACGGTATATTTTCTTATCTGATTCAGGCTGTGATACTGGCAGTATTTATAGTTCTGGAGCTGGCTTTGTCAGGCAGCAACAAATATATAAAAAGAGTTCAGGAAAACGAGCAGAATTCAATACGAGATTTTAAAAATCTTATCAAAGAGATTGAAATATGCCGCTTGGATGTCTCTGAAGAAAATAAAAAATATATAGATAAATTATATGAAAAAATGAGATATTCCGATCCTGTGAGTTCACCTGAAGTTGCACAGGAAAATGAAAAAATACACGAATTGATAGCTGAATTAACGGGAATTACAGAATCTTCACAGTTTGAGGCTAAATGCCTGGAGATAGAAAAACAGCTTGATATAAGGAAAATAAAGAATACAAAGGAGCAGGGTTAAACAATGGAGGCTATAAAGTGTCCTAATTGCGGAAGTGAAAAGGTAAAAGAACTGACAGAAGAAAAATATGCGTGTCTTGCATGCGATAACATATTTTTAGTACATAATCTTTCAAAAGAATTCAGACAGACTGATGCACATATTACAGATATGCACGAGGATATTAATGAAAAACTCGATAATTTAAGTAAGAATGTTAATTCTGTAACGATAAATTCCAATGCACAGGCTTCAAGAGCAAAAGAAATCCTTATTGAAGCACAGGATAATTTTGACAGAGGAAAATATTGCGAGGCTTATGCCGGATTTAAAAAATATACAGGATTTGAACCGGATTCATGTGTCGGATATGAAGGAATGTATAAAGTTATATTAAAATTAAAAGGTAATACATCTAAAGAAAAAGACAAATATGCTGGTTATGATCTATTAAATAAAATGATAAGCTGCAAAGACTGTGATAAAGAAGCTGTACTAACACCTATGATGCAGCAATATGTCGCAGAAAAAACTGAAACTGAAAGTCGTAATTTGAAAAATGAAGTTAATAATGCATGTTCTGAAAACGGAATTAAGAACAATGGTGTAGAGGATGGTATAAAAGCATTAATAGAATTCTATGAAAAACAAAAGGATACCACTGAAAAACGATATGAACAATATAGAGAGTCAAGTATAAAAGATTACGAAGAATACAGTGCGATGTCTGATGAAGAAAAGAAGAAGAAAAAACTTTTAAAACTTATTCCGCCTGTAATAATCGGAGTGATTTCATTAATTTTCTTACATGGATTTTTCAGATGGGTTGTAGTTATAATAGCAGTAATATGGGCATGGCTCTCAACGGCATCTCCGGTAAAATGGGATGATGATTCGTCTGACAGTAATAAGTGGAAAGACAGCATTAACAGCAATCAGACGCGTGCTGATTATTGGAAAACAAAAGAAGAAAGACTAAATGACAAAGAAGAATTCACAATTTCCGATATGGAATCCGTTATAAATGATATTTCAAAAAGCTGTAGTTCTTCAGATGAGATTATAGAAAATGAGAGAATAAAACAGGAAGATGACATATCGGGCTACTGGATAGTAGAAGTCGGACATGGGGCCCTGGAAAGCGTTGATTCTTCGCTTAAGGCACGTGAAGCCGTTGAAAAGTATTGCAAAGAAACAGGTATTTATAATATACACGAATCAAATAATGTGTACA
>ERZ772854.185-NODE-185-length-78865-cov-7.486550_pt1 | contig 78865 bp, 68 predicted proteins | sample MGYA00580844_ERZ772854 | MGnify/ENA primary metagenome ERZ772854 (study PRJEB29015, sample SAMEA2737727) | human gut metagenome | biome: human gut; feature: human-associated habitat; material: faeces | place: China | collected 2012 ...
CTTATCGTTTTTTATCCTATCTTTGCAACCTAAATATCAAAAAAACTAAAATGAAACATCATCCTGTCATTTTATCCATTGCCGGTTCCGATTGTTCGGGAGGTGCAGGTATTCAAGCGGATATAAAAGCAATCTCAGCATTAGGAGGATATGCGGCTTCGGCCATTACCGCAATTACCGTACAGAATACATTAGGAGTGCACACTGTACAGGCTATGTCCCCCGAAATCGTTCGCGGACAAATAGAAGCTGTTATGGAGGATCTCCAACCTGTTGCGCTAAAAATAGGTATGATAAATGACATTCAGATCGTCCGTGTCATTTCTGACTGTATCCGAAAATATACTCCGCAATATATCGTTTACGATCCTGTGATGGTATCCACCAGTCGACAAAAACTAATGACGGACGAGGCCATAGAAGAAATAAAGAAAGAACTGTTACCGCTCGTCACTTTAGCTACTCCAAATCTTGACGAAACAGCCGTACTTATCGGTAACCCCATCCATAACATTCAGGAAATGCAGGAAGCCGCCAAACTACTGACGGAACATTATCATATCAGTATATTAGTAAAAGGCGGACATCTGGAAGGTGATCTAATGTCCGACTTCCTATATACCTCCGAATCTGCTTCCTATATATATAAGGAGAAAAAAATAGAAAGTAATAATCTGCACGGAACAGGGTGTACCCTCTCTTCCGCAATTGCCACTTATCTGGCAAAAGGATATCCCTTACACGAATCTATCCGCCACGCCAAAGCCTATATTACCCAAGCCATTCTTGCCGGAAAAGAGTTACACATCGGTCATGGCAACGGTCCGTTATGGCATTTTCCGGACTCCGTTGCACAAATGTGTACAATTTGTGCGGTTGTATCATAAAATTCCGTAACTTTGCACCCGCAATTAAAAACCAATTAAATAATAAAAATATGAAAGCATTTGTATTTCCCGGTCAAGGCGCTCAATTTGTAGGAATGGGTAAAGACCTGTATGAAAACTCAGCTTTAGCAAAAGAATTGTTTGAAAAAGCAAATGATATCCTCGGATATCGCATTACAGATATCATGTTCAACGGCACAGACGAAGACCTCCGCCAGACAAAAGTTACTCAACCTGCCGTATTCCTCCACTCTGTCATATCCGCTCTTTGCATGGGCGATGACTTCAAACCGGAAATGACAGCTGGTCACTCACTTGGTGAATTCTCAGCTTTGGTAGCTGCCGGTGCTCTGACTTTTGAAGATGGACTTAAATTGGTTTATGCACGTGCAATGGCTATGCAAAAAGCCTGTGAGGCTACTCCGTCCACTATGGCCGCTATCATCGCACTGTCGGATGAAAAAGTAGAAGAAATCTGCGCATCTGTAAATGCAGAAGGCGAAGTTTGTGTACCTGCCAACTATAATTGTCCGGGACAAATCGTTATCTCCGGGTCTATTCCGGGCATCGAAAAGGCTTGTGAACTGATGAAAACTGCCGGAGCCAAACGCGCTCTTCCATTGAAAGTAGGTGGTGCTTTTCATTCTCCGTTAATGGATCCTGCTAAAATAGAATTGGAAGCTGCCATTAAAGCTACGGAAGTTCACACTCCTAAATGTCCGGTATACCAAAATGTAGATGCACTTCCCCACACTGATCCTGCAGAAATCAAAAAGAATCTGGTTGCACAGCTGACTGCTTCTGTACGCTGGACTCAATCAGTTAAAAATATGATAGCTGACGGTGCTACGGATTTCACTGAATGTGGACCGGGTGCAGTACTTCAAGGATTGATTAAGAAAATCGATAGTTCAGTGAGTGCTCACGGTATCGCATAAACAGAAACAACATAATAAGAAAGGCGTGTCGGTTATCACCAACACGCCTTTCTTTATTTTTCGGCTGTATATCCAGTCTTAGTTTCTTGGTAAAGCTTCTTTCACTACCATTGAACGACCTACATATTCTGCACCGTTCAATTGCTTGATAGCGTTGTTAGCTTCTGTATCATCCGGCATTTCGATAAACGCAAAGCCTTTTGATCTTCTAGTTTCACGGTCTGTGATTAACTTTACTGAAGCAACTGTTCCATACTCTTCCATTACATTTCTCAGGTCTGATTCCTTAACATTATAGCTAAGATTTCCAATGTACAAATTCATAAAAATACAAATATAAAAAATTAATAATTCAATAAGAAAGTTTTGGGAAGAGCTAAATTAGAGATGGATATGCTCAAATAAATGAGAAGATTCATGTAAAATAATCAAATCGCAATAAACCTCTTTATTGTTGTTGATGCAAAGAAAAGCATTATTTAGGGATATCGCACTATGTTAGCCCCTTTTTCTTCTCATAAAACATCTTTTTTATGAAAATAGGCCAATACTTAACGTTCAATATCCCTAAAAAAAGCCTTATACCTTTATAATCTCACTATCCGCAATGAAAATACTTATGTACCAAATCTAACATTTCCTGTGGTTTTCCTTCCAAATCCGCACGTAATGTCTTGTCGCCATAACTGCGAAGCTTACGGATGATACCATCAATCATTGCCGGACTGAATACATTATATTGTTCAAAAATGGCTCTTTGTTGTTGCAGGCAATCGGCAGAAGCCTCACAGCTATCCGGCAGTTGCGCTAATGATTTCAGCTTATCTTCATTCTCTTTCTGATGGATATTCACATTTACATACGTTTTTTGGGCAATCTCCAATGCGTTTCCGATTTCAAACCCATGACGGCAGGCAACGGCCAAGCCTGCCAACAGTTGATATAGATCCGCCGATCCGTCCGGAGAACGCATTTCTACCGTCTGCTTCTGGCTAGTGTCGAAATGACTTTCAGCTTCTAACGGGTTTGCCAATGTACACATATCTGTTTTTGCAGCCCACCCTAGAGGTACACGCACTAATACAGAACGGTTGCGATCTCCCCAACAAACATTGGTAGGTGCTTCCTGATGAGGAACAAGACGGAAATACGAAGTTGGATTGGTGTTTCCGAAAGCAGTGATTGAAGGAGCAAGCACCATCATTCCTGCAATTGCCTTGCGTGCCGTTTCCGACAAAACGCCATCTACCAGCATTTGGTTCTTTCCGTCCTTCATTATACGCATATGGATATGTAACCCCGAACCGGCTTTTCCTGCCGTAATTTTAGGAGCGAATGTTACATTATATCCATACTTATATCCTAAATTGCGGATCACCCATTTAGCTATCATCAATTGGTCTGCCGCCTGTGATACGGGAACAGGCAAGAATTCTATTTCATTTTGTTCATAAATATAGCCATCCAAAGTAAAGTTACCCACTTCGGAATGTCCGTACTTTATTTGCCCGCCTGTCTGTGCGATGTAAGACATACATTGGGTACGGAACTCATTAAATTTCGCATAAGGGCCTGATTCATGATAACCGCGCTGATCGGTCGCTTGAAACATACCCGTATCCGGTGCTATTACATAATATTCAAGTTCGCCCATAGCTTGAAATTCCATTCCGGTGACTTCCGTAAAGGTCTTACTTGCTTTGTACAGGGTATGTTCCGGCGCACTTTCAAGCGGTTCTCCATCTTTATTAAAGAAAGAACAAAGCATGGACAAAGTCGGTATTTCTGCAAACGGATCAACAAATGCTGTGCAAAAACGAGGAATCACGTAAAGGTCACTACTGCCCGCCTCTATAAAAGAGAAAAGACTGGAACCGTCTACCCGTTCTCCACAAGTGAGAATAGCTTCCAGATAAGCTTGATTATTAATAACAAAGTTCAGTGTTTTCAAACGACCGTCTCCCGCCGGATACATAAAATTGACCATGCGGATATCTTTTTCTCGAATAAATGAAACAATATCGGCTTTAGTAAATTCAGAAGTCGGCTTCTGGAAGAATGCCACCAATTGGTTTGCATTCATTGATAATTCTTGATTCATAATCGGTTGTTTTTCGTTGTTATATGATTAAAACGGTTTGCTGAATGCCAAAGATAAGGAAAAATTCACTAAATTCGTGCCGAACTAACGAAAAAGTAACTCATGGAGGTATTTACAAACAGCTGGAATAGTCGGAAATATCAGATTGGCTATGCTCTAAGCGGAGGATTTATTAAAGGATTTGCCCATTTGGGAGTAATGCAGGCTCTTTTGGAGCATGATGTCAAACCGGATATTATCTCCGGAGTAAGTGCCGGAGCACTCGCAGGAGTATTCTACGCGGATGGTAATGAACCTCATAAAGTTCTCGATTATTTCTCCGGACATAAATTTCAGGACTTAACAAAATTGGTTATTCCCAAGAAAGGGCTATTCGACCTTTGTGAGTTTATTGATTTTCTCCGAACAAACTTAAAGGCTAAGAATCTGGAGGATTTACAAATCCCTTTGATTATCACCGCAACCGATCTCGACCACGGACGTATGGTTCATTTCCATCGTGGCACCATAGCGGAGCGGGTAGCCGCTTCCTGCTGCATGCCTGTCATGTTCGCTCCTGTCAACATAGAAGGTACTAATTATGTAGATGGCGGGCTGATGATGAATCTTCCGGTTTCTACTCTTCGCAGGATTTGTGATAAAGTAGTGGCTGTCAATGTAAGTCCTATCATGGCACAAGATTATAAAATGAATATTGTAAGTATCGCTATGCGTTCATTCCATTTTATGTTCCGTGCAAATACTTTTCCCGAAAGAGAAAAATGCGATTTATTGATCGAGCCTTATAATTTATACGGATACAGCAATACGGAACTAGAAAAAGCAGAAGAAATCTTTGAACAAGGATATAGTACTGCCAACGAGGTACTCAACCAATTATTGGAAGAAAAAGGGAATATATGGAGATAATCCATATTTTTCCTCCAAATAACAATAAATATAAAAATCTACTCGATATGAATGACGAAAAGAAAATAATTATCTATCAAGTGTTCACACGCCTGTTTGGAAATAATAACAATCACTGTGTTTACAATGGGGATATCAGTACCAACGGTTGTGGAAAAATGGCGGATTTCACACTGAAAGCACTAGGAGAAATAAAAAAACTAGGTAGCACACATATATGGTATACAGGCATTATCGAACATGCCACACAAACAGATTATCGCCGTTACAACATCGCGCCTGACCACCCTGCCGTTGTGAAAGGCAAGGCCGGATCACCCTATGCTATCAAAGATTATTATGATGTTGACCCCGACTTGGCAAATGATGTGCCGGGACGCATGAAAGAATTTGAGAATCTGGTGAACCGTACTCATCGTGCAGGGCTAAAAGTGATTATAGACTTTGTGCCCAACCACGTAGCCCGTCAATACCATTCGGATGCACAGCCCGACGGAACGACAGAGCTGGGAGCCAACGATGATTCAAGTTTGGCTTTCAGTCCGTACAACAATTTTTATTATATTCCTCAGGCTGAACTTCGCGCTCAGTTTGACATGAAAAACGGCGCTGCAGAGCCTTACCATGAATTTCCGGCCAAAGCAACCGGAAATAATCGTTTTGACGCTACTCCTAATATCAATGACTGGTATGAGACAATTAAACTGAATTACGGAGTGGATTATCAAAACGGTGGTACCTGTCATTTCTCCCCGACTCCGGATACATGGATAAAGATGCTGGATATACTTCTTTTTTGGGCATCAAAAAACATTGATGGCTTCCGTTGCGATATGGCGGAAATGGTCCCCGTAGAGTTTTGGGAATGGGCTATTCCACAAGTGAAAGAAGCTTATCCCGAAATTATTTTTATCGCAGAAGTCTACAATCCGAATGAATACCGCAACTATCTGTTTCGTGGAAAATTTGATTATTTGTATGATAAAGTAGGATTATATGATACTTTAAGAAATGTAGCCTGCGGATATGAATCTGCTACCGCCATTACACATTGCTGGCAAAGTCTGAACGGGATTGAGAAAAGAATGCTTAATTTCCTTGAGAATCATGACGAACAACGCATCGCTTCTGATTTCTTTGCCGGTAATCCGCGTAAAGGCATCCCGGCACTCATTGTTTCCGCCTGTATGAATACAAATCCCATGATGATTTACTTTGGGCAGGAGTTTGGAGAAATGGGTATGGATAATGAAGGATTCAGCGGAAGAGACGGGCGAACCACCATCTTTGACTACTGGAGTGTAGAGACTATCCGTCGTTGGTGCAACGGAGGTAAGTTTGATGGAAAAATGCTCACCGAAGATCATAAATACCTATATGATATCTATCAGAAGGTACTTACACTTTGTAATGAAGAACCGGCAATCACGCAAGGAGTATTCTTTGATTTGATGTATGCTAACATTAACGGATGGCGTTTCAATGAGCATAAGCAATATACTTTCATGAGAAAATATAAAAATGAACTGTTGTTTTTCGTTATCAATTTCGATAGCCAATTAGTAGACGTCGCAATCAATATTCCTTCACATGCTTTCGATTTCTTGCAAATTCCTCAAATGGAAAGTTATCAAGCGGTTGACCTGATGACGGGAGCTAAAGAAGAGATCTGTTTGTTACCATATAAACCAACAGAGATTGCAGTGGGAGCTTACAACGGAAAAATTCTAAAAATCACGTATTAGACTATACACTCTCATTTTATGCACATCATTCAAACAAATATTCAAAAAGGCTGTTTTAAGTAGACAATTAATAATCCTCTAAACTCAAAGCTTATGAAAAAATTTAATATTTGGACAGTCGCGTTACTTTTGATAATATCCGTATCCACTTTTGCCAATACTCCTTCCGGTAATATTCAGTCAACTTTCAAAAAGATGTATCCAAAGGCTAATGATATAGCTTGGTCACAAGATGATGGATATTATTGTGCCAATTTTGTAATGAACGGATTCACTAAAAACGTATGGTTTAATGCTCAAGGGCAATGGGCTATGACGCAGACCGACCTCGTCAGCCTCGACCGTTTATCGCCTGCCGTTTATAATGCTTTCGTATCCGGATCTTACGCAAGCTGGGTGGTAGATAATGTAACGATGGCCGAATTCCCAAAATGGCAAGCCATTATAGTGATTAAAGTAGGCCAGGATAATGTCGACATTAAATATCAGTTATTCTATACTCCACAGGGCGTTTTGTTGAAAACACGCAACGTGAGTTATTTACATGATATTCTCGGTCCAAGTACATTTTTTCTTAACTAAAAAAGAGTGCATATAGAAAAAAGCCCCTGCAGATGTAATGATTTGCAGGGGCTTCTATTTTGTGTGAAAAGAGTTATTTCTTCTTTCTAAGCACTACAGCAGTACGTGCAGGTATATAGAGTTTTAACCACTCTTTCTTTTCTTTTTTGTACAACGGATCAGCATTCGTAAAATGAACGATAGAATCATCGGTCAAGCCATTTCCTCCAAACGAGACATTATCCGTATTCAGTATAACCTCGTATGCGCCCGGAGTCACCAGAAAACCATAATCGGTGAACGACTGTTTCGGATTAAAATTGAAGACGAATATCAAATCCTTACGACCATATGCCAATACCTGATCACCATCATTATGCCAGATTTCCTGAACAGGTGTTGCCTGGAAGTTTTTTACACTCTTGATTACTTTCAGCATTTCCGCATCAAAGTCTCCCATATAATGATAAGTAAGATCCTTATTATCTACCAAATTCCATTGGCGACGGGCATATTTGCAAGACCATCCATTACCTTCGCGCGGGAAGTCAATCCATTCCGGATGACCGAACTCATTACCCATAAAGTTTAAATATCCTCCATTGATTGTAGAGGCTGTCAGTAGACGGATCATTTTGTGTAAGGCAATACCCCTATTAACTACATAATTTTCATCCCCTTTCTGCATATGCCAATACATATCAGCATCAATCAAACGGAAAATAATTGTCTTATCTCCCACCAATGCCTGGTCATGACTCTCCGCATACGATATAGTTTTCTCATCCTGGCGACGATTGGTGACTTCCCAGAACATACTGGAAGGTTTCCAGTCCTCATCAATCTTTTCTTTAATCGTCTTAATCCAGTAATCCGGAATATTCATAGCCATGCGATAATCAAATCCGTAACCACCGTCCTCTACTTTCGCAGCCAATCCCGGCATACCAGAAACTTCTTCTGCAATTGTGATAGCTTTCGGATTAACCTGATGAATCACCTCGTTAGCCAACGTCAGATAACAAATCGCATTATCATCTTGATGTCCGTTGAAATAATCTCCATAATTACAGAACGCCTCTCCCAAACCATGACTATAATATAACATAGACGTTACTCCATCAAAACGGAATCCGTCAAATTTATACTCCTCCAGCCAGAACTTACAGTTAGACAATAGGAAATGAATCACTTCATTCTTACCATAATCAAAACAAAGAGAATCCCAAGCCGGATGTTCGCGACGTCCACCCGGATAGAAATACTGGTTCGGATCACCAGCAAAATTACCTAAACCTTCCACCTCATTCTTTACAGCATGAGAATGAACGATATCCATAATTACAGCAATTCCCATCTCATGTGCCGCATCAATCAAGGCTTTCAATTCGTCAGGAGTACCAAAACGGGAAGAAGCAGCAAAGAAGCTAGATACATGATAACCGAAACTCCCATAGTATGGATGTTCTTGAATAGCCATAATCTGAATGCAATTGTATCCTTCCTTTGCGACACGCGGAAGTATCTTTTCACGAAATTCATTATAGCTTCCAACTTTCTCTTCCTGTTGTGCCATGCCGATATGGCATTCGTAAATCAACAAAGGATTAGTGGTAGGCTTAAATGCCTTCTTCCTAAATTTATAGGGGTTCTCCGGAGCCCACACTTGCGCACTGAATATCTTTGTCTGTTCATCCTGAACCACCCGTGTAGCCCAAGCTGGAATACGTTCACCTTGACCACCATCCCAATATATATTCAGTTTGTACAAGTCTCCATGATGAATAGCATCTTCCGGAAGATTGATTTCCCAAATTCCATTCTTCAGCTTCTTCAACTTGTAAGCAGCTTTTTCTTCCCAATTATTGAATGTACCTACCATATAAATATGTGTAGCATTCGGCGCCCATTCACGAAAAGTCCATCCTTTGGCAGTACGGTGCAATCCGAAGTAAAGATATCCCGATGCAAAGTCCGAAAGAGTTTGCTTTCCTTTATTGGTTAATTCGGCCTCCTTGTTCAGCACATATTGATGACGACCTGTGATTGCATCAGCAAAAGGCTCCAGCCATGGGTCATTTTTGATAAGATTAAGTGTCTTTTCCATATCAGAATTGAATTTAGATTATGCTTTTACTTTTACTATTACTTTCTTCACACCCTCCGGAGTAATGCCGGGGGCATGTCCGTCTTGAGGAAAGAAAATAGCAAACATTCCCGGCTTCACAGTGATATAAGTTTCAGCTAATCCTTCAAAAAAAGTAATATCTTTTTCTGCATTATAAGGCGCATCTGCCGGAATACAGTCTTTTGCAGCAGTATATCCCATGATTTCCGTTCCTGACAATGGAATCTGAATATCAATAAAATCACGATGTGTCTCCAGCTTGGCTTCTTCCTTCGTTTTAGGCTTGGTTTGTGCTATATTTACCAACAAATCTTTTCCTTTCAACTCCGTCTTACCTATTTCCATAGTCTGAAGATCATGAGATTTTAAAAACTCAATAGCTTGTGCAAACAACGGATTCAAAGACGCATATTTCTCCAGATTTTCTAAAGTATCTACTACCATATCAAGTTCAATTTTAAAGTTTATATTTTAGGGATTATTCAAAATCATCAATAGTGTAATTAATAAAATCGGCAAACCGTTTAAATTGCCGGAACGCCTTGTCTATTTGCTCCAACACATCAGATTGAGTAAAAAAACTATCAGAGACATTATAAGAACAGATGTATTCTTTGCACTTCAAATAGTCAATATGCTTGAAATCTTTCGGAAAGCCTTTAGGAGCGGTTTTCAAGAAATCCTCACCTATCACCGGAAAATATTTCTTAAATTCCGGATCTTCTGCAATAGCAACAAATTCTTCAATATTATCATAAATAGATTGCCGGACAGCTTTTAAGACATTTGAAGGTAGACAGAGACTTCCTCCGGCAAGCATAGAACCATTCGGTTGCAAATGCACATAATATCCGCAATGATTTGATTTCTTGCCTTTCGCATTAATATATCCTCCAAAATGTATTTTATAGGGTGTTTTATCTGCAGAAAAGCGGGTATCCCGGTAAATACGATAAGTACAGTCTTTGGGCTGAATTCCCCGAATCGTTTCGTCAAACAGAGATATACGGGCAATCACTGTTGCCAGAAAGTTATCAAACTCAGCACGAGCCAATTCATATTCCGCCTTATGCTCATTAAACCACTCGCGATTATTATTCGCGGAAAGATCTTTTAAAAACTGAAAGATAACAGGTATGTTCATCTTTATCATTTTCTATTATTATCCTACAAACGTACAAATTTTATTTCATATAAACTACAAAAGGACACAAAAGGAGATAAAAAAAGCATCGGCTTAATAAACCGATGCTCTAACACATTTATCAAAAAAACAGACTCTTCTGTCTCTGATGTACTTTAGCTTTCACAAGTGGAGTACAATCTCTTTAATTAATCTTATATCTAATACTATGAAAAACACATAAATATAACAGTAGAAATGAGATTTTTGTTCAGTACCGTCCTGCATATTTCAGTTAATTATAGTTATAAAACCGGTAGAGAAAGATAACTATAAAAAAGGGCTACCCAGACAATGTCTATCGGTAACCCTTCCTAGTTCTTTATATGATAGTCTAATTTACTTCATAGCAGCTTTCACTTGAGGAAGCATTTTCTTAACGTTTGCATTCTCCGGAGATATTTTAGCAGCTTCTTCCAGATAATCTACCGCTTCTTTGAATCTGGCATCAGCTTTCTCTTTTTCCGCAGCATATTTATCCGCATCAGAGTTTGCCAAAGGAGCAGCTTTCTTTAAAATATTAGCTCCATCATTGTAACACAAAACACCCAAACTATACAACGCATTCGTTTTGTATGTCTTATGATTCAAAGGAATTACTTTTTTAAAGTTTTCTTCTGCTTCTTCTGTCTTACCTGCTTTTTGAGCGGCAAGCCCTGCTTTCAAAAAGTGAAGACCATAATTTTTCACCATTACCTTATTGTTAGGAGCCACCTTCAAGCCTTCTTCTAATGTAGCCACATATTCGTCAGTTTTCTTCAACGCATCCAAAGCCGCAGCCTTACGAGCATATGCATTCCCTATATTGAACTTCTTTTGAATTGCTATATCAAAATAAGTAACAGCTTCGGCATATTTCTTTATCTCATCGGCAGCCATACCACAATAATAAGCTGTTGCAGAATCTTGATTATTAGTTTGCTTCAAGTATTCACTAAACTTAGCATACGCTACGGGATAATTTTTAGCATTGAATGCGTCATTTCCTTCTTTTTTAATTTGGTTAGGGTCGGTCTGTGCAAAAATGTTAGTAACAGTAATACAAAATGCAAATAAAAAAATAAATTTCTTCATAACTTTATGTGTTTTTTAGTTGTTTATCGTTCAAAAGTAAACCTTATAATAGAAAAACACAACCCTATTTAAGTTTTTTGAGTTTTTTGAAACCTATATAACGTTCGTTATTCTTCGTAAAAAGGGCATTCCTCTATTTAATTATCCTACCATATATAGAAGACACCCAATATTTGTATTCTATAAATAGCTGATTCATAATCAAAAAGAAAAATACAAATAAAAAAACAGCCAAAAATTTTTGATATTCCACAAAAAGCACTACCTTTGCATCCGCAAATAAGGATGGTTCCGTAGCTCAGCTGGATAGAGCAACGCCCTTCTAAGGCGTGGGTCCTGCGTTCGAATCGCAGCGGAATCACTATTAACATCCGGTAACAGTTAAACGTTATCGGATTTTCTTTTTAAATAGCTGATATTAAACATCTTACAGTCCGACCGGTATCTCCAACAAATACCAGACAACAAACAATAATGTCCAGGCAAACAAGATAGCCAGTGAATATCTCCAAGTATATTTAAGCAAAGCTCCATACGTAATTCGCTTGTCATATTGCCGCATATAAGTCAATACCAAAGGCATATAAAACAAGAAAGGAGTGATTGCATTGGTCGAGCTATCCCCTATGCGAAAAGCACATTGTACAATGTCCGGAGTAATCCCCATTTGCGCAAACATCGGAATAAATATGAAAGACATAAAAGCCCATTTAGAGGTAGCAGATACCATAATAAGATTGACAGTTGCTGTAAACAGGATAAACAATACCAAAGCAGCCAATGGAGCAGGTTCAAAAGAAGAAAGCAGTTCCGCTCCCATGATGGCAAGGCACTTATCCAGATGTGAATACTCGAAACATGCAAACATCTGTGCTGCAAAAAAAGCAATTACAAAATAGACACCAAGAAGTTTCATGGGTTGCGTTAACCCTTCTATGACGTCATTATCCGTACGATAACGACCGGAGCTGAAGCCGTACGCCATTCCTGTGATACCGGCTCCCAATGAGAGAAGAAACAAAATACCTGCAATAAAAGGTGAGTGCATTAAACCACCGTTTACCCCACGTAGAATCCCGTAAGAAGAAAAAGTAAGCCACAAAATAAGAGCCACATAAATAGCTGCCACGACAATGGAGATCATAATAGCACGCCGTTCTTTGCGGGACAGAGGCCGGTAAGCTTCTACCTTTATCCCTCCTTCATAATTCCCTAACTTAGGAATAAGCCATTTCTCAGTCACCCAATAAACAATAGCAGTAATAACCACCGTAGAAGCACTCATAAAGAAATAATTGCAAAGAGGTTCGGTGTTCCCTTGATATCCAGTCTGCGCCAAAGCAGCCTCTTGTGTGGTATGAGCTAATAACGGGTCCATCGTACTTAATACAATATTGGCACTATATCCACACGCAACGGAAACATAAGCCGTTACAATTCCGGCAATCGGATGGAGACCTACCCATTGGAACAACATAGCCGCAATAGGCAACAAAATTATATACCCACCGTCACCAATGGCATTCGATAATAACCCCAGAACAATTACCCAAAGAATAATTCTCTTTTTCTCTTTCCTGTTCCCCACCCCCAAACGGATACACGCATTAATAAACCCGGAATGTTGGGCAACCCCAAGTCCGAACATCGCGATGATTACCATCCCCAAAGGAGCAAATCCTGTAAAATTCTTAATTGCGTTGCGCAACCACCAGCGAATACCTTCCGGACTCAACAAACTTTGCACACGAATGTCTTCACCGGTTTGCGGTAATGTCACCTTTAACCCATAGATATCGCATATCCATGAAAGAAAAACCACTGCCATCGTCAACAGCATAAACATCGTAGCAGGATGGGGCATACGCCATTTTGTCTTCATCGCTTTTCAGGATTTATTCTTCGTCAGCTTTCCTTAGTTATTCATCATCAGGCTCCAGATTATCCAGATCAATAATGCGCAATTCCAATGCACGCACAGCCAACCGGGTAGCATTCACCCCCACCCGCTCTCCATTCGGGAAAAGACGTCCGATAAGGTCATTCTGCCGTTTTTCCAATGATTTCACACCGAAGGGCATACCTTTCAGATTTGCAATCATCTCCTTCGTATATCCTAATGCCAAATGACGGAGAAAACGCTCGTCATATTCATCAATATCATAACTGATAACCGCCTCCTGACGTTTTGCATCATTAGCGACAGACTTCTTAAAACGGTCTACAATCTTTTCTAGAATCGGATAATTGAACACTAGCTTCTTTCCATCCATTACAGCCTGTACATCCGTTTTAGTAAGCAGCTCTCCAGTCTTGAGAATAATTCCATCGGCACCGGCATTCAACACATCCACCCATAATTTCTCATTCAAGATCTCACCGGTGAAGATCAGCACACGAACCCCCTTATAACGTTTGAATATATTCCGACAAATATCTACTCCGATAGTGGTAGAGCCCCCCAGCCCCAGATCCAGCAAAACCAAATCAGGAAGTTGGGCTTCCATCAAGGGCCAGAATTCATTCTCTGTCATGGCGGTACCGATCACTTCCGCATTCGGTATTTCGTGACGGAATATCTCCTCCGTGCCTTTCAACTCCAATTTTACATCCTCTACAATAATTACTCTAAATTTCTGTTCTTCCATTTCCTTATATCTAAAAACTTTTATGTGTTTTCCTTATTTTATCTACGCGGTACAGTAAAATAAACCGTAAATCCTCCATCTGCAGCAGGTTCGGCATTAATACGACATCCCCTGCGTCCTGCAAATTCATCATGATCGCGGATAATCTGTTTACATACCAAATATTCCGTACCACGCAACTCCCCTTTTTCACCGGCAGTCATACGTGCCAGATTCGGATAAAACAACAGGTTCAGTTCCTCCATACTCTTCTCGCGTCTTGTATCCGTAAAAAGAAAGCGAATATATTCATCATCCTGCCGTGCCTGCAAACGCAACAGACCGTCTTCGTGAACCGCCAACGCTTCGTCAATCAGGTTTTCCAATAGGAAGCGCAACTGATTCAGATCTCCTATCACTTTTGCGTCCACCGTTCCTATCTCCAGTTCTATCCTCTCCGTCCGGTTCTTCATTGACTTTCTGAAGTATTTTCCGGCAGTATCCAAAAGTTCCTGTACAGGAATCACCACCCGCCGGAAAGTAACCTCTTCCAACTGACGGGAAGCGCACGAACTTAGAATCGTAAAGATTCCTTTATAATATTCAATCAATTCGGTTATTGTCTCCACAGCCTCACGTTCTTCCTTCTCTGAAATATTCTGCATATTGAGCCTACCGACAATTTGTTTGATCTTATTCGGATAATAAATTGTTTCATGTTTAATCGTAGACAGGCAATTATCCAATACCATATTTTGCACATGCAACATACTGTCTTCCCAAAGAGCACGTCGTGCCTCTTCATGCGCCGACTCAATATCCCGATATTTCGTAGCCAATTTCACCACCGCATTAAATATCACAATCGCCACATAGCGTGCCACCAATTCAAACAACAAACGATCTGTTTCCTGCTCCGACCCTTCCCTGCGTTCCAGATAAAGCACACCCACACACTGGTGTTCTCCTCCCGCTTCCACCTTCAATGGAATAGCCAGATAATGCCGTCGTTCAAGATATTCACCGGAATCAAAACATTGCTGTACCATCTCCGGCATCTCCTGACCGGGACATGAAGCGTATTCCAGCCTATGCGTCGTTTCATTATACGCTGCAATACCCATCCGGTCAATCGTAAGCAATTCATTTACAGACCCGAATGCTTCATCCACTATGCGTTGCGGGATTTCCTTTAGCGTACTCTCTTCTCGTTGGAGTGCTTCTGCATCCTCTTGCTCCTGTGGTCTGACCAAAGAGGCTGCAAACACTTTTTGATTTATCTCGAGCACCTGTTCAAGATTCAGTCGGTTCTGCAGCCGCTTGCGCATATACAGAAAATAGTACCCGACCAACAAAACCACCAACAGGACAAAACATAAAATGATCCCCACCGTCTTGTTCGTATTCGAACGTTCCAACTGCTTGCAATATGCCTCCAACGTCTGATCTTCTCCTTGCAACTTATACAAATCCGTAAATGCCGAATTATTATAACTGTACGCATCCAGTTGTTTCAAAGCCAGAAAAGCGACTGCCGCTTCGTTCCTTATGTCCAGAATCACATGATAATCCGAGTCAAACAACTCATTCCACCAACTAATCTCGGCAGGTATCCCCTCACCAACCAATTTCATATAACGATGCGGATGTTCCGCCCGTGCATATTTCTCATAATGCTCGTTCAATAACATCATAGCCGAATCGATATACTGCAAAGCTAGTTCATATTCTTCATCCACATTAGCAAAATATGCAGCATTTGCATAGTCCGACGCAGCATCCAGCAAATCCTCATATACCGAATCCGTAACCACAACTATCGAATCTCCTTCCTGCAACATGGGGGAAATAGAATCATGCACACACGACACCATCCCTACCGGAAGCAACAGGCAAAGCAATACACCGACTATCTTACGTATCCCTAAAGGCAAACGAAAATAGAAACGACTCCCCTTACCCAATTCACTTTCCACATTGAAAGCACACACACGGAACAAATCATTCGTCTTCTTATATTTCTCAATGATTCCCTTACAGTTCATTAATCCGAAGCCACTCCCCTTGTTTTCTTTCAGTTCCTCCGGATCCTCCGCATTCTTCATCCCGATTACGCGCGAATCATACACCTTCTCACCAATGATACGCTCCACATCCTCCGTTGAAATACCTCGTCCGTTATCTTCTACGGAAATCTCCACATAAGTATCCGTCATACGTGCGTATACCTTGATGTTCCCACCTTCCGGAGTATATTTACGCGCATTCTCCGCCAGCGTATTAATCATAAACAGAGTCAATGCACGGTCGGCCTTCACCGTGACAACGGTCGGTTCAATCTCCAAAGTCTGTTTTTTCATCTCAAAGGCACGCCGTCCTTTCCCTACCAGTTCAAATAACTCATTGAGGCTGAATATCTCAATATTCAAGCTGAGCGTTCCTTGCTTCATTTTAATCCAGAGAGCCAGAATATCATTATATTCATTGATCGTAGTAACCAATTCGTCGATATACTGGTACTTCTCTTTCTTGATCTTTTCATCATCGATATATCCCCGTTCCGTCAACTTATGTACTTCATTCAGAATACGGTCAATATACGGATTGATACCATTTACGATAGCCATACAGGCTTTTTTTATCAAGTTCTGGCGTTTATTTCCGGCAATATGCTGCTCATAGATATACCGCTGTTTTTCCAATTGCATCCGCTCGTCACTCAATGCTTCCACCATCTGCTCATTGTCAGCCGCCCAAATAATATAAGGTTCCAATACGTGGACCAAAGCCTTCTCGTCGCGGCTCAGCCGATATCCAGAGCACAGCGTCGCCTTACCTTCCTCCGATATTTCCAATTTCATACGTCCCTTTCCAAACAACTGATCTATCCCCTGCTGAATCAAAGGGACATTCATTGGGATGGATGAAGTAATATCCCGGCAGAGTCCTAAAATCTGCTGCAAACGTTCCACATCCAACCGGTTTCTTATTTTAGAACGCTTATTAAAGAACCACCAGAAAATCACCACCAATACCAATCCGGCAATCACCAGAGAAAGGACAAGCGTCATCTGGCGCGAACCGGCTTCCAATGACACATAACGACTTTCCAGTTCCTTGTCCTGGCGGGTAAAATTCAAAATATCCAGATAAATATTCCGATTATAATCAGAAGCATATTTCATTCCGAGCCCTGCATACGATACACTCAATTGTTCCCGAATCCTTGAAATCCATTCAGGAACGGTCTTCACATTTTCCTGCGCAATCCAAGGCACTCCCGTATAGGTAGTATCGCCTTCTGCAAACGTATGCAGCTTATCCAGTGTATCCGCTTCATGATGATAATAAAGTATATGATGGCGATTCACACAATCCAATGCTTTCGTAAGTGTATCCAGCGCTTCCGAATATCGTCCGTGCGCATTCAGATATTTCCCGATAGAAACATACGCTCCGGCAATCTGATACAAGTCGTTATATTGGCGGAATCTCTCAAGCGCGAGTTGTGCCATGCGCAAAGGTAAAAGAGAATCTACCGGCAAAGCAAACTGCTCTAGCATATGTCCTCTCCTTGTCTGGAAAAACTCGAAACTATCGGAAGAAGCCATCAAGTTGGCAAGACCTTGCAAACCATTTCCTTCGAAATAAGGATGATTGCTCTGAACAGCCGCCCGCCAAGTATAATACAAATGATCAAACTCACGTAGTTTTCTCTCTTCCGGTGTCTTTGCTTCAACCAAAGAAGCGGCCCCCTTAAGATAATGATAGTAAAGCAATTGATTAGTATCCGCCAATGCTTCCTCTTCCGGAATATGACTGAGCGACGCAATCGCTTCCTGTCGTTGCTGAAGGTAATAGTAATAAATGGCGGAAACAATAAAGAACTCCGTAAAAGCATAATCCAGCCGAAGCTTTTCGTGCCTGTCGGCAAACAAATCACTTTCCTCACGAATACGTTTCATACGTCTCAACGCACTGTTCCTGTAATCATAAAATTCTTTATTCATTGCCGTCCTCTGACAGATTTTCATCAGTCCGATATCGGCAATCAAAAGCTCAAGTTCGTTTTTAGTCAGTTTATAGACCTCTTTATGAGACGCTTCGGCACGGTCAAAATCCATATTCATAAAAGCCCAGAATCCCAGATTATTTAAAGCTTCCGCTTTCCCCGACTTATAAAAGTTCACCTTACTATAAGCCTGTTCGGCATATTTATAAGAAGAATCCAGATTTCGGTAACGATAAGCATACGCTGTTCCATTAAGCGAATCAATCAAACGCACCTCTTTAGTCGGCACCATATCAGTGCACGAGAAGAACAAAGAAAGAATTATCAGAATAGATAACGGATAATAAATAATCGATAATGAGCTATGCTGTGCCTCATTACCTGTTCTTCGGACATTATTATTTAAAGAAATCCTTTTCATTATCCATCGTCAACTATCCATTAATTACGCAAATCTACAAATATTTCCGATAAGTTGGAGAGAAAATGATTTTTTATACAATAAGTCCTTCTAAATAATAAGAGAAATTCCTACCTTTGCAGGCAAATTAACAAATAGGTAACATCTATTACAAAATGAGCGAAAAAGCACCCTTTATGGTATTCTCGGGAACGAACTCGAGATATCTGGCAGAAAAAATCTGCGCAAGCCTGGATTGTCCTCTGGGAAATATGAACATTACCCATTTTGCCGATGGCGAATTTGCTGTTTCATATGAGGAATCAATTCGTGGCGCCCATGTATTCTTGGTTCAATCCACATTCCCAAACTCAGACAACTTAATGGAACTTCTCCTGATGGTTGACGCGGCAAAACGTGCATCAGCAAAGAGCATTGTAGCCGTAATTCCCTATTTCGGATGGGCTCGTCAGGATAGAAAAGACAAACCTCGTGTATCTATCGGAGCTAAACTAGTAGCCGACCTGCTTTCCGTTGCAGGTATCGACCGACTGATTACTATGGACCTGCACGCAGACCAGATTCAGGGATTCTTCGATATTCCGGTAGACCACTTGTATGCGTCAGCCGTATTCCTCCCCTACATCCAGTCATTGAAATTGGAGGATCTGGTGATTGCTACACCGGACGTAGGAGGTTCAAAACGTGCCAGCACTTTCTCCAAATATCTCGGTGTACCGTTGGTACTCTGCAACAAGTCGCGTGAGAAAGCCAATGAAGTTGCTTCCATGCAGATTATCGGTGATGTGAAAGATAAAAATGTAGTATTGATCGATGATATCGTAGACACAGCCGGAACAATCACCAAAGCTGCCAACATTATGCTGGAAGCCGGTGCAAAGTCTGTACGTGCTATTGCCAGCCACTGCGTAATGTCCGATCCCGCTTCATTCCGTGTACAGGAATCCGGTCTGACAGAAATGGTATTTACCGACAGCATTCCTTACGCTAAGAAGTGTGCGAAAGTAAAACAGTTAAGTATCGCCGATATGTTTGCTGAGACAATCAAACGAGTTATGAACAACGAGTCAATCAGCTCACAGTATATCATCTAGTCGAAACTTCATTTTCAACTAAATAAAAAATAATCGCAGGTAAAGTAAAGAACTAAACCTGCGATTATTTTTATTTGATAACGCTGCCTTCATTGCGCAGCCAACTTTCAACTTCCAACTCTCAATTTTCCACTTTATTGAAGTCTTCCGAATTTGTATGTTCCTTTTCTGATTATCTTCCCGTCTTTATCCGTTTCCACAAAAGGACCATTCTTCTTTCCTTGTTTGAAGAAACCATCGAAACGGTTACCGTCTTTATCAATCTGAACCCCTTGGCCTTCTTCCAATCCATCAACGAAGCCACCTTTATATTGCATACCCGCAACAGTCTTTAAAGTCCCCTCACCATTCGGACGGTTATCTTTCCAATCCCCCTCGTACACATCACCATTACTCCATTTATAGATACCCTTACCCTCACGTCTGTTATTTTTCCAGTCACCTTCGTACACAGCACCATTCGACCAGGTAAAAGTTCCTTTCCCATCTTGCATACCATCCTTGAAGTTACCTACATACTTATCACCGTTAGCATGATAGTAAATTCCCTCACCCGTACGTTCACCCAAGAGATAAGAACCCTCGTAACGATCTCCCGTATGGAAAAAATAAGTACCCTTTCCATGCTGGATATCATCTGCCCAGTCACCCTCATATTTATCTCCGTTAGTATATTCAAATACTCCTTTTCCATGACGGACATCATCTTTCCAGTCTCCTTCATATTTACATCCGTCATCCCAGTTCATAGTACCCTTACCGTTTTTCTTGTCATTCTTCCAATGACCGGTATATTTAGCGCCATTCGCCCAAGTATACGTACCTTCACCCTCACGCTTATCATTCACCCAACCACCTACATACAAGTCACCGTTGTGATAATACATTGTCCCTTTGCCATGCTGGTAGTCCTGATACCACATACCGTCATAACGGTTGTTATTCATAAAATAATAAATACCTTTTCCGTGCTGTTGGTCCTGATACCATTGTCCTTCGTACTTTTCTCCGTCAGGAAACATATAAATTCCATATCCTTCACGTTTCCCCTTCACATATTCACCTTCAAAGACATCACCGTTTTTAAAGACTGTTTTTCCTTTTCCATTCGGTTTTCGTCCTTTCATTTCTCCTGTATAGACACTGCCATCCTTAAAAGTATAGTTGCCAATCTTTATTTCTGTAGAGAATGTATCCTTTATCTTTCCGAAGAATCCGCCCTTTTTCCCTTCATTTTCTTGTGCCATTACCCCCTCTTGTGCCAGGAGAGCCAATAAAAGTGTAGTATATAGATATTTCTTCATTTATTTTAGTTGTTACTCATTTTTAGAATTACGATTTGGACAAAGATACGATTTCTCTCCCAAAAAGCCCCTTACCGGAAAGCAAATTATGACAACTTTTTACCTGCAATGACCTCTTTTAATGTCTCTTTGCATAAATAACGCTGCGCTAAATCCTGTATTTCCGCAGGAGTAATCTCGTTTACGGCTTGCAAAGAACGTGCGAAGTAATCATCCTTCAAACCGGAAGTAGCTATAAATATCCACGCATCCGAGAGAGAGAAAGGCGATTCATAACTGCGGCACATTTCTCCCAACATATAGTTGCGCACTATCCTCAACTCTTCTGCAGATACAGGATCCAGGTGCAACCGGTCTATTTCGTGATATACTTCCTGTATTAACAGCTCCACATATTCATTATCCGTCTCCGTCGAAACAATCAGCAAGCCGCTATCCGGATAAAATACTACTCCTGCCGATATGCCATAAGTATACCCTTTATCTTCGCGAATGTTGGACATCAGACGGCTACCGAAATAACCTCCGAACAATGTCATCAGCACACGCAGCTTCGGATAGTCGGGATGTTCGCGAGTAATGGTGGTACATCCCATTTTCACTGCGCTCTGCATAGCGTCTTCACGTTCCGTAAAAATCCTCTTCTCAGGTATAGCCGCAAACGGGAAACTCGACTTCGGCATCTGTAATTGATATTGCCCGAACGGAATCCCGAAAATATCCGTTACACGGCTAATGATATCATCCGTCACCTTGCCGGATAAGAAAATGGAGCAATTGCCGGAATGGTAATACCGCTCATAAAACTCACGAAGCACTTCTGGAGTTATGGTATGATAATCCTCCTCCATCACTATTTTCCCGCACGGATGTTGTTCACCGTAAAGAGACTTCAGCAAACTACGATGTGCAAGAAAATCAACCTTAGAGGTATTGACCAAATATTGCTGGATATTGGTATCCAGAATAGTTTGAAGCTCCTTTTGTGGAAACAGTGGTTCCTTAATCATCGACTCTACCACTTCCAACGTTTTCGCTAAATACTTATTCAATGAATAAACAGTGATATAAGCATACTCCGAAGAACTGGAGAGTTCTAGCCACGAACCATAATAATCCAATTTCTCCGCAATGGTGGCAGCCGTATATTTCGTCGTACCTTCGCGCAACATACGGTTCGTAAACAAAGCTTGCAACTTCTGCGACTGCTGCCAGCGACCTCCGGAGAAAAGCACATCCATACGCACCACTTCCTGTTCACCGGCATTAATAACAGTCAGCGGAATACCATTCGGCAACGTTGTCCTGACAGGAGTCTGTATATGGAAATTTTTCAGAGGTTGTATCTCAGGCTGTATCGTGCGATCCATAAACGTTATAATCTATTTTTCAAAAATTCTTCTGCACGCGCCAAGTCCTGTGGAGTATCAATTCCAATCGTTTCCACTTCACTGATCCCCACTTTTATTTTATACCCGTTTTCCAGCCAGCGCAGTTGCTCCAACGATTCCGCTATCTCAAGTGATGATTGCGGTAGTGCGGTTATCTCCCTCAGCACTTCCGTACGGTAAGCATACAAACCGATATGTTTATAGTAGGTATGTCCTTTCAGCCAATCCTTCTTCTCGGCATTACGCTGATAAGGGATGATAGAACGACTGAAATACAGGGCATTCCAATTTGCATTGACTACCACTTTGGGAGAGTTCACATTCTCAAGTACGGCAAACGGCTCATCAGCAGTAAAAGGCTTTACCAATGTAGCAATCTGTGTAGTAGGATCTTCAAAACAAGCTTTCACGGCATTCAACTGCGAAGGCTGTATAAAAGGCTCGTCCCCTTGTATATTGACTACCACATCAAAGTCCCCTCCAATCTTGACGCAAGCCTCATAACAACGGTCCGTACCGCTTTTATGATGAACAGAAGTCATCACCACCTTACCGCCGAAAGCTTTCACCGCCTTCTCAATTCGTTCGTCATCAGTAGCCACATACGCATCATCCAAAATGCCGGCTACTTGTTCATACACACGCTGTATCACTGTTTTTCCGCCCAAGATAGCCAACGGTTTCGCAGGGAAACGGGTAGAGGCATAACGGGCAGGTATAATTCCCAGAAATTTCATTTATTTAATAGATAATGAAGAATAAAGAGCGGATAATGACTGCTGCACATATTCCCTCTCCCAATCTTCCGGTTTTATTATTTTATCATCATACAAAAGTATATCAATATCCAAACAGACTTTCTCTTCCTTCTTATCCTCCGGCAGACGACCGGAAGCCAGTTCTATGTCTTTCAGTATCCTCTTCACGAGTTCCTCATCCTTATCCGAAAAGAACATGATCACTTGATTGGAAAACAAAGCCGGATTTTTGAAGAACAAAGGTTCCGTCTCCAACTCAGGTGCCCGGTAGATAGGAGAAAACTGTTCCGCCAGTTTCTGCCTGGCAAAAGTCAGATTCTCCGTTCTATTGTAGTTGCTCCCTATGCAAACAATGTATTTGTGCATCTTTTTAGTTGAAAAGATCATCCAGTCCCATTTCCTCCACCTCGCCATCCGGAGTCTCCGAACCGGCACAAGGATCGAATCCTTCCGGAAGTTTAAAAGTTTCCTGCTGATCGTATCCCAAAGTCGGGTCATCAAATACCTTCTTCATATATTTTGCCCAAATAGGTAAAGCAGCGGCAGCTCCCTGTCCGTATGTCATCGATCCGAAGTGGATATCACGTTCGTCACCTCCAACCCAACAGCCGGACACCAACGAAGGGGTAAAGCCCATAAACCAACTATCCGAGTTCTCATTTGTCGTCCCCGTCTTTCCACCCATATCCGCAGTAATTCCATAACGTCGGACACGTCCGCCCGTTCCTTCATTTATAACGGCACGCAACATGACCAACATTTTATATACACTTGAAGTACTGATCACCTCATCCATTTGTGGCGCAAACGTAGAAATCACATTACCTTCACTGTCCTCGATCCGAGTCACAAACAAAGGAGCCACCCGAATCCCCCTATTAGCAAAAGCAGTATATGCACTCACCATCTCTCCGACAGAAATCTCACAAGGTCCCAGACAAAGTGAAACAACCGGGTCGATGGCCTTGTTGCGCACTCCGAAACTATGGATCAGCCGCACCAATTCATACGGATTCAGTTTGCCCATCAGATAAGCCGAAATCCAGTTATCCGAATTAGCCAGTCCCCATTTTAGAGTAACCATCTCACCATAACGCTTCTTATTGGAATTACGTGGCGACCATGGTTCCCCAGTTTCTGTAATCAACGTTTGCTCTACGTGGCGCACCTGGTCGCAAGGAGAAAAATTATTCTCCATAGCCAGCGTATACAAGTACGGTTTGATAGTAGACCCTACCTGACGGCGTCCTACCATCGCCATGTCATATTGGAAATATGTATAATTAGGTCCGCCAACATAAGCTTTCACATGCCCGTTCATAGGATCCATCGACATAAAGCCGGTACGAAGGAATGACTTATAATAGCGGATTGAATCCATCGGAGTCATAATCGTGTCCTTGCTTCCCATCCACGAAAAGACTGTCATTTCCTGCGGTGTATCGAATGCTTTCCGAATCTCCTGTTCAGAATTCCCCGCCTCTTTCATCAGCCGGTAACGCTCTGTCTGTTTCATGGCCTTCGTCAACAGTTCTTCCACCCGTTTCGCAGGCAGCACTCTTGCGTATGGCGCATTCTTACTTCCTACTTTTTCTTTGAAAAACAAAGGTTGCAAATAACTCAAATGTTCTTCTACCGCCTCCTCCGCATATTGTTGCATCCGCGAGTTGAGAGTCGTATAAATCTTCAGTCCGTCCGTGTAGACATTATAATTCGAACCATCCTTCTTTTTATTCTTCGCACACCAGCCATACAGAGGATTCGTTTCCCAAGAAAGGGAGTCTTCATAGAATTTCTGCATTTGCCAACCACGATAATTACTCTTCACCGGCTTGGTTGCTGTCATCACACCACGCAGGTATTCACGGAAATAAGTAGCCAAACCTTCCTTGTGGTCAACACGGTTATACGACAATTTCAAAGGAAGCGCTTGCAGAGAATCACATTCGGATTCAGTAATATATCCCGCTTTACGCATCTGTCCAAGCACCACATTACGACGGCCGCGAGAACGCTCATTAAAACGAACAGGATTATAGAGTGACGGATTTTTACACATACCAACCAAGGTAGCCGCTTCCTCTATTTTCAAGTCCTTCGGTTCACGGTTAAAATAAGTATGCGCAGCCGTCTTAATACCGACAGCATTATTCAGGAAATCAAACTTATTGAGGTACATACTCAGAATTTCCTCTTTGGTGTAATAACGCTCGAGTTTTACGGCAATCACCCACTCAATCGGTTTCTGGAAAAGACGCTGGAGAGTATTTCTCGCCACATTCTCCGTAAACAACTGCTTGGCAAGCTGCTGTGATAAAGTACTTCCCCCACCCGCATTTTTCTGGAATAACAAACCACGTTTCACAAATGCACGGAACAACGCCTTAGCGTCAATCCCCGAGTGTTCGGCAAAACGAACATCTTCTGTCGCAATCAACGCATTAATAATGTTGGGTGACAAGTCCTTGTAGGCTGTATACACACGATTTTCCTTACTATAAGACCAAGTACCGAGCACTTTCTCATCCTCAGAAAAGATCTCCGTCGCAAATTTATAACTTGGATTCTCCAGTTCCTCCACTGGAGGCATATAGCCGATCCAACCTTTCGAAATAGAAACAAAAATAATGACGACAGCCACTACTGCGATTGCCAATAAAATCCAAAGAGCTTTTATTATTTTTCGAATCATGTTTTTTCTTGCTTATAAAAAATGCACTTAATTAAGTTACAAAGGTAGATAAAATCCGGTAGCCGACCAAACAAAAACAGGCGGGATTTTTATTCCCGCCTGTCATTCACCCTAACTCTATCTATTCAGAGTTACCAATTATGAACGAGTCGTATAGTAACTCACCATTTATCAATAGTCTGTAATTTCCATTCTCCTATCGTACAGCGTTCACTATCAAAGTTGATCGCCACTTTCACTACCGGAAGCCCACACAAAGCGAAGCGTTCAGGATAATTCTTCAGATTGATCTGTTCCAGAGCTTCACCGGCAGTCTTGTCAAGCTTCAACTCCATCACATAGAGCGTTGTTTTCGTACGAAGCACCACATCCACTCGACCACGGGGGGTACGGACTTCAACATCCACAAAAGAACCCAATAAGCTGAAAATAATGTAGAACATCTGCTGATAGTGACCTTCATACCTTGTATTGTCACAATAAGGAATGGTAGACAAGAAAGTCTGCAGCCGACGCAACGCAGAATCCATATCATCATTACGGATATCACGGGAAAGATAAGCTACCATGGTATTCGTTTTTTCAGTAGGTGTAGACACATAATAAGGCAACAGACTCCTCATCAAGCCGACCCTAACTTCTTTATTAGGAATATCCAATGTGTACAGTCCCAACTCGCTATCGTAACCCTTGATGGTGATATAACCGCTCTGATATAACAGCGGAGTAATACTGGACATTGTCTCCGTCGGTGCATCAAAATCCTCCACAGCTGCTGTTTTTCCTCCGACTTCAGAAGGTTCAACACCGAACTTCTCCAACATCTTTATCAAGTATGTAGGAGTGCCGCTACCGAACCAGTAAGAACCGAACTTGCCGTCCGCAAAAGCATTCAACAAACTGAACGGATTATAGAGGTCGGGAGACGGATAAGTGAAATGGTAACCGTCATAATTCTCCTTCAACTTCAGCAAGACCTCTTCAGGAGAAATATTCAATTTCGCAGCCAACATCCCCATATCCTCTTTCATCTGCGTTAGCATCTCATCCTCCGTTATTCCGCAAATTGCAGCGTATGGCTCATCCATGCTGATATTCTTGATATTATTCAATTCACTAAAGATACTCAACTGAGAGAACTTGGTGATACCAGTCAGAAACACATACTTCAGATAAGGATCACAAGCCTTCAAGGGACTATAGAAATTACGCATGATATTACGCAATACGCCTAAATTTTCCTTTTCATGCACCACATCAAGCAAAGGGGCATCGTATTCGTCTATAAGAACTACGACTTGCCTACCCGTCTGCTTATAAGCACGTTCTATCAGACCTTGCAACCGCTGATTGACATAAATATCTTCCTCATTTCGTCCATAGATTCTTTCACAAATTGTCAACTTACGTTCCAACTCGCTTATTAATTCATCTTTCCCGACATGCTTCGCCGTACTCATATCGAAATGGAGCACCGGATACTCTATCCACTCTTTCTCCAACCTCTCCATAGCCAACCCTTGAAACAGATCCTTACGACCAGAGAAATAACTATGCAAAGTAGAAGTAAGCAAAGACTTACCAAAACGGCGAGGACGGCTCAGAAACACATATTTCGCAAAATGAGTCATGCGATAAACGTATTCCGTCTTATCGATATAAAGGTAATTCTTCTCACGAATTTCAGAAAAAGTCTGTATCCCTATGGGGTATAATCTTTGCAAAGTTTCCATATCAATATCTATATTTTCTTTAGAACTACTATTATTTTTCAATCATCCAGTCTCCTATCGTACAGCGTTCACTATCAAAGTTTATCGCTACTTTCACGACCGGAAGGCCACACAAAGAGAAGCGTTCAGGATAATTCTTCAGGTTGATCTGTTCCATAGCTTCACCGGCAGTCTTATCAAGCTTCAACTCCATCACATAGAGCGTGGTTTTCGTACGAAGCACCACATCCACTCGACCACGGGGAGTACGGACTTCAATATCTACATAATAATTCAGCAGACTGAATATGACATAAAAGAGTTGCTGGTAATGCCCCTCATATTTAGTATTGTCACAATAAGGAACGGTAGACAAAAAAGCCTGCAAACGACGCAAGGCAGAATCCATATCACCGTTCTGAATATCATAAAAAAGATAGGCAACCATAGTGGTGGCTTCCGGGGTCTCATTGCCCACATAGTTAGGAAGAAGGCTTTCCATAAGACCCAGACGAACTTCCTTATTCGGAATATCAAGCGTATAAAGGTCCAGAATCTTATTATAATCCTTTATGGTGATATAACCGCTCTGATATAGCAAAGGAGTGATATTCGTCATGGTCTCGGTAGGAGCATCAAAAATGGAAGCTTTCGCTTGTTTGGGACCGATATCAGAAGGATTTACACCAAATTTACCCAACATCTTTATCAAGTATGTAGGAGTGCCGCTACCGAACCAGTAAGAATCGATCTTACCCTTAGCCATAGACATAAGCAAACTGAACGGATTATAGATGTCAGGAGACGGATAAGTGAAATGGTAACCGTCATAATTCTCCTTCAACTTCAGCAAAACGTCTTCAGGCGTTATTTCCAGTTTCACAGCTAATCTCTCCACATCCTCTTTCATCTGCGAACGTATCTCAGCCTCGCTTATTCCGCAGATCGCAGCGTATGATTCATCCATGCTGATATTCTCAATATTATTCAATTCGCTAAAGATACTCAACTGAGAGAACTTGGTGATACCAGTCAGAAACACATACTTCAGATAAGGATCACAAGCCTTCAAGGGACTATAGAAATTACGCATGATATTACGCAATACGCCTAAATTTTCCTTTTCATGCACCACATCAAGCAAAGGGGCATCGTATTCGTCTATAAGAACTACGACTTGCCTACCCGTCTGCTTATAAGCACGTTCTATCAGACCTTGCAACCGCTGATTGACATAAATATCTTCCTCATTTCGTCCATAGATTCTTTCACAAATTGTCAACTTACGTTCCAACTCGCTTATTAATTCATCTTTCCCGACATGCTTCGCCGTACTCATATCGAAATGGAGCACCGGATACTCTATCCACTCTTTCTCCAACCTCTCCATAGCCAACCCTTGAAACAGATCCTTACGACCAGAGAAATAACTATGCAAAGTAGAAGTAAGCAAAGACTTACCAAAACGGCGAGGACGGCTCAGAAACACATATTTCGCAAAATGAGTCATGCGATAAACGTATTCCGTCTTATCGATATAAAGGTAATTCTTCTCACGAATTTCAGAAAAAGTCTGTATCCCTATGGGATATAATCTTTGCAAAGCTTCCATATCAATCATATTTTTCACAAAGCTACAAAAAATATCCGTTCAAAAAGCAGGCAGGCAGGAAACTTTTTCCCGCCTGCCTTTACTTCCTCCATTATCGTTTCACCGTTCTCCTCTCTCCCTCTCTTTTTTCTCCCTGTACTTCAGATACCGCAACTTCTCTCTATCCCACTCCGCTTCGGCTTCCTCCTTACTGAGGTGATCAAGCAAGAATAGGATCACTTTCATGTAATTACTCGATTTGCGGTCTACCCCTTTTTTAAATCATTATAGACGGAGTGCCCGATTTTTAGCGCCTTATATACATCCACATTTCTCAAATTCACACGGTCCTGCAACTCTACAATGCAAGTTCCTAAAGCCGCACAACTGACTTTTTTCTTTTTCATTCTTATTTAATGTTAAATATTAAACGATACGGTTAATTATTTTCACTTTCATCCCGACATGTCGGGATGAGGTTTATTTTGTATTTACTAATTTTACGTCATATTATAAAGCACATTTATATTTCTCCACAAAGGTAGATATTAAAACTCATTACAACAATATAATATGTCAAACAATTACAGAATGTCCTATTTCATGCCTCCCATCGCCCCTCTCAGAGACGAACAGGGACGAATAGTCACTCCCGCCACACTTCTCCCCTTCTGTGAAGTCTCCGTCGAACAGGTTTTCCAGATGATTACCTGCAACGAAAACCTCAGGCTCCTGACCGAGCAAGTACGCAACACCCCGGACATACGGACGGCAAAAGCCACACTCCTGCCCTACGTGACTCCCTGCGGCACATTCACCCGTCGCTCCGGCAAGTGTTTCGTATCCCCCTCACGACTGATAGTGATAGACGTAGACCACCTCGACTCCTATGAAGAAGCCGTCGGAATGCGCCGTACCCTGTTCGACGATCCCTTCCTCCGCCCCGTGCTTGTCTATATCAGTCCGAGCGGACGGGGTGTGAAAGCCTTCATACCCGCCGGAATGCCACATCCGACAGACGAGGTACGGAATATCACAGAAAGCACAGACAAAGCAATGCAATATGTCGAAATGGCATACGGTCCGGAAACGGACAACTCCGCCACGGCAACCGCCAAAGGCGTAGACGGTTCGGGGAAAGACCTGGTAAGGGCCTGTTTCCTGAGCCACGACCCGGAAGCACTGTTCAGAACTATCTAACATAATTTATAATCAATCCTCAAAAAAAATGGATGAAATCGAATCTTTACACCGTCTTGTCGAAGCTGTCGAGACGGCAGGGGCAGACATTGCCCCCACTTACATCGAATATGTACAACTGGCCTTTGCCATCGCGACAGATTGTGGTGAAGCCGGACGGGACTATTTTCACCGCATCTGCCGGTTGTCCGCCAAGTATCAACGCGAACACGCCGAACGGGTATTCTCCAACGCGCTCACCACGAAACACGGGGACGTGCATCTGGGCACAGTATTCCATCTCGCTGAAACAGCAGGAGTAACCATCCGCAAAGACGAAGTTATGAACAGCTCCGCAGGTACAAAAGGTACAGTAAATGCACCCCGCCTTTTTTCCACACACACGTGCGCGCGTAATAAGGTAAGAAACAACGGAACTTCCGGAGAAGGAGAAGAAGAAGAAGAACTATTGCCCGGCAGTGAACCGCAGCACCCGCTCCCCACCTTCCCCGAAGCCGACTGGCCGGAGTTTCTGCAACGCATCATAAATTACGGCAACACTACGGCACAACATGATATCATGCTGTTGGGAGCATTGACAGCTTTAGGTTCCTGTATGGAACGGCACGTGCGTTGTTCTTACGGCGGCAAATATCAGTATCCCTGTATGCAATGTTTCGTCATCGCTCCTTCCGCCTCCGGCAAAAGCATCCTCTCCTATATCCGGCTACTCGTAGAACCCCTCCACGACCAGATTCGTGCGGAAGTTGCCGCACAGATGAAAGTGTATAAAAAAGAGAAAGCGGCTTACGAAGCGATGGGTAAAGAGCGTGCAAAGGTGGAAGCTCCGCAAATGCCCGCCAACAGGATGTTTCTCATTTCCGGCAATAACACCGGTACGGGTATCCTGCAGAACATCATGGATTCCGAAGGGACAGGACTTATCTGTGAAGCCGAAGCGGATACCCTCTCCACCGCCATAGGCTCTGATTACGGCCATTGGAGTGACACGCTCCGCAAAGCGTTCGACCACGACCGCCTGTCCTACAACCGACGTACGGAACAGGAATACCGGGAAGTGAAAAAGAGCTTTCTTTCCGTCCTGATTTCCGGAACTCCGTCACAGGTCAAGACTTTTATTCCGACGACGGAAGACGGTTCTTTCTCCCGTCAAATGTACTACTACCTGCATGGCATCTGGAAATGGGTAAGCCAGTTTACAGAGGACAAGACAGATTTGGAAGAGATATTTACCGTCATGGGATTGGAATGGAAAGAGAAACTGGACATCATAAAAGCACATGGGATTCACACACTCCGGCTCACGATGGAGCAAAAAGAGGAATTCGACGCGCTCTTCTCCCACCTGTTCACCCGTTCGAGCATAGCTAACGGCAAAGAAATGTACAGTTTCGTAGCCCGCCTGGCTGTCAATCTATGTCGCATCATGGCAGAAGTAGCCGTATTGCGCGTCCTCGAAAATCCGAAACCCTATCAGCTCAAGGCATCCCCTGTTCCCACCTTTACTCCGGACAAGGAAATTCCTACCGACAACATCAGTGACGGTATCATCCCCCGTTGGAACGTCACCATCACTCCGGAGGACTTCAAGGCTGTGCTTGCACTTGCGGAACCTCTCTACTGTCATGCCACGCACATCCTGTCTTTCCTTCCTGCCGTAGAAACCAGCCACCGGTCTAATGCCGACCGTGATTTCCTCTTCGAGCAGTTGGGTGAAGAGTTTACTCGCGCACAGTTGGTGGAACAGGCTGTCAACATGGGAGTCAAAGAAAATACCGCCCTCGCCTGGTTGAAACGATTGACGAAAAGAGGAGTGCTTGTCAATGTGGACGGTAAAGGAACTTATACGCGCGCACGTGTGCGTGTGTAAGGGAGGCCCGGAAAAGTGTACCCACTGTACCCGCCGTATCCGCCGCGCCCGATAGGCGCATTACACCCACCGTCAGGCAGACGCAGTGCTTTATAAGTCCTAAAGCATAGCTTTAGAGGTCGTAAAGCTATGCTTTAGTCTATGTAAAGCACTGCTCTATCAAGGCTCTCCCAAAGCATCCACAATCACCCGCACTTCCAGCGGTGTATAAGAGCGATGTTCCGGTTGATAACCTAAATCGTACAGGCGTTGCAGAAGTCCGGGACACCGCAGGATCCATTTCTTCATCTTCCGGTAAGCGGCAATGCCGGTTAGTTCGGGGGAATAGAGTTGCGCCAGTTCCATACGGCCATACGCACGTATCTTGAATTCTTTCATGATGGATAAGTTTCTGATTTACTGTCACAAAAGTAACAATTTTTTTCTACATAACCAACGCTTTTCCGTTGAATAACCGACCATAATTGCACATAACAGACAAAGCACGACCGTAACCGTACTTTACTGATTATCCGGAGTTTCGAGGTGTTATCTTTGTATCGTCAAAAGGGAAAATAATCCCTGCGGCACAATGTTTAACCCTTTAATTTATTGTTTTATGATTCGTTACAAAATTTATCAGAACCAGCAGAAGAAAGGTGTGAATGCGGGTAAGTGGTTCGCCCGTGCGGTAAGCGATGAGACGTATGATCTCGGCAAACTTGCCGAGCACATGTCGAAGCACAATTCTCCGTATTCCGGTGGTGTCATCAAAGGTGTGCTCACCGACATGGTGGATTGCATCAAGGAGTTGCTGCTCGACGGCAAGAGTGTGAAAATTGACGACCTCGCCATCTTCGGTGTAGGTATCCGCAGCAAAGCAGCCGAAACGCTGGAAGAGTTCTCATTGGAGAAGAATATCACCGGGATGCGCCTCAGAGCCCGTGCCACCGGTAATCTGTCTACTACCAATCTGAAGCTCGACAGCCAGCTGAAGCAGCAGGCGGAGTATCAGAAACCTACCGCTTCCGGTGGCGGTTCCGATTCGGGCAATACGCCTGAACCGAACCCGGACGGGAACGGAGGAGAAGCTCCTGATCCGGGAGAGTAATCTCTTGTCGCGATCTATGTGTAAGTCCTTCTTTATAATGAAGGACTTACCTTTAAATTCTTATTATTTTATCACTAAAAATGTAGTTTTATGAGCAATTCATCATCACGCCGCTCCGTATGGGGCCTAGTTCTCAAAATCATTATCACTGTAGCCACCGCTATCGGAGGAGTGTTCGGAATACAAAGCTGTATGTAGGCCGATGAGAACGATCACACTGATTATCATTCATTGCAGTGCTACGCCGGAGGGGAAATCCCTTTCGGCGGAAGCCTGTCGTCTGGATCATATCCGCCATCGCGGATTTCGCGACATCGGGTATCATTTCTATATCACACGGGACGGAGAAATCCACAGAGGACGATCGCTTGAAGAGGCCGGGGCACATTGCCGGAATCATAATGCCCATTCGATAGGTGTTTGTTATGAAGGCGGACTGGATGCGGACGGAAAGCCGAAGGATACGCGCACATTGGAGCAGAAAGGGGCTTTGCTTGCTTTGTTGAGAGAGTTGAAAAGACAGTTTCCGAAAGCATTGATTGTGGGACATCATGATTTGAACCCGATGAAAGGGTGTCCGTGCTTCGATGCAGTGAAAGAATATAGACAAGTATAAGCTGATACGGGTATTTCTCCTTTGGCACCATCAAAAAAACTTTTATGAGGACTACTTGTTTTTGAGATATAAACTGTATCTTTGTCATACTTATAATGAAAAAATTATGATAAGTAAGCTTAAGATGTCCAATGTAATGGGATTCGAGACTTTTGAAAATCCGTTTCCATTTCCACAAGTGACTGTTATTCTTGGAAAGAATGATACCTGTAAGACTGCACTCTTGAAGATGATTTATTCTGTTGGAAAAGCCAAGGAATTATATATCAAGCAAACCGTGCACTATCCGGATATTTCATTCAAGAATATCATATCCAAGAAGCTTTTCGACGTATACACCCCTAAAAGGGCAGGTTTGAGTGATATTGTGCGCAAGAATGGCACTCCCCAAAAACTATCTGTAGAATTAAACTTTAAAGAAGATTCGAAAGTCAACTTTTCTTTTGGAGTAGATACCCGTACTACTATTACGGATGTTACTATTGCGAACGGAAATAGCAGTGAGATTACCAATTACATATTTATTCCCGCAAAGGAAGTCATCGCCGCTTTTAATACGATAAAAGCGATTGCCCGTCAGTACTTCTTTCCCGGTTATGATGATACAACATTGGATCTTATTGATTTGTTGGACATACCTGTGGTACAAGGGGACGCCAATGTCGAATTTCAGGATATATTAAACAAAATGTCCGAAATGTTTTCCGGCGAGTTGAAACAAGTGGAAAATACGGAACGATTTGTCTTCAAGAAAGGCAATACCGAATTTGCCCTCCCTTTAACAGCAGAAGGAGTCAAACATATAGGTATATTGTCCACACTAATTCAAAACGGACAACTTAATAAGAACTCCGTACTTATTCTCGATGAGCCTGAAGATAATCTGCATCCGGGAGCTATCCGCTCATTGATGAAGATCATTTCAGAGCTCGCGAAGAAAGGTGTACAAATATTTATTACAACTCACAGTTATTTTGTACTAAAGCAACTGCATATAGAAGCACGCTCCAATGCGATGGATATTATGTGCTGTTCATTAAACAGAAACGACAGAGGAACTATCAATACTTTTTTTGGAAATTTGAGAGAGAGTTTGCCGGACAATTCCATTATTAATGAAAGTATGGCCATGTATGATGAAGACATTGACCTTGATATGAAGATGTAATTATGGCAGGTTTTACAGAAAGTGGAATTACGCTTGATTTTTTCCAACAGATGATTGGTTTCGTTTTGAGAAGACAGAGCCTCATAAAAGCATAAGCTGTTTCAATTTCAAAGAGATGGACGCTTGTTGGATAGATTATGAAGATAAGAAATTCTACGCTATAGAGTTAAAAGACTATACAGCAACGGGGAGTTTGGAATCGGCAAATACAGCAGACCGTAAATGGAATATAACCAAGAAGGTGGTTGATACGATGCAAATGTTTCTAGCAGCAAAATATCAAAATACTTTTGGGCAAACTCTGGAGAATGAAAAAAATGTGGATTTGCACAGTTTTTGCCTGGAAGCCTATTTCATTACAATAATCAATGTAGCGGATAGTTCGAAAGGATATATAGGCGCATTCAAGGATAATTGTCTGGAAGCTCTAAGAGGATATACTAAGGTTTGGGATAATGCTCATGTCACTGTGATGACTTATGAGCAAGCTAGACGAAAATTACCTTTTGTGGTATAGAAGTTATTTACATCAGCAATGAAGTGCTACTTTTCTATCTACATACCAAATGTTTTTTGCGAATATTTATTTTAAAAGCCAATCGCTCCTTTGATTGATTCCACAATATAACGTACATCATCATCCGTCACATAAGGACCCGCAGGTAGACAAAATCCTACCTTGAAAATATCCTCTTCCGCCCCATTAGTATAGAAAGGAGCATCCGCATAAACCGGCTGCTTATGCATCGGCTTCCAGACAGGCCTACATTCTATCCTCTTAGATAGCATGAATATACGTAATGCTTCCACATTCTCATTCGGCTGACAGTCAGTTACAGCACTATCTACGGCTTTAATCACACCGGCAGCACCCCCCACAGCAGTCTTGATAACTTCCTTATAGGCATTCTCCTGCCCTACCACCTTCACTTCCGGAGCGATGGTAGCAGTACAAAGCCAGAAATTAGAATCATAGCGGGAATCAGCAGGTTGCTTGTGAATATGCACGCCCTCCACATCCGCCAACAATTCTTCATAAAGTGCCTGCACATGCTTATGATGAGCAATATGAGCATCGGCAACGGTCATCTGCCCGCGACCTATACCGGCACAAACATTACTCATGCGGTAATTATAACCGATCGCAGTATGCTGATAGTAAGGATAAGCATCCCGAGCTTGGGTTGCATACCACATAATAGTATTTTTATCCTCAGCATTCCGGCAGATTAGGGCGCCACCACCCGATGTAGTAATCATCTTGTTACCGTTGAAAGAAAGTACACCAAAACGGCCGAAAGTGCCCAACACCTTACCACCGAATTTGGAGCCGAACCCTTCAGCTGCATCCTCTACCACAGGAATATCATAACGATTGGCAATCTCCATGATGCGCTCGCAATCATAAGGCATACCATAAAGAGCCACAGGCACAATAGCCTTAGGCTTTTTACCGGTTTTTGCAATGCGATCTTTGATAGCCTCTTCAAGCAGTACAGGATCCATATTCCAGGTTTCTTTTTCCGAGCCCACAAACACCGGCTTTGCACCAAGATAAGTGATGGGATGCGAAGAAGCGCAGAAAGTGAAGGACTGCACCAATACCTCATCACCTGACTGCACACCGCAGCCGATAAGAGCAAGGTGTACAGCGGCTGTACCGGCACTCAAAGCCACAACCTCATTTTCTCCTCCAACAAAGTTCTTGAGATCATTCTCAAACGCATTCACATTTGGTCCTAAAGGTACTACCCAATTAGTATCAAATGCTTCTTTTACATATTTCTGTTCAATCCCCTCCTCACTCATGTGAGCAAGGCAGAGGTAAATTGTTTTTTCAGGAACGTAGCTCATAATGTTATACAATGTTTAATACCTTACAGCTTTAATCACTCTCCTACATTCAATAGAATATCACACTTTGAAAACATCTTACCATATTTTGGGAAAAAGATCTCATTGTTAACATCTTCACCTTTCACCCATGCAACAATAGCCTTAGGCATATTCACACCAGCCTCCTGTGAAAAAGGATAGCCACCGCCAAAGCGGGGATTGAGTTCTAGTACATAGTACTCACCATCACGTTCCAGCACGTCACAATCAAGATTACCGATATGTTTCAAAGCCTTACCTATTGTAGCGCCAATCTCACGAATCTTGACATTATCAACTGTGATAGCCTTATCGGTTTCACCACTACGCATAGCCAGCTTTTGCTTTACAGATACACCACGATATTCACCTTTCAGGTCATTTGCAATATCCAAGCCATATTCTGGGCCTTTGATGACTTCCTGGATTAGCAAAAAGTTATCATCTACCGATGCAGTAGCCAAAATAGATTTCATCACCTTCTTACGATCAAGTTGATATACCATCTCAAGTTCCTCCAAGTCATCAACGAACTCCAGACCAATAGAGCCAGAGCCCCAACGAGGCTTAAGAATAAGAGGAAACTTCAACTCACCAGCCTTTATAGCAGCTACCGCTTCGTTATAAGTTACATATGTCTTCGGAGTCCTCAGCCCAAGACTTTCAATAAAACGTGCAGTTTTATATTTATCAAAACAAACATCTATCACATTGGGGGCAGATACAATAACCTTCACTCCCAATGCCTCGAAATCTGCCTTACATTTTGACAGAATGGGTAACTCCAAATCATTGAGCGATATAAGAATATCTATTTTTTGTTCCTTACATATCTCCAATGTCTTGGGAATATAATCTTCTGCATATACACGAGGTACTTGAATCTTAACATCAGCAACCGTAAGTGCGGGAGCACTTAACTGCATATCAGTAGCAACAATGTTGCCATCCTCTCCAATCACCTCCTTGAAGTATTTTAGCAGGTAACGACGACGACCTGCACAAGTAAACAGTATGTTCATAAACTATAGTGTATATAAAGTTACAACATCGTCAATTGTCTGCCGACGTCGCACTATAAAGGTTTTATCATCATTATCCGTGACACCTATTATAGGAGATATGAAATTTATGAAAGTCGGTGTAAGTACAATTGTGTATGCTCCCACACCATCAATCTTCACATAATCACCATATTCAATTCTTTCCGGAACCTCCACCTCCTTAAGAATCACATCTTTCTCCATACATGTAGAACCTACTAGGTTAGCAATATAGGTTTCATTACAACATTCTTTTGTATAGAATATATGAGGTAAATTGTTACTATGAAGTGTAGGCTTAACATCAAAAACTGTTCCATCCGTCGTCAAGAACTTTTGTCCCGCAATATCTTTCACCTGAAAGATTTTTGAGACATAACTGAACACATTCGCTACCACAGATACTCCAGGTTCTATCACAATAGTCGGCTGCACTTGCTTAAACCACTCATTTGATAGACAAGCACCCAAAATACAGTTGGCATAGTTCTCATACTTTGGCTTGTTACTTACATCAATCCCTTTAGCTGCCGCACCAAAGAAGCCACCACCAACATCAAAATATTGTAAATCATTTAATTCCAGACACTCACAAACTTGAAGCATTTGTAACACTATCAGGTTATAGTTTACAACAGCTCTATCAGAAGACGAAGTGTGACCATGTAACGATACTATTTTGATGCCATTATCACGCAATAATGAGACAACTCCTTTCAGCATTGTCTGTGAAAAGCCAAATCTTCCTATACGTAAACCACATTGAAGCTTTGATACTCCATCCTTATCAGTCAGATCTATATTAAGTCGAAGTCCTACCGAAACTTCTTCCTCAGGATGTTCCGACTTATATTTCAACACTGTATCCAATTCATAAGCAGAGTCAAGGTTTATTATGGCCTTATCTTTTAAAGCTGTAATTAGAACTGAATCTTTTTTTATCGGTCCATTAAATATGATATGCTCAAAACCTATACGTTTTGCCAGTACATACTCCATTTCAGAAACAACCTCGGCATAACATCCTGCTTCCTTAGCTATCTTACATAATGCAGGCACATAATTAGTCTTAAATGAATAACCAACAACCAATCTGCTATATCTTGGTTTGAAAGCCGCCTGAAAAGCTTCAATATTAGCTAAAAATATGCCACCATCCATCAAATAGTAAGGTGTACCATATTTTCTTGCAATTTTGTCTAATTGTACAAAGTTCATATAAAGTACATCAATTCTTTATTTTATCCGCCTCCTCAATTGGTCCCCACATTAGTTCTATAGGATTTGATAGAAGTTCCTGTTTCATATCATCACAAGCAGCCTCCCAAGTCCACTGCGGTTTCCATCCCAATACCTCTAAACTTTTTTTACCAGACAATAATATCTGTGGTGTATCTGGCATTTCAGGCTTATGTGTCTTCTTTGCACTCTCTGTTGCAAAAGTCTTCATAATTCCATCAACCATCTCATCTAAAGAATATGGTTTATATCCCGGCAGATTAAAAATACCACATATATGTGTTCCCGCCGCCCTAACAACAGCTGCGGCAAAGTCCTTTATATATAACAACTCTTTCAAACGTGAAGGATCACCATAAACATCTATACCTTGCCCGTTTATACAGCGCCTGATCATATATCTCCATGGCAACATTTTCTTTTCGCCATCGAGATAGTAGTACGCATCCGGATGCCAACCATACACCATAAAATGTCTAAATACACAAGGCTCAAAACCATTGGCAATCTTCATGTGCTCCAGAATATCAGTAGCAGCTCTTTTACAAATAGCATATACAGCATGATCATTTCCGTTTTTAGGAAATGAACGGATAGCATCATCATCTATTGGTTCTGTTGTTCCCCAATGTTCAGCAACATCGCTTGGCGTCGTATTAAACACAATTCGCTTACTGCCATTTTGCTTCATCCAATTGCAAAGATTAACTGTACCAACAACAATACTCTGAACATATGGCATCATATTCATATCAGCATGAGCAGGCATAGTTCCTGCCATATTCACTACAACATCAAAATAATTGTTTGGCAGAAGTCCAAATGATTTTTCATTAGCTATATCAAAGCCACCAATGAACTCAATTCCTTTTGTGGCATAAAAGCCTCCATCCGAATTTCTTCGCCCTACAGCTATAACTTCATAGCCATTTTCACTAAGAGAAAGTGCGCTATAACATCCGAGTTGACCGGTAGCACCTAAAACTATTGCCTTTTTCATATTATATAAAAGTTATTTACCCTTTCGTTTTCTATATGTATCTAATGCTTCTACTCCGGCAACCTCTACAGATTCCCTTTTTAGTACCGATTTGATAGTTTTAAATATAATCTTCAAATCTGTATTCAGTGAGACATGATTTGCATACCATACATCCATCGCCAATTTTTCATCCCATGTCACAGCATTACGACCATGACATTGTGCATAACCTGTTATTCCAGGCCTGACATCATGTCTATGCTTCTCCTCTTCTGTATACCACGGAAGATATCTTGGTAATAGTGGACGAGGCCCTATTAAAGCCATATCCCCAATCAATACGTTCCAAAACTGTGGAAGTTCATCAATGGAAGTTGAACGTACAAATTTTCCGACTTTTGTCAAACGCATTTCATCAGGTAACAAGTTACCATCAGTGTCCCGCTCATCGGTCATGGTTTTGAACTTGACTATTTTGAAGATTTTGCTATCTTTTCCGGGACGTTCTTGAAAAAAGAATGCTCCGGCACCTTTGTTGGAGAAATGAAGCCACAGGGTTACAATTATCAAAGGTAATGCCAATACACTTAGAGCAACGAAAGCTATACAGAAGTCTATAATACGTTTAAAAAAATGTTTATACATAACTTACTAATATATGTTAGCGTCCAATCTTAACGTGTAGTCTCTCAGAAAAGTCTCTACAAGGCGGTCTCTTAATCAATAACGTTAAAAAGGATACTGATTTTTTAATTTGTTATTAGTTCAGTCGATAGTCAAGGGCAATAATTGTTCATAATCTCTACGTCCTTTAACAATCTCGCTAGGGACTAAGAAAGTATGCAGATGAAATTTGATTCGCAGCGAAGGCAACCCTTTCACTTTATAGTCCTAAACTGAGTACTTACATACTGAACGAAAATATTTTCTTCACCTTATAATTGGTTAATCAATTGTTATTTCAATATCTCACAATAATATTCCAGCCAAGCTGCTGTCACCACATTGTTATTGAACAACTCCTCCACTCGCTTCCGTCCATTCAAACCATGTTGTTTACGCATTTTCGGGGTATCATAATACTGCTTCATACAGTGATATAATCCCTCCGGGTCATTGACCCCACAGCGAAGACCGGTCTCATTGGGCACAGAAGCATCAACCACTCCATATGCATCACTGGTAATTACCGGCATAGCCAAAGCTTGAGCTTCCAATACACTTGTACCAAACCCCTCTCTCCATGTGGGAAGGACAAACACATCTCCACCCTGCAAAGCTTCATAAGGTTGACGGGTTATACCCGGATAAAAGAAATTTTCATCACGTTGCAACGCAGGGAATCTTGTGGACTTTGCCGCATAATTTTCCTCATCAGAACCATACAACAACAGTTTGGCATGAGGGCATTCTTCTACCAACTTGCTAAAAGCTTCATATAATTCTCCTATACCCTTATCATGATTCAACCTACCCAAGAAAATATAGACCACATCTTCATCTGTAAATCTGAACTTCACACGCTCGCGCTTGCGTACATCTTCAGAAATGACAAAACGCTCCAAACGTACTCCGGCTATAGAACCGTTAGCCAATACTTTGCTGTTACTTTCCTTTAATACTCCTTCCTTAATAAGGAACCTACGCTGCGATACACCGTCAACTAACAAATCTGTATTGAGCCATGCCGGTATTTTATCCATACCTTTCAGCAAGGTACGCATGATGCCCTCACGGGTTGCCCACACCTGTCCTGTATAGATATGAATTCGGTGAGGTATTTTTGCTAACCATCCAGCCATGGCATTCAGTAGAGCCGCTTTGGGTGTGACAGAGTGAACACAATCAAAACGTTCACGCTTGAAGATTTCATATATAGCCAGCAAAGCCTTCAGATCGTTCCATAAAGAAATTTTCCGTCTGATAGGAATACACAGGCATTTAACTCCTACTTGTATGAACTCATCTTTCTCCTTATCATTTTGAAAATTTGCCAGTAGATGTACATCATAGTGTTGTACTAACTGTGTCATGTGGTCTTTCAAAAAAGAACGTGCCGTTCCAGGAACAGCCACTACAAATGCTATTTTTTTCTTCATATATCCTTTGTCTAAAATTTCGTAGTTGTGCGAAGCGAAATACCACCTCTGTCAGTCATAAGCTAGCAAACCGTTTTTTTCATACCTTCCTCAAAGGGTACAACCACATAATCATATCCTGGAATATCAGAAAGCTCACGTGCATAAGCTATACCACCGTACGCTTTTCTCACCCAAGGCATAAAGCTACCTATACGCAAGCATAGACCCAAGAATCTCGATCTCCGAGGTTTCTTGCCTATGCCCTTACAAATAACCTCCAGTAACCGAGAAGCACATGGAATCTCATCATCCTGTGGACAGAAGCTACCAGTAAGGTCATTCTCAACGATTATACGTACACACTCCGAAAGATTATCAATATAGATAAAGCTCTGGCATGTATTTTCATAGGCCTTCGGTATCATCGGTAACAAACGGGCCATCTTGGTGAAACCTGTAATATAACCACCTCTACAACCCTTGCCATACACACTTGGAGGACGTACATAAGCCACAGAGAACGTCCTGTCCTGCAGTTTTATCAACTCCTCTTCCGCCATCAGTTTACTTTTGCCATACATAGAATTACTATCTTTCAACATCGGAGTATTATTATCTACGATGGAAGGCTCTAACTTTTTACCTGCATCATACACCCCCATCGTGCTAAAATACACATACTGGCCCACGAGCCCCTTTTCTGATCTTACGCTCTTATACATTGAGGCAATACTTACAGGCATATCCGTATTCACACGTTTATATAACCCCCAATCTTTACAATCCGGACGATGCACGATGCCTGCCACATGCACAATAGCATCGAAAGAAGAATAATCGAACTTCTTCCACTCATCCGTCAACACATCAAGCTGTTGTACCTGATGCCCATATTTCGACAGCCACTCGTCAATATGATTGCCGATATAGCTGTTTTTACCTATTATTAAAATGTTCATCTCGTTATCTTTTCTGTTACCAAGTGCATTGGCTTGCAAAATATTAATGCTATCATCACACCCATAATAATATTCAAGCCTTCATCAGGAGATACTATAATCAGATTAAGCAGATAATACACAAGCAGGTGAAGAATGTACAATTCCAAAGTATATTTGCCTAACCACCTGAATAGACCATTTATCCATGATATGTACCCACTCCTATTACATACCTCATACAGATAGCCCAAAACAATTATAGAAATCGCATTAAAAGTTAACCATATTGTATTGATAGGCTCTACTAATAATATTATGCAACCGACACTCAGCCATGATATCCATCTAATATTCAATATCTTACACCATTCTGTAGCATAATTCATCGTTAAACTACCCAAAATTAAAAAAGGAAATTTTGTTATTGCAATCTCTGTATTGTGATAAAATATTGGAGCATAAGTAAGTAGAGCTTTATTCACTATCATATATGAGCCTAAGAGAATTACAACTGCATATATTGTCTGCATCTTACCTCCATACATGAATTTATGCATAAAGGGGTATATCAGATATATCACTACAGTCATAGCAATATACCACATGCCGCTATAGTTACCTTGGAGCCAAAACGAGATAGTGATCACATGTTCAATAAAAGCAACCACATCACTATTCAGATACAAGTCAGTATACAAGAAATAAGGAGTCGAAATAATCCAATAGGATATCAATAGTCTTTTGATGCGTTTCATATAAAACCTCTTTAGATTTCCATCCTTATGAAGAGAGAAACATAACCCGACCCCTGTTAAGAAAACAAAACCTCCTGTAAAAACAGAGAAGCAGAATACTCCCAGCAGTTTGTTAATTATTGTATCAGGGAATCCACAAATACCCTTGATATGGGCTAACATCACACCAAGGATGGCATACCCCATAATCTCCGTACGATACTTGGATATGTAAAATAGTTCCAATATCATTTCGTCAAAGTCTTACAGAATTCCAATAACAGTTCAACTGAATGTTCCCATGTAAGTTCTGTTTCAGCATAATGCTTTGCATTCTTACCATATTCTATTATTTTAGAAGGCTCTGCATAGAACTCATCAATTGCATCTGCTATCTCCTGAGCATCTACATTGGTCAGCACCCCCGTCCCCTCAGGTATCTGTTCGCTCAGAGAACCCACATTTGTGGCAATAATTGTCTTACCTAGAGCAAAAGCCATCGGAATAACGCCCGACTGGGATGCACGTTTATATGGTAGAACAATAAAATCTGAAGAATTTATAAGCCCCACCATTTCCACATCTGGTATAAATCGATTCCTTAGTTCGATATGCTCATTATTGTTAATTTCTACTAAAGTACTTTCATCAATAGGACCTCCGCCTGCTATTATAAGTTTGAGGTTATCTATTCTTGACTTCTTAAATGCTTCAACAAGGACATCCACCCCCTTATATGGTTCAATTCTACCAATAAAGAGTATTACTTTTCTTATTTTCTCATCTATAGGCATATTTGATCTTATTGTTGCGTAGTAATTAAAAGCAGCATGGGGGATAATCGCCACTGGCTTCTTATGAAGGTTCTCCATATATACCTTATCCTTACCATTCAGAATAACAAATCCAGAGACAAATCGCTGAGACCAAGCACCTAATCCAAAGAAGACAGCTTCTCCTAAACTTTTATACTTATCATGTAGATGAGGATCATGTACTGTATTTATAATCGGAGCAGTTCCTTTAAGCATAGGGTATAATATCGGACCCCATACACAACCAAAGGGGAAATAGATGACATCTGGCTTAAATTTAGATATCGTTTTGGACAAAGTATATATTCTAGGTATATTTAAATAGCTTAAAGCCACGTGGATGGCATCATGCTTATATGTTTCTATTTCTACAAGTTTACAACTATACTTAGCGGAGAGTTCTTTCCATTCATCTATATTATATACCCCTTTTGCAATAAACAATTGCAATAAACAACTTTTTATCTGCAATAGTGCAGTAGCCATCTGGTATGAATAAATAGCGCAAGCACTTGTTGACCCTAAAAACACTAAACTTATTTTCATCAGTTCGTACGTTTTGATTTTAAATAATAGTACAACAATGTTCCTATTGGATACATAACAGCAATAACAGCCCAGTTCACCCCCCTATCTTTAATAAAAAGAGATTTTTTTGCCATCTTAGCATTCGCAACAAGATGAATATAATGCCTAATCTTCCAACAGAGAGAAGTATATTTTAAATTTACATATAGTATACGTAGCTCCATAAAACTATTTGGACTGTTAAAGAACTGGTTAACAATATTTGCTGCCATACCATTCTCTTGATAGTCAACGATGCAAAGAGTCTTATCAATAAGTACAAAGGGAGCTATCTGATCCACCTTCAAAATCATCCATATAGGATTAAAGTTCCTTTCACCTTCAAATGATGGTTGTGGAGCTACTTGTTTCAACAAATCAACTCGCATAACCAATTTGTTATCTGCAGAGAATCCCTTATCTTGTTTGAGCCTTACATAGTGTATTATTTTGCCATCTTCCATCTGATTTCCAAGACGCTTTCCCTGAATAGTATAGTCATAACCAACAAGACCAGAAACATTCTTATCGCGATACTTTGCCCATTCCGTCACGCATATCTCCACTCCATCATCAGGCATATAATCATCCGAGTCGATGCAAACGCATATCTCCGTGTTCATTTTCTCAATAGCCTTGTTGTAACCTGTATGCAGACCACCATTCTCCTTATAGACGTACTCTATATGGAGCCAGTCAGCATCTTTACTGTAGCCGACAAACCCATCCTCTCTAAACTCCAAGCTCTCAGCTCTCAACCATGATTTTACTAGTTCGCGAGTATTATCTTTCGACCCATCATCAATTATCAGCCAGCAAAAGTCATGCGACCCTTGTCGGCAAAGTGCCTCATACCCTCTCGGCAGTAAATCTACACGATTGTACGTGGGGGTGAAGACTGTAAGAAGTTTACTCATATCACTTTATTTTGTAATTACTTTCACGACTGTCCCCATCGTAAAAGAGGATAAGCAGTTCTCTGAAACGATTAAGATATAGTCTATACGATTTTTAAATTATACTCATAAATCCATAGTATACGAAAACCATAAACAAAGTAAAATATGCATGATACATAGCTACTTTGTTACCCACTTGCAGCCTGTTAGGAACTCCTTTCATAGCATAGAAAGGATAAATGGTTACGATTGGAAGCATGAACCAAGAGAGATAAGCAATTCGATTAGTAAAACTTGCGTACATACACAACAACCAAACACCATTTGTGAGTAGATACATTCTTAGCCATAATTCATACATTGAATCTCTCAGTCTATATTTAAAAAGGATATAGTAACCTATCACCACTGGTGCAGCACTATATAAGATAAAATCTAAGCGGAAACCTGTTATATGAAGTACGTCTCCTTCTGCTAAAAGATAACTTGCACCACTCTCATCAGCATACGAAGCAAATAATGATTGGAAAAAACCAATGTGTGTAGCAGCAATAAAAAGACAGAACAACCAACCATAGAAATACCATTTGGTTTTTTTTACGAAATATGATATAATGTATGCATATACAACCACAGTCATACTATGATGAAAGCCATTGGATATTAATGCTAAAGGTATTGTCAACCAGAGTTTATCTTTATAAGCCAAAGCAACCAAAAATATTGCTGCTGCTGCTCCAGCCTTAAAGCCATTAATCGCATATGAATATGTAGAAAAGCCTAGAAGATATACCATAAAACCTATGTGAGAATTATCGGCAAAAATTTTTCTACATGCAATTCCTATACAAGAAAAATAAATAATAGACATCAATAAATAAAAACTATGTTCAGACAATCGTATACTGGCACAGAAAAATAATAGATTATCAAAAAGGAGATTCTCGGCCGATGGATCAAATGTGAAAATTTGCCCATATATAACATTATACAATTCAGAGTACCCCAATGTATCTCCAAAATTTCTTGCTACTGGCCTTAATCCCAAAAATAAGCATATGCAAATACCCGTAATCATTGCACTTTGTCGATGTGTATTTATTGAGGTAAATGGCGGTAACAACGAACTAGGAGACTTCAACGCATTCTTCATTGCAATGAAACAGACAATCGTGTATATATATTCATAAAACGGAGCCAAAAAATCCATACTATTTCTTATAATTTGACAACCAACTACTGATGTCATATTTGTCGACAATGGCACTTGGGAGTGGAATGAATGGTGTTTGTATAAAAGTGTCAATCGTAAAGAAATCATCTTCACCAATTATAAAGATGTTCTCCTTTAAGTAGAAGTCGTATTCCTTGATAAACTTGTTATTGGTCATGAGCTTCTTACCACATGCGAGCGCTTCGAGAGGTCGAAGGGTGGAACCTTTCTGACCATTCTGCACTATTTCTATTATACATCGTGCTTTCTGGATATTTTTCATATTCTCAGCGTATGGGATACACTCCCCAACACTATGAACAACCTTAAAGCAGGTACGATAGTGTTTCAGTTTCTCTCGTAACTCGTAAATGATAGAACCTCTGTTCTTCTCAAAGCCAATAAAGTAAAAATCATACTCTTCTTTGTCTTTAGTTGCGTCTTGCTTCATACGGAAGAACTGTGAATAGAGTTCCTGGTGGAATCGTTCTGCATCACCCTTGTCGAAAGTACTGATGTTAAAACCAGCAGATTCTATTTGTCTATAACGGAAGAGGGTTCGTTCGTAAGCTGATGGACAAACGGGATTCCATATCCAAAGACACTTCCTGACACCAGGTGCAACACTCGCATTCAAAGCCTTGAAGAGACAAGGCTCCGTGTAGTCGGAAATGAGAACTGTATCCCCTTTCTTAAGACATTTCAATTCCTTACGCATCTGTTTACCAAAGAGCATCCATGGCGGAAGATCTGTATTTTTTAATGCTTTTCTCATCACCACCTGCCATTTACGACATGAGGGATTCAATGGTCGACAGACAACATCTGTATTATCAATACCCTCTACCATATATTCCCAAATATCTACATTGGGGTATATAAAATATATCATTGTCTAGTGTTTCGTTATTAACGTCTTTATTTTAAGCAAACACCAGGCTAAAGGAGCAAGGTCATGGGCTATGAGCCACCCAGCCATCTTTGCGTATATGGGATAAGTATACTCCATGGAGTGCTTGCTACATTCGGGAAAGGTGTTCCTCCATAGTTTGATGTCCAGCACAGAGTTGTAAATAAGAAAGAATGACTTTGCCTGAAACTTCAGATAGTTCAATTCATTGACATAATCTTGTGCTAACCCATTTACTTTGAAGTCCGCGTCCACACGTTCAGCTAGTCGCACAACCTGTAGGAAATGTTCTTTGCTGTAATTGTGAGTAATGCTATTGAAATTCTGCTGATTATAATGGTACATAGGTTTATGTACTACAGTATTTTTTTTCGAGATTGCTCTACAAAGGGTAACGAAACCGAAATCCTCACCAAGATTGATACCCTCATAGAATCTTGCTCCACAACGACTGATGAGAGCTTTACTGATAAGTTTATTCCATACAGCACCCTCAATAGGATTTATATTGAATGAAGGCCGCTTTATGTAAGCATCTGGAAACACGACATCTGCTACATGGTCGCCATACTCCACCCGATAGTCACAATAGACCACCTCTGCACCTTCTGTTAGAGCTGTTTTATAAAGCTGTTCGTACATATCTGTGTCTGCCCAATCATCAGAGTCGCAATGAATGATATAATCGCCTGTAGCGTTATCCAACCCTAACTGACGACAGGCAGAGACACCACTATTCTTCTGCTGATGAAAGATCCTTACGAATGGCTTTCGCTGTGGGTATTCTTCAAGGGTCTTCTCGATGACGGCCACGGAACCATCAGACGTACAATCATCAACAAAGATATACTCGATACAATCGAGTGTCTGTCCAAAAAGAGCGTGACAGCATCTCGCTATATCTTTTTCTGCCTTATATACTGGGATTATTACTGAAACTTTCATTATTTTAATTTCATCACTAGCTTTATAGGTAGTGTCGTTATCGACGTCATCTTATACATCAAGCGTGTCTGGATGGGTATTGCCTTCATCTGCATAATATACTTGTTTGCCTCTGGATATTCATGCTTCCATCGATCAGGATTGAATCCTGCACGGGTGAGCATAAATGACTTTGCTAACATTTTCCAATAATTAAGTAGTAGCGACCAATCACCGTCTTTATCTGCAAAGAACCTCTCAAGTTCCATCACACAACACTTTCGTTGTTGGTACGAACATTCATTAGCACTATTTACAGTATAAGATGTAGGATTTATCCAATAATGGTAATACGTACCTTCTATCTTATCAATTCTTTTTGCAAAATAGAAAGCTTGTAAACAAACCAATACATCCTCCCACATATTTATTCCGGATTTCAGTATTATTGCATTATCAACCAATAGTGAACGACGCATTAATTTGTTCCACAACATACAATAAAACGATTTATTGGGCATCTCATTCAACATTGTTTTAGGAGGATTACAAATTTCTGTCTCAATGATATAAGTAGAATTTTCCGATTCACGAATAAAGCCTCCAACTACTATATCTCCATTCTCTTTCACAGCCTTATTATACAACTTCTCAAAATAGTCTATATCTACCCAATCATCACTATCGCAGTGAATTATATATTCCCCTTTGGCTTCCTTTATTCCTAATGCACGCACAACAGATGTCCCGCTATTCACATTCATCCTTATAATTCGTGTATAGTCACGCCTTTGAGGATATTTATTCAATACAGCCTGCAACACATCAACAGAATTATCAGGAGAACAATCATCTATAAACAAATACTCTATATCATCCAATGTCTGTTCAAAAAGGCTAATAGCACATTTCTCAATATATTGAGAAACCTTAAATATTGGTACTATGACTGAAACTTTAGGTTGTAACATATATTTAACTTATTCTACTAAAATGCAAAGTGTTAACTTTTGTACACCTTACCATTACCTTCTTTATTATCCCAACTCCTAACAAAGGCAAACCAACACCAACAATTAAATAGAATAACCACCATACAGGATAATTCTGACCATCAAGAATGGGAAATTGTGAGAGCATTTCTATCGGTTTGTCTTCTACCCAAATAGCAAGAAGAGTGACTACCTTGAAACAAAGAAAATGCCAAGTGAGTATTTCAAATGTATGGTCACCGACAAAAATAAAAAATGACTTAAAATATCCTTTTGTGATTATTGCAATAGTCCTACTAATTTGCAGCGTCATTAATGTTCCAAGAATGGCTGTTATGCAATAAGGAAGCAACGTATATTTATTGCATGATTGCATATCTGCTTTCCAAAACACAGAACCCACCAAAACGACCAAGACACAGAGTAATCCTTGACATCCTACAATTTTTACATCAAACTTCTTTATTGCATAGCCAGTAAGAAAGAAGAACGCAGAGAAAAAACTCAGTCCTCCTATAGCACTGTAAGGTATAGTCGGAATAAACTTATTATACAGAATACTCATAATCAACACAATACAACCTCCAATCAAAGGATTTCTGATTATCCGAATTACTATCCAAGCAATTATAGAAGCCCAGAACAATTGGACTATGAACCAATAGCCACCCAAAAGTTGTTCACTTCTAGTGAAGAGTATGATGTTAAAATATGCTTTGTCTAGCGTTTCATGCCAAGTGTATAAATGTGACACATATGTTCTCCATCCATATTGCCCGTTGTAAATATTCAAGTGATAAAACACATTATGTAATAAGAGAAAAAGAAGGCCATATTTAACAAAAGGGAAATATAATCCTTTCACCTTATGCCATGTAAATGTCTTAAAATCCGTAATATATTTTTCCTTGAAGCAATAGTCAGAAAGAGCAAAAAAGAGGGGCATGTGAAACATATAGATGAATGACCTAACAGGAGTTAAATAATCACCATATTCCCCGATACTATGTCCTAACACCATCAGTACGATACCAATACCTTTGGCTATAGTAACGGAAGAGTCCTTCATTGATTCCACTATCAGTCTATTGTTAACAATCGTTTCACTCATTTGTCTATTTTAATATTACTAATCACCACACAAAGTAATAAATACATCTACTGCAGAAAGTGTTATCGCACTAAAATTTCTGTGAGTTCCAAGTGTTCTGTATTGAATTAATATTTATTAAATACCACTTTGTAGGTATGTATTATTCGCGTCTTCTGGTATCCTAACCACAAGCGAATGACATTCTTTGTGGTGATGAAAGGATATACCTCCGCAAGATAAGACTATGGCTGAAGAAAGATTGGTAAATGGCGAAACGAATAGCGGCTTCATATTGCTGTTGTACCATCTGTTGCATTTTCTTATTATCGCCAGCGAGAAGAAATTTCACAGTTCTCTGTCCTTCTGCAGAACGGATTGCCATATCATAGCTGATAGGCTTGAAACTAAGATTCTTGCCAAAGCCTACAGGATATGTATCATCAAGGTAATAGATATACACCACATGAGGAACAAATGCTATCTCTTCCGCTTTCAATATACATTGATAGGTGAAGATATGATCCTCACACCATGTGATGGAATTATCAAATCTCATTCCTTCAAGTATGTCCTTACGAAAACATGTTGACCATATAAACCCTGAGCACCATGTCTCCTCTGATATCTTCAAAGCATCCGCATGACTCTCTGTACATATCCATTTTTCCGCCGAACGGTCTTTGCCTATTGCTGTTGGAGTAACAGTTCTGTGTCCACCTCTCAACACACTCGCCTTAGGATATCTTTCCATACTCTCTATGAAATGCTTTAAGGCATCAAGTGCCAGTTCGTCATCTGAATCAACAAAAGTAACCCATTCACCGACTACTAAACTCAACCCTGTGTTACGTGCTCTTGACACTCCACCATTTTCTTTGTGAATTACCTTGAAGCGACTATCCGTCTTAACATATTCATCACAGATGGCAGGTGAAGAGTCCTTACTACCATCATCAACAATTATACATTCCCAGTTACTATATGATTGGTTTAACACAGAATTCAAACATCTGCGTAGAAACCTCTCAGCATTATATACTGGTATTATTATACTAATCTTTTTGCACATTAACCTTCCATAAAGTTCCTCACCCACTTATCTAATCTCAACTTCTCAATCTCTGGGTGAATGGAGAATGTTCTATTGTCTTTAATAAAGTCTATATCTATTATGGGAGTTTCCCTATCTATGATGGATATCTGTTCTGAACTGTAGAATGGAGCTCGCAGAAGATTCCTATTTGTGGATATTATTTTCTTTCCCATGGCGAGAGCCCAGATGACTCTTGGGGTGATACCACTCTGGGTACCTCTGTCCGTATCCAACACACATACCGTATGACGCATAATCTCCGTATATTCAGCCGGAGGAATAACCCCTTCCATAGCTATTTCATTCTTACGATCTCGCTCGTATTTCGCCTCGGCATACTCTACAATCCGTCTGAAACTCGCTATGTATCTCATCCTGAACTTATACAGAAATACATGAGAAAAACTTGGCTTCCAAATCTGAACCCTAAAAAAATATGACAGTCCTGCATCTTTCACCTGTGGGAGTATCTTGTTGACTATTTCGAAGCGTTTATCGTGATCCGAGCCAACTATAGATATGTCATAACGTCTTTTTTCTGCCGAACCATAGTCGAAGGTAATAATTTGATGATTATCAATCCAGTACAATGGTTTGTAGACCAGCCCTGAAACATTTACTGAATCATCCAGATCAAACGTATAGCATTTATTGAACCTATCTTGATAGCGATAGAAATCAAATACAGAGACAGAATCCCATACGTAAAGTACCTTTTTGATGTTGGGCATCTTATCCAGAAACACAAACAGTTCCTTGCAAAGTGTGCGACCATTGATGCAGAAAAACATATCAAAAGTAGTCTTCAGTTCTTCTGATCGTTCTTTGAATATTTTATCCCATATTTTTTTCGATGGATGCCTCAAAACAGTACTTACTTTGCATCGCATCTTATTCAGGATTCCGTGACGTGGAATACGCATATCGTATTGAATAGCTGTATCGTCAATCCATACGACATCATGTCCTTGCCTCTTCATCTCTTCGATGATAGGAATATGAAGGCCTGCATACGCTGGTGCTAAAAACAATATTCTCATTTACTTTATAATTTCACAACTTTACGCATAATACAAGTTAACAAAGCAGTCATTTCATTTATGATATAATTCTCTACTTTCCCAAAGACATGCGTACGTATCTTATCAATCAATATGGCTATAAGGAAGATTGGGCCTCCATTATTACAAATAGGACGAAGGCACTACTCAGAGTGTGGGTATATACCTGAAAATAGTTGTCTATCGCCGGTTTGAGATTGTCAAGCAGATAGACTGCTAACACAGAGACCGAGATGTAGTTTACTATTTCTGACTTGCAAAGAACGAGTTGTCTGCGACTCACCTCCAATTGCACATTGACTATCAATCATCTATATTACTCTTTCAATTATTGATTTACCATAGCTCTCATCCTGAATGACGCTATCGTCAACCGTCTGTCCTGCTGTGGATGCTTCATTGACGTACTTACCAGGAATAGGTTGTTTTGAATGGATGTCACGGATGTGGTATTCGTACTGTATATCGAAGTGACCGAGGTCAAGAGCCTGATACCCCATCTTCGCAAGATCGTATGCCATGATGGTGGCTGTAGGTCCTAATGCGAGGATGACGAGAGCGCCCCAGGGAACATGTTCCTTAATGGCAGCCACTATTTCATCGTACTTATCGTACGCATTTTTTGCTGGTGCAAGGATACGATAAAGGTTCTTAGCATTCGACAGTAGATCATTACCTACACCAATACGTGTCTTTTCACCTTCAACAATATATATGTCACGACCATCCCATATCTTGCGATAAAGCGGAATCAGGTTGTTAGCTTGATCCTCTTTGTAGTCGGAAGTGAAGCGAGTGATGAGTGAATTAGGGTAGCGCCTTCCCGACTTTAACAGCGCCTTAAGATTATCGAGATTACACAAACGATACTCTTTCCACCACGATTGACTAAAATCGCTATACATAGATAGATCTCCAAAGATGGAAGGTATAGCGATTAGAATATTATCATCATCAGAATCTAACACCTGTCGCATACGTTCAGACATATCGCTTATTATATGCTGAAAGCCGATATCATTACCAAGAGCAATATTAAACTCTCCATCTCCATAACGACATATAGAACTCCTATGGTCAACGATATGCTGTAGTGTATCCTCTAAAGACATCACCTCCGGCTTCTGCCACTTCTTGTATTGACAGCTCACGACTGGTACCGTCCACAGGTGATAAACCACCCTCGAATAACGATATTCTATTGACTTTAATATGTGTTGCAATATATTCATTGTATTTCGTTTTTCTCACACAGAATCTTAGGAATTATAGAAAAATACTTCGTAGATTCCATGTATTTCGTGTGTGTCCTACTTGCTTTTTGTGCGTTCTGTATTCGTAAATATATTCCACATCATTATCCTTATCTTATCTATAAGTATGGCTATAACATATATTCCTATCATCACACAGAACATCATTCCCCAATATTCCCACGTAGAATAAATAGCATAAAATTGTTGGCACATCTCCTGATATGAATATCCAAAGAACTTGGCATTGGAATGAAATAAGAATACAGCAAAGCAACTTACTGCACACCAATTTATTAACTTGGACTTGAGATGAAGCTTTGAAAACATTATTATAGAGTATAGTGCTATGAATATATTTAATGGTGAAACATAGCTAAAGCATCTATTTATGGTATAAGGATATACCCATTTCTGTCCCAACAGGGGGGGGGGCAATACAAATAATTGATACACAGGAAATTACCCCAAGAACCACATATACATCTGTACTTGCAGAATAATTAGTAAATTTAGGTCTATATAAATTTACATATCTTGCAAGAAGATACAATCCTATAAATGACAGAGGTGAATAACCCAATGATATGTATGTCACAGATTCGGGAAATAACCATCCATATACAATCAACATTGTAAAATATGCTATCAACACTTTTTTGAAAACCACCCTTGGTACTGTTTCTACAAAAGCATTCAGAATAGGTGATAATATATATAGGAACAGATACGATTTTATGAACCAGTTGGATGAAGTCATCATTACACAACCTAGTAGTCCCTGAACACTCAAAGTTGTGTAGTCACATGCTATGTTCACAATAAAAAGTCCTATAGTAAAAAACAAACATTGAAACAGGAATGCACATAGTCCTTTCACCTTGGCATGTATCCCAAACCATCCAGATATCATCACAAAGATATCTACAGCTGATATACAAATAGCCTCAAAGATTATCTTTAATGACGAGTCTAAAGGTTTTGAGAGCACATCACTATATGATGGTTCTCCTATAGAGTAGAAATCTGCATGTACCCAAAGAATGAAAAACATCGCTATCACCCTCAATAATTCGATATTTGATTGACGTTCTTTTGACATATCATCTATATTGTCGATTTACTTTCTTTAAATTCCGATTAAGGTGTGTTCATTATTACATCAATGCATCCTTTAAAAACTCCATGCTCATTTCCCGTTCTCTAACAAGACAAATATCAACTTCGTTCCAGTCTATAATGAAGTTAGTAAGCTCGTATGTTGTCACATCATCCACGAGTCTATCCCCCAATTCGAGTTTACTGAGGAGTGAGATAAACCTCTCTGCACCCCTCCGTTTGTTCACGATAGACAGAAACGGGCGATGAAACAGGATAGAGAACACGCTCCCATGAAAAGAGTCAGTAATGACCATGGCAGCATCACGTATCTCAGAAAGCCAAGCCTCGATACTGTCATCCCATGAGATATCATCATTAGCACCCTTAATCTTCAGTTCGAGATTATATTTTTTCGCCATCCTCTCAAGGAACGTGACCTTCTCAAGAGATGTATCAAGTACATATGCCAACAAGGTGTTTGTCGCATTCTGTTGCCGAGAGAGCAATGACTCGTAGTCTTTTACCGTTAGCAGAAGGGTCGGATCGAGCACATGTGTTGCCTCAACACCAAAATGTTCTTTGCAGAGTTGCACTCCACTTGCCTCACGTACAGAAATGGCATCGAACTTCTTAGCAAGTGCTCCACATAACCGTTCCTGCTCTGGAGTGTATATCCACTCACTACCACCGAAGGAGGCAGCATAAGCCACACGTTTACCAGGAAAATCAGACCAAAAGTCAAGAAACATATTGCCAAGATATTTGATTGGCACATTACACCATGGACTCCACACCTGATCGCTACCCACAAGAATCACATCTGGATGAAGACTCTCCAACAATTCCTTGGTAATAGTTACCTCCGGTTTTGTAATAGTCATCTTTTCATGAATGAACCGATTAAGATTTTCCTGACCAGACCTCCCATAATGAGGATACTGTATGTGGTGAGAGGTACGCATGACCAAAGACTTAAAACGCCCTAACACCCATCGCCACCAAGGATACGCACAGTCATAATCTACAGTAATAGGCTCATGTCCCATACGCTTTAGGACCATCTGAAGAGCATAGTCCTGCAAAATACCACCGAAATTCGTTCGTAACGGTTGAGTTAATATTGCTATCTTCATAACACTAGTCTCATTTTTATTCGCACACAAAACACACGGAACTGTAAGAGCATATCTTTGCACCAATTCTTCTGTGAATTTTGCGATTTCCGTGTTCGTAATTATACATCCCTCTGTATTCTAGTATCTACAAGCATCCAGTTATCTTGGTATATATCACAAGGGTTATTAGTATTATACCATCTACTTGGCGCGAGTACCACTTTGTTTTTGTTGTCAGACAAATACTGCATCCACCAAGAGAAGGTGCTGTTGGTCATGATGAAGTTTCTACAGCAACTTCCAAGGTAAAGCGACTCCTGATCTGTGTATTTCGAATCTATATAATGAAAGGTGAGGTTTTCATATTTTGAGAAGAGATTTCTCACGCCATCTATATTGTCTGAGAAAACATAATAAATAGCATCAGGAACGAGTTCTTGCATCTGTTCCAATGCACGGAAGTAATAAATATTATCGCAAACAAAGAAAGTAGGGTCGTTTAAGTAATCACCCCTGCGAATATGCAGACAGACAGATTTAGGGCTACTATGTATTTCTAAGCCTAACGATACTACATCAAGTGAAAAGAGTTCTGTACGAAACGTCAGTTCTTTGCGGATAAGCTCTTCATGCTTTGCAAAGTATTTATCACTTTGGAAATATCCCAATGCATACCAGCTGCCTTTGGATAATGGCATAGGCTTGAGATAGCCTTCCTGATTAAGTATCAAGCCGAACCTATGGAACAACTTCTGGTATTTTGACTCTATATCTGCTATCTGACAGATATTCTTATGACGACACAGGCAGAGATACATAAAATACCCTATCTTCTGGCGACAGTTAAAACTCTTATCTTCCTTGAATAACACATCATCAGGCAGATGGAAACACCCAAGTCGGTTCTTAGCATGAAACCGCTCAAACGCATCACCCGTGAGCACCAATTGACATCCACTCTCCAATGCCATCACACGAGTAGCAGAATATGTAAACAACTGATTACCCAAGCGCCCGAGGAGCGTCGTCTGAATAGTAGGTCGTGACATGATTATTTTTGTATTTTACTAATAACTTTATACCATATCAGGTAAGCCATTCTTTGTATTCTATTACTGCAAAGAATCTTAAGTGTACCATTAATTGCCATTACTCCTTTTTTATGAAATTGTCTCCAAAATATAGGAGCATAACGGCTCTCTGCAGATGATTGAACAAGGCAAGGATTATAACGCCATCCTTCCTCGTACGTTATTTCTAAATTTTTCGTATTTATTTGTACTATCTGCTCTTTCCCTTTATCTGAGTTTACGACAACGAACGAACAGCCCTTGTTGTCATATATTTCCGGATGAATACTCTCAACCCCCCAAAAGTCGCCAATGATTAAATCTGCGCCACTTGCTCCTTGCTTTACCGGACAGTTAACACACGATGGACGTAAACACAAATTTTTTAGAAAACTTTGCATATATCGATTGTTCGCAGAGAGCTCATATATGATATCATCGTCTTTCTCGATCGTCAATCCATATTCATTCCAACCATTTCGCTTATCCCTGAAATTAATGGAATTTATTTTATTCTTATTACCTTTCGTTAAATCATCAAGATATGCCCTCCATACAGCTGGACTTGGGACACCATGACATACAATCTCTACCATTAGCAAATTATCATATTCCTTATGAAGGAATAACCTCAGACCTGCTATTTGGCATCCAGTGCCAGAGAATAGTACCTTACGCCCTTGTATTAAGAAATCTTTAGCCTCTTTGTATGTTATGCCTATTTTACTTTGAGTATATTTAGCCCCACGAAAAGTATCGAGTCCCTCTTTCGTCTCAGTATAGTCGTGCATCACCTCCCAGTTTTTGTCAAAACGGGCACCAAAGACCACTCCTCCCTCATCGATGACGGCTTCTGCCAACATTGTAAAAATACCACCAGAGGAGGATTTCATGCGAATTTCCTCATTGGGGTTGATGGCAGCAAGAACTTTGACAGGTTTTCTTGGATCGCTTAGGTTAAGAAATGGACACACCTTTTCACAGAGTCCACAGTCAATACAGAGGTCTTTGTTAACTACAGGATAGAGGAATCCTTTTGTATCTTCATTAAAGGAAATGCATTGCTTTGGACAAACCTGCACACAAGCAGAACATCCACAACATTTCGATTTATCAACAATTCCCACCATCTATTAAATTAATTGATATACAATAAGTTATTCTTCTTTTTAGAAATAAGACCATCATACAAATTCTCGTACTCTGCCAATTTTTTCACCAACACTGGATTAATCTGTCCTCTTAATCTTAATGCGTCTTTTCCACCAAACAACATACGAATGTTATTTTTCACATGCAGGCCTAACGAGTTTCTATTTTTATATGGCATATCTTTCCATAAACTAAGTTGTTTATAGTACCTCCATATATTAGTTAATGGCAATACGGTATCTTTATACCATGGTTTAGCAGGCGAAACATAATGAATTATAGACATATTACAAAATGAATCAACAACATCATTCCATTTTGATTTGTTTAATTTATAGCATTCAAAAGGTTTTATTAAAGTTAACTGAAAATTATATTTGAAAGGAAGACATAAAAAATTTTCATGAAAAAGAACATTCAAAGCATCTTGGTCTGGATATAAACATTTCTCAGGATTCTCCATAATAAAATGAGCTAATTGCGTAAAACAATCATGTACACGCCAATAGTTTAAATTCATAAGTAAAACTCCCGAATTGAAGTATTTACCATCAAATATTTCAATTCGATTACGATTTGTTATATCATCTGCATTTTGATCTTCTATGGCAGCTAAGGCTTTGTCAGAAATATCAGTACTCCACAACGATAATAAATCCGATACAATAATCGTATCACAATCAAAATATAGTATTTTATCAATTTCCACAGGCAGTATCCTTGGAAAAAGATAACGAAAATATATCGATTTTGGAAAAGTAGATGATAGAGGATAACCATCAAATAAGCTATCATCTATCTGGTATATCTTGACTTCTTGGTGATAAATTTCCATTGTTCGATTAATCTTTTCTATTGTTTTCTCAAGAAAAGCTTTGGTCAATATATGTACCATAACATCGCTACCTTTATTTGATTCAAAGATAGAAGTCATACAGACACCAAGAGCAATTGAGAACTTTTCGTCAGCACAAAGTCCAATGTGTATCATAATTTATTTGGTAAGTAGTCAATTTAAGGGATGCCCGTTGTTTACAGTACCCCATTGAATTTCATTTTTATAAACTAGTTATACACAACAGTTAGGTTTATTACTAATCATGATTTTTATGTTAATCCATCAATATTTACGTAAATTTTAACTACCAATAATCCACTAAATAACTTGTAAACTTTTCAATGGCTATAAGCCTGTATTCAGGTACAGAGGCCAACGGTTCAATCGTTATTCGTTAATGTATAAAAAGTCGATCTAACTTTAGAGATTATCATAGTCTTTTCGTTTTTCTCCAACCCAATAGCATAAATCGTCAGAACAATAGATACACTACTTACAATACATACAATCAACAGTCTTAAAAAAGAAGAGTGCATAATATGTGCTATCAATAATGGCATTAGGGCAGACACAATACCAACGATGTGACAACGAAACACGACATCTACAAGATACTGCCGAGACGAGATGCCCGTACTTGCGTGTACAAGTCGAAATCTAAGAAAAATTGAGCACCAGTAAATAAAAAAAGATATATAATAGGTATATATTGGTGCGCCCCCTAGATAGTATGCAATCCATGTAAATGGAAAAATAAGTGATATAAACGATGTCATTATGGCTTGGTATCGTTTAATGTTTCCCTGCGCCATCTGTAGAGTAACCATGGTATTGCCAATAGTGGTCGTGAATGAGGACAGTATAATCCAAACAAGGAACGCATCCGATTGCTCTGGTGGAGTACCTAACCATAGTTGAAGTATCTGCTTAGCCTCAATCATCAATGGGAGTCCCAAAAGATACATTATGTAGAAAGAGAAACGAGAACCTCTACAGGCAAGAGAAAATGCATACTCCTTATCATCTGCAGCATAAGACTTCGTTATCTGAGGGGCCAGCGCCGTCATAAAGTTGTTGACGAACATCAAAATTATGTTATTAACCTGAGCTGCAATACCTATGGAAGCATTTACTATAACTCCGAAATAGATATTAAGTAGCATATTTACGCCTTGGGTATTCAAAATCCAGGCTCCATTGCCAAACATATTCCATCCTGCAAAATTCCAGATTTCCTTGAAGAGTTGCTTATCAAAAGTGAAAACAAAAGTACACTCTTCAAATTTCCTCAGCGAATATATAATATAAAACGAGATATTAAGGAAATTGACCATAACAAGGAGTATAGCATACGTAATCAGTTTGTCTGCAGGTGACACAAAAACAAGATAGCAGATGAGAAGTTTCATAAAAGCCTCAAACAAACTAAGATATGCAAAGGCTCCCATCTTCTCATGGGCTATTATACATGATTGGAACGGGGTCGTAAACAAAGTGAGTGCAGACGAGATAGCTGCACAATGAAGACACCATAAGGCAGCCGTTTCGCGCCCTGCCGGTATATTCATCTTTGTCTGAAGAAACCAATAACCAAATGTCTCTACTAGGAAAAGTATCAGAATTCCCATCAAAAACTGCACGGTGATGGAAGTTGAGAACACTTGTTTTAGTCTAAAGAGGTTGTTCTTACCTAATTCAACTGTAATGAAGCGGCCAATAGCCGTTGTCATTGAACTCGTAATGAAACTAAATATGCCAAGGAAACCCACTATGACAGACTGTATGCCATAGTTCTCCACCCCTAAAGCCTGCAATATGACCCTAGACGTAAACAATCCGACCACCAGAAGTATGAGCATCCGGCAGTAGAGCAGAAAGGTATTCTTCGCTATACGTTTATTATTTGATGATATATCTTGCAACATTCAAGTCCTCTCATTCAAACATTATCAGTACTTGCTTACTCCATTGTTTTATCACCATACATATTATCATAATACTTCTGATAATCACCAGAAGTTACATCATTTAACCATCCCTCATTATCAATATACCATTTAACAGTCTTCTCGATACCTTCCTCGAATTGCAAGCTAGGCTCCCAACCAAGTTCGGCTTGAAGTTTCCGAGAATCAATGGCATACCGAGCATCATGCCCAAGACGATCGGTAACGTAGGTGATAAGATTCATATCTTCACCTTCTTCCCTTCCCAGCATACGATCAACGACTTGAATAATCACTTTGATAATATCAATGTTCTTCCACTCATTAAAGCCACCAATGTTGTATGTCTCAGCAACTCTTCCGTTATGGAAAATAGTATCAATAGCACGAGCATGATCTTCTACGTAGAGCCAATCACGAACATTCTCCCCCTTTCCATAAACGGGCAGTGGTATACGATAACGAATATTGTTAATAAAAAGTGGAATCAATTTTTCTGGGAACTGATAAGGACCGTAATTATTTGAACAATTGGTTACAATAGTAGGCATACCGTATGTATCATGAAAAGCACGTACGAAATGGTCACTACTGGCTTTTGAAGCAGAATATGGTGAATGAGGCGTATACTTGGTTGTCTCCAAGAAGAACTCCTCACCATATGCTTCGTGGTGCTTACCACTAGAAGCCTTTGTCGTGAATGGAGGATTTATACCTTCAGGATTGGTCATTTCCAATGCGCCATATACCTCATCTGTTGAGATGTGGTAGAAACGTTTGCCTTCATATTTTTCGGGCAGACTCTCCCAATAAAGTTTTGCAGCCTGTAACAAAGAAAGGGTTCCCATCACATTAGTACGGGCGAAGGTGAACGGATCTTTGATACTGCGATCTACATGGCTTTCAGCGGCAAGATGGATAATTCCGTCAATCTGTTCATCCTGCATTAATTTGTAAAACGTATCAAAATCGCAAATATCCATCTTGACAAATTTGTAGTTAGGTTTATCCTCAACATCCTTAAGGTTAGCAAGATTGCCTGCATATGTCAATTTATCAAGATTTATAATATTGTATTCCGGATACTTATTTACAAAGAGACGAACTACATGGCTACCTATAAAACCAGCACCACCAGTGATTATTATATTTCTCATTTCAAATGTCTTATTGAAGCTTAATAAAGAGGTTCATTTATGTAAAACGGCGAATCGAAGTCTTTCAGCCAACTATGCAAAGTGTCTTTTTCAGAAAGTAGAGCTTTACCTACAGGAATTTTCCAATCAATACCTAAATTATCATCAAGGACACTGATTCCTCCATCGGCTTGCGGAGCATAAAAATTATCACATTTATATTGGAAAACAGCTGTTTCTGAGAGTACAGAAAAACCATGAGCAAATCCCCTCGGCACAAAAAGCTGACGATGATTATTCTCGGTAAGTTCCACTGCAACGTGTTTACCGTATGTAGGTGAACCTTTGCGAATGTCTACCGCAACGTCAAGTACCGCACCTTTCACGCAACGCACAAGTTTGCTTTGAGTATAAGGAGGACGTTGGAAATGGAGACCACGTATCACACCATAACTACTCATGGATTCGTTATCCTGTACGAAACTTACAGTTCTTACCTTTTCATCAAACTCCCGTTGCGAAAAAGATTCAAAAAAATACCCTCTAGTATCCCTGAACACCTTTGGTTCAAGGATTACCACACCCTCTATATCGGTCTTTATTACTTCCATCTTCTTTATTTACTTGTTAGCGTCCAATTTTGTTAGCCCAAGTGTGATCTAGCAATACGTCATTTTAGGACGCTAACTATCTAATTCTTGAAACCGTGAATTTTTTGATATAAACTCCGGAACTATTCGCTTCATCAACTTCACCGTATCCCAAATCTGTACTGAACGGGATAATCTCTCGAATTCATCGTACGTTTCCACAATATCCCCATATTCATACCGACGTACTTTCGCAATCTTTATCTTCTTATGATGAGTAGGAATAGTATTTTCTTCATCACTCAAGACCTCTTCATACAGTTTTTCACCCGGTCGTAGTCCTGTAAATTGTATTTCAATATCTTCATTCGGCTTATATCCCGCCAATTCAATCATACGAACGGCCAAATCTACAATTTTTACCGGTTTTCCCATTTCGAAAACAAAGATCTCATACCCTTCCCCCATAGTAGCGGCCTCCATTACCAGACGACATGCTTCCGGAATGGTCATGAAATAGCGTATGATATCAGGGTGAGTCACTGTAACGGGACCGCCATTTTCTATTTGTTCTTTAAAACGGGGAATAACTGAGCCATTGCTACCCAATACATTTCCAAAGCGGGTAGTTATAAATTTAGTACATCCTTTCACTTTACCCTCTTTAATGGCATAGCTCAAGCTCTGTACATAGATTTCTGCCAAACGTTTGGAGCACCCCATCACATTTGTAGGATTTACAGCTTTGTCTGTGGAAACCATAATCATCTTCTCCGCTCCATATTTAACTGCCATATCCGCAACCTGACGGGTACCGGTCACATTAACCAATACAGCTTCACATGGATTTTCCTCCATCAACGGGACGTGTTTATAAGCAGCTGCATGAAAAATAATTTGGGGATGATAGGTATCAAACACCATACGTAAACGCTCTATGACACGTACATCACCTATCACAGGAACAAAATCAAGATGTGGAAATCGGCGTTCACATTCCAAGCGAATATTGTGTAATGGGGTCTCGGCCGAATCAAACATAATCAGTTTGCGGATTCCAAGATGTGCCAATTGACGACAAAGTTCGCTACCAATACTACCAGCCGCTCCCGTAACCATTACTACTTTATCGCTGAATTCATTGGCAACTTCGCTCATATTGATATTAATCTCCGGACGTCCCAACAAGTCTTCAATCTTGACAGGGCGCACCCATTGATGAAAGTTACCGTTTTCATCCGCTTCGCTGATAGAAGGAGCTATCAAAGTTTTGATATGATTATCCTTGCAATATTGGAGCAAACGGGTTTCCTCTAAACGGGTAGACTCATTATGAGCAAATAAAACACCTTGAATACAACGTTTACGAATAAGCTGCAGGAAATCTTGTTCATTGGTGAAATAATAAATAGGGAATCCCGCCAAACGACGATGCTTGTAAATAGTTCCATAACAATAGAATCCGATAACCTTATAATGAGAACTATGTAGTAAACGGGTCTTCAGTGCTACACTTTTATCGTCTGTACCATAAATAAGAATACGCATATTCTCCTTATTCATCAATTCAATTAACGCCTCGTAGACTATCACCATCAACATACGGAAAGTAGACAAAGCAATCAAAGTTAACATTCCATCAAACAAGACAAACATCAATCTCTGATTGGCAGACAATCCGAACGGTTCAATCCACAAGAAAATAGCAATCGCTATACATACCGATTTGAATGATGAACAACAGATCAACGGCCATAAGCAACGCAACTGGGAATAACGAATGGTATTACGATAAGTATGGAAAAGATAGGAAGCTATCGTAGTCGCAATAGCGGCTAAAATTCCAACCCGAATCATAGCCCGGCTATCCAAAGACACTTCAGCGTTATAATGTATCCACCAATAAGTGAAACAAGTGGACAACACTGAAATGAACAAATCAATTCCCCATATTATCCAGTAACTAAAGTAAGTTCTACTTATATACTGGATAAAAGCATTCAATTTTTCTTTCATACCCAAAACAATAAAAAGTTCCCCTTATTTCTTATTTTTTTTATTCATCTCCGAATAGTAGCCATCCCCATAGCCATATCCGTAACCGTAGCTATAACCATAGCCGTAACCATACTTTTTCTTTTCAATATGGCTGTCGTTTAATACAATGCACAGATGTTTGAATTTACCTTCCTGATGCAAACGTTCCAATTCCGGAAGATAACGACGATCGAGTTTTCCATCACGAACCACATATAAAGTCAATTCAGCTACACGGTTTACAATCGTAGCGTCCGCTACCACCTGTGCAGGGACATTATCCAAAATTATATAATCATATTTTTTCTTCAGCTCATCTACCAGTTTCTCCAAACGATCGCTCATCAGAAGTTCGGAAGGATTGGGTGGTACAGGACCAACTAAAAGCATATCCACAGCGGGATGAATCAGCCCCTTATCCAATATATTATCTATATTATCATGTAAACCGGAAAGATAAGTACTCAATCCTTCTTTATGTTTGACACCCACTAATTTACCTTGAGTCCGTTTGCGTAAATCAGTATCTACCAATACCACTTTCTTTCCGGCTATTGCCAATGCTACCGCCAGGTTCCGAGACACAAAAGACTTTCCTTCACCGGGCATGGTAGACGTAAACATAATCACACGGGCATCCTTTGCTACAAAATTGATGTTTGAGCGCAATAGGCGGAAAGCTTCAGAGATAAGATCGTTCTTATGTTCATCTACTACTATGGAATTATCTGCCACTTCTTCCTTGCGGGAAGGAATCTCACCCAACACCGGAATGGTGGTATAATCTTCTATATCCTTACGTCCCCGAACGGAAGTATTCCATAGCATCAACAACACTTGTATCCCCAAAGGAATAGCTAATCCCACTGCTAAAGCAGCCAGCAAAAAAGTTGTAGAATGAGGGGCAATAGGCGCATTAGAACCAAATGGAGACTCTACAACCCGAATATTAGCCTCTGTTACAGCTAACTGAAGTGCGTTTTCTTCACGCTTATTCAACAGGAAAGTATACAATGCCTCTTTAATGGATTGCTGACGGATAATACTCAACGCCATCTTTTCCTGCTTGGGAACCGCTTGAATCTCAGTATTAATCTGATGTTCCACAGCACGTGTCCTGTCCAATCGTAGACGAAGATTTTTGATATAATTATCCATTGAACCGGAGATTACCGTACGCATCTCCGCCAAATTCTTATCAGCTGCCTGGACAACCGGATTTTTTTCTCCAGATTCAGCCAACAGATGATTACGTTGAAGCATAAGTTCATTGTAAGCGGTAATCTGACTTTGCACACTTGCATCTCCCACTCCGGAAACATTAGGAATCAGTTGATTGTTGCGGGTTACATCCATCAAATAACTCTTAATGGATTGTGCTATAGATAATTCTGTTTCCATCTGCAAGGTTTCACCTTTCACACGACTGCTTTCAGCCAGATATTGAGAGCCGTTGCCTTCTGTACCTATAATACGATTGCGCTGTTTAAAGTCTGTCAATTCTTCTTCTACATCTCCCAGTTCCTTGCCGATAACCGCAATGCGTTCGTCTATGAATTTAGCCGTATTTACAGCTATACGATTTTTATCTTCAATAATCGTTTCGTTATACACATTTATCAAAGCACTCAATATCGCATCGGCACGTGAAACATTATTGCCAACACAGGTGATTTGTACCATCGTAGTGCCTTTACCTGCCAAAGAAGTAGAAATACCTCCTTTATAAATAGCCGTAGCCGCTTCCGGACTCATACGTTTTACTAAGACAGGCTTACCTATGTATGTAGAGAGGTTCTCAGGTTTCAGATTGACAACCATTCGTCCCGCTTCTGTCTGCAACGTGTCTCCATAGGCATGATTACCATTTATTGAGAGCTTCTTTCCTCCTACGACAAAATTGGAAATCGCGTAGTTCTTTACATCCAGCGGAGTGACATTCATTGAAACAAAAGAGTGATAAGGATCAAAAAAAGTCACTTCAACCGGAGATTCTGCAAACAAGGAAGTATTACGAAAAAAGCCGTCTTCCTCATACGATACATCCAAATGCAGGCGATTGACTACCTCACGTACCAATTGATGCGAGCGAAGGATATACATTTCATTTTCAACCCCGCTCCCTGTTACTCCTCCCTGAAGTTCCAGCATGGCGGATATATCCGAATTAGCTGTTTTTCCACCGGTCTTCACTAACATGACGGCCTGACGCTGATAGACAGGGACCAGTGTACGGGTATACAAGTAAGCAGCACTCACACAGACAATTACAGAAATGGCAAACCAATACCAATTGGCTATTATCAACTCTACAACATCCCGTAAAGTGATATTAAAACCACTTTCTCTGGTCGTTTTTTCATTGTTATTTTCCTGAATATATTCCATTTTATTTCGCAAGAACAAAGATTAATGACAGTACGGAAGCCAATACTGCTATAACACTACCACCGGCAGACAAGTAAGTCAGTGCAGAACTTCCCTTCACATTAATTGATTTATTGGGTTCTACATAAACCACGTCATTTTGTTGCATATAATAGACCGGAGAATTAAAAATGTCTTCACTGGAAGTCAAATCTACCGTATAGCTCTTACGCTCTCCGTTTTCTTCCCGGATCACTTGTATATTATTCCGTTTCGCTGTTGGCGGCAAATCACCGCCTAGCCCTATCGCATCCAGGATGGTCACCCGATCGCTAGGAAGTTCTTTTACACCGGGACTGTTGACTTCTCCCAAAAGCAAAATCTTCGCTCCCTTAAAACGGACTTCTACCGTCGGGTCTTTGATATACTCACCTTCTATCAACTTATTCTTGATTACCCCTGCCAATTCCAAACGAGTAAGACCGGCTACATGTATTTTTCCCAAAACAGGTACTTCAATATCACCATTCTTATCTACCAGAAGCCCTTGAAGTTCCTGTGAAGCTCCACTAGTGGTGGATGAACCCAACACCTGGCTATTGGCAAAAGGTGTCAACAATTCCGGTGTCTTACTATTAATCGTAATATAAAGCTGGTCGTCCGGCTTGATATGCAATTCATAATCATCAAGTACTTTCTGTGAACTTGGGTCTAACGAATTTGCACCCTGCAAATAAAGCATTTTTTTAGATGAGACACAGGAAGTCAGCCCTCCTGCAAAACACAAGAGTAGCAAAGAGTTTGCTAGAAATTTTTTCATGAAAATATTTTTTTTGATTATTCTGATACCGGCTCTACACATCCCACCGGTATATCCACACATGCACACCCCAACATAGTTAACCGGACAGCAACTTTAGACTTGCCGTCCACATTTACCAACTCTCCTTCCAAACCTGCCAAAGGTCCTTTTATCACCCGTACCTTTTCTCCCGGTGCCAACGGCGATGTGCTCATACTGATCGTTTCATCCGAATAATCGAGCATAAATTTGAATCGCAACATTTGTTGGTCAGGAATAACAGCCGGAGTACTTTCCCCACGCAGTACCATATAGCGGCTGATAGCGGACAGCGTCAACACCTCTTTTTGTTCTTGAGGGTCGACATGGACAAAAATCATCATCGGAAGTAAAACGCGATCTACCACTTTACGACGATCACTCCATTTATGAACCTCTTGTTGAATAGGAAGGAAATTTTCAATCCCCATTTTCGTTAGCCGCTCACTCGTTTTTTTCTCGTGATATATGCGTACAACCGCCACTAGCCAGCGTTTTGAGCGCGCTACGCTTCTGCCAATCACAGTTGTTGGCAGAAGATTTTGATCGTCATTTTTGCTAATGATCATTTATATTTACCCCATATTTCTTGCTACTTCTTAAATGAAGCAACGAAATTTTGCGCAAATATAAATATTATATATCAGACAAAATAATAAAAAGATGTTTTTTTTCACAAATGAAGGCTACCACTTGTAGTTAATACCGAAGCTGAGCAGTTCCTTTAACTGGAAATAACTGTCACCTTCAGTGGGTTTGGAGCTATCGTCAAAACGGGTGTGAATATAAAGTTTGGTAGAGAGATAACGGTTAAGAACGAAGTTGAACGTGTTTTCCCATTCCACACGTGCCCAATGATAGTTGGTCAGATAGTTGAGACGGGATTCCAATGATACGGCAGAGATGATATTCCAGTTAAACGTAGACTGCAACTGTGAACCGAAGTCATTCTTGGAGCATTTGCCTTTATCCAGACCAAATTTCGTTTCATCCACTTCCGAGTTGTCAATATAACGTAGGTTATAAGTCAATGGCGCCATGAAGACAGAAAGATTGAATTTCTTTTTGTTCAGCTTATAGTCCATACCAATACTGACCGCCAAATCGGCCGGAGACATGAAAGCTGAAACCAGATCTTCGCTGTTAGCCTTGTATCCATTGAAAAACTGGGTTTTGAACTCAGAGGAGATCGTATAATACCAATTCTTAAAAGCTCTCAATCCCAGCTTGTTATAGACGCGAAGTTGGTCGGTTGTGAAAAGATATTTATGGTATTCGTCCGATGGAGTGGAAGTCATACCCGCTTTCGCTTCAAGCTGGTTTTCAAACAGCACTTTCTCATTGTCATTATAGTTTGCGAAGATCAGAAAAGTAGCTAATCCGGAGAAGTTACTCTCCCCTCCCTTATACCAGTTGTCCGAAAGATGGTTCTGACTGATCTGTAATGAACCGTTACCTCCTACAACCCACCAGTTGGGACGGCTGATCTTGATATCGGCCTTTCCTACATTATCATTCATATCTTCACGTTGAAACAGATGAATCACATTCGCTTTGGGGGAAATCTTCGGTTTCACATCATGCCGGAAAACATCCCGACTCATGATACGGTCTTCCGTAGTAACAACCAAATTCGGATGTTGCAGATAAAGATCCATCAAAGCGTTATTGACTAATGTATTGGCACGTCGGGTTTTGGTAAACACCAATGTGTCGTATGGTAAAAGTTCCGATGTCAGTTTGGGGGTAGTGTCCGGCTGCACAGGTTTCCATCCCAGTCTTGAATACTGCTCCATCGGGGCATAGTAATATGCCAAAGGAGTAAACAGACGAAAATAGTCGGGATCCGACGGAATATAGCGCGGCGGTACAGACGGATCATTCAGATAATCCAATTGGGCTATATACTTATTATATAAATAAGAAACGGTATCCAATTTGGGTGTCGGACCGGACATGTTGAGTTTTAACATTAAATATTTCTGGAGTTCTGCCGAAAGTGTATCTGCTTTTACGACTTTGGCCTTAGCCACTACCGTTGAAGATTTGGGAAGTGAAGAATTGCCGGCATTTTCCTGTGCAGAAAGCGATAACGAAAATAACAACAGGATAAAAACTGAATATAAAGTAGTAACTCTCATCATATTTGTTTATGGTTTAGGCTGCAAAGCTACATTATTTTGTTCAGAAATCATAGGATTCTTTCAAAATTGCATTTTTTAATAAAATTGTAGAGACGAAAGTCTGCAATCTTCCTCTTTTTTTTATAATTTTGCGCTTTTTAAGTTCGTAAGAATACTACTAAGTAAACAATTATTAAAACAGTTATAGCTGTGGGAGAAACAAAGTATATTTTCGTCACCGGTGGTGTTGCCTCTTCATTAGGAAAAGGTATCATTTCATCTTCCATCGGTAAGTTGCTGCAAGCAAGAGGTTATAATGTAACCATTCAAAAGTTTGACCCGTACATCAACATCGACCCGGGAACACTGAATCCATACGAGCACGGAGAATGCTATGTAACGGTAGACGGACACGAAGCCGATCTCGACCTGGGACATTATGAAAGATTTCTGGGCATACAAACGACTAAGGCGAACAACATTACTACAGGACGCATCTACAAAAGCGTCATCGACAAAGAGCGTCGTGGAGACTATCTGGGTAAAACGATTCAGGTGATTCCGCATATCACGGATGAAATCAAACGGAATGTGAAACTGCTCGGTAACAAATACAAATTCGATTTTGTCATCACCGAGATCGGTGGTACGGTAGGCGATATCGAGTCACTCCCCTACCTCGAAAGTATCCGTCAGTTGAAGTGGGAACTCGGTAAGAATGCTCTTTGCGTGCACCTGACTTATGTTCCTTACCTTGCTGCCGCCGGAGAGTTGAAAACAAAACCGACGCAACATTCTGTAAAGGAGCTCCAAAGTGTGGGTATCCAGCCGGATGTACTGGTACTGCGTGCCGAACATCCGCTAAGTGACGGACTGCGCAAGAAAGTGGCACAATTCTGTAATGTGGATGATAAAGCCGTAGTGCAATCTATCGACGCAGAAACAATCTACGAGGTTCCTATCCTGATGCAGGCACAAGGCTTGGATAGCACCATTCTCGAAAAAATGGGACTGCCGGTAGGAGAAACTCCGGGGCTCGGTCCATGGCGTAAATTCTTGGAACGCCGCCACGCAGCTGAGACCAAAGAGCCTATCAACATCGCATTGGTCGGAAAATATGATTTGCAGGATGCTTACAAATCTATTCGTGAAGCATTGTCGCAGGCCGGTACTTACAACGACCGCAAAGTGGAAGTACATTTCGTAAACAGCGAAAAGCTGACGGACGAGAATGTGGGTGAAGCCTTGAAAGGTATGGCGGGTGTCATGATCGGACCGGGATTCGGCCAACGGGGTATTGACGGTAAGTTTGTAGCTATCAAATATACACGTACACATGATATTCCGACTTTCGGAATCTGTCTGGGGATGCAATGTATCGCCATCGAATTTGCCCGCAACGTATTGGGATATACAGACGCCAACTCACGCGAAATGGATGAGAAGACTCCGCACAACGTGATTGATATCATGGAAGAGCAGAAAGCGATCACCAATATGGGCGGAACCATGCGTTTGGGTGCTTACGAGTGTGTATTGCAGAAAGGCTCTAAAGCATATCAGGCATACGGAGAGGAACATATTCAGGAACGCCACCGTCACCGTTACGAGTTCAATAATGACTACAAGGAACAGTACGAAGCTGCCGGTATGAAATGTGTAGGTATCAATCCCGAATCGGATCTGGTGGAAATCGTAGAAATTCCGACATTGAAATGGTTCGTAGGTACGCAGTTCCATCCGGAATATGGAAGCACGGTACTGAACCCGCACCCGTTGTTCGTGGCGTTTGTGAAAGCGGCTATCGAAAACGAAAAGTAATTAGTAATTTGTAATTAAAATAAGAATGGATAAAAATACCATCACAGGTCTCGTTTTAATAGGTATATTGTTAGTAGGATTCAGCTTTCTGAGCCGTCCCAGTGAGGAGCAGATAGCTGCGCAAAAAAGATACTACGATTCTATCGCTCTTGTACAACAGCAGGAAGAGGCACTGAAAGCAAAAACGGAGGCAGCACTGGCTAACAGCAAGAAAGAGGCGGCATCTGCTGCCGATTCATCCTCCCTGTTTTTCAATGCATTGCAGGGAACAGACTCTAAAGTCAGTATCCAAAACAATGTAGCGGAAATCACTTTCACAACCAAAGGCGGACGTGTCTATTCAGCCATGCTGAAGGATTACATGGCACAGGACAAGAAGACACCGGTTGTACTGTTTGACGGTGACGATGCATCGATGAATTTCAACTTCTATAATAAGGAAGGAGCTATCCAGACAAAGGATTATTTCTTTGAAGTGGCAAACAAGACGGATAGCAGTGTGGTCATGCGTCTGGCGGCAGATAGCGCAAGTTATATCGACTTTATCTACACGTTGAAACCGGACAGCTATCTGATGAACTTTGAAATCAAGGCGACAGGTATGACAGACAAATTGGCAAATACCAATTATGTGGATATCGATTGGTCACAGCGTGCCCGCCAACTGGAAAAAGGATTCACTTACGAAAACCGCTTGGCAGAGCTTACTTATAAGATCAAAGGAGATGATGTGGATAATCTGTCGGCAGCCAAAGACGACAGCAAGACATTGGAAAACCGCATTGACTGGGTAGCTTTCAAGAACCAGTTCTTTTCATCGGTATTCATTGCCGAGCAGGACTTCGACAAGGTTTCCGTGAAATCAAGAATGGAGCAACAGGGAAGCGGATATATCAAAGATTATTCTGCTGAAATGAATACTTTCTTCGATCCATCGGGTAAAGAACCGACAGAGATGTATTTCTATTTTGGTCCGAACCACTTCAAAACGTTGAAAGCATTGGATAAGGGACGTGACGAAAAATGGGAATTGAACAGACTGGTATACTTGGGTTGGCCGTTAATCCGCTGGATCAATCAGTTTATCACGATTAACGTATTCGACTGGCTGTCGGGCTGGGGCTTGAGCATGGGTATCGTGTTGTTGATTCTGACCATCATGGTGAAGGTTGTGGTTTATCCGGCTACGTGGAAGACCTATATGTCATCTGCCAAGATGCGTGTACTGAAACCAAAAATCGACGAAATCAACAAGAAATATCCGAAGCAGGAGGATGCGATGAAGAAGCAACAGGAGGTGATGGGCCTTTACAGCCAGTACGGGGTAAGCCCGATGGGCGGCTGTCTGCCGATGTTGTTGCAGTTTCCTATCCTGATGGCTTTGTTTATGTTCGTGCCGAGTGCTATCGAACTACGCCAACAGAGCTTCTTATGGGCTGACGACCTTTCTACATACGATGCATTCATTACATTCCCGTTCCATATCCCGTTCTTGGGCAACCACCTCAGTTTGTTCTGCTTGCTGATGACTGTGACTAATATTCTGAATACGAAGTACACAATGTCTATGCAGGATAATGGAGCGCAACCGCAAATGGCGGCTATGAAATGGATGATGTATCTGATGCCGATTATGTTCCTGTTTGTCTTGAACGATTATCCGTCAGGTTTGAACTACTACTACTTCGTGTCGACCTTGATTAGCGTAGGTACCATGATTTTGCTTCGCAAAACGACTGACGAAACAAAATTGCTGGCTATCCTGGAAGCGAAAAAGAAAGACCCGAAACAAATGAAAAAGACCGGATTTGCTGCCCGCCTGGAGGCAATGCAAAAACAACAAGAGTTATTGCAGCAGCAAAGACAGAATAAGAAATAAGGAAGAAAATCCTATTATATTCTGAAAGAGCCGGACATCCTACTTGGGTTGCCCGGCTTTCTTTCTCTAAAAATGAAATAAGATGAAAACAAAATATACTTATAAACAAATTTGGACAATAGCCTACCCTATCCTCATCAGTCTGATCATGGAGCAAATGATCGGTATGACGGACACTGCTTTTCTGGGACGTGTCGGGGAAATTGAACTGGGCGCGTCCGCCATTGCCGGTGTATATTATCTGGCTATTTTCATGATGGCATTCGGATTCAGTATCGGTGCGCAGATATTAATTGCCCGCCGTAACGGAGAAGGAAACTACAAGGAAATAGGACCGATCTTCTATCAGGGAATCTATTTCCTGCTGGCTGTTGCCGTCATTCTATTCACGCTGTCCATCGTATTTTCACCACATATTCTAAGGAATATCATTTCGTCACCACATATTTATGATGCAGCCGAAAGTTATATCCATTGGCGTGTATATGGTTTCTTTTTCTCGTTTGTCATGGTGATGTTCCGTGCATTCTTTGTTGGTACGACACAAACAAAGACACTGACTCTGAACTCCATTGTTATGGTGCTTTCGAATGTGGTATTCAACTATATCCTGATTTTCGGTAAGTTCGGTTTCCCGCAACTGGGAATTGCCGGTGCCGCTATCGGTTCTTCATTGGCGGAAATGGTATCGGTGATTTTCTTTATCATTTATACCTGGAAGCGGATTGACTGCAAGAAATATGCATTGAATATATTACCCAAATTCCAGAGAAAGACATTGAAGCGGATTCTCAATGTTTCGGTGTGGACGATGATTCAGAATTTTGTTTCTTTGTCCACCTGGTTCATGTTCTTCCTGTTCGTAGAACATCTGGGAGAACGCTCACTGGCTATCGCCAATATTATCCGCAACGTATCAGGAATACCGTTTATGATTGCAATGGCTTTTGCCACCACCTGCGGTTCGCTGGTCAGCAACCTCATCGGGGCGGGCGAACAAGATTGTGTTCGAGGGACCGTCAGACAACATATCCGTATCGGATACGTATTCGTATTGCCGATATTGATTTTCTTCTGTCTGTTTCCCGACCTGATTCTGAGTATTTACACGGATATGCCGGATCTAAGGGCTGCCTCTGTACCTTCATTATGGGTGTTGTGCTCCGCTTATCTGGTGTTAGTACCCGCCAATGTCTATTTCCAATCGGTATCCGGTACGGGAAATACGCGGACTGCATTGGCTATGGAGCTTTGCGTATTGGCAATTTATGTAGCCTATGCCACGTACTTCATTCTCTATCTGAAAATGGATGTCGCTTTTTCTTGGACAACGGAAAGCGTGTATGGTACTTTCATCCTGCTCTTCTGTTATCAATACATGAAGAAAGGAAACTGGCAGAAAAAGAAAATCTAAATTCTTTTTTCACTATCTTCGCAAGAAAATAAACATTTTATAAAATATATGAGACAAGCTAATTTATTTATGATGTCGGCAGCAATGTTGTTAGCTGCCTGCGGAGGAACCAAAGACGCAGGCAAAACGGATCAGGTGCTTATCGAGAAATCGGATATCAAGATCGAAGGGAAGCGCATGACTCCCGAAGCACTTTGGGCTATGGGACGTATTGGCGGATTCGCTGTATCGCCCGACGGAAAGAAGATCGCGTATACGGTAGCGTATTACAGTGTGCCGGAGAACAAGAGTAACCGCGAAGTATTTGTAATGAATGCAGATGGAAGCGATAACCTACAAATTACCCACACTCCTTATCAAGAGAATGAGGTGACTTGGATAAAAGGGGGCAGCAAACTAGCATTCCTAAGCAATGACAGCGGTAGTAGCCAGCTTTATGAGATGAATCCGGATGGTAGCGAACGCAGACAACTGACTAACTACGACGGAGATATCGAGGGATTTTCCATCTCACCGGATGGCAAAAAGCTTTTGTTTATCTCACAAGTAAAGACTAAAGACAGCACAGTAGATAAGTATCCGGATTTACCTAAAGCTACGGGTATCATCGTTACCGACCTGATGTACAAGCATTGGGATGAATGGGTCACGATGGCACCGCATCCGTTCATTGCAGATTTTGATGGAAACAGTATTTCCAATGTCATAGACATTTTGGACGGCGAACCGTATGAAAGTCCGATGAGACCTTGGGGGGGTATCGAACAACTTGCCTGGAATACGACTTCGGATAAGGTGGCCTATACTTGTCGTAAAAAAACCGGACTGGAATATGCAATCTCTACGAATTCGGACATTTATATTTATGACCTGAACACGAAGAAAACGGAGAATATAACGGAAGAGAACAAAGGATACGACACCAATCCGCAATATTCACCAGATGGGAAGTATATTGCCTGGCAGAGCATGGAACGTGACGGATACGAAGCTGATCTGAACCGTCTGTTCATCATGAACCTGGAAACCGGCGAGAAGCGTTTTGTGAGCAAAGCGTTCGAATCGAATGTAGATGCTTTTGTCTGGGGAGCAGATGCTAAAGTGATCTATTTCACAGGTGTATGGCATGGAGAATCACAAATTTATGCGCTTGACCTGGCAAATGATTCGGTAAAGGCTATTACTTCAGGAATGTATGATTACGAAGGGGTAGCTCTTTTCGGAGATAAGCTGATTGCGAAACGTCATTCAATGAGTATGGGTGATGAGATTTACTCTGTGGCACTGGATGGTTCTACCACTCAACTGACACAGGAGAACAAACAAATCTATGACCAGCTAGAAATGGGTAAAGTGGAAGGTCGCTGGATGAAAACAACAGATGGTAAACAGATGTTGACATGGGTGATTTATCCTCCACAGTTTGATCCGAACAAGAAATATCCGACTTTGCTGTTCTGTGAAGGAGGTCCGCAGAGCCCGGTAAGCCAGTTCTGGTCTTATCGCTGGAACTTCCAGATTATGGCAGCTAATGATTATATCATCGTTGCTCCGAACCGTCGCGGTTTGCCGGGATTCGGTGTGGAATGGAACGAACAGATTAGTGGCAATTACGGTGGCCAGTGTATGAAGGATTACTTCACTGCTATCGATGAAATGGCAAAAGAGCCGTATGTGGACAAAGATCGTCTGGGATGCGTAGGTGCCAGCTTCGGAGGATTCTCCGTATATTGGTTGGCCGGACATCACGACAAACGGTTCAAAGCGTTCATTGCTCATGATGGTATCTTCAACATGGAAATGCAGTATCTGGAAACTGAAGAAAAATGGTTTGCCAACTGGGATATGGGAGGCGCATACTGGGAAAAACAGAATCCGGTGGCACAGCGTACGTTTGCCAACTCTCCTCACCTATTCGTAGAGAAATGGGATACTCCTATTCTCTGTATTCATGGAGAAAAAGACTACCGTATTCTGGCTAATCAGGCAATGGCTGCTTTCGATGCTGCCGTGATGCGTGGTGTTCCTGCAGAGTTGCTGATTTATCCGGATGAAAACCACTGGGTATTGAAGCCACAGAATGGAGTGTTATGGCAGCGCACATTCTTTGAATGGCTGGATAAATGGGTAAAGAAAGCGCCGTCCAAATAAAATTTTACGTTAATTACATAGTAGAATAAACATAGTAAACTAAAAGAAGCCCCTGTTCTCAATCTTTTGAGTTCAGGGGCTTCTCCATTGCATTCATCAAAATCGGCTAAAATTATAAAAAAGTTCGCTAAATTTACTCCGAATAAATATTTTCAATTTCTACAATATACATCTTATGGAAACCTCCATGAGCACCACCGTACCACTTTTCTATTGATTCTTTATCCAGAAAACATTCCGGTTTGATAGTGTCAGCATAAAGTTTCTTACATTCCAGACTCAAACGTGCCTGCTCGAACAGGACATTTCCTTTTTCTGTAAATACAGGTTTCAATCCGGTTTCTTTTACTTTATCTATATTACGTCCCGACTTGGAACCACAAACAGCGTGAATTTTCTTATTTTCTTCTCCTAAGAAAGAAAGTGTCAGGTAATCGTTCTTCTCTACAAACTCGTATGTATACCGTTCGGGACGGATAAAAACGAAAGCAACCGGT
>ERZ772854.192-NODE-192-length-78053-cov-4.877202_pt1 | contig 78053 bp, 74 predicted proteins | sample MGYA00580844_ERZ772854 | MGnify/ENA primary metagenome ERZ772854 (study PRJEB29015, sample SAMEA2737727) | human gut metagenome | biome: human gut; feature: human-associated habitat; material: faeces | place: China | collected 2012 ...
TACCAAATAGGGCATTTCATCATCTATATGTCCGTAATCGTTCGGAATGCAAACCCAAACAGCCCCGACAATTTTACAGTCAACCTCTGCCACTAAGCCAAAATCAACTTTTGATTTCCCGGAATGCTCAACATAAATCTGCAATTCGGGAGATGCATAATGGTTTTAGGTGGAGATTCCCCACCATCTGGAATAAAGATTGCTTCATATAGAAAATTATCCAGTAATGGATATTCTTGTTTTTGAATTTTTTGCATTCTTACGTCCATGGCTTGCCTCCTAATTTTGTATTTTCTATATATTCTAGCATAATTCAAATAATACAACAACAAAAACTTATCAGAAATGCTAAGTTTAATAAAAAAGGTAAGTTTAACAAATGGGGTTGTTGCAAAAAAGATGAATTATCTATAGAACGGTATTTTTAGCAAAACTAATTTATAACAATATTTTGGAGATTAATTTATAGTTTTTGTGCTTGTAGTTCAATTATGCAGAGGCTGAGTGCAATCCCATATAATGACCAAATAACGGGCTGGGGTGCTGAATCAAAAATAATTTAAGAAAAGAATAAAGGCATTTGAAAAATTGTCAAATGAGGATTTTCTTCTATTTGTAAAGGACTTTGATAAACTCAGATTTGTGGAATAGGATACCAATGACCTGAAATGAAGAGAAACGTATGAAGCTGCGAATTAACATTTAGGGCAAATTGTTATATGTTGAAGAATTATATAAAATAGGAGCTGTTTGATATATATTTTTGGATTTGGATTATATAATTGCAAAAAAGTTTCAAAATAGTAGATAAATAAAAAATAAATTTCATAGTATGACAAAATACGACATGGACATTGTGGCATAATCTAGATATTACAAAGATTATAATTATTTGGAGGTAAAGCACAATGGCAAATGTAGTAAAGTATAATGACGAGAAAGTTTTGAGAGCATATAAATTGCTTAAACAGAAAGGTATTATGGATGATAATAAAGCAGGACAAGATTTGTATATTTTGGATTTGATTCTTAGTGGTGTTCAAACTTGTGTTGATAAATACTCTTTAGATGAAAGATTGAGAACAGAATATAAAACGATTGAAGAAATGGAAAAAATTCAGGACAAATTCTGTTACAATGATGGTAGACAAACGATGTGTGTTACACCTGAAAATATAATAATGAGTAACCTTAAGTCAGACAGGGCAGGAATTATTGCAGACGTTTTAATAAAGCATAGGGTAATAAAAGATGTTGAAGAATTATATGAAAAAAATAATTATTCTGTTTAAAATACCATACCGTAGGAGAGTAGAAAATAAGTGATTTCTGTTGATATGGCGGACTTTTGCACGCAGGAAGTACTTACCGCAGTGCTGGCAATAAGTTTTATGTGCAGCACTGCACCCCTTTGAGACATTCCTCATGATTTATGTAATATTTGCCAGCTGTTTCTTTGTATTTACTCATATTCAGTTACCTCTCTCCACCGGCTTTAAAGTTGTAGACCGGCCTGATTATTTTCTCAATATTTACAGAATCTCCAATTACTTCTGCAATTTCGTCTATCCTTCTGTAAGCAAAAGGTGCTTCGTCTAAAGTTTCCTTTCCGATACAGCTGGAATAAATCCCTTTCATTTCGGATTTAAAGGATGAAACAGTAAAACTGTTTTTTACATCTTCACGTTTCATGATTCTTCCGGAACCGTGTGGAGCAGAGCAGTTCCAGTCGATATTGCCAAGCCCTGTTCCGAGAATGATTCCGTCTCTCATATTGATGGGAATGATTACCTTTTCTCCGGATTTGGCGGATATTGCACCTTTGCGGAGCATTGGTGCACCAAATGCATGGATGGTATCGTCCGAATTGTCTACATAGTTGTGGATACATTCGCAGGAATCAAGAACTTTCCATTTCATTCCTTTTACAAGCTCATCCAGAATAATTTCTCTGTTTAAGGATGCAAACTGCTGAATTATCTGCAGGTCGTGCAGATAATCAGCCATAAGCGAACCTTCGAGCCATGTAACTTCATATGGAACGGTAAGTCCTTTTTCTTTGAGCTGTTTCTGACCTTCTTTCAGATAGTATTCTGTAACTTCTTTTCCGAGATGTCTGCTTCCGGAATGGATTACGATAAAAAGATTTCCTTCTTCGTCTTTGTCTGCTTCAATAAAATGATTTCCAGAGCCAAGACTGCCGAGACTCAGGATTGCTTTATCGGTGCGGATGTGCTCGCTGCATTTCAGTGTATGGAAGTCAAATTTATCGGCAAAGCGGTGTGCTTTGGTGCGTATTGCAAATCCGGATGGGACAGATTCTCTTATTACGGAATCAAGCTTTTGACATTCGATTTTTTTGCCCTTAATCCGGGCAAGTGTCATTCCGCAGCCGATGTCTATGCCAATAAGATTTGGAATGATTTTTTTGCCAATTGTCATAGTCAGACCGATAGTTCCGACTTTTCCAGGATGAACGTCGGGCATTACCCGGATTCGACAGCCGCAGGAACTTTCCTGGTCACAAATCATCTGAAGCTGGGAGAGGGCATATTGGTCAACTGCTGTTGCAGTGTTTTTGGTTGTATAAATCTTGGCCGAAGTATAGGCACCATTGATAATTTCCATAATTTCAAATTCCTTTTCATTCATAGTTTTCATTTTTTTAAAGTCAAGTATATCATAAATTTTGGGAAAAATCATTGAATTTGTGGTTTAAACTTTGCATCCCCGGAAAATTTTACTTTGGTATTTGCTGTAAGAGAATAAATATAGTATAATAAAAACTAGGTATAGGAATTTTGCAGATGAGTGGATGGCGTCTGATTTAAAAATATTAAAATGATAAGAAAAGAAGGAATGATATGATTGATATATATACAAAAAAAGAAAATTCAAAAGACTGGATTATTCAAAATGACCTTTATTTTAATCTGAATACAGGAAACGAGGAAATGCCAGAAAAGGAAACTTGGGATATAATGCCTGGTGGAGCAAAGAATATGAAATGAGAGAGCAGAATGATTTATAAAAATATTATATTTGAGGCAGCTCTATTTTCATATGAATTATCTTTTGATAATAGAATCACACTTGTTGGTGGGGATAGTGGAACCGGGAAAACAGTGCTGTATGATATGCTGGAAGATTTGTGATTAACTGACCAGTATCATGCAACCAGACTGTTTAATTATAAGTCAGATAATTTGGAAGAAAATCTGAAGAAATGCAGGAATTGTTTTATTGTAATTGATAATGCAGATATTTTGATGGATGATGAAATAAGAAGGTTTATTAATTTTGAATTTTCTAATCAATATATGCTTTTTCTAAGAAATTGCGATGGGTTGAATGTATCGGATAAAAGTTTTAAAGTAATGAGTCTGGAAAGCAATAAGATAACACTCAAAGAAAGGAAAATCGAAGATGGAAATATTAATACAATCGGATGCTGTGCAGAAAGTATTGGATAATATTTCAGATAGGAAACAGGGCAAATAAACATAAAGCTGGAGGAAAAATATTATGTGTGAATGTGTATTTTGCCATAAAGAAAAGATTATAACAGATTTTGTATATGAAGATGAGCTTGTGATGGCTTTTTTGGATATGGAGCCTATTAATGAAGGACATATATTACTTGTGCCGAAACAGCACTATCTGGATGTAGATGAAATTCCGGATGAATTGCTGGCACATTTGATGATTGTGTCAAAGAAGATAGTGGCAGCACTAAAGGAAATATATCATCCTGATGGATATAGCATTATGCAAAATGGTGGTGAGTTTAATGATGTAGGACATTATCATATGCATATTTTTCCAAGGTATACAGGAGATGGATTCGGCTGGACTTATGGTAGTGAAGAAAAGGCTGTGAATGCTGAAATAGCAGAACGGATAAGAAAACAGTTGAGAGTTGATTCTGTTGTTGGAAATATAACTAACTGAACAGTTGATAGACTATTGAGAAGTTACCATCCTGAACATAAGGGTATTTTCAAAGAAGAAAATCAGGAAGCAGATTCATTTTCAGGAACAATATTTCAATAGTGAAATTGTGATGTGAAGATAAGGAAATAAAAATGTTTAAGGTTGCAATATTATAAAAACGTGCCATTAATGCACAAATAGATAAGAATATTTGGCTAGAAGAGTATTGAGGGATATGGCAGATACATCTGGACTTGGAATTGTATCTGAAATATGCGAGGATTGCTTTTGTACAGATGCAAAAAGATGTATTGCCATTATCGGACTATGTGTTGGATGGAATGCTAGGAGTGGATGATTTGGTAGAAGAAATTTTAGGATTATTGAGTAAGTGTTAATAGGTGAAAAATATGCTAAGAAAAGTATTTGGAGAAAAATTTGAAAATGAAACATACCATAACAGAGAAGCAGCATATGTAGTGGTAATTGCTGATGACAAGATTGCTGTAGTGAAAACATCTTCTGGTAAGTTGTTTTTGCTTGGTGGTAAAATTGAGTCAGGAGAATCTTTAGAGGATTGTGTTATGCGCGAATGTCTTGAAGAAATGGGAGCAAAAGTGATATTAAAGGAATACTTTGCTATAGGTGAAAGATATTTTTATCATTCGCATCACAGATGGGCTGTGGAATATGCCTTGGAAAATATAAGAAAGTAGGATTAATATGAAACTTAATAATATCAAATGGATTTTCTTTGATATGGGTTCAACCTTGATTGATGAAACATTGGCGATGGAGCATCGGATAAGAGAAGTTATTGAAGGGTCGGATGTGACTTATGAGCAATTCGTGGAGAAGAAAATATTTTTTGCAAAACAGAATAAATCTGCAGATTTGGAAACTATAAAGTTCTTTGGATTAACAAAGACTCCTTGGCATAAAGAGGATGAGCGATTATTTCCTGATACAATGAAATGTTTGAAAAAACTGCATGGGCAATACAGGATAGGAATCATTGCAAATCAGTCCTTGGGGAGCAAGGAACGTTTGGAAAGATTTGGAATATTGGAATACATAGATTTGGTTGTTGCTTCAGCTGAGGAAGGTATGGCAAAACCGGATAAGCATATTTTTATGATTGCATTGGAACGAGCAGGCTGTAAGGTAAATGGAGCTGCTATGGTAGGGGACAGGCTTGATAATGATATTGTTCCGGCTAATGAAATAGGTATGTATACTATTTGGATTAAACAGGAAAATTGGAAGGATGCGTGCCCTAGGGAAGAATTGGAACAGCCGGATATGACGGTGGAGAGCTTATGCGAGTTATGTGAGAGACTTGTTTAGAAACATAAAATGGTAGTTGAGCATAGTTCGTGGTTAAGTATATGGTTTGATAACTGTGCATATATGGAGCAATGAAGCTATTGATAAATACAAGGAGAAACGAGATGAAAATTGAGATAAATCCAAACGGAATATGGTATCATGGTAGCAATAAGCAATTTGAAGTATTAAGAGAAGGAAGCACTATCACACAGTGGAAAGAACTGGCAAAAGCTTTTTCGCATCAGCCGTCTGGGCTTGGTTATGATGATGATGGCACAATACAGCACAATGGAACTGAAAAGGGCTATTTGTACATAATAGAAGAGCCTGTCGTAGTAGGAGAGGACGTGTATCAGCATCCCAATACCACTATGGATTTGAATGTAGAATTTCTGACAAAGAGACCATTGAAAGTGCGACTTATTGAGGAGTTGGGGATATGAGTAACAGGATAATCGTATGTGGTGAAAATGGTGCTGGAAAAAGTACATTGGGAAAAAAGATTAGCTGAAGAGCTGGGATATATATTTAAAGATATTGAAGAATATTACTTCTTGGTATGTAATACAGACTATAATGCAACTGTCAAATTCCCGGAAAATTTTACTTTGGTATTTGCTGTAAGAGAATAAATATAGTATAATAAAAATTAAGTACAGAATTTTGCAGATGAGTGGATGGAGGCTATCTTATGTATAAATCAACCGTTACAATGATGAACTGGGAGTTGTATGTATACAGGGGCAGGTATCGTCTGTCCGGGACTGCGGACCATCATCCGGTTTTGGGAAGAAATGCGTATATTGCACAGACATCGGATTTGGTCAGCAGTAAATGGGAGAACGATGTTTTATTTTATGAAACGCGCAACACGATATATCAATGTCCGCTGAAGTATATGAGTACAAGTCCGTATGGAAATGTTGTGGACAGTTATAAGGAGAAACTGAGTCATCTGGATGAAGAATCTGATTCAGTACTGGATAAAATAATAGCGGCGGCGGCAAAAATTGCGACCGGTAAGACAGATGAATTTGCAGAGGATATACTGAGAAGGACAGAGGAAGGAAAAAAGGAACTGGAGAAACAGGAAGAAGCGGATAATCAGAGAATGTTTGCTGTTATCAGGGATATCCCGGACTGTGTGTTTCTGGAAGTCAATCAGGTGGAGACAGGGGATAAACTGGCATATCATATCGGGGAAAGGTTTGGCACAATAGAACCTATGTTACATTCCGGAATGTTTCAGGATAGTATTCTGTATACAAAATATGAGATGGAAGAGGATGATGTAAGCCTGGATTTCCGCTATTTTCCAAGAGGAATGGGCAGTGTAATGAAAACTTACAGCTGGTCCGATAACATTAAATGTGCGGTGATTAAAAACGAAAAAGAGTATGAAATCATGTTTAATAGTGAAAAAGTAGAACCCGGAGAGAAAAAGATATTTTATCCGGAGATGAACAGAGAAGGTCTGGTCAGTCTGGATTGTGACGATGAAAACAGTTAGAAAATTAGGTAATTGCGAACACTTAAAGTTTTGTAAGTGTATCTGCAAATGAGACAATACACGAAGGCACGCTCTCGCTGCATTCGGCTGGTAGCGGTACTAAGATGCGAAAATACCGCATCAAGTACCGACCGCCTCATAGTACCTTCTTAGTAGTTGTTCAATTTGCAGATACAAGAAAGATAAATGATAAGTTTCGCAATTAACTGGTTAGAAAATACAGAACAGGAGAGCAGGTGAAGGAATGCAGGGAGAAAAGTTTACGTTGATGCAGTATTCTGTGAGTGCCATACTGGGGCTGATAGAGGCGGGGCAGTTTGTGATTCCGGAGATACAGAGACCGTTTGTGTGGAAGAAAGCACAGGTGAGGGATTTGATTGATTCCCTTTACAATGGTTATCCGACGGGTTATATTATTACCTGGAAAAATCCAGATGTACATACAAAGGACGGTGCGGTGGCAAACGGCAGGCATGTTCTGATTGACGGGCAGCAGAGAATTACGGCACTTATGGCGGCAGTGTCCGGAATGGAAGTACTGGATGTGGATTTCAATAAAGACAGAATTAAAATAGCATTCAATCCGTTGGCAACGGAGGCGGACAAGCGGTTTGCGGTTCAGGATGCTTCGCATTTACGGGATAAGAAGTGGATTCCGGATATTTCAGAATTATTTAAAGCGGATTTTAAACAGCGGGCATTTGAAAATGAGTATGCGAAAAATAATGAATCGGTTGATTTGGATGAGCTGTCGGAGACGATTCTGAAATTAAAGGGAATTGCAAATCGCCAGATTGGTGTGATTGAACTGGACCACACATTGGATATAGAAGAGGTTACAGAGATATTTATCCGTATCAATTCCAAGGGAACACCGCTCGGACAGGCGGATTTTGTCATGTCCAAGATGGCGGCGGACCTTGTACATGGCGGCAATACCTTGCGTAAGGTGGTGGATTATTTCTGCCATCTGGCGGTAAAACCGGATTTTTATCCGCAGATGATAAAGGATGTGGAGTTTAAAGAAACGGAGTATGCGTCTAAGATTAAATGGATTGCCGGGTATGGAGAAGAGATTTATATTCCGGAATACAATGATATGCTCCGGGTTGCATTTATGTATCAGTTTGACCGGGCAAAGATTTCCGATTTGGTCAGCCTGCTTTCCGGCAGGGATTTTGAAACCCGTGAATTTAAAGAGGAAATAGTGGAAGATTCCTATCAGAAACTCCGGGAAGGGATTCTGGCATTTATCAATGAATATCATTTTGAGCAGTTTGTGCTGGCGATAAAAGGGGCAGGATTTCAGGCGGAAAAACTGTTAAATTCCCAGATGACGCTTGATTTTGCATACATGCTGTATCTCAGACTGTCGAGGGATTCGGAAGTGCCGCATGACCAGGTAAAACATTATGTGCAGAAATGGTTTGTATTATCGACATTGACCGGCAGATATGTGAGTTCTCCGGAATCCGTGATGGGCAGGGATATCCGTATGATAAATGAGAGAGGATTTCTGAATTTCTTCCGGGAAATAGAATCTTCCGTTCTTTCGGATACATTCTGGAAGATTACACTGCCACAGAACCTTGAGACTACATCGGCGAACAGTCCGGCATTCCATGTATTTCTTGCGGCACAGATTTATGAAAACAGCAGTTCTCTGTTTATGCATGGAACGATGATTTCTGACCTGATTTGCATATCCGGCGATGTACATCATATTTTTCCAAAGGCATATTTAAAGAACAATGGCATAGACTCCAGGGGAAAGTATAATCAGGTGGCGAATTTTACTTATCTGGATACACAGGTAAATAAGGCAATAAGTGATGACGCGCCGGTTGTATATTTCGGAAAAGCAGTGAAGCAGTGCCGGAAAGGAAAAATTGCATTTGGCAATATTTCAGACAGTGACAGATTAAAGAAGAATCTGGGGGAAAATGCCATTCCGGAGGATATCGTGGATATGACGGTGGAGCATTATGAGCAGTTTCTTGCAGAGAGAAGGCGGCTGATGGCGGAAAAGATAGAAGCATATTATAAAAATTTATAGGCGGGATAGAAAGCGGATATTTCAGGGAGAAAAAAGTAGTTCCGATTTTTACAATTAATATCCGGCAGAATTGAATAAAATTGCATCAGAAGTTAAGCAAAGGCGCTTATTTCAGTTTACGGACTGAAGTAGGTGCCTTTTTCTTTACACATTTGATTATCGTCGGCGCTGGCCCGGCAGGATTATCCGCAGCGATTGAAGCTGCGGAAAAAGGACTGGAGGTTGTGGTTTTTGATGAAAATGCAAAACCGGGCGGACAGCTTTTTAAACAGATACATAAATTTTTTGGTTCAAAAGAACACAAGGCAAAAATCAGAGGATTTAAGATAGGCGAGGACCTTTTAAAAGAAGCGGATAAGGCCGGTGTTAAGGTAGTGCTTAACGCTACAGTCTGTGGAATGTGCCATGTTTGGAAATTCCATCAACAGCGTTTTTGATACCAGAATTCCTTCAAGTGTATTAAGCATTGCTATGGTAGTGATTCTTCTGATGCAGATATTCCTTGTGACCGGAATGAGCAGATATACAAACTATGAAGAACTGGGAGCGAGTGCATCGCCGCACATTCTTTATGGAACGGCAATTCCCTTATCTTTATGATTAATGTGGCGATTGTGTTCTGGATGGTATCTTACATTGTTTCTAATATCAATGTGGTTATTTTCCGGATAAAATGTGAAGGAAGAATATCCGGGTGTGGACGGTTATGCGGTTGACACAATAGAGGAAGCCGTAAAAGATGCGGATATTGTATCGGTTTCTACTTCTTTTCCGACAGGAGACCCGGAGCTGTACCCATATATTGCGGAAAGCTGGATAAAACCGGGAGCAATTATTGAAACAACAGCTGCATTGCGCTTTGATGATGATTTTATTATCAACAGGGCAAGGACAGTCACGGACAATATTAAGCTATATGAGGCATGGGAAGAGGAATATGCACCGAAAGCATACAACACCGTACCGATTCCGGCCGTTCATGTGGAAGATTTAATTGCGGAAGGAAAGATGAAAGCAGAGCAGGTGGATGACCTGGGCGATGTTCTGATGGGAAATATTCCGGTACATAAAAAAGAAGGAGAAATTGTCATCTATTCCGTGGGCGGTATGCCGGTGGAAGATGTTGCATGGGGAACGATTGTTTACAGAAATGCACTGGAAAGATGTTCCTCCGGTCTATTTGTGTTAAAAAAGAAAATATCATTGAGAGTAGAATGGATTTATGCTATACTTAGCATGGATTTTTATATTTGCAGCATATAATAAGAAGAAAATGCTGATTCACTTAGAACCAGTTCTGATATATTAAGTATACAGGAAAAAGGTGATGATTTGGTTGAACAAGTCCTGATAGAACAAAATGAAGATTATACCTGTATCAAAGGCGGTCTTGTTTCGGAACAATGTAAACAGGAAGATAAAATATATTTAAAAACGGAGGATGGAATCTATGAACTAACACCACAGAAAATCGATGGCAATGAGTATGGTTTTTGTTGATATTTTGCACAGGAAATAGATTGGTCGAAGGCATATATTGAAGTTTTCAGATGATAGCAAAACTCCTGAGTTCATTATTTCCGGAAAGGGGAAGGCATGGCATTACAAAATAAACTGGGAATCACGGATTCTGCGGAACTGGCAAGAATCGAAGAAAAAATAAGCAAGAAAAAAGCAGTGGAATTATTTGAAAGTGATGAATTAAAAAAGTATCGGGCGGGAACTTTTGAGATGCTGGCATTTATTCACAGGTATTTATCTTCCGAAATCTATGATTTTGCAGGAAAAATGAGAGAGGTCAATCTTGCAAAAGGCAATTTCCGTTTTGCACCGGTCATGTATCTGAAGGCAGCAGTTGAAAATGTGGAAAAAATGCCGCAGTCCACATTTGATGAAATTGTTGAAAAATATGTGGAAATGAACATTGCACATCCTTTCTGGGAAGGAAACGGAAGAAGTACAAGAATTTGGCTGGATTTGATTCTGAAAAAAGAATTGAACCGGGTAATTGACTGGAGTTTTGTGGATAAAGATGACTATCTGCTGGCAATGGAGAGAAGTCCGATAAGGGATATTGAAATAAAACATGTTTTAAGACAGGCCTTAACAGATAAAACGGATGACAGGGAGATATATATAAAAGGGATTGACCACAGCTATTATTATGAAGGATATATCGTCTATAAGGCAGAGGAATTGTAAAAGAAAAGAGGAAATAAAATGAGTACATTAATTAAGGATACAACAAAGGAAGAAAGAATTGCACTGATTAAATCGTGGATACCGGATGATGACGGACTGAACGACTGCGAGATCGATTTGTGGGATATGTATGCGGATTACATCAACGGCATCCGTGAGATTTCAGAGATTAATATGGATTTCACACCGGAGTATATCACAAAGTTTTAAAGTGTCTGGGAAATCTGGCAAAAGAAAATGAGGAGTATTGATATGAAAAAGACTAAGATTGGTTTAAAAGATATTGCGGATGCACATCCGGAGATGGATTATTTACAGTTATATGAATATATTATGCAAATGGTGGATAATGGGGAATTTCTCCCGGTAAAACGGGCAAAGACAAATGGAAGAAAACCTGCATTGCCGCTTAGTTTCTGGAAAATCCGTGAAGAACAGGATGATTATGCTGAGGTTTATGAAGAATTGGATTATAGATTGAATCCGCAGCTACATACAGAATATTACAGAAAGAATCCGCAGGCTTATTTAAAGGATAGGGATAAAATTCTGTTGCTGAGTAATTATCTGGACTGTCATTCGGAACTGTTAAAGATTCTGGAAACGATGAATGAGCGGAGTTTTGAAATTTTTCACCGGGAGAAATTTTTTCAGGAAGAAGGGGGATTAAACTTTTGTAAAAGACTTGGAATCAGTCGGGAAATGCTGGGATTTTATGAAACTTCCGAACCACTTTCTTACTATTCCCGTTCAAAGAAAACTCCACAAAATATTCTGATCATTGAAAATAAAGATACCTTTTATGATATCCGCAGATATATCAGCCAGACCGGAAGCATATTAGGCAAAGAGTTTGATACTGTAATTTATGGTGCCGGAAAAGGAATCTGGAGTACATTTGCCGATTATGTAAATCAGGCGGAGGAGTACTTTGGTGCAGATAACAGACTATATTATTTTGGTGATCTGGATTATGAGGGTATTTTGATTTATGAACACCTTGTGAAAGGAAACCAGATACAGATTGCGTTATTTAAAACAGCATATGAGAAAATGATAGAAAAGGCACAGAGTGCAGGAATTGAAAATCTGCCGGATACAAAGCAGGGACAGAATACCGGTATGGAAAATATATTTATGGACAGTTTTTGTGAAAAAACACAGAGTGAGATATGGAACATCCTGAAATCCGGTAAATATATTCCGCAGGAAATATTAAATGAACACGATTGGGGATAATGTATGGTTAAGATAGATTTCTTAAATGATTTTGATAAAAGAATGAAGTTTATAGCAAGATTTTCCGTATTATGCAGTAATAGTTTTGATAAGAAAAAGTGGAAAGATTATGGTGTTGAAAACAGAGATGTACAGATGAATTATCTGTTTACACTGCTGCTCTGCATTATGGAATACTCTCTGAAAGAAGAGGATTGTACCATGGATGACATGGCGGCATTTCTTTCGGATATCAGTTTTGAGTATTATCATCAGAATTTCAGTTATGAGAAAAGTATGGATTTTGCAAGGTTTATCGTAGAGGAAATATTGGGTAATTCCGGCATGACCATGTATTTTCAGGCATTTGACTATGAGAGCAAGACATATAAAAAGATAAATATCCGGTATATTGATAATAAAGTGGTATATCAGGATGGCGGAGTGAAAAGAACATCCTATTATCTGACGGATGAAGGATATAATATGATACTGGCAACGATGGAAATGGAAAATAACCTGAGGTTATCCATACATGAGATGTTGTTTAAGCTGCATCTGGAAAAGGCAGATTATCATAAAGCAGTAGATGATATACGGAATATATTCAGTCAGCTGAAAAAGCAGAGCCAGAAGATTATGGAAGCTATGCATTTGATAAAAAGAAATGCATTGTCATACACAGTAGAAGAGTATCGTCAGCTTGTGGAAGATAATATCAGTACGATTGCAGATACGCGTGAAAAATTCCAGATGCATAGGGAATTTATTGAAGAAAAAATAGAAGAATTTGAGGAAAAAGAAATAAGTGCGGAAAACTTCAGCGAAAAGGAAAAAGAAAATCTGGAGAATCTGAGAAAGATAGGTGGTTATCTTTCAAAGACACTGGACGAGCATCAGAAAATACTTGGACAGCATTTTGATTTGAAAAAATTGTATGATTATGAACTGGAAAATTATTTGAATATGACGCTGGTTCAAAGATTTCCTTTTCGGAAAGATGTGTATGATGAAGTTTTAAAAGATGTGAATCTGTTAAAAAATATGGATCGGATTTTTAATCCGCTACTGAATGTAAAATCAGATAAAATTTTTAATCCGGAAAAAATGTTTGAATATCAGAAAAGAATACGGAGGGAAAAAGAAGGAGAAGAAGATTTTGAACTGGATTTTAACAGTGAGGAATATCAGAAGGAAAAGGAACAGAAAAGACAGGAACGTTTAAGAAAATACGAAAGAAGTATAAGAATAGTTCTTGATAAATTACTGGAATATGGTGAACTGGACCTTGCAAAATTAAGCATGGAATGTGGAATGGAAGAGCAGCAGGATTTGATTCCGTCGGTTGAAATATTCCGGGAGATTATGATAGAATTTTTGACAGCAGGAACGGTAAGCGTGGAAGATTTAAGAAAAGAGCAGGCAGGATATCTCATGGAAGCATCGGACAGTTTTGTACTGAATGAAATGCTGCTTACCATATTAGAGGATAAGAAGTATGGAACAATAGGAATGATACAGGTATACCCGGCTAAGGAAGAAAAAGCGGTGTACTTTAAAAATCTAAAAGATGAAGCCGGTAATTTCAGAAATCTGAAATGTTCAAATATAAAATTTATATACGAAAAGAGGTAATATATGGCATACGAAATAGAAAATATTACATACAGCCAGAAAATTTTTTATTATCTGCTGTGCCATGGAGCATTGAATGATACAGATATGGGTGTAGATGATCTGTACCGTGCATATGTGGAACGGGAAGAGGTTATGAATCTTGTTAAAAATCAGGCAGAAATTGCAGGATGCAGTGTAGAACGCTATGGAAGTAGCATTTATCTGATGCCTGATATGGAAAATAAATATCTGGGATATACAAAAGCAGATTTGAAAAAAGAAATCTGTAAGTCAGGTGCAACAGACCGGGATTATTATCTTTCGCAGTTTGTTATAGTAACTCTGATTGCTGAATTCTTTGATGGACAGGGAAGTACTGCAAAATCCAGGGAATTTCTGAAACTTGGAGAACTTCAGAATATTGTGGCGGAGAAATTAAAAGCAGGATATGAGATGGAGCAGCAGCGGGAAGGGAATGGTAATCAGGAAAACATTCTGGATTATAAAAGCATGACTGAAGCATATCAGGCATTAAAGAGTGTAGAGGAAGGAACAAGAGCGAAATATACAAAAGAGGGGTTTGTCAGTATTATCTGTGATTTTCTGGACAGGCAGGGACTGATTGTGTTTGTGCAGGAGGATGAGATGATAAAAACAACACCAAAACTGGACAATATTATGGAATATAAAATATTGAATAAAGATAATTATACAGCAATTATGGAAGTGTTGAGGGCAGAAGATGAGCAGGATAGAGAAAATAAGAATTTTAAATCTGAATTATAATGGAAATACAATACGGATAGATGATGAAATATTTGACCTTGCAGGGGAAAGTACACTGATATCGCTCAGGAATGGAGGAGGAAAAAGTGTACTGGTGCAGATGATTGTAAGTCTGTTTGTGAATAAATCTTATCGTGATTTTGGAGAGCGGCCATTTAAGAGTTATTTTACTACAAACAGACCAACTTTTATTATAACGGAGTGGAAACTGGATCAGAATCAGGAAAAATTCATGGCTGGAATGATGGTAAGAAAGAGCCAGAAGGAAGATAACGATACGGAAGAACTGGAAATATATACATTTACAGGAAGTTATACGGATGCATGCAGTTATGCTCTGGAACAGCTCCCTGTCGTAAAAAAAGACGGAGACAGAAAGATACTAAGAGGATTTGCGGAATGCAGAAGTATTCTGGAGGAGATAAGCAGGGAGAAAGACGGAGATTTTCGTTTATATGATATGTCCTCACGGTATGGAAGAAGCCAGTATTTTAACACTCTGAAACAATATCAGATAAATAACCATGAATGGGAAAGTATTATAAGAAAAGTAAATCAGAAGGAATCTGGTTTATCCGAATTATTCCAGAATGCCAGAGATGAAAGGAATCTTGTAGAGAACTGGTTTTTAAGACCGGTAGAGGATAAGCTCAATCAGGAGAAAGATAAGATAGAAGAATTTCGAAAACTCACAATGCAGTTCGTAGAACAGTACAGAAGTAACCAGTCGCGTGTGGAACGGAAAAAAATAATAGAACAGTATTTTGCAGATACAGCACAGCTGAAAACAGAGATTGAGGATTATGTTCAAAAATATCAGGATGGAGAAGAACTGAAGAGCGAACTGATATTGTATACAGATGCATTAAATGATGGAATCCGGAACTTGTCAGCTCTGATAAAGAAAAAAGAGGAAGTATTAAGAGAGATTGACGAGGAAATCAGACATATCCGTTATGAAAAAATATCATATGAAATATATGGATATGAAACAGAGAAAGAAAAGCTGGTGGCAGAGCGCAGTGAACAGGAAATAGAAATTACCAGACTTACTCTGGCGAAAGAAAATTTACTCAGAGAAATAAATAAGTATGATCTTAATAAGATTGATACTGAAATCCTGGAACTGGAAGTAGAAAAAGCAGAGGTAGATGAAAAAGTCAGGGTGCTTTTACAGGAAAATGCACAAAATAAAGACCGAATAGAAGAACTTGGAACTACATTGTATCTGTATTATGAAAATGAAATGGAAAAGCAGAAATCAGAATATGCTACACATAAAGAACTGTTAGAAAAGTCCCTGGACAAAATAAAGAAAGAAAAAGAAGAGTATAACTGTAAGGAAGAAAAAATCAGACAGCTCAGTACACAGACGGGAGGTCTGGAACGGACAATACAAAATTATACGGAAACAGAAGAAACGTTCTGCAGGGAAACAGGGTATGTCATGAAAAGAAATCTGCTTGGATTTTATGAGGATGGATTTTTGGAGTTAAAACAGAAGGAAATTCAGGAAGAACGGCAGGAAAAGGAAAATAAGCTGGCGGAGTATTCAAAGGAGAAAAATACTTTATCCATCAGAGATAAAAAACTGGAGCAGGAATATACGAATGAAGCGGTTCAGATAAGCCGGATGGAAAACAGTATTGAAGGTTATCAGAAAAAAATCGCTGATTTAGAAGAACAGAGAAATACCCGCTTAAAAATAATGAAATATATAGAACTTCCGGAAGATAATCTGAATCGAAAGGAACAGATTCTGGATCGTCTGGAAGGAAAAATCAGGGAACTGGATCTGATCAAAAACGAATGGATTGGAAAAAAGTCAGACGAGGAGAAGGAATTTGTCCGGTTAAGAGAAGGAAAAACCATAGAACTTCCGGCAGCATTCAGGGAATATCTGGAACAGAATGGAATTGACATTATATATGGCATGGAATGGCTGACAAAAAATGGACGATCTGTGGAAGAGAACAGGAAACTGACAGAACAGAATCCGTTTTTGCCATATGCAGTTATTATGGAACAGGGGGCATATGAAAAATTTGAAAAACTGGACAAAGAAAATTATACAAAATTTCCTGTCCCGATTATAAAAAAAGATGAACTGGAAAAGTTGTCCGGAAGTACAGTAAATCATATTACATCTATGGAACATATCAGATTTTATATTTTCTTTAATCATCATCTTCTGGATCGGAGTGAGCTGGAGAAAATGCTGGAAGAAATAAAAAGCAGAATAGAAACTTTGCAAAAATCAATAGATGAGAAAGAAAAGGAACTGGATACATACCGGAATTATAAAAACTGCATAGAATACCAGAGTTATTCAGAAGAACTGTACCAGCAGACAGAAAGAGAACTTCAGTACACCATGGGGCAAAAGACGGGCTCGGAAGAAAAGAGATTGAAAATCCGGAATGAAAGAGCTGATATAGAAGAAGTGTGCAGAAAGACAGAGATGCAGATTAATCAGTTAAGAAAGAATATAACCGAATACGAAAACAGGCAGCGGGAGTTTGAAAAGCTCTGCAGGAAGTATGAAGTATATGGAAAGGCAGTTATGAGTCTGAAAAGAATCCGGAATGAAAAAGAGGAACTGTTAAAAGTGCAGAAACAGTTGACGGATTCGATGAAAGAAACGGAATTTGCAGTTCATACAATCACCGATAAGTTAAAACGGATTCAGGAGCAGGAGAAATATCTGCGGAAAAAGAGAACAGAATATGAGACCTATGCAAAAATGGCAGAAAGTCAGAAAGCACAAAAGGGAATGGATACGGAAACTGCAAAAACAGAGGCAGCATATCTGGCACTGACAAGGGAAATATCGGATTCTATAGAAGAATTGAAGAAAAGACAGGAATGGTTTGGAAGTCATATTGTACAGAAAAAAAGAGAACTGGAGAAAAAGAACAGATATAAGATAGAAGAAAAGGAATATAAAAATCTTCTGTACTCAGAAGAACAGTATGACCATCTGGAAAACCGGAAAGAACAGATTGAAAGAACACTGAATGATGCAAATGAAAATAATAACACACTTACGGGTAAGATAGAGATGATAAAGAATGAACTGAAACATGTTTATCAGAACCTGAAAGAAAGTACAGGATATGAAGAGCCTGTTCCACGGAAAAATATTACAGATACGGAATTTGAAAAACGCATAAATTTTCGGAAACATGATTATACCCAGATGCAGACGGAAATAAAATCCATGCAGGAAAGAAAGCAGCAGTTATCTGTTTTTGCAGAGGGAATGACGGAATATGAGGATGAAAGCATTGAAACGGAAAATGAGCATGTAGAAGAAGTAAAACAGAGAATACCGGACATCGCAACGGCAGCATTGGATATTCTGGCATCATATCAGAAAGAAAAAAAGAAGAAGAAAAATCAGATTTCAAAAGAAATGGTAAATATGCAGATACAGATATATGATAAGATACATGGAATTGCATCAAAAAGAGAGTATGCGGATGAATACTTTAAGAAAACATTTGACAGCCTGCTTGTGCAGACGAAACAGCCGCTCTATCTGTCGCAGCAGTTTGAAATAAACAGGATTTCTTATGAGAATCAGCTGGAGAAGCTGAAAATTGATCTGGCAGAAATGGATCAGGAGCAAAAAAATATCGAAGTTATGCTGGCTGAATATATCAGGCAGGTAAATAATAATATTGCCATGATTGATAAAAATTCTACAATCACCATCAGAAACAGGGCGGTTAAGATGTTAAAAATCCAGGTGCCAGACTGGGAAAGCGAGAAAGAACATTTCAGGCTCAGACTGCATGACTATTTTGAAAATGTTTTAAAATCTGCGATTTATGTTGTTGAAAAAAATGAAAATCTCGGTGAGTACATAGGTAAGGCAATACTTACAAAGAGACTGTACGATGAGGTGGTCGGAATTGGGAATATCAGGATAAAACTTTATAAAATCGAGGAAGAACGGGAAGTGCCAATAACATGGGCACAGGTATCGGCAAATTCCGGAGGCGAAGGATTCTTATCGGCATTTGTTGTGCTTAGCTGCCTGTTAAGTTATATGCGAAGGGACGAAACAGATTTGTTCTCAAATGGAGAGGAAGGAAAAGTACTAATTATGGACAATCCATTTGCACAGACAAATGCGGAACATCTTTTAAAACCATTGATGGAAATGGCAAAAAAGACAAATACACAGTTAATTTGTCTGTCAGGTCTTGGTGGTGATTCGATATATAACCGGTTTGATAATATCTATGTATTAAAACTGGTAGATTCCGGTATACGCAAAGGAGTACAGCGGATAGAAAGCAGACATATTAAAGGCGATGGAATAAGAGAAGTAGTGCCGTCTGAATTCAGGGTGGAACAGATATAAAAAATATATAAACTCCTTGAAATTGACGGAGGGTTGCAGTATAGTACTCAATACTTTGAAGAAACAGGAGGAAAATTAAGATGACATTTTATCAGGAACTACAGTTAAGTTCAACAGGTTCAAAGCAGTTAATAAAGAGAACAACGGATCCGAAAGAGAAGAGGCGGCATATACTGATTTACAATTTCAAAGTATATCTGGTGATGGCTTTTTGCGTGGCGGTTGTTACTTTGTACAGCAAACTTACGGGAAATGCAAACAGTGTAGTGGGAGTAACGGTTCTTCTGGCATTGCTGGTGCTGCGCCAGGCTGATTTTGGAATCCGGACGAGTCACGGCCTGTTCTGCATTGCTGGCATTTTTGGAATATTGATGACAGGACCGGCATTGGCAAACAGGGTGTCACCATTTGGTGCATTGCTGGTAAATCTGGTCTGTATTATGCTGTTAATGATTCTGGGATGCCACAATGTCATTATGTACAATCACTCAACCTTTGTGCTGGGATATCTGCTGCTTTTCGGATATGATGTGACGGGAAAGGACTATCTGTACCGGGTTCTGGGGCTGGCAGCAGGAATGGTTATCTGTATGGCAGTTTTTTACAAAAACCAGAAGAAACGTCCATATCGCAGGACATTTTTGGATTTGTTCCGGGAATTTAATTTGCACTCGGCAAGAAACCTGTGGTATATCAAACTGACAGTTATTGTTTCCAGTGCAATGTTTCTGGTATCTGCACTGGGACTGCCAAGAGCCATGTGGGCAGGAATTGCCTGTATGTCGATATGTCTGCCGTTTACGGAAGACTGTGGCACAAGAGCAGAGGACAGAGGGCTGTTTAACCTTGTAGGATGTGCATTGTTTCTGGTATTATACCTGATTCTTCCGGAATCCATGTATAGTCTGATAGGCATTATCGGAGGAATCGGTGTTGGTTATTCGGCAGGTTACCGCTGGCAGACTGCATTTAATACATTCGGGGCGTTGGCGATTGCATCTTCGCTTTTTGGAATGCCGTTTGCGTTGGCACTCCGTGCAGGGATAAATATTACAGCAGCTTTGTATACCATGGTATGCAATCGTGTCATTGATACATTGCACCTGTATGCACAGAAAATATGTGAAGAATAGGGAGAATGGATGAAGAAAAAGAGAAATTATGTTACAGTACTCATTTTCACATTGCTGCTATGCGGCTGTGGAAAAAGTACTATAAAAGAAACAGGAGATAACAGTGCAGGGATAGAAAATCCTGTCACGCAAGAAACGACAGTGCAGGAAAATCAGGCGGAAGAAAGTACGGAGCCGGATAGCGAAGTGGTGCAGGAAGTTATGGCAGAGCCGGAGCCACAGGAACTGTCACTGATTATGGTGGGCGATGTATTGCTGCATGACAGGGTGGAGGAATCCGCACAGCAGGAAGACGGCAGCTATGATTTTACGGCATTGTTTTCCAATACCGGGGAAATGATAAGCGCCGCGGATCTGGCGATTGTAAACCAGGAGGTAATCATAGGCGGAGAGGGGCTGGGAATATCAGGTTATCCCGCCTTTAATGCCCCATATGCCATAGGAGATGCACTGGCTGCGGCAGGATTCGATATTATCTGCCATGGAACAAATCATGCCTTGGATAAGGGAAAAACCGGACTGTTAAACTGTATACAGTTTTGGAGAACAAATTATCCGCAGATAGGAATACTGGGAATTCACGACAGTCAGGAGGACAGGGACAGCCTGTATATATATGAGAAAAACGGAATCCGTGTGGCAGTATTAAATTATACTTATGGAACAAATGGAATCAGCCTGCCGGCAGGTATGCCGTATGCGGTGGATTTGCTGGAGGAAGAACAGGTCGTGGAGGATATCCGCAGGGCGGAGAAAGCAGCTGACTTTACAATTGTGTGTCCGCACTGGGGAACGGAATATGAATTAACTCCTTCGGAGGAACAGGAAGCATGGACTGAGATTTTTCTGCGGGAAGGTGTGGATCTGGTACTTGGCACACATCCCCATGTGATCGAACCGGTGGAATGGGTTACAGACGAAGAAACAGGACATAAAATGTTAGTTTATTATTCGATTGGGAATTATGTCAACTGGACTTCTGGAATGGGGAATGGTGTTTCCGACCGTATGGTCGGCGGGATGGCAGAGGTTATCCTGACGAAAAAGGAAGCAGAGACGGAAAATTCCGTGGAAATCACGGACTATCATGTCACTGCACTTGTCAGCCATGTGCAGTCCGGCAGAAACCAGGTCACTGTATATCCATTGGCAGGGTATTCGCAGGAGATTGCAGACCGGAATGAGATTACAGAGCAGGACAGCAGTTTTTCTTATGAATACTGTGTGAATCTCTGTAATCGTGTATGGGGAAATCTGTGGAGATAGAAGATAGGCAAAGGAAGGAATATCCATGAAAGAGAAGGAAAAAAAACAATATACACACATCATCCACCCATTTCCGCCTTTATATGACAGCGAATCAGAGATATTGATTCTTGGCAGTTTCCCTTCTGTGAAGTCAAGAGAACAAAAGTTCTTTTATGGACATAAGCAGAACCGCTTCTGGAAGGTAATGGCGGCGGTGCTTGAAACCGCTGTGCCGGAGACCATAGAAGAGAAAAAGAAGATGCTGTACAGACATCATATCGCATTATGGGATAGTATATACAGCTGTGACATTATCGGTTCAAGCGACAGCAGTATTAAAAATGCTGTGCCAACTGATCTCGGACAGATCATAACGGGATCAAAGATAAGAAAGATATTCTGTAACGGTGCCGCATCCGGCATCTGTTTTAAAAAATATCAGGAAAAGGAACTGCAGATTACGGCAGATGTACTGCCCTCCACAAGTCCTGCAAATGCTGCATATTCCCTGGAAAAACTGATTTCCATATGGAGAAAGATAAAGGAGGAATCATGAAAGAAAAGTCGCGGGTCAGCAGTCAGCTCTATGAAATTATGCTGCAGAGAGGTTATCCGGAAGAATTCTGTGATCTTATTACCCAAAATCTGAATACAGATTTTACGGCACAGAGGATGATTGGATATTTATATCATTACGAGCATCCGCCGGCAGAGGAAATCGCAGATGAAATGATTAGCATTTTAAGTGACAGAAACCGAATCATGGAGAAAAAAGAGTTAGAGGAGACAAACCGCAGATGGAATGAATTCCTGATGCATGGGTTTGATGAGGAAAATTAAAAAAAGTCAGTGGTATGGTAAGAAAGTCCGAAAAATTACTTGACAGTGAAAAGGATATGGTTTATTTATATTCTGAACAGAAAAAGAATGTTTATCAGAACAATAGCGGCAGTCCGTGAAAAAGAGAAAACAGGAATGAGAATCCGCTTACGATATGCTGGTCTGATAATAAGGAAAGAAGGTTAGGCTTTTGAACAAGAATAAATATGAAATAGATATGTGCAATGGAAGTATCATGGACAAACTTATTTCATTTGCCCTGCCGCTGATGCTGTCAGGAATATTGCAGCTGATGTTCAATGCTGTGGATATTATTGTGGTCGGACATTTCAGCAGCAGTCAGGCACTGGCGGCGGTTGGCTCTACGACGGCACTGATTAACGTGTTCGTCAATCTGTTTATCGGTGTTTCTCTTGGAACAAACGTCCTTGCGGCAAGGTGCTATGCCGCCGGAAAGGACAAAGAGATGTCAGAGGTTGTGCATACCTCCATCTTATTTGCACTGATAAGCGGTATCGTGATGGCGGTAATAGGAGTGCTTTTGGCAAAGCCGGCATTGCAGCTTATGCAGACACCTGCGGATGTGATTGATCAGTCCGCATTGTATATGAGGATTTATTTTCTGGGGATGCCGTTTTTTATGCTCTATAATTATGGGGCGGCAGTATTAAGGGCGGTAGGTGACACAAAGAGACCGCTTATGTATCTGATTCTGTCGGGAATTGTGAATACATTGCTGAATCTGTTCCTTGTAATTGTATTTCGGCTTGCGGTGGCAGGAGTTGCCATTTCGACCATTATTGCACAATGCATGTCCTGTATTCTCATTCTGAATTGTCTGCGGAAATCGGAAAGCTCTTATAAGTTGACTTTTTCTGGATTAAACATCAAATGGGTTTATTTAAGGCAGATTTTCCAGGTCGGAATACCGGCGGGAATTCAGAGTACAGTAATTAATTTTTCAAATGCATTGCTGCAGTCCTCCGTAAATTCCTTCGGATCTACTGCGATGGCAGGCTATACGGCGGCAAATAATATTCTGGGGTTTCTGTATGCGTCAGTCAATGCAGTAACCCAGGCATGTATGAGTTTTACCAGCCAGAATTTTGGGGTTGGAAAATATAAAAGAGTCGATTTGGTTTTAAGGGACTGTATGATTCTGACGGTCGGGGTATCTCTTGTGTTAGGCGGGGGAGCATACCTGTTTGGAAATGAGGTATTAAGGATTTATACTAATGACAGCGAGGTAGTACGGTGCGGAGTTGAGATACTGTCCATTACTACTGTACCGTATTTTCTGTGTGGAATCATGGATTTATTCCCGGGATCTCTCAGAGGTATGGGATATTCCACTGTACCAATGATTTTATCCGTAGTTGGAACCGTTGGAATGAGAATATTCTGGATTTACAGGGTATTTCCGTTTCATCGCTCATTATATGTTTTATTTATTTCATATCCGGCATCATGGACATTTACAATTATTATGCAGGTTATATGCTTCATATGCGTGAGGAAAATTGTCAACAGGAGGTAGAATTATGTGGAAAATAGAGCATATTTTTGATGGGGAATATGGGTGTGAGGAACGGGTACAGCCTGTGGTAGTGGTTACATTAAAAAATGAAGAGGGTGAAAAGCAGCAGGTTACGGTCAGTGATGAATGGCTGACAGAGCGTAATCTTGATACAGGATCGGTTTGGCCTGAAAAATATAGTATACAGAGTAAAGGAGAGTAACATAGTGGATAAGTTGATTTTTACAAATGATAATTGTACCGGTTGTAATAAATGTGTCAGGGCATGTCCTGTGTTATTGGCAAATAATGCGTCCGTACAGGGGATCGTGACTGTAAATACGGACAAATGTATTGCGTGCGGAGCCTGCTTTGATGTTTGTTCCCATCATGCAAGGGACTTTGTGGATGATACGGACCAGTTCTTTGCCGACCTTGCTTCTGGGAAAAATATTTCAGTGCTGATTGCCCCGGCATTCCGGGCAAATTATCCGGAAGAATACAGCAGAATTTTAGGCTGTCTGAAGAAAAAAGGTGTAAAGCATATGGTAAGTGTTTCCTTTGGTGCTGATATTACGACCTGGGGATATTTAAAGTATATTACAGAGCATGATTTTACAGGCGGAATCTCCCAGCCATGTCCGGCAGTTGTAAATTATATTGAAAGATATATTCCGGAATTACTGCCGAAGCTTATACCGGTTCATAGTCCAATGATGTGTGCAGCAATCTATATGAAAAAGTATATGAAGATAACAGATGATATTGCATTTATCAGCCCATGTATTGCAAAAAAGATCGAGATGGAAGAAGCCGGTGTACCGGGAGTTACTTATAATGTAACATTTGAAAAACTCTGGAAAAAAGTGGAGAAGGAATACCGTGACTGTGAGCCATATGAGGATGAACTGGAATATGGTCTTGGCAGTATTTATCCGATGCCGGGAGGCTTAAGGGAAAATGTGGAGCATTTTCTCGGACGGGAAAAATATGTCCGTCAGATAGAAGGAGAGAGGGAAGTATATGAGTATTTGGAAGAATATAAAGAAAGAATTGATAAAAACAGGGAACTGCCATTTATGGTGGATGCGTTAAACTGTAGCAGAGGATGTCTGTATGGAACGGCAACGCAGGAAGAAAAGCATACGGATGATGTATTATTTGCCATGAATAAGATACATATGGAAAGTGTGTGTGAGGAAAAGAAAGGATTTGGCAGAAAGAAACCGGACAGTCCGTGGAATGTGGCTTTAAGTCCTGAGGAGCGGTTGAAAAATCTCATGAAAGCATTCAGACAGCTTGATCTCAATGATTTCATGAGAAAGTATACGAATAAAAAAATCAGTGTCTTAGAGGCATCCGAAGAAAAATATGACGAAATATTTACAAATATGAAAAAAGATACACAGAAAAAAAGACAAATGGATTGTGAATCTTGTGGATACAAGACATGCCGGGACATGGCAAAGGCCATCTATAATATTGTAAATATAGAAGAAAACTGTGTGCATTATTTAAAGGATACTGCCATGGAAGAAGCAGAGCAGTTAAACGGGTTAAGAAGAAAAGAGCAGCAGGAAGCCGAAATCCATATGCAGGAGCTGCAGACAGTTACCGAACAGTTTATTACCCTGAGTGCAAATATCAGAGAGCTGGATCTTGCAAATGAAACTTCTGCGGAAGAAGCAACGAATCTGGCACAGGGGATTGATGAAATATCCAAAATGTGTAATGAACTGACGGAATCTGTCAGTGTACGTGGTAATTTTATGCATGTTTATAAACAGAGCAATCAGGATATTTCAGAGATTGCGGAGCAGACAAATCTCTTGTCGCTTAATGCCAGTATTGAGGCTGCGAGAGCAGGGGATATGGGAAAAGGATTCGCGGTTGTTGCTTCCGAAATACGGAAACTGTCGGAAAGCACCAAAGTACTGATTGAAGGAAATACAGCACAGGCAGACGAGATACTGCCGAAGATTCAGGAAAGCATACAGTCAATGGAAAATGTGATTCAGTCCATTCACCACATGGCAGAGAAGGTAACAACAATTGCTGCCAATACGGAAGAGATCTCTTCGCAGGCAGCACAGATAAATGATATGGCAGATGAATTAAAACAGAAGGTAGAAAGGTTGTAAGGAATGGACCCATGGAAGACAGTGATTTTTATGGCAGAGAGAAAATCGCAAAAATTCTTTTTAAAATAGCACCGCCAGTTATGCTGGCACAGCTGATACAGGCATTATATAATATCGTGGACAGTCTGTTTGTAGGAAGGTATGCCGAAAGCGGACTGACCGCCCTGTCTATTATTTATCCCATTCAGCTGCTGATGATTGCACTGGGAGTTGGAACCGGTGTGGGAATTAATACCGGTATGTCTGCATTCTTCGGAATGAAGAAAAAGAAGCGGGCAGATGAGATGGCAGGGGTTGGAACACCGCTTGCTATAATGCTGTGGATATTGTTTGCCGTAATCGCAGTGATTATTATGCCAGCATATGCCAGAATGTCAACCGGATCGGAACAGGTCATACATGAAGTAACTGTGTACGGAAGAATTGTCTGTATCTTCAGCTTCGGTCTGTTTCTGGAAAGTGTCTGGACCAAAATACTGCAGGCAAATGGGGATATGAGAACCCCCATGATTGCACAGATTATAGGGGCAATTACGAATATTATCCTCGATCCAATACTGATTTTCGGGCTGGCAGGCATCCGGCCGATGGGGATTGCAGGAGCAGCGGTGGCAACGGTGACGGGACAGATCGTGGCGGCACTGATCGTAATGCGGAAAGGAATCTACCGGTCGCCGGACATCCGGCTCTATCCCGGAAATATTAAGAAGATTTATTATCTTGGAATTCCGAATATTCTGATGCAGTCCGCCTATACCTTTTACATTCTGGGGCTGAATCTGATTCTGGCAGGTTTTTCCGATCAGGCAGTTACGGCGCTCGGACTGTATTACAAATGGCAGACCATCTTCTTTATTCCGCTTGGGGCATTGCAAACCTGCATCGTGCCGATCGTAAGCTACAATTACGCAGCGAAGGAAATCGGCCGGTGCAGGGAGACCATGTCCGTTTCCGTAAAAATGGGAATGGCACTCATGTTTATCGGCACACTCTGCTTTGAGCTGATTCCGTCCCAGATGTTATCCGTCTTTACTGGGGATCAGAGAGTAATCGATATCGGAACGGTGGCATTTCATTACATCGGAGTCAGCTTTATCCCGATGGTAACCTCGCTTACTTTTCCGGTGTTTTTCCAGGCAATCGGGTCGGCAGGAAAGAGTTCTATCCTGACATTGGTAAGAACCATGGTTCTGTTCGTTCCGCTGGGTTATCTGTTTTCCAGAATCGGATTAAACTATTTCTGGCTCACCTTTCCAGTAACGGAATGTCTTACTACATGTCTGGGGGTATATTTTTACCGAAAATTTATAAAACGTACAGAATAGAAAAACTGTTATACCGCAGGTTACGGTGTAACAGTTTTTTTCTATTCAATATCAAGTAATTTTTTAACGACTGCCATCATATCTTTGTTCTGGCGCAGTCTGTAGATGATAAGCCGTTCCTCGGTACTGAGATCCCCGGAAGAACTGGCAGTATATCCGAATTTATCCAGAATATTGTGAATATGGTAAAGATCACACAGAACCAGTAAGGATGCAAGATCAGGCTGGGCACGTCCGTTTTCCCAGCCGTACACCGTTTTATCAGCAACATCAATGGAGCATTCCTTTAAAGTCGAAACAACATCCGCAATGGTAAGATTGCATTTTTTGCGGGATTCTTTTAATACTTTTGCAATATTTGGGTCTTTCATGGATCAAATCCTCCTCATAAGTAAGTTATTAATTATTATATTATTTTGCGAAGTCCTTTCGGATAATGGTTTTTCAAAATACCTCCGCTGGCTTTTCCCCATCCGGCAGAAAAACCTTCGATGCAGACAAGGCACCATCCTTTCTGTGTATCGCAGTTGATTGTCTCCCCGTTAAAGAACATGGAGGTGGAAGGATCCGCAAGGGAAAGTGAAATGGAAGTTTTAACGTCCTGTATTCCCAGAAACAGAGCCAGTGCATGGGATGGTTCAAAACGGTTCTTTTTAAAAGTTCCGAGATGAAGTCCGGCACGAAGTACTTTCAGATGTTCCAGGGAAGGGGCATCTTCCGGAAGCCGGTATAACTGGTCCCCGAAGAGAATCAGATTTCCATGTTGCAGAAAATCATTCATGCCAGGAGTTAAAACAGTGGAAGCAAATTCCTGCCAGAGCCGGAGCTGGTTTTTATCCTTCAGTCCTGCAGTTTTCCCGGAAGTATGGGCTGAGCTGCTTCCTTTTTTCTGAAGAATGGCAGCAAAATGTCCTTCCCCATGCAGATGATGCGGCCAGAGCCGGAAGGTAAATGCAAGCTGTGGTATGTGATTTGCCCAGTCCGGACGGCCATGGTCAAATTCCGGCACGTCTTTTCGGATTAATTCAAATTCCAGGTGCTGTTCGAGGAAAGAAGCGATAACCTGTTCGTTTTCCTCCGGGGAAAATGTGCAGGTGGAATAGACAATTTTGCCGCCCGGAACAAGCATTTCAGCGGCATTATCGAGGATTTCTGACTGTCTGGCAGCACAGTTTTTAACATTTGCAAGACTCCATTCTGATGCAGCTTCCGGATTCTTTCGGAACATTCCCTCGCCGGAGCATGGAGCATCGACCATGATTTTATCAAAATATTCCGGGAAACGTGCAGCCAGTGTAAAGCTGTCCTCATTTGTTACAATTGCATTGGAAATGCCAAGCCGTTCCATATTCTGGGAAAGAATTTTACAGCGGGCAGAGTGAATCTCGTTTGCGACCAGAAGTCCGGTCTGGTTCAGATAAGCGGCAAGCTGCGTGGACTTTCCGCCTGGTGCTGCACACAAATCAAGCACCCGGTCGCCCGGTTCCGGTGCAAGAAGGGCAGCTGCTGACATGGCGCTGGGTTCCTGGATATAGTAGAGTCCGGATTCATGCCACGGATGTTTTCCGGGATGTGCCGTATCCGGATAATAATATGCATGATCTGCCCACGGAACAGGCGTCCTGTCCGGGATGGAAAGTTTGGACAGGAGTTCCGGATAAATGTCCGGCGAAATCCCTTTTTTTAACGGATTAAATCGGAGTGCCTGATATTTATTATTTTCATAGCAGGTTTTAAAATCTTCCCACTCACTGTTTAAAAGTAACTGCATTTTCCGGATAAAATCGGATGGCAGTGAAAAATTTTCCATAATCAAATCCTCTCATGGTATCTTTTATTCTTCTGTTAAAAAGTGTAACACAGTCTAAAAAAGAAATCAATAAAATAAATTATAGTATTTACAGATAAAAAAGATTTCGATATAATCCTGATAGGCAGTTGCAATGCCCAAATGGGTAATTGCGGAACACTTAAATTTTTACAAATGCATATGCAAATGAAACATTACACGAAGGCACGCTCCCGCTACATTCGGCTATGGCACTAGGGAATCTTCCCGGTTTACCGGGTCCCTCCCTAGTGCGTGGGTAGCGGTACTAAATACCGATTGTACTAAGGAATCTTCCCAATAAATTGGGTCCCTCCTTAGTACCTCCCTCATAGTACCTTCTTAGTAATTGTTCAATTTGCATATACAATAGAGATAAGTTATGAGTTTCGCAATTACATAAATTCCAGTAAAGAAGAAAAGGAGTTGTAAAAATGGTCAGACATGTTATTTTATGGAAATTAAAGGAAGAATTGTCGGAAGAGGAAAAGAAAACTATTTCCGCAGATATTAAGAAGAATCTGGAAGCTTTGGTAGGAGTTGTTCCGGGGCTTGTAAGCCTTGAGATCGGAAGAAATCCGCTGCCATCTTCCAATGCGGATGTAATGCTTGACAGCCTGTTAGAAGATGAAGCAGCATTAAAGGGATATCAGACACATCCGGAGCATATAAAAGCAGCAGATACTTATGTGCGTCCTTATACGGAAGTCCGCATGTGCCTGGATTACGAAAAATAACATCAGCATGTCCGGACAAGCGGGATGCCAAGACAGTTGCAGAATTCTGCTGAAATGGCTTCTATACTTTCCGGGCAGTTATTTTTTAACCAGATAAGTCCGGCATTCATTAAAGCACCGCTGAAAATATAGAGACGGTATTTTCGGATGGAAGTGCACGGCATGACACCGGCATTTTCCTCCACGAATCTGTTCAGGGCTTCTAACAGGGAAGCACCAAGTCCGACATGGCAGAGTGCAAGAATGTACTTGCGGTAAGTTTTTAAATAAGTAAAAATGTGGCAGACATTGCGGTAGCTGTAATACTCCGTGAGGTCATAGGCCGCTTCGTTATTAAAATCATGGAAAATTTCTATGACAAAGGTGACAAGAATATCTTCTTTGGATTCGTAATTACGATAGAAGGAGGCTCTTGCCACCTTTGCTTCTTCTATGATATCCGTAACCGTTATTTTGGAAAAATCCTTTTTGTCCATCAATGCAAATAATGCTTCTGTAATATTTTTCTTTACCCTTAAATTAGCCTCTTTTCTTTTATCCATAAAACTCGTCCTTTTCTGATAAATGATACATTTTTTTAAATATTGGCTCATATTGTAATATTGTGTTGTGTCTTATAATCTGATACAATTATATCTGATATATTTGTATCTGGTATAATTGTATCAGATACAAACGGAATGTCAACACAATAGATAAAAGAAAGGAACAGGTGAGGAAAGATGGAAAAGAAAATGACGCATGCCATAGAACGTAAGGCATTTGAGGTTGCTATTGATGCAGCAATAAAACACACAAATAAGGATCGTTCCAAAGCACTCCTGCAGTTAGTAGATCTTATGGAAAAGACACTGGGAGACGGCTGGAGTCCGCAGGCATATGAGGCTCTCAGAGAGATATTCCGGGATGAGAACAGTAAATGGATGCAGTATGCCAATCATCTGTTAGATAATACAGATCCGAAACTGATTAAGATGGCAATGTTAAATCTCGGTTATGAAGCAGGCTTCCGCGGATTTAATATTGCAAGAAAGAATGCGGAAAAATACGGTTGCTCCATACCATGGGTATTATTACTCGATCCGACCAGTGCATGCAACCTTCACTGTACGGGCTGCTGGGCAGCAGAATATGGAAACCGGCTGAATCTCAGCTTTGAAGATATGGACAGCATATGCACCCAGGCGGAAGAGCTTGGAATCCATGCATTCCTGCTTACAGGGGGCGAACCGCTCGTACGTAAGGCAGATGTTATCCGACTCTGCGAGAAGCATAAGGAAAGTGCATTCCACTGCTTTACAAACGGAACACTGATAGACGAAGATTTCTGTAAGGAAATGCTGCGGGTGGGGAATTTTGTCCCGTCCATCAGTCTGGAAGGCTTTGAAAAGGAAAATGATGCCAGAAGAGGAGCTGGAACATTTAACAAAGTCATGCATGCCATGGATCTGATGAAGAAGTACAAACTCCTGTTCGGAACATCCATCTGTTATACCAGTCTGAATTATAAGACGGTCACATCCGATGAATTCCTTGATATGATTATAGAAAAAGGAGTAAGTTACACCTGGTATTTCCATTATATGCCGGTTGGGAATGATGCGTCCACTGATTTACTGCTGAATCCACAGCAGAGAGAGTATATGTTCCACCGTGTTCGAGAAATCCGTGATTTTAAGGGCGGAAAACCAATTATGGCGATTGATTTCCAGAATGACGGACAGTTTGTGGAAGGCTGCGTGGCAGGCGGAAAATATTACTGCCATATCAATCCGAACGGCGATGTAGAGCCTTGCGTATTCATTCATTATTCCAATGCAAATATTCATGAAAAATCACTTCTGGAATGTCTGCAGCAGCCATTATTTAAAGCATATCAGGAAAACCAGCCGTTTAATGACAATATGCTCCAGCCATGTCCGATGTTGGAAAATCCTGAGAAATTAAAAGAACTGGTACATAAAACAGGGGCAAAATCAACCGATTTGGAATCAAAAGAAGAGTGCGATCATTTATGTGCAAAATGTGAGCATTATGCACAGGACTGGGCACCGACCGCAAAGAAACTCTGGGAACAGGAAAGGTCCGCAAAATAAAAAGGTCATACAAGATGGTCATATAACATGAGAAAAGGGAGAACCATGATAAAAATGGTTCTCCCTTTTCTCATGTGGGCTTAGACTTTTTAACCTTGGCATTGTATTTTATTTCGTACATGCAAAAAAGTATTTGACAAATCATGCACTTATATATATACTATTCCTATAGTAAATATAGGAAATAAAAATGCGAAACTGGGACATGAGTGTGGGAATATAATATATTAGGGAGAATACTATGGAGAGAACACTATGGATATCAGATTTATGCAGGAACAGCTTCCGTTATACACCGAGGCTGCGAAAATTACAATTTATATAGCATTAATTGGAATTGTATGTTCCATTCTTCTGGGAATGATTTGCAGTATTGTGCGGTATTTCCGCATACCGGTATTATCATGGATTGTTTCGTGTTATATTGAGCTTTCAAGAAATACACCACTGCTGATACAGCTTTTCTTCCTGTACTTCGGACTTCCGAAAGCGGGAATAGTCTTGAGTTCCGAAGCCTGTGCGATCATCGGACTGACCTTCCAGGGGGGAAGTTACATGGCGGAAGTATTCCGGAGCGGACTTGAGAATGTATCGACGATTCAGAAAGAATCCGCACTTGCACTGGGAATGAAGAAGAGCCAGGTATTGATTCACATTATACTGCCCCAGGCACTGGCAAATTCCATTCCTGCAATTTGCGCAAATATGATCTTCCTGATAAAGGAAACTTCCGTATTTTCAGCGGTAGCACTTGCGGATCTGATGTTTGTGACAAAAGATCTGATAGGAATATATTATAAAACAGATGAAGCACTGTTTATGCTGGTAATCGCATATCTGGTTATCTTATTACCGGTATCACTGCTCTGCTCGCTGGTAGAAAGGAGAATCCGCTATGGAGAATATGGGGCTTGAGCTTTTATTTAAAGGAAATAATTTTTTAAGACTGTGGGGCGGTTTATGGATTACACTCAGGATTGCACTGATTTCCATGCTGTTTTCACTGATTCTCGGATTCTTCCTTGGAATTATCATGAGGATAAAAAATCCGGTATTGAAAGTCATCTGCCGCATCTATCTTGAGATTGTCCGGATTATGCCGCAGCTGGTGCTGCTGTTCCTGGTCTATTTTGGAGCGGCAAAGCATCTCGGTGTCAATATGTCAGGAGAAGGTGCAGCCGTACTGGTGTTTACATTCTGGGGAACGGCAGAGATGGGAGACCTGGTCAGAAGTGCACTTGGGGCAATCCCGAAGCATCAGTATGAGAGTGGATATGGACTGGGACTGACAAAATGGCAGGTTTATCTGTATATTATATTACCGCAGACAATCCGCAGGTTATTGCCATCGGCAATTAATCTGCTGACCAGAATGATTAAGACCACGAGTCTTGTCGTCCTAATTGGAGTTGTCGAAGTAGTTAAGGTAGGAAAACAGATTATAGATGCCGGCAGATATACGAATCCGGATGCTGCTATCTGGATATACGGAGCGATTTTCCTGATGTATTTTGTTATCTGTTTTCCGTTTTCAAGATTATCGGCAGTGCTGGAAAAGCGGCTGGCTGATTAGAAACAGGAGGAGAAAAAATGTCAGATCATATTTTAGAAGTAGAACATTTGAAAAAATCATATGTAAAAGACCATCCTATTCTGGATGATATTTCATTTGCGATAAATAAAGGAGAAGTCGTTGTGCTATTAGGACCATCCGGCTGTGGAAAAAGTACATTTTTACGATGTCTGAATCAGCTGGAAAGTATCGATGAAGGAGTCATAAAGTTAAATAATGTCAGCTTCGCAGAAGAAAAGAAACAACATAAAATCAGGGAAAAGATAGGAATGGTATTCCAGAGCTACGATTTGTTTCCTAATATGACCATTATGAAAAATCTTGTGCTTGCTCCATGCAAAGTGCAAAAACGACAGAAGCAGGAGGTAGAACAGGAAGCAGCAAAGCTTTTAAGCCGTGTGGGACTTGCTGAGAAAGCGGACAGTTATCCAAGACAGCTCTCCGGAGGCCAGAAGCAGAGAGTTGCAATCGTAAGGGCATTGCTGATGCATCCGGAAATTCTGCTGCTGGATGAGATCACAGCTGCACTTGACCCCGAGATGGTAAGAGAAGTACTTCAGGTTGTGCTGGAACTGGCAAAAGACGGAATGACCATGATTATCGTTACCCATGAGATGGAATTTGCAAAAGCAGTCGCAGACCGTATTGTATTTTTAGACCAGGGAAAAATTGTAGAAGAAAATACACCGGAAGAATTTTTTGCCCATCCGAAAACGGAACGTGCGCAGAAATTCTTAAATAGTTTTCATTATGAACTTGTACACCATAATCTGTAATTATGCAGGAATTAAAAGGAGGAAAAAGATGAAGAAGAGAATTTTAAGTTTTATTTTAGTATTGGGACTTTTGGCACTCATGCTGACAGGCTGTACGTCCGACAGTAAGGATTCCGGAAGCAGCACAAAGACAGCAAAGGCAAGAACTTTAGAAGAAATTAAAAAAGACGGAAAAATCCGAATCGGTGTATTCAGTGATAAGAATCCGTTTGGTTATGTGGATGAAAATGGTAAAGTCCAGGGCTATGATATCTATTTTGCAAAGAGAATTGCCAAAGACTTATTAGGCAGTGAAGATGCCGTAGAATTTGTTTATGTGGAAGCAGCGAGCCGTGTAGAATATCTTCAGTCAGGAAAAGTAGACATTACACTGGCAAACTTTACCGTAACAGAGGAAAGAAGCGAGAAGGTAGATTTTGCACTTCCTTACATGAAGGTGGCACTTGGTGTTGTATCACCAGATTCCGAACTGATTAAGAGTGTCGATGATCTGGATGGAAAGAACCTCATCGTTGTAAAAGGAACAACAGCGGAAACCTATTTTTCAGAAAACTATCCGAATGTAAAATTAACAAAATTTGATGAATACCAGGAAGCCTATGACGCACTTGTCGATGGAAGAGGAGATGCATTCTCTACTGACAATACTGAAGTGCTTGCGTGGGCAATGAAGAACAAAGGATTTACCGTAGGAATCGAATCACTTGGTAATGTGGATGCCATTGCACCTGCAGTACAGAAGGGCAATACCGAATTATTAAACTGGCTCAATGAGGAAATTAAGACACTGGGCGAGGAACAGTTCTTCCATGCAGATTATGAAGCAACACTGCGTAGTGTATACGGCGAGGACGCTGATGCAGATCAGCTCGTTGTAGAAGGCGGCGTAATGGAATAAAGAGTAATCTGAAAAATAAATAAAGATTAGAGAAAAGCGATTATTACCGGAATTTGTAATAGTCGCTTTTTATGTGGATTTTCAATAATGAATGTGATATACTGTGAAAAGCTGAAAGAAAGATTTGGACAGATAGCAGAGGTAGAGATAAAATGGATCGAAAGAAATTGGCATTGGAAATCATAGAACGTCTGAAAACAGAATATCCGGATGCGGTATGCAGTCTTGACTACGATCAGGCATGGAAACTGCTTGTCAGTGTAAGACTGGCGGCACAGTGTACGGATGCAAGAGTAAATCAGGTTGTAAAAGGATTATTTGAAAAATATCCGGACGTGGATGCACTTGCAGAGGCTCCGGTGGAAGAGATTGAAAAGATTGTAAGACCATGCGGGCTGGGAAACAGTAAAGCAAGGGATATCAGTGCATGTATGAAGATGCTGAAAGAAGAGTATGGCGGAAAAGTCCCGGATCAGTTCGAGGAACTGTTAAAGCTTCCGGGAGTGGGTCGTAAGAGTGCCAATCTGATTATGGGCGATGTCTTTGGAAAACCTGCCATTGTAACGGACACGCACTGCATCCGGCTGACGAACCGCATGGGACTTGTGGATCAGATCAAAGATCCCAAGAAGGTGGAAATGGAACTCTGGAAAATCATTCCGCCGGAGGAAGGCAGCGAGTTCTGCCATCGTCTGGTGTGGCATGGCAGGGAAGTCTGTACGGCACGAACCCGTCCATATTGTGACAAGTGTTGCATAAAAGACATATGTCCAAAGATTGGAGCAGAGTAAAATGTATGATGCACAGATAAGAGAACCATTATTTGATTATCTTGATGAGAAATATCCAAAGAACCGTATTTTTGAGGAAAAAATTATGGGAAAGTCAAGGGCGGATATCGTTATGGTTCTGGATGGCAGTCTTGCAGGACTGGAGATAAAAAGTGATGCGGACACTTATGACAGGCTGGAAACCCAGGTAAAAGATTACGATAAGTTCTGCGATTATAACTATATCGTGGCAGGAATTACGCATGAAAAGCATGTGGAAGAGCACGTCCCGGAGTGGTGGGGGATTCTGATCGTATCGGAAGAAGAAGGAAAAGTTAAAATCGTACAGAAAAGAGAAGCGGGAAAAAACAGGAAATGTAAGGTAAGCCAGCAGATAAAGTGGCTGTGGAGAACGGAACTTAACCATATCCTTGCCAGAAACTATCTTCCGGCATATAAGGCAAAGAGTAAGAAATTTGTACAGGATAAGCTGCTTGAGAAGGTTGGGGAAGAAGAACTGAAAAACCAGATAGTGGAAGAATTATTTGAACGGGATTATGAGCAATGGCAGAAAGAATTTGAAGCATACCGGAAAGAACAGGGCAGACCGGTAAGAAAGAAACGGATGAAGAAAAAGAAATTATACAGAATGTAATGTATACAATAAAACAGAGAGAGGATAATTATGGAGAAAGCAAAAAAGAAATGTAATCCATTGTGGCATTATGTGGCGAAAAATCTGTGGCGGTATCTGATTGCCGCAGTGACAATGGGAATTAGTATTCTGTTAGATATCTGGTTTCCCCTGATCACAATGGGAATCGTGGATAATGTTATTATCGGTGGAAATATGGGAATGTTAAAGAATTACCTGATCAGTATCCTGATTGTCGGTTTCGGCCGTGCCGCTTCCCAGTATATCAAGGAATTTACCTGTGACGTGACCGGAAGTATCGTGGCGAGCGATGTCAGAAAAAATCTGTTCTGTCACATCCAGACACTGTCCCGGACGTATTTTGATAAGAATAATACGGGCGAGTTGATGGCAAGGGTTAAAGATGATGTGGACCGTCTGTGGGATGTCTTTGGATTTGTCGGAATGCTGGCGGTAGAGGCATGTGCATATACCATAGGGGTACTGGTTTTCATGGTGCGGCTGAACTGGAAGCTCAGTCTGATTCCGGTTGCGATTCTGCCCATTATGGGTGTCATGGCGATCCGGCTGGAAAAGAAACTGGACAAGGTATACGATGAGATTAGTGAGCAGAATGCCGTCTTAAATACGGTAGTGCAGGAGAATCTGGGAGGTGTCCGCACCGTCCGGGCATTTGCGAGAGAAGATTATGAGATGGAGAAGTTCCGTCAGAATAATGAGAAATATTATGAGTTAAACGTACATCAGGCAGAGATTATGGCGGATTTTGAACCGAAGATGTCATTTCTGCCAAAGATTATGCAGCTGCTTGTCCTGCTGACCGGCGGTTATGCCGTTATTCAGGGAAGTGCGACACTCGGAATGCTGACTGCGTTCTTACAGTATGCCAACAATATCGTATGGCCGATGGAGAATCTCGGCTGGTTGACCAATGCGGTGGCGGCGGCATTTGCTTCAAATAAGAAAATCAATAAAATCCTGGCAGAAGAGCCGCAGATTAAGAACCGGGAAAATGCGGAAGAACTAAAAGACCCACAGGGAAATCTCCGGTTTGACCATGTATCCTTTGAACTGCATGGAACCCCGATCCTCGAGGACATTAATTTTGAACTTGAACAGGGACATACCCTGGGTATCATGGGTATGACAGGTGCGGGAAAGAGTACGATTGTCAGTCTGATTAACCGGTTTTATGATGTAAATGAGGGAAGGATTCTGCTCGATGGAAGGGATATTCGGGAACTGACACTGGAATCTGTGCGGGGATGCACCTCAGTTGTGACGCAGGATGTGTTTCTGTTTTCCGATACCATCCGGGAAAACTTAAAACTCGGACAGAGAAAGAGTATGTCGGATGACCGGGTAAAACAGTCGCTGGCGGCTGCCCATGCACAGGAGTTTGTGGAAAAACTGGAAGATGGTTACAATACCGTGATTGGAGAGCGTGGAGTAGGCCTGTCCGGCGGGCAGAAGCAGCGTCTGAGTATCGCCAGGGCATTGGCAAAAGATGCAAAAATCCTGATTCTGGACGATTCCACCTCCGCACTCGATATGGAGACGGAGTATGAGATTCAGAAAATGCTGGCAGAGAAAAAAGAGATGAGCAAAATCGTCGTGGCACACCGGATTTCTTCTGTGCGCAATGCGGATGAAATCATTGTTCTGAGTCACGGGAAAATAGCGGAGCGCGGCAGACACGAAGAACTGCTTGCGAAAAAAGGCCTGTACTATGCGACCTATGAGGCACAGTATGGAGATTACCGCAAAGCAAAACAGGAGAGAAGGTGAGAAAATGGCAATTAATTCTGTCAAAGAAGATGAGCAGCAGAAAGATTCAGTGAAGATGAAAGTAATCTTCCGGCTGTTCGGCTATATGATGCGCTATAAAAAGGAGATACTGATGGTACTTCTGGCAATGGGTGTATCCCTGTCGATTTCCATGATTCAGCCATTGCTTATGGAACATGCCATTGATGTAAATATTACAGGAAAAGACTGGAACGGATTGGTATGGATTGTCTGTATTTCCCTTGCCATGAGTATTATCTTTATGTTTACGTCCAGATTCTGGATGCGCACCATGGCAAAAGTATCCAACCGGGTGCTTCTTGTGGTCCGGGAAGAGTTGTATGCCCATATCCAGACATTGGGATTTGATTTTTTTGACTCCCGTCCGACCGGAAAAATACTGGCAAGGGTGATCGGAGATGTTAATTCACTGAAGGATGTGATACACAGTACGGTTACACAGCTGATTCCTGATTTTCTGACGGTAATCGTGGTATTTGTGATTATGCTTATTAAAAGTCCGGTGCTGACTTTGTCTGCGATTACGGCAATGCCTGTTATTCTGGCAGGTATGTATGTGGCAGAGATTCTCGCCCACAAAAAATGGCAGATTCACAGGAAGAAATCATCCAATATCACGGCATTTGTACATGAGGATTTTTCCGGAATCGGCATTGTGCAGAGTTTTACGGCAGAAAAAGAATCACAGGAGGAATTTTCCAGGCTGGTGGATGAACACAGAATATCGTTCCGCAATGCAGTCATGATTGCGGATGGATTTAGTCCGACGATAGAAATTTCCTGGGGAATCGGTACATTTCTGTTGTATTATATCGGTATCAGCAGACTGGGAGCAGGTCATGTAGGGGTAGGAACATTTGTGGCATTTTCAACTTATTTATCCATGTTCTGGGGACCGGTCAGAAACCTGGCGAGTTATTACAACAAGCTGGTAACGAATTTATCGGCAGCAGAACGTATATTCGAAGTACTGGATATGCAAACCAATATCAAAGAAAAGGATAATGCGTATGAACTGCCGGAAGTGGCAGGGACTGTCACGTTTGACCATGTATCGTTTGCTTATCCGGATGAGCCGGAGCGGATGATTCTGCATGATGTAAATTTTGAGATAAAACCGGGGGAAACCATTGCACTGGTCGGTCCGACCGGAGCAGGAAAATCGACCATTGTACATTTGATCAGCAGATTCTACAATGCGACAGAGGGAAGTGTCCGGATTGACGGACATGACATTCAGGAAGTGACACTGAAGAGCCTGCGAAAACAGATGGGAGTCATGGCACAGGATAATTATCTGTTCTCTGGGACAATAAAGGATAATATCCGTTATGGAAAGTCAGATGCAACGGATGAAGAGATTATCAGAGCGGCGAAGGCAGTCCATGCACATGAATTCATCATGGAACTGGAAAAAGGATACGATACGGAAATCAGTGAAAGAGGTGCAAGACTTTCGAACGGTCAGCGACAGCTGCTGGCATTCGCAAGAACCATGGTGTCCAATCCGTCCATTCTGATACTGGATGAAGCTACATCAAGCATTGACACGCATACAGAAATTCTGGTGCAGGAGGGAATCGAGTCGCTCTTAAAGGGAAGAACATCGTTCATTATTGCACACAGACTTTCCACGATAAAAAATGCGGACAGGATCTTTGTCATAAATAATGGCGGTATCTGCGAGTCCGGAAACCACGAAGAACTGATGGAAAAGAAAGGTGCTTATTATCAACTGTACGAGGCACAGTTTAAAAATGTTAAATAGAGGATAAGTGAAATGGTAAGTATAATTTTTAAAGAAATTGATTTTTACCAGCTGTTCTGGCTGATGTGCGTATATTCTGTCGGCGGCTGGGTTGCAGAAACCATCGTAGGAATTGTCCGGAATAAAAGATTTACAAATAAAGGATTTCTGAATGGACCATATTGTATTATTTATGGAATCGCAGCAGTAATTGTTACCGTTGGATTTGAGGAACTGCAGGAATCCTTGCTGTTTCTGTTTGTCGGTTCCGCAGTTTTATGCACGGTAATAGAATGGATTGCTGCAAAATCCATTGAAAAGGTCGCAAAGGTAAGATTGTGGGATTACTCCGGAAAAAGATTTAATCTCGACGGATATATCTGTCTGCAGTATTCTATGATCTGGGGACTTATCGGAACGATCGGGTTAAAATACTGTAATCCGTTTCTGAATAATTTATATCGGTTGTTAAATGGTTCGGTTTTTCATATCTGCCTCTGGATTGTTTTCTGGCTTCTGGCAGTTGATTTTGCAGGTTCTTATTTTGCAGCAAGGGGAATGGCGGAAAAATATCCGGGTGTGGAAAGCGTCAACAACACACTTACCATTGTGAGAACACATCTTGGCAACTGGATGGCAGACCATATGGAGAGACGTCTGAAAAAGGCTTATCCACAGGGAAAACGACAGGGAGCAATTAGAGTTAAAAGCAAGGATGAGGTATTTGCCCAGGGCTGTAGCTTCTACAAATTATTTCTGTTGTTTGTAATCGGAGCATTTCTGGGCGATATTACAGAAACCATTTACTGCAGACTGGCAGGTGGTGTCTGGATGAGCAGGAGCAGTGTGGTCTGGGGACCGTTTAGCATTGTCTGGGGACTGGCGATGATGTTTGCCACATCGTTTCTTTATAATTACCGGACACGTTCAGACAGTTTTATTTTCTGGTTTGGTACGATCATGGGAGGTGTGTATGAATATCTGTGCAGTGTGTTTACGGAAGTAATGTTCGGACAGGTATTCTGGGATTACAGCAGTATGCCGTTTAATCTCGGAGGCCGGATTAATCTTTTGTATTGCTTTTTCTGGGGAATGGCAGCTGTGGTATGGATCAAAAGACTGTTCCCGGTCATTTCGTCCTATATCGAGAAGATACCGGTACATCCGGGAAAGATGATTACCTGGGTGTTGGTTGTATTTATGAGCTGTAATATGCTTCTATCCGGAATGGTGTTAGCACGTTACTCAGCAAGAACAGAAGGGGCAGAAGCACAGAATACTATGGAGAGCTGGATAGACAGTCATTATAACGATCAGAAGGTCGAGAGAATATATCCGAATATGAAAGATGCAAAGGAAAAATAGAAACAGAGGAACTAGACATGAATAAGAAATATATTAGAATACTGGGGATTGCGGCTGTATTGGCTGTAATTGCCCTGCTGATCGCATTCAGCATGAATACACCGGGGAAAATTACGGATCCGGAAACTTATGAGCCACGGGTGTACGCAAGCATTCTGGCATTGCTTCCGCCGGTAATTGCAATCGCACTGGCACTGGTAACAAAGGAAGTATATTCCTCTTTGTTTGTTGGAATCCTGACGGGAGCATTGCTCTATTCCAATTTTAATCTTGAATTAACCATAAACACGATGTTTTTTAACGAAAACGGGGGAATGGTATCGAAATTATCTAACTCCTGGAACGTCGGTATTCTTGTGTTTCTGGTAATGCTTGGCATTCTGGTTGCACTGATGAATAAGGCAGGTGGTTCGGCGGCCTTTGGGAAATGGGCATCGAAGCGGATTAAGACAAGGGTCGGTGCACAGCTTGCAACCGTGGCACTGGGAGTCATGATCTTTGTGGATGATTATTTTAACTGTCTGACCGTGGGAAATGTCATGCGCTCCGTGACGGACAGACATCAGGTATCCAGGGCAAAACTTGCCTATCTGATTGATGCGACCGCAGCGCCTATCTGCATCATTGCACCGATCAGCTCCTGGGCGGCAGCAGTGACCTCGTCTGTTCCGGAAAATTCAGGAATCAACGGGTTTGCAACCTTTTTAAGAACTATTCCCTATAATTATTACGCAGTATTTACATTGATTACGGTTATATTTCTGACGGTTTCCCGTGTGGATTTTGGTCCGATGAAAAAACATGAATTAAATGCAATTAAGGGAGATCTTTTCACGACAAAAGAAAGACCATTCCGGGATGACAAAGGAGATTTTGTCAATCCGCGCGGCAGGGTTGTGGATCTGGTTCTTCCAGTGACGGTGCTGATTCTGGCATGTATTACCAGTATGCTGTATACGGGCGGATTTTTTGATGGTGTCAGCTTTGTTACCGCATTTTCACAGTCCGATGCATCGGTCGGACTGGTGATGGGTTCTTTCATCGCACTGGCATTTACCTTTATTTTCTATATGGGAAGAGGTGTTATTTCTTTTGAGGACTTCATGTCATGCGTCTCCGAAGGATTTAAGACAATGGTTTCCCCTATATTAATTTTATCTTTTGCATGGACTCTGTCAGGAGTTACAAGTCTTCTGGGAGCTGATATTTATGTGGCAGATCTGGTAGGACAGTCAGCATCATCCCTTCAGATGATGCTTCCGGCAATTATCTTTGTTGTAGCACTGGGACTGGCATTTGCAACCGGAACCTCCTGGGGAACATTTGGCATCCTGATTCCGATTGTTATGGGTGTATTCCCGGATGGGGAAATGATGGTAATATCCATATCAGCCTGTCTTGCAGGTGCTGTGTGCGGGGATCACTGTTCCCCGATTTCCGATACAACGATCCTGGCATCCGCAGGAAGCCAGTGTCATCATGTAAACCATGTGGCGACACAGCTTCCATATGCACTGACCGTAGCAGGAGTTGCATTTGTAAGTTATATTATTGCGGGAATTACAAAGAATGTATTTATCAGCTTTGCGGCAGGACTCTGTATCCTGTTCGGAGTACTGTTTACCATCCGCCATATGGCAGGAACGGAAGAATACCGGACAGAACCGGAAGAGGACAAATAAAGAAGGCACAAATAAAGAAGGCAAAAAGAAAGAGCAGGTTAACCCTGCTCTTTTTCGGTATCTGTGGAGTTTTCTTCTTCCACAGGTATATTTTCTTCTGCTGTTGCTGTTGGTTTTTCGCCCGCCGGCTCTTCAGGTTCTTCTTTTTGAAGGAAGAAGATACCATATTTGTGAAGCCGTTTTTCGATGAAATAATTCAGAATATAGGCAATTACGGCAAGGGTTGGAACTCCGAGGAACATCCCCAGGACACCGGCTATGGAGCCGCCGACCGTGATTGCAAAAATAATCCACAGAGGACGCAGTCCCGTACTTTCGCCGAGAATCTTTGGTCCGAGATAAAGTCCGTCAAACTGCTGGAGAACAATAATCAGAACGGTAAAGATCAAGGCATATTTAAAACTTACAAAGAGCAGTAGCAGTATGCCCGGTACAGCACCGATAAATGGTCCGAAATAAGGAATCATATTGGTAACACCGACAATTACACTGATAATCAGGGCATATGGAAGCTTTAAGATGCTCATTGCAATAAAACATAAGATGCCGATAATCAGGGAGTCGATTAATTTTCCGATAATAAAACTGCTGAAGATACGATTACATTCGGAACCGGTATGTAATAATTTATCGCCGGTTTTCTGACCGAAGATGGCATAAATTACGCGTTTTGCATTAAATATTAGCCGGTTTTTATCAATCAGCATATAGACGGAAACAATGATGGCGATAATGACATTTAAAAATCCGGAAATCAGTGACATGGATGTATTGTAAATGGTCGGAATAATCGTTGGAATCGCCTTTGTGATAATATTAATGATTTTATCCGGAATTTCTTCCATGGCATCATTGATCCCGGACAGATCCCATTCCGGATGGGTGGATTCCAGCTCCAGTACTTTATCCATAAACTGATTGTAGCCCGACTGTGCAGAATTTATAAAAGAAGTAATCTGTGTCAGAGAATCAATAATCTGCGGGATAATATAGAATAACACGGTTATAATTAAGCCGAGTACAATGATGTAGGACAGGAGAATGGAAAGTCCCTTACGGATTCCTGTGTGTCTGTCCTTAAAGAAACGGTTCAGGAAATTATCCATTACCTTGCTTAACGGGTTCAGGAAATAGGCAATCAGCAGACCGAACAGAAACGGATATAATACTTTCAGTGCGTGGGAAATAGTCGAACTGGTGGACTCCCAATTCATGATCACCCGGATAATCAGGGAACATACGGTAACCACGGCGATGGTATATAAAGCAATGGTATAATATTTATTATTTTTTGAAAATTTATGGTTCATAGACACTCCAATCCGCAAAACTGCTGTTACTTTATTTTAATATTAATCTTATCTCATGAGGGGAATTAATGCAAGTATTGTTTGGTAAAGAAAATATAAATTTTGATAAAGATCCGGTTTTCTTCTTGCGGCATTAGTGGTATTATAATGCAGAAGAAAGCAGATACTAAGTAAAGAGGAAGAAAAAGATGGAACAGAAAGTCAGAAGTAACAGGAGAAAAGAACAGAGAAAACGCGAACTGAGAAGAAAGGCGGCCTTGACCGCTGCAACGATTGTACTTGCGGCAGTTTTGCTATCTGCCTTTTGGAATCATAATAAAAAAGAAACGCAGACCGTTCAGGCTGTCGATCATAAAGTAAAGACATTATCAGAGGAAGAAAGCACGACAGAACCGGAAACAGAAGAAGAGGAAACACTCAGATATCCGAAGGTAAGTGAACAGTATACGGAAATTGTTTCCGAAAATGTAAGAAGTCCATATGTGGCATTGCTTGATGTGGAAAATAACTGCATTATAGCGGGAAAAAATAAGGATGCAAGAATTTATCCGGCATCCATGACGAAGGTAATGACATTGATTGTTGCAGTGGAACATCTGCAGGATCTGTCGCAGACGTTTACCATGACGGCAGATATTGTAGATCCGCTGTTCCGTGAGGGAGCCTCCAGAGCAGGGTTTGAAGCCGGGGACACTGTAAATATGGAGGATATGCTATACGGACTGATTCTTCCATCTGGAGCAGATGCTGCTGTAGGACTTGCCATCATGACGGCAGGATCGGAGGATAATTTTGCGGTACTGATGAATGAAAAGTGTGAAGAACTTGGACTGCAGAACACACATTTCATGAATGCATCTGGACTGCACAATGAAAATCAGTATACGACTCCGGTTGAGATGGCGATGATTCTTGCGTATGCCATGCAGAACCCGGAATGTGCGAAGATCTTATCAATCTACCAGCATACTACTGCACCGCTTGCGTCCCATCCGGAAGGAATATTGCTTACCAGCACTATGTTTGGCAGAATGTATGGGACAGAAGTGCCGAATGTCACGATTCAGGCAGGAAAGACCGGATATACACAGGAAGCGGGCAACTGCCTTGTAAGCTATGCGGAAAAAGCAGGACATCATTATATCGCACTTACCGCAGGGGCAGAGAACAGATGGCATGTCGTCTATGATGATTTTGAGCTGTATGGCAATTATCTTCCGGCAGATGAATCAGAGACACAGGAAACAACAGGAACATCAGAAACAACTCAGGCACAGAACGTAGAATAATAGATAAAGTGTTGCTTATTTTGCAAAATGTTGTATAATAGATAAAACAAAAAATTATGAGGTAGAACAATGGCAGAAAAAGTAGACAGAAGAATCAGAAAAACAAAAAGTCAGCTAAAGAGCGGATTAGCACAGCTTATGATGGAGAAAAGCATTAATGAGATATCTGTAAAGGAACTGGTGGAAAAGGTGGATATTAACCGATCCACCTTTTATCTGCACTATTCTGATATCTATAATCTTCTGGATGAGGTAGAGAATGATATGTTAAAAGAGATTACGCATATTATCGAAACACATCCGATGGGAGAGAAGGATAATACATTTACCTTTATGGAAGATATTTTCATGGTGCTGGAGCAGAACAAAGAGATTTGCAAGGCATTGATGGGGGATAACGGAGATGCGAATTTTACCGTTAAAATCAAGGAAATCATCAGTGAAAATGCAATGAAGAATCTGGAACTGTTATTTCCGGATATCAAGGACGATTTGAAGTATACTTTTTCTTTCTGCCTGTATGGCTGCATGGGAATTGTAAATCAGTGGCTGTTTGAAAACGGAACGGAAACACCGGGGCATATGGCAAAGCTGACCTTTTCCATGGTAATCCATGCACTCGGCATTAATAAAAAATATGATGAGATATTAAAAATGACAGATCATGAATAGTACAGGAAATGGAGGACCGTATTTTATGAAAGAAATAGACATCACAAAAATACCGGCATATCAGCTGGTGAAAAAAGAAGACATCGAAGAGCTGAGTACCACAGGTTATCTTCTGAAACATAAAAAAAGTGGTGCAAGAGTGCTGCTGCTTGTCAATGATGATAATAACAAAGTGTTTAATATCGGCTTTCGGACACCGCCGGCAGATGATACCGGAGTTCCGCATATCATAGAACATACCGTATTATGCGGCTCAAAGAAGTATCCTCCGAAAGATCCGTTCGTCGAACTGGTCAAAGGCTCTTTAAATACATTTTTAAATGCAATGACCTTCCCGGATAAAACCATTTTTCCGGTTGCCAGCTGCAATGAGAAAGATTTTAAGAATCTTATGAATGTTTATTTGGATGCGGTATTTTATCCAAATATTTATGAGAAGGAAGAGATTTTCCGCCAAGAAGGATGGAGTTATGAACTTGAGGATAAGGACGGGAAACTTGCATTAAATGGTGTTGTATACAATGAAATGAAAGGTGCACTGTCATCTCCGGACAGTATTCTTGAGAGGGAAATCCAGAGGGAGATGTTCCGGGATACCTGTTACAGCTATGAGTCCGGGGGTGATCCGGAGTTTATCCCGGATCTTACCTATGAACAGTTTCTTGAATTTCACAGAAAATATTACCATCCGGTAAACAGCTATATTACATTGTACGGTGATATGGATATGGAAGAGCGGTTAAACTGGATGGATCAGGAATATCTGGATCATTTTGAGGAAATACAGATTGATTCTGAGATTCAGTATCAGAAGCCATTTGAACGTATCAAACAGATTAGTAAAAAATATCCGCTTGGTCAGGAAGAGGATGAGAAAGAAAAGACGATCTATTCCTACACGGTGACAGCGGGAAATGCGACCGATCGTATGGAATACTATGCCATGCGTGTTCTGGATTATGCCCTGATCTCCATGCCGGGTGCACCGCTTAAAAAGGCACTGCTGGATGCAGGTATCGGAAAAGATATTTCGGGAGGATATTCAGGAGGCTCTTTGCAGAATACATTTTCCGTAATAGCAAAAGAAGCGGAAGAAGGAAAGGGAGAGGAATTTTTCCGGATTATCGAAGAAGTTCTGGAAAAAACAGTGCAGCAGGGACTGGATAAGGACAGTATCAAAGCCGCATTGAATGTGATCGAATTCCAGTACCGTGAGGCGGATTTCGGCTCTTATCCAAAAGGACTGTTTTACTGTATGGACAGCCTTGAAAGCTGGTTATACGATGATAATGAACCATTTATGCATATTAAGGCGGGAGATACCTTTGAAGAATTAAAGAAAAAGGATACCCGTTATTTTGAAGAATTAATCGAAACCTATTTCTTAAAAAATACACATAAGCTGCTGCTTACACTGGAACCGGAAAAAGGACTCGATGAAAAGAAAAATCACAGACTGGAAGAAAAACTGACGGCTTACAAGGCATCCCTCAGCGAAGAGGAACTGGATAAGATAATCAGGGAAACAGCACATTTAAAACAGTACCAGAGTGAACCGTCAACGGAAGAAGAATTAAAGACCATTCCATTGCTGCGGCTGGAAGACATTGATAAATATCCACAGAAATTCAGTATAAAGGAAAGAGTGTCAAATAACATCAAAGTCATATTCAGCAATGTCAAATCCAATGGAATCGCATATATCAATGTGGCATTTCATGCAGAAAAGCTCAGTCAGGATATGATCCCATATCTTGCACTTTTAAAAGCTGTGCTGGCCAATATGGATACCGAACATTTCACTTATACCGAATTAAATAATTACATCAATATGCATACCGGCGGATTTGGAAATGATTTTGTCCAGTATGGAAAGAAAGATGGAAGCATTACCAAATTATTTGAAAATGATATCAAGGTATTTTATCCGAAGATGAAGGAAGCATTTGTCATTCTGGAAGAAGTATTGCTGCATACCAGATTTTCCGATACAAAACGTTTATATGAAATTATTGCTGAGAATAAATCCAAAATGAGAATGCGGCTCATATCTTCCGGCCATCTCATTGCGGTTACAAGGGCAAACTCTTATATGTGTGAAAGCGGTTATGTGAAAGATATGACCAGCGGAGCGGGATATTATCATTTCCTGGATAAACTGGAGAAAAACTTTGACGAAAAGAAGCAGGAAATCGTAGATACACTGGAAGAACTGGTAAAGAAACTCTTTACAAAGCAGAATGTCATTTTAAGCTTTACGGCAGAAGAGGCAGGATATGAATGTATGGAAGGGTATTTCAAAGAATTTACAGACCGGCTTTATGAGAGTACAGAAGAAGAGAAACCGAATGCGGTTGTGCTTCGGAAATTAAATGAAGGACTTAAGATTCCGTCTCCGGTTTCCTATGTGGCAAGGGTCGGAAACTTTAAGAAAGCAGGATATGAATATAATGGTGCTATGGATACGTTAAGGAATATCCTCGATTATGATTATCTGTGGAATAATGTCCGTGTCAAGGGCGGTGCATACGGAGTATCAAGCAATTACGGGGCAACAACCGGAAATGTCATGTTTGTATCCTACCGTGATCCGAATGTGGAAAAAACAAATGATGTTTTTGAAGGAATTCCGGAATATCTGAGAAATTTTGATGCCGATGAACGTGAGGTATTGAAATTTATTATCGGAACAATCAGCGGAAAAGATACCCCGATCAATCCGGCAGCACAGGGAAGAAGATCCTTTGCGGCATATTTATCCGATATCAGTTATGAAGATATATGCAAAGAAAGAGAAGAAATACTGTCCCTGAATGTTCAGAAGGTAAGGGCACTTGCCCCTGTAATAGAGGCAGTACTTGCACAGGATTATATCTGTGTGGTAGGCAATTCGGATAAGATTGAAGAAGGAAAAAAATTATTTGGCGAAGTAAAAGATCTGCTGGTATAATGGCAGCGGAAGACAGATTTGCAAAGAGAAAGAGAGAAAATATGGAAAAAAGCACAAAGTCAGGATTTGTAACATTAATAGGAAGACCAAATGTAGGAAAATCAACATTGATGAACTGTCTGATTGGACAGAAAATAGCGATCACTTCAAATAAGCCGCAGACAACAAGAAACAGGATCCAGACGGTTTACACGGATGAGCGGGGACAGATTGTATTTCTCGATACACCAGGTATTCATAAAGCCAAAAACAAGCTTGGGGAATATATGGTAAATGTGGCAGAGAATACATTGAAAGAAGTAGATGTAATCCTCTGGCTGGTTGAGCCGACTACCTTCATTGGTGCAGGAGAAAGACATATAGCGGAGCAGCTGCAGAAAGTTACCACTCCGGTCATTCTTGTCATCAACAAGGTTGATACCGTAAAGAAAGAAGAAATCCTGGTGTTTATCGATGCATACCGGAAAATCTACGATTTTGCGGAAATTATCCCGGTGTCGGCATTAAAGGGAACAAATACGGATGATGTTGTAGAAACGATTTTCAAATATCTTCCGTATGGTCCGATGTTCTATGACGAAGATACCGTAACCGACCAGCCGATGCGCCAGATTGTTGCGGAATTAATCCGGGAAAAAGCACTCCGATGCCTGGACGAGGAAATTCCGCATGGCATAGCAGTCTATATTGATACCATGAAGGAAAGAAAGACAGGGGATATCATAGATATCGAGGCAACGATTGTGTGCGAACGGGAATCACATAAAGGCATTATAATCGGAAAACAGGGACAGATGCTTAAGAAAATCGGAACGCAGGCAAGAAAAGAGATTGAAAACATGATGGATATCAAAATCAATCTCAAGCTATGGGTAAAGGTAAGAAAAGAGTGGAGAGACAGCGATGTCCAGCTTAAGAATTTTGGTTATAATCCGAAGGATGTTTAGAAAGGACTGACATGACCGAGGAAATCATTCTGACCGGCATGGTAATTCTTGCTTCGCCGGTCGGCGAATATGATAAGAGGGTTGTGATACTGACAAAGGAAAGAGGACTGATTACTGCATTTGCCAAAGGTGCAAAAAGACCAAAAAGCCAGTTTTCTGCAAGCACAAGACCATTTTCCTTTGGGAAATTCACGGTATATGAAGGAAAAAATGCATATAATCTTGTAAATACGGAGATTGAGAATTATTTTGAAGAAATAATGGAAGACATGGACCGCATTTCGTATGGATTCTATTTTCTGGAGCTGGCACAGTATTTCGGTGTTGAAAATATGGAATCAAAGAATATGTTGCTGCTTCTCTACCAGTCCCTGCGGGCATTGATTCATCCTTCCCTGGATAACCGGCTGGTCAGACGCATCTATGAACTGAAAATGCTCTGTTTTCACGGGGAATATCCAGGAATGTTTGAATGTATGAAATGTGGGAAGAAGGAAAAACTTGATGGATTCAGCATCGTTTATAACGGGGTACTCTGCGGCAACTGTCATTCCGCAGATAAGCTGGAGCTGGACACATCGACAATCTATACCATGCAATATGTCATTGCGTCGGAAATTAGTAAGTTATTTACTTTTCAGGTTTCGGAAAATGTACTCACAGAATTCGGCATGGTTATGAACCGTTTTCTGTCCGTGTATACCGATAAAGTATTTCACAGTCTGGAAATGCTGGAATAGAAGAAAACAGAAGCATAAAAAAGGACTTGCTAAACTGCGGGTGGAAATGTTATAATTTATAGCAATATATTTCTGAAAAGGAAATGAATTAAAATTTTAATAGAAAGATAGAAGGAGATAATCTGTGATGGAAAAGACAATGGATAAAATCGTGGCATTAGCAAAAGCAAGAGGATTTGTGTATCCTGGCTCTGAAATATATGGAGGCCTTGCAAATACATGGGATTATGGTAATCTTGGTGTAGAATTAAAGAATAACGTAAAGAAAGCATGGTGGCAGAAGTTCATCCAGGAAAATCCATATAACGTAGGTGTGGACTGTGCGATTCTCATGAATCCTCAGACCTGGGTGGCATCCGGACATCTTGGCGGATTCTCCGATCCGTTAATGGACTGTAAAGAATGTCATGAAAGATTCCGTGCCGATAAAGTAATTGAAGATTGGGCAGAAGAAAATAATTATGAACTGGAAGGTTCCGTGGACGGATGGACACAGGAGCAGATGAAGAACTTTATTGAAGAGAAGAATATTGCCTGCCCTACCTGTGGAAAACATAATTTTACCGATATCAGACAGTTTAATCTCATGTTCAAAACGTTCCAGGGTGTAACAGAAGATGCAAAGAATACGGTATATTTAAGACCGGAAACCGCACAGGGAATTTTCGTTAATTTCAAGAATGTACAGAGAACCTCAAGAAAGAAGATTCCATTTGGCATCGGACAGATCGGTAAGTCTTTCCGTAACGAAATTACACCGGGTAACTTTACTTTCCGTACCAGAGAATTTGAACAGATGGAACTTGAATTCTTCTGTGAACCAGGTACGGATCTGGAATGGTTCCAGTACTGGCGTGCATTCTGCCGTGACTGGCTCTTAAGCCTCGGCATTAAGGAAGATGAGATGCGTCTGCGTGATCATTCACCAGAAGAATTATGCTTCTACAGCAAGGGAACAACCGATATCGAATTCCTCTTCCCATTCGGATGGGGCGAACTCTGGGGCATCGCCGACAGAACCGATTACGATTTGACACAGCACCAGAATACCTCCGGTGAACCGATGGATTACTTCGATGATGAGAAGAAAGAAAAATATATTCCATATGTAATTGAACCATCACTGGGTGCGGATCGTGTGACACTTGCATTCCTGTGTGCAGCTTATGATGAAGAAGAACTGGAAGGCGGAGACATGAGAACCGTTCTCCATTTCCATCCGGCGATTGCACCAGTTAAGATTGGTATTCTTCCGCTTTCAAAGAAATTAAACGAAGGTGCAGAGAAGATTTATGCGGAACTTTCCAAAAAGTACAACTGTGAATTTGACGACAGAGGAAATATCGGTAAGAGATACCGCCGTCAGGACGAAATCGGAACACCATTCTGTGTTACTTATGATTTTGATTCAGAAACAGACGGATGTGTTACTGTCAGAGACAGAGATACCATGGAACAGGAAAGAATTGCCATTACAGATCTGGATAAATATTTTGCTGAAAAGATGGCATTTTAGAAAATAGAAGAAAGCAGTGGGCAGAATCCGGGGCAGCAGTGGCTGTTCCGGATTTTTTCGTGCGTAATGGAGCAGTCGGTACACCGGGGCAGTCTGGATGTCTGCGTTTTGTAATAAATATGTAAAAATATTTGTATGTATGATAAAAAAATAAGAGATATCATGACAAAAATGAAATAATAATTATTACATAGATAAAAAAACAGGGAAAATAAGAAAATATTACAAAAAACAGTGGAAGAAAACGGGGAAAAACGTTATAGAAATTTAAAATACAATTACATGACAAAAACAAAGAAACGTGGTAAATTATATGCAGAGAAAGATAACCGGTTAAATATTTCCTACCAAAGAAGAAAGCGGGGTGATGATGTTTCTACAGAAGGTAGACAACACAACATTTTAATTTTATACAAATAATTTGCGTGAAAAATAATTCAGGTTCCAAAACTTGATATTATTAAGATTTTAATAAGGTACAATGTCCATCTGGATATTGAAATGACAAAAGAAACAAAGAGAAAGATTACTCTGCCTGATACAGGAAAATGGCAGGGAAATCTTTCTTTTGCTGTCTGTATGTATCATAATGATAAAAACTATCTTCTATTGTATAATTTGGATAAAAAATGAGTTAAAATTCAGAAAAAATATTGACTATATGACGATATATGGTATAATTATTATAGTGTTTTTAGGTGCATTTGCACTAAAATGCCAAAATAGAGTTTGTAGATAGTCTATTTATTAAAAAAATCAGCGGTTGGACTGTCTATACAATAAATAATAGGAGGAACATTTAAATGTCAAGAAAATGGGTATACCTTTTTACAGAAGGTAATGCGAACATGCGTGAGCTTCTCGGTGGTAAAGGCGCTAACTTAGCGGAGATGACAAACATCGGACTCCCGGTACCACAGGGATTCACAATCACAACAGAGGCTTGTACACAGTATTACGAGGACGGAAGACAGATTAACGATGAAATTCAGGCACAGATTAATGAATACATCGTTAAGATGGAAGAAATTACAGGTAAGAAGTTCGGAGATAAGACAAACCCACTTCTTGTTTCAGTTCGTTCCGGTGCAAGAGCATCCATGCCAGGTATGATGGACACCATCCTGAATCTTGGTCTGAATGAAGAAGTTGTAAATGCTATCGCAGATATGTCTAAGAATCCACGTTGGGCCTGGGACTGCTATAGAAGATTTATCCAGATGTATTCTGACGTAGTTATGGAAGTTGGCAAGAAATATTTTGAACAGCTGATAGATGCTATGAAAGAAAAGAAGGGTGTAAAACAGGACGTTGAACTTGATGCTGATGACTTAAAAGAATTAGCAAACCAGTTCAAGGCTGAATATAAGTCCAAGATTGGTTCAGACTTCCCGGATGATCCAAAGGAACAGCTGATGGGAGCTATCAAGGCTGTATTCCGTTCATGGGACAACCCAAGAGCAAATGTATACAGAAGAGATAACGATATTCCATATTCATGGGGAACAGCAGTAAACGTACAGTCCATGGCATTCGGCAACATGGGTGATGATTGTGGTACCGGTGTTGCATTCACAAGAGACCCTGCTACAGGAAACAAAGGTCTGTTTGGTGAATTCCTTACAAATGCACAGGGCGAGGACGTAGTTGCCGGTGTTCGTACACCTATGAAGATTACAGAGATGGAAGATAAATTCCCTGAAGCATTCAAACAGTTCAAGGAAGTATGCAAGACATTGGAAGACCATTACAGAGATATGCAGGATATGGAATTTACGGTTGAACATGGTAAATTGTATATGCTGCAGACAAGAAATGGTAAGAGAACAGCTCAGGCAGCTCTTAAGATCGCATGTGACCTCGTAGATGAAGGTATGAGAACAGAAAAAGAAGCTGTAGCAATGATTGATCCTAGAAACCTTGATACACTGCTTCATCCACAGTTTGATGCTGCTGAATTGAAGGCTGCAACACCTATGGGCAAAGGCCTTGGTGCTTCACCTGGTGCTGCCTGCGGTAAGATTGTATTCTCAGCAGAAGATGCAGAAGACTGGGCTGCAAGAGGAGAAAAGGTTGTTCTGGTTCGTCTGGAAACATCACCGGAAGATATTACCGGTATGAAGGCTTCACAGGGTATCCTGACTGTTCGTGGTGGTATGACAAGCCACGCTGCAGTAGTTGCCCGTGGTATGGGTACATGCTGTGTATCCGGTTGCGGCGACATTGCAATGGATGAAGAAAACAAGAAATTCACATTGGCAGGCAAAGAATTCCACGAAGGAGATTATATTTCCATCGATGGTACAACAGGTAATATCTATGATGGTCTTATCCCGACTGTAGATGCTACTATTGCAGGAGAGTTCGGAAGAGTTATGGCATGGGCTGATAAGTACAGAACTCTTAAGGTAAGAACAAATGCAGATACACCTGCAGATGCAAAGAAAGCCCGTGAACTCGGTGCGGAAGGTATCGGACTTTGCCGTACAGAGCATATGTTCTTTGAGGAAGACAGAATTGCTGCATTCCGTGAGATGATTTGCTCAGACACAGTAGAAGAAAGAGAAGCTGCATTAGACAAGATTCTTCCATATCAGCAGGGAGACTTTGAAAAATTATATGAAGCTCTGGAAGGAAATCCTGTTACAATCAGATTCCTGGATCCACCTCTTCATGAGTTCGTTCCTACAGAAGAAGCTGATATTAAGAAGCTTGCAGATGCACAGGGTAAATCAGTAGAAGATATTAAGACAATCATTAACAGTCTTCACGAATTTAACCCAATGATGGGACACAGAGGATGCCGTCTTGCAGTAACATATCCTGAGATTGCAAAGATGCAGACAAAGGCAGTTATCCGTGCAGCAATCAATGTCCAGAAGGCACATCCGGACTGGACAGTTAAACCGGAGATCATGATCCCATTAGTATGCGAAATCAAGGAATTAAAATATGTAAAGAAAGTCGTTGTAGAGACAGCTGATGCTGAAATCGCTGCGGCAGATGCGAAACTTGAATACGAAGTAGGTACAATGATTGAGATTCCTAGAGCAGCACTTACAGCAGATGAGATTGCTACAGAAGCTGATTTCTTCTGCTTTGGTACAAACGATTTAACACAGATGACATTCGGATTCTCAAGAGATGATGCAGGTAAGTTCCTCGATGCTTACTATGATGCTAAGATCTTTGAAAATGATCCGTTTGCAAAACTTGATCAGACAGGTGTTGGCAAGTTAATGGAAATGGCTATCAAACTTGGTAAGCCGGTAAATCCTAAGTTACATGTAGGTATTTGTGGAGAACATGGTGGAGATCCTTCCTCTGTTGAGTTCTGCCATAAGATTGGACTTGACTATGTTTCATGCTCACCATTCAGAGTACCTATCGCAAGACTTGCAGCAGCTCAGGCAGCTATCGCTGAAGGCTAAAAATATCAGAAATATCTGGTTAGAAGTTTTGTATCATACTTATAAACAGGTAGGATAAAATCTTTAGTCCGTTTTGGATAGAAATATCTGAAACGGACTAATTTTTATTAATGTGGGGGGAGATATAATAGTAAGAGCAATAATGGGTAAAACGGATTTTACCCTGTATTTAAGACCAGGGAGGTAAAAAATTATGAGTACAATATCAAATTATGGCAATATCGCCGGAAGTACAAACAATTATAACAATACATCAGTTGACAATCAGAAAAAGAAAGCAAATGAAATAGAGAATACCGGTAAAACGTCCAATTCTTCAAAAACGGACAAGAACGGAAAAATAACAGGAAAAACCATCGGTCAGCCAAAGCTGAGTGAAAAAGCTGCGAAATACTATGAACAGCTGAAGAAGAAATATTCCAACATGGATTTTATTCTGGTAAGTGAGGATCAGAAGGAAACCGCAAAGGCACAGGCAGGAAGCTATGCCAATGCATCCAAAACCGTGGTTCTGATTGATGAGGATAAGATTGAGCGGATGGCAGAGGACGAGAATTACAGAAAACAGTATGAAGGCATAATTGGCAATGCAGCCAGTGGATTATCCCAGTTAAAATCATCTCTTTCCACATCCGGTGCGGATGTCAAAGGCTACGGAATGCAGGTAAATGACGGAGGTACGGCAAGTTTCTTTGCAGTATTAAAGAAATCATCCAATGCACAGAAGGAAAGAATAGAAAAAAAGAAAGAAGCTGCTAAGGCTGAAAAAAAGGCAGAAGAGAAAAGAGCTAAAAAGAAAGAGCAGGAAGAGAGGTTAAAGAAGAAAGAGCAGGATGATGATTCGGACGACACCATAACGATTACGGCATCCAGTATCGAGGAACTCATCAAAAAGATAGAGGATTATACACAGAATGAAGAAGTGAACAATGTGCAGACCAAGGAGGAAAAAGCAGTGGGTCAGCATATAGATTTTAAAGGGTAGGAAGGAAATATGGAAGAAAAGCTACAATTTGCGGTATTAATAGATGCAGAAAACGTAAGTGCAAAATATGCGGCAGTTATATTTGATGAACTGGAAAAATATGGATATGCATCCTGCAGAAGGATCTATGGAAACTGGTCCAAAGAAAACGGCTGGAAAGAAGAAATACTGCTTGCGTATTCGATCATACCAATACAGCAGTTTTCCTATACGGCTGGAAAAAACAGCACCGATATTGCAATAGTAATCGATGCCATGGATTTATTGTATCAGAGAAAGGTGGACGGCTTCTGCCTGGTGACAAGTGACAGTGATTTCACAAGGCTTGCCATGCGGCTGCGGGAAGAAAAAAAATATGTTCTGGGCATGGGGGAGTCGAAGACGCCTCTTGCACTTACCAGGGCATGTAATAAATTTATCCATCTGAATCTGATTGATGCATCCGATAAAGATACCGGGCATAAGGATGTTCCGGAAGATAATAATGAGAACAATGTAACCAGCATTGATGAAATTGAAAATGCAATACTGGCACTGCTCAATGAATCCGGGGATGGAAATGCCGGACTTGGATTTATTGGACAGCGTCTGGGTGAAAAATACCCGGATTTTGACGTTCGTAATTATGGTTATTCCAAATTAAGTGTATTTATAGAAGAAAAATTACCGCATTTCAAGGTAATACGCCGGGAAAACCAGTATTATCTCAGAAAGACGGCAAAAGTTTCAAGAGAGAGAATCGAACAGACCGTTCTCCAAATTTTGAGGGAGAATAAGGGAGTAATCGATAATCTGTCCGTGATCAATAACGAACTGACTAGAAAATACAGCGGATTTGATTTGAAGGACTATGGATACAGCAGAATATCTGGATTTCTGCGCAGTATGGACGGAGTCATTGTCGATGGAAATAAAATTATACTAAAAAGCAGAAAAAAGTAAAAAAATGTAAAATAAAGTGCAAGCATTCATAAAAAATCCGTACTTAATTTATGTAAGGGATAATAAATTAAGTAATAGGAGGTTGAAGGGTTATGAGTGTTCGTGAAAAAAAGAAAGTCTGGGCGGTGGCCACCATTGGAACAGCATTATTGCTTGGCCTGTTTGGCTGTATGAGTGAAGCGGAGAAATCTGCAGGGGAAGAGGGAGCATTGATACAGGAAATGCCTGCGGAATCTCTGAAGTTCACAAAGTTTGAGGGAGAAACTAAGAAGAGCAGTGGGAAGATAGAGGGAGTTCCCATGCTGTTCCAGGACCCGGAACTTCCAACCGGATGTGAAGTTACAGCTCTGGCTATGGTGTTGCAATATTATGGATTCGATACAGATAAGTGCGAATTAAGTGATGTGTACCTGCCGAAGGGAGCGGTTGGGGAGACAGATTTTCATTACGCATTTGTCGGAGAACCGAGGGAGCAGCATTCTTATGGATGCTATGCTCCGGCAATCGTAGAAACAGCCCTGGGTTATCTTGGGGATATGGATGGGCTGCAGGATTATACCGTGAAAGATCTTACCGGAATGGAACTGAAGAAACTGTTCCGGTATGTGGAAGAAGGTATTCCGGTTATGGTGTGGGGAACAATGAAGAACAAAGAGTCCTATCTGACAACAACCTGGGAAGTAAATGGAAAAACCATAACCTGGCGGGCTGGGGAGCATTGCCGGGTGCTGGTGGGATACAATAAGAAATTAGGAATTGTCCAGGTAAATGATCCGCAGGAAGGTGTTCTTACATATGATGTTTCGGTGTTTGAAGAAAGGTACAATGAGATGGGAAAACAGGCGGTAGTTATCCTTCCGGAATAGAAAAAGGAGCATTATAATAGTCCATGGAAAGAAAAAACTGTAAGAAAAGTATTGTAAAGCACAAATAATTTATGTTACAATGAAAGGAACTATTATATGTCTGGAAGGAGAATTAAATGGAGGATAGGGAGAAAAACAGTGCAGATAATGCACAAAATGAAGAACTGGATAAAATCAGGATGGAGAGCCGTGCAAAGTCAGAGTTTATCAGCCGCATGAGCCATGATATAAGGACTCCCATGAATAATATTATGGGACTGACCAGTATCGCCATTGCAAATATAGAAGATACGCAACGGGTACAGGACTGCCTGAATAAAATAGCGATGTCGGGAAATCATATGCTGAATCTCATTAACGATGTCCTTGATATCAGCCGGATTGAGAATGGTGTATTTACGATCTGCGAAGATGAGATAAATCTGAAGAATCTTATTTATAATGTAATAGAGATGATTCATACACCGAGCAGCAGAAAACATCAGGAGTTGTCCGCAGATATCACAGGTATTATGCATGAAAATGTAATCGGGGATGAACTGCACATCAAGGAAGTGCTGATGAATGTTCTGGGAAATGCAGTAAAGTATACCGGTGAAAATGGAAAAATACAGCTGACTGTTCTGGAAAAAGAGAGAAAAGATGGAAATATAGCCTGTTATGAATTTGTTGTGCAGGATAGCGGGATCGGAATGGAAGAATCTTTTATACAGCATATATTTGAACCATTTGCAAGAGAGGAGCGGATGGGCTGGCAGATTTCAGGAACCGGACTTGGCATGACGATTGCCAGAAAGCTTGCGGTCATGATGAATGGAGATATTCGGGTAAAAAGCAGAAAAGGGAAAGGTTCTGAATTTACGGTTACACTTTGCCTGAAACTGAGGGAAGATGGCAGGGATGTACATAAGCATCCGGAAACTTTATCTGAAAAAGATGAGTTACAGGAAGATACATGGAAGAGCAGGGATTTTTCAAATAAAAGAATTCTTCTTGTGGAAGATAATCCGCTTAACTGTGAGATTGAATCTGAAATCATCGGAACAACGGGAGCGATTGTGGAGATTGCAGAGAACGGAAGGCTGGCAGTCGAGAAAGTAAAAAATTCCCCGGAAGAGTATTACGATTTAATCTTTATGGATATCCGTATGCCCGAGATGGATGGATATCAGGCGACAAAACTGATAAGGAAGATGGAACGCGAGGACTGTCAGAAGATTCCCGTGATAGCAATGACTGCAAATGCATTTGCAGATGACACAATCCGGGCAAGGGAAGCAGGCATGAATGGTCACATCAGCAAACCCGTGGATATGAACAGGCTGTTTCAGATTATGGAAAATCTGATGTTGTAAAAATAGTGATTGACGAAAACAAATATACTGTATTATAATAAAAATATATAATATTATACAAATGGAGGATCCGAAGCAATGAAGGAATTTAAACCTGTAAAAGAAGGAAAAGTCCGTGAGGTATATGACAATGGGGATAGCCTTATTATCACAGCCACAGACAGAATATCAGCATTTGATGTGATTTTAAAGAACAAAGTAACTGACAAAGGTGCAATTCTTACACAGATGTCAAAATTTTGGTTTGATTTTACCAAGGATATCGTTCCAAACCATATGATTTCCGTTGATGTAAAGGACATGCCTGAATTTTTCCAGAATGAGAAATACGATGGAAACAGTATGTTATGTAAAAAACTGACTATGATACCGATTGAGTGTATCGTAAGAGGCTATATTACAGGCAGCGGCTGGGCAAGTTATAAAGAAAATGGTACCATATGTGGAATTAAACTTCCGGAAGGTTTACAGGAATCCGAGAAATTGCCTGAACCAATTTATACGCCGAGTACAAAGGCAGAGATTGGTGACCATGATGAGAATATCTCATTTGAGCAGAGTATTGAAGTGTTAGAGAAAGCATTTCCTGGAAAAGGTGAGGAATATGCAACAAAGATTAAAGAGTGTACCATCGCTCTTTATAAGAAGTGTGCAGAGTATGCATTGAGCAAGGGCATTATCATTGCAGATACCAAATTTGAATTTGGTCTGGATGAAGATGGCAACGTGGTACTCGGTGATGAGATGTTGACACCGGACAGCTCAAGATTCTGGCCACTGGAAGGATTTGAAGTTGGAAAAGGACAGCCTTCTTTTGACAAGCAGTATGTAAGAGACTGGCTGAAAGCAAATCCGGACAGCGATTACAAGCTTCCACAGGATGTAGTGGATAAAACAGTAGCAAAATACAAAGAAGCTTATGAACTCCTGACAGGAACAAAGTTTGAGAAATAATCACAGGATAAGCATAGAGACTCCCCGTTTTGTGCGGGGAGTTTTTTTGGACAGAGGCAGAATGAAAGAATGAGAAAAGAAAAAACAATAAAACATGAACCGGTATTTGCCATAGTCATGGCAGTATTTCTGGTTATTTGTCCGTGGATTACCTATATGAAAATCCATGCGCTTGATGAACAGGAGCAGAAAGTATTTGAACAGTATGGCGGATATGCAGGAATGGTACTGATTTCCTCATTTCTGTCAGAACACGAAGGAATCGCAAAAAACGGTACACCTTCCCAGGGAGAAGGTTACTGGGTATTGCTTGCTTATGCGGTATTATGTCTGGGTGCGATGAATTGTTTCCGTTCGCTTTTTATGAATATCTGAATGCAGATACCATGAAACAGAAGGCAGGTTATTTCGTATTATCTGCGGGAATGTTTTTCTGTGAACTTTCTGCAAAATCATCCGCACCATTTTATCTGGTACTTGCGGAGCTGGTGATATTGATGGTTATGCATGGCAGACAGGGGACACGTCTGATAAAGAAGGGAGCTGTCTGGATCGGCATGGCAGTGGTTCTTCTTCTTGGACTGAATCTTGCCGGCGGAGGAAAGCTGGTAAACATCGGAAAGAGTGTTCTGCTGAATCAGAGCAGTGCAAATACGAATCAGAACATTTTCCGGCTGACCGATATCAGTCTGGATGGAAATCAGATGACTTTATATGGAGAGAAAGAAAGTTTTACCGTGGTTTCAAATGACCAGAGCATACATTTTCTGGATACCGGTGGGGAAAGACTGGAATTTGAACAGGATGAGGAAGGCAGAATTACCTTTCCGGATGTGCGGACTGGCTGATGGTATCCATGGTGGCATTCATCATCTATTCCGTACTGAATGACAGCTTGGTGGCGGTCACATTTCTGGCTGCAATATTTTTTGGAATTTTATTTGGAATAACAGGAGAAAAGGAATGATAGAATTAAGAGGACATCATCTGCTCTGTACAAGCCTGTTTCAGGGAAGCGGCTACAGTGAAGAATTTGTAAAGCGGATGACCGAGGTGGTAGAAAAGTGTATTCCGAATGAGGAGATCCGGCTTATAACAGGAATGGATCATGTCTGTGAAAAATGTCCGAATAAGCAGGAGGATAATACCTGTCGGCTGGGAAACCGGGATGTGCTTATGAAAGATGAAAAAACACTGGAATATGCCGGCTTTGCCCAAGGACAGATCTGCCGGCAGAAGGAGCTTCTGGAGGGAATTAGGCGGATTGGGAAAGAACAGTTTGAAGAAATCTGTGGAACATGCAGATGGTGTAAAATGGGTTATTGCAGTTATGAAGTATTACACAATTTCTGTGAAAATGAAAGAGGAAAATTGTGAAAAATTACAGGAAAAGTTGTGGACATTCTGTAAAAAATGAATTATAATATGGACAGTCGTATTCGTACGAGAAAAATAGCAAAGGAAAGAGGTACTCTAATGAAAGGTAAAAAATTATGGGCGATTCTGCTTACTATATGCCTTGTAGTAGGCTCAATCGGGGTAACGTCTGTAATGGCTTCTGCTGATAAGGATATTGATGTATCCATAACAACAGACAAGAAAGCCTTAAAAGCAGGCGATGTGGTTACTGTCAGTGTAAATCTTGATAGATTTGAGTCAACAGTATCAAAGGATGAGGATAAAATAATTACAACTATCCAGATGAATCTGCCGTTTGATTCTGATATATTTGAATATGTATCGGGTTCAATGAAAAACGGACTTATTAATGCTGTTAACGAGAAAAGAGGAACGTTTGTAGATGCAAATATTGATGGCAATGTTTTAAAGGTAGCAGCCGTATACACGGATGAAAGCCAGGGTGCTATAGAGGAAACAACCGAATCCGCACCGTTCCTGACATTCCAGTTAAAGGTAAAAGACAGTGTAACAGAAGATGTAACAGCAAAATTTGAATTTTCAAAGCTTGTTCTGAAGAATATGTATATTGATGACAGCTATACATATGATGTAACTGCTTCCAGTGTGAATGTGTATACAAATCCTGTAATCACAGTAGATGGAAGTGAAACAATCGCAGAATCCTATACTACAGCAGTAAACGTTGCAGCAAATCAGGATGCAGAACTTACCGTAAACGGAAAAACTGTGCCAAATCCTTGTACTGTAAGTACAGCAGGCGATTATACCGTAGTTGCAAAGAATGCAGCAGGACTTGAGACAACAAAGAAATTCAGCATCGCACCGGTAGTTGATTCAATCGAAGTTGCAGCAAATCCGACAACTGTAGAATATGTAAGAGGAACAAAGCTGGATCTTACAGGCGGAAAACTTAAAGTAGTTTATTCCAATGGTGAGACAGCAGAGATTGCCATGACAGCAGAAGGCGTAACCACAGAAGGATACAATGCAACACCTGCAACATATGGCAAGCAGACCATTACAGTAAAATACGAAGGAAAAACAACAACATTTGAAGTAACTGTAAAAGATAAAGAACTTGCTTCTATTGAATGGGCTAAGAAACCGGCAGCAAGCATTATTGAAGGTCAGGAACTGGCAGTTGCATTAAAAGGTGCAGCAATCAAAGTTGTTTACAGCGATGGAACAACAGATGAGATCAGTGTAACAGACCAGATGTGTTCTGGATTAAACGATACAGTTGGAACACAGACAATTACAGTAACTTATGGAGCAAAAACCCTTACATTCGATATTGAAGTAAAGGCAAAATCCATTACAGGCATTGAAGTAACAACAAAGCCTGCAAAGACAGAATATGTGGAAGGTACAGACCTTGATGTAACAGGTGGCGTGCTCACTGTTTCTTATGATAATGGAAAGACAGAAACGGTAGATATGACTTCTGCAATGTGCAGCGGATATGAGAAGAATCCTGCAGCATACGGAGAACAGACCATTACTGTAACATACAAAGAGCATACCGCTGTATTTACTGTTAAGGTAAGAAAGAAAGCAATGGCAAGCATTGAGCTTGTTTCCATACCAGCAGGTACAGAAGTACTGGAAGGAAAAGAACTTGATCTTACAGACGCAAAGATCAAAGTTGTTTATGACAATGGTACAAGCAAAGAAGCAGAACTTACAAAAGATATGCTGAAAGATTTCGACAACACAAAGGTTGGCGAACAGACTGTTACAGTTTCCTACAGTGAAGATGGTGTTACAAAGACAACCACTTTCACAGCAACTGTAAAAGCAAAATCCGTAAAATCTGTTGAACTGGTTTCTGCTCCTGAAAAGACAGAAGTATTAGAAGGAAAAGACCTTGATTTAACAGGTGCAAAGATTAAAGTTGTTTATGATAACGGTACCGAAGATCTTGGAGTGAATGTAACAAGTGACATGATTTCAGGATTTGATAAGAATACTGTCGGAAAACAGACAATTACCATCAAATACAATGGCTACACAGTAGCACAGACATTTGAAGTAACTGTAATTGAAAAATCTGTAAGTGATGTTAAGATTGCAGAAAATAATGTAACTAATATCAAAGAAGGTAAGGCATTTACATTCGATGGAACAATTCTTGTAAGCTACAACAATGATACAACAGAAAAAGTAGCATTTTCTGATAAGTCTGTAAAGGTAGATGCTTCCAAAGTAGATACTGCTACACCGGGCACATACAAAGTTACCGTTGTATACACAGATAAGAAGAATGTAGAACATACATTAACTTATGATGTAACTGTAATTGAAAAAGTTCTTGAGAAGATTGCAATTACAACAAAACCTTCCAAAACAAGTATTATCGAGGGAACAAAACTCGATGTAACAGATGGTGTAATTACACTTTATTATGACAATGATACAACAGCAACCGTTGCTATGACCAATGACATGATTTCAGGATTTGATAACAGCAAGGTTGGAGATCAGACAGTTACCGTAACTTATAAAGGTAAGACAGCTGAGCTGGCAGTAACAGTAGCCGCTAAGACAGTAACTGATGTAACACTTGTATCAGCACCGACAGCAACAACTGTAACAGAAGGTCTTGCACTTGATTTAACAGGTGGAAAGATTCATGTAACATATGATAATGGTACAGAAGAAGATATGGATATTACAGAAGGAATGCTTACCCTGGATACAAATGTAGTAGGAAAGCAGACCGCAACTGTAACATATGGCGGAAAGACTGTAACATTTGAAGTAGAAGTACTTGCAAAAGCTGCAACAGGCCTTGCACTCAGCTTTGGCGAAGTAACTGACTTAAAAGAAGGCACTGAACTGGCAGATGCAGGACTTGAAGTATACCTTGTTTATAACAATGGAACAAAAGATACTTTAAAACTTACCGATGTAACAATCAAAGGATATGATCCGGCTGTTCTTGGTAAACAGGATGTTAAGGTTTCTTATAAGACTGCTGATGGTGCAGCATATGAAATCGGATTTATCGTTCGCGTACTTAAGAATTCTGAGATTGATTCAACCGTAACAGGTGTATCTGATGAAGAATATCTTGTAGTATCAAAAGAAACATCAGTTAAGAAGATGAAAGAAGTTGTAGAAGCTCTTTCAAAAGTAGTTGAAAAATACGAGAAATATGAAGTATTAGATATCAAGCTCTTATCCAAGCTTACCGGTGCTGAGATTCAGCCAGATGGAAGCTTAAAGATTACTTTGGATATTCCGGCAGGATTAAACAAAGCAAATAAGCTTACTGTTTATCGTCTGGTAGAAGGCGATGGTTCTATGAAGAAACTGGATACCTCAGTAGAAGGTGGTAAGATTACTTTCGCTACAGATCACTTCAGTACTTATGTAATCGTTGAAGAGAAAGTAGAAACTCCAACTACGCAGGAACCGGAGAAAGATACTACTACTGCTGAAACTCCAACCGTAAATAACGAAACACAGACTACTGTAAAAGCAGATGAAACTACAGCTGCAGGCAATACAACAGCTCAGGAAACAACAACTGCAAAGGGCACTTCTGTAAAGACAGGAGATGCTAAGAATGTAGCAGCTGTTTTAGGTATGATTGTAGCAGCAGGTGCAGGATTTGTAGTATTTTCAAGAAGAAAAGTACAGAGATAATCGTTTGATAAAACGAATGATTCAAAATAAGGGAAAAGGCTGTTGTTAATCAACAGCCTTTTTCAATTCTAAGATAAGATATAAGGAGGTAAATATGCAGAAAAAACACACGGGATGGATGGCAATCATAAGTATACTGGCTTTATGCATATCTGTCATGGTGAAACAGCCGATTCTTGCGGCACAGCCACTTTCCATCGCATTGTGTCTGGATCATGATGTTATGAAACAGGGCGAAGAAATGAAGGTATCCGTGGCATTGCAGAATTATGATGACAGTTATAAGGACAATGTAATTACAACAATGATCGTTGAGGTATCTGTGAATACGGATCAATTATCCGTAAATGAGGATACGATTCAGGTAGATCTGGATGAAGGAAAGGGTATGGCATTTTCCATGGCGAAATTAAAGGGTAGCAATGTAGAATTGCAATACTTGAATGTAAGCGATCCATTAAAAAAAGGAACAAAGGATTTATATAGTTTTACAGTTACAGCACAGACAGATATTGAAGATTTGAAAAAATGCCTCAATATTTCCTATGTGGCAGTTCAGGATGGCTCAAAGGCAGAGTCCGAAAAATTAACGGCAGTTCCGGTTGTTATGGTAGCAAACAAGGCAATGGAACAGGAAACCATAGAAGAGAAATATACTTCAGAATATGGAACGGTTCAGTCAGAAGAAAAAGATGTCAGCAATGCTGTCAGTGAGATTGAGAAATCGCAGGGAAGCACCGGAAATTCAGAAAACACGGATAATAGCAATAATAGTAGTAATAGCACTAATAATAGCAATAGCAGCAACAATAACGGTAATAACAGCAATAACAGCGGAAGCGATTCTTCCGGCAGTGGAGAAGATTCAAAAACACAGGAATCAAAAGGAAGTAATTCCGCAAATAATCCGACAGAAAAAAAATCGGACAGCAAAGAAGAAAGCCGCCAGAATACGGAAAAGGATACTGTAAAGGACACAGAAGAAGAGAATCAGAAAACCACTTCCGAATCGAAATCAGAAACAGGAACAACCGAGAATGAAAAATCTTCAAAAAGCGGTCATGGCAGTGTTGTGGCAGTGGCAGTCATTCTTGTATGTGTAGTGCTTGCCGCAGCAGGAGTATACTTTGTAAGGAAGAAGAAAAAATAAGTGCTTAGTTGACATTTAAACTTAACCGTTGTAGAATAGAAAAAGTGTCAGAGAAAAGGACTATTTTATATAAATTAGGAGGAACTATGGACAATTATTATTCACCAAAAAAGATTGAAAAAAAGTGGCAGGATATCTGGGATGAGAACAAGGCATTTGCTGCGACCAATGATTATACAAAACCAAAGTATTATGCACTGGTAGAGTTCCCATATCCGTCAGGACAGGGACTTCATGTAGGCCATCCGCGTCCTTATACTGCATTGGATATTGTTGCAAGAAAGAGAAGAATGCAGGGATACAATGTATTATATCCGATGGGATGGGATGCATTCGGACTGCCTACCGAGAACTATGCCATTAAAAATAAAATTCATCCAAAGATTGTAACAAAGAATAACGTTGCTCATTTTAAAGACCAGTTAAAATCACTGGGTTATTCTTTCGACTGGGACAGAGAAATCAATACTACAGATCCACAGTACTACAAATGGACACAGTGGATTTTTCTCAAATTATTCAAGGCAGGACTTGCTTACAAGAAGGAAATGCCGATTAACTGGTGTACTTCCTGTAAAGTAGGACTAGCAAATGAAGAAGTAGTCAACGGTGTATGTGAGCGATGTGGTTCTGAGGTTGTTCGTAAGGTAAAGAGTGAGTGGATGCTCAAGATTACCGAATATGCGGACAAGTTAATCAAGGATTTGGACGACGTTGATTATATTGAAAAAGTCAAAGTATCACAGAAAAACTGGATTGGACGTTCCGAAGGCGGGGAAGTGGACTTCTCCATCAAAGACAAAGAGGACAAACTACGTATTTATACCACTAGACCGGATACCCTGTTCGGCGTTACTTACATGGTAGTTTCTCCGGAACATCCAGTGATTGATAAATATAAAGATGAAATCGGAAACTGGGATGCCATCGTGGAATACCGTGAAATGGCAGCAAGAAAGTCTGACTTTGAGCGTACCGAGCTTGCAAAAGACAAGACAGGCATATGCATCGACGGACTGACAGCAATCAACCCGGTCAATGGCAAAGAAATTCCAATCTGGATTTCTGATTATGTATTAATGTCCTATGGTACCGGTGCGATTATGGCAGTTCCGGCACATGACCAGAGAGACTGGGAGTTTGCAAAGAAATTTGACCTTCCAATGATTCAGGTAGTGGCAGGAAAAGACGGAGCAGAAGTAAATCTGGAAGAAGCTGCATTTACCGATGTGGCAACAGGTGTACTGGTAAATTCCGATTTCTTAAATGGACTGGAAGTAAAGGACGCAAAGGTAAAAATGCTGGAATTCCTTACAGAAAAAGGTATTGGCGAAAAGAAGGTCAACTACAAACTTCGTGACTGGGTATTTTCAAGACAGAGATACTGGGGAGAACCGATTCCAATCGTAGAATGTGAAAAGTGCGGCTATGTGCCAATCGATGAAAGCCTGCTTCCACTCGAACTTCCAGAAGTAGACAGCTATATGCCGACCGATAATGGTGAATCACCGTTGGCAGCCATGACCGGCTGGGTAAATACTACATGCCCATGCTGCGGCGGTCCTGCAAAGCGTGAGACAGATACCATGCCTCAGTGGGCTGGTTCATCCTGGTACTTCTTAAGATATACAGATCCGACTAATACAGAGGCACTTGCCAGCAAAGAAGCATTAAAATACTGGCTGCCGGTTGACTGGTACAATGGCGGTATGGAACACACAACCCTCCATCTGCTGTATTCCAGATTCTGGCATAAATTCCTGTATGACCAGGGAGTAGTACCAACCAAAGAACCATATCAGAAGAGAACTTCCCATGGTATGATTCTGGGTGAAAACGGCGAAAAAATGTCAAAGAGCCGTGGAAACGTTGTAAATCCGGATGATATTGTCAATGAATACGGTGCAGATACCCTTCGTACTTATGAAATGTTCATCGGAGCTTTCGATTTAAGTGCTTCATGGTCAGAAGATGGTGTTAAGGGATGCCGCCGTTTCCTGGACAGAGTATGGAAACTGCAGGACATTCTGGTGGATGGCGACAGTTACAGTGCAGATATGGAGACAAAGATGCATCAGACCATCAAGAAAGTGTCAAATGACTTTGAAAACCTGAAATTTAACACAGCAATCGCTGCAATGATGGCATTGTTAAACGACTTCTACAAGAAAGGTCAGATAAATAAAGCAGAATTTGCTACCCTGATTACCCTGTTAAATCCGGTTGCACCTCACATCACAGAAGAATTATGGCAGAAGCTTGGTCATACCGATTATCTGTATCAGCAGACATGGCCGGAATATGACGAGACAAAGACCGTGGAAAGCACCGTGGAAATCGCTGTTCAGGTCAATGGAAAGGTAAAGGCAAAATTAAATGTTTCCCTGGATGATACACAGGAAGCAGTCAAAGAAAAAGTATTTGCCGCATCTTCTGTTCAGGCAGCAGTAGATGGAAAGAACATCGTGAAAGAAATCTATGTAAAAGGCAAGATTTATAATATCGTTGTAAAATAAAACGACAAGGTAATTACGAAACTCATAATTTTCTTTATTGTATATGCAAAGTGACACAATTACACAAAGGCATGCTCTCACTGCATTCGGCTATGGCACCAGGGAATCTTCCCAATAAATTGGGTCCCTCCTTAGTGCCTGCCTCGTAGTCCATCCTTAGTAATTGTTCGTTTTGCATATATTTTTGCAAAAATTTAAGTGTTTTGCAATCCCCTGCTTTTACAGATAAGCGCAAATCTGTTCTCTGAGAGAAGATTCCACATCAATAATCTGTTTTGTCAGTTTTTTGATATCTTTATCCGCTGCCTGGTACTGGTTCAGATAACGGTGCAGGGATTTAATACCCATATTGCAGCCGTCGGTAATCAAATCTGCAACCGTTGCATCGGAATTGTCTGCTGCCAGTTTGACATTGCTCTTTAAGTGGGCCATACCTTTGGCAATGACGGATGGCTTTTCTGGTTCTTCGTGAAAAGCTTTCAGATAGTTTTCCGTGTCCTCTTTCAGGGCATCGTGTTCTTTGATGCTGTTCTGCAGAATCCCTTTCAAATCATCGTCTCTGACATCTTCCAGAATCTCATCAATGGCATCTCTCGCCATGCAGATACCGGAACTACATTCTTTTAATAATTTAATCGTATCATCATTCATAAAAAATTCCTCCAGAAATAAAAATAGTTTCAATCATATTATGGCAAAATAATAAAAAAATATACTTGACTTAGAGTAAACTCCAGATGTTATACTTTCATTATTCAGATAGAAAGGTGGTGCAGATATGACAATCAGAGAAGTCAGTGAGAAATATGGAATTTCCCAGGATACACTCAGATATTATGAGCGAATCGGTATGATTCCGGAAGTCACCAGAACAGCCAGCGGCATCCGCAATTATCAGCCGGAAGACCTTGGATGGGTGGAACTCGCCATATGTATGCGGGGTGCGGGACTTCCCGTAGAAGCACTGATTGAATATGTAAAACTCTGCCAGAAAGGTGATGCGACCATTCCGGCAAGACTGCAGCTTTTACAGGAGCAGAAAGTTCATCTGAAAGAACAGAAACAGCAGCTCGAAGCTGCCATGGATAAGCTGGATTACAAAATATCCAGATACGAAGAAGCAGTAAAAACAGGTAAATTAATATGGGAGGACAACAAATGTATATAGAAAAAATTAACGGACCGGAAGATGTAAAAAAATTATCCGGAGAGGAATTGAAAGGACTGGCACAGGAAATGAGAGATGCTCTGTTAAAGAGAGCAAGCATTCATGGCGGACATTTCGGACCAAACTTTGGTATGGTGGAGGCAACCATTGCCCTTCATTATGTGTTTGAATCACCAAAGGACAAGATTATCTATGATGTATCCCATCAGACGTATCCGCACAAAATGCTGACCGGAAGAAAGGATGCCTATCTCTATGAGGAGCATTATGATGATGTCAGCGGTTACAGCAATCCACATGAAAGTGAGCATGACCACTTTATCATCGGACATACCTCTACCTCCGTCAGCCTTGCCTGCGGTGTGTCAAAAGCAAGGGATTTAAACGGAGAGAGCGGTAACGTCATCGCAGTCATCGGAGATGGTTCGTTAAGCGGTGGCGAGGCACTCGAAGGTCTGGATGTTGCGGCAGAATTAGATGGCAATCTGATTATCGTAGTAAATGACAATGACATGTCCATTGCCGAAAATCATGGCGGTATCTATCAAAACCTCAAGCTTTTGAGAAATACAAACGGTCAGGCGGAATGTAATCTGTTCAAAGCTATGGGACTGGATTATCTCTATGTGGCAGAAGGAAACGATACAGAAAAATTAATTGAGGCATTTTCAAAGGTAAAAGATTCCGAAAAACCGGTCGTTGTGCATATCAATACCCAGAAGGGAAAAGGTTATAAATACGCAGAGCAGGACAAGGAAAACTGGCATTACAGCGGACCATTTGACATTGAGACAGGAAAATCTACCTCTGGGGATTTCAGAGAGGATTATTCCAGCATAACAGCAGAATATCTTTTAAAGAAAATGAAAGAAGACAAGAGTGTGGTAGCGATTACTTCAGCAACCCCGACGGTACTTGGATTTACTGCGGATAAGAGAAAAGAAGCCGGAAAGCAGTTTGTGGATGTCGGTATTGCAGAAGAAACAGCAGTGGCACTGGCATCCGGTATCGCTGCAAATGGCGGAAAGCCGGTGTATGGTGTATACAGTACCTTTGTGCAGAGAACCTACGACCAGATTTCACAGGATTTGTGTGTAAATAACAGTCCGGCTACAATAGTTGTATATTGGGGTTCTGTTTACGGTATGAATGATGTGACACATCTTGGACTGTACGATATTCCAATGATGGCAAACATTCCAAATCTTGTCTATCTGGCACCGACTACGAAGGAAGAATATCTGGCAATGCTTGACTGGAGTGTCGACCAGAAAGAATATCCGGTAGCCATCAAACTTCCGGGCGGCGCAATGGTTTCCGATGGAAAGAAAATCACAAAAGATTTCTCTGACTTAAACAAATACGAAGTCACCACAAAGGGAAGCAAAGTAGCCGTTCTCGGTCTTGGAACTTTTTATGCACTTGGAAAAGAGGCAGCAGAAAAGATAAAAGAAAAGACCGGTGCACAGCCGACCATCATCAACCCATATTTTATCACAGGTGTGGACAAAGATTTACTGGAAGAATTAAAGAAAGACCATGACGTAGTCATCACATTGGAAGATGGTATCTTAGACGGTGGATTTGGTGAAAAAATTGCAAGATTCTACGGCGATTCCGACATGAAAGTATTAAACTTTGGAGTAAAGAAAGAATTTCTCGACCGTTATGACGTACAGGAAGTATTAGAAGAGAATCATCTGACCGCAGAATTAATCGCGGGAGATGTGGCAAAAGTATTGTAAGAGATTATTGAATATCATTCTCAATAGGAAACACTTCGCTTGACAAATACTCCCAGGGGGTATATGATAACGATATCAATCAGAGAAGAGGTGACTGTCATGATAAAGACAACATTAAAAATTGACGGAATGATGTGCGGGATGTGCGAATCCCATATGAATGACCTGATTCGTAAAAATTTTAAAGTAAAAAAGGTAACATCGTCCGCCCAGAAAGGGGAAACGGTAGTAATCAGCGAGGATGAACTTGACCTTTCTCTTGCAGGAAAAGAAATTAAGGAAATCGGATATGAGTTAAAAGATGCAAAGAGCGAACCTTATGAGAAGAAAGGATTGTTCGGGTTATTTAAATAAGAATGTAAAGTGGCGGTTGAAAAACCGCCATTTTTGTGTCTGTATTAAGATAGTCTGGAATTATTTTTGTCTGCATGATGTGGAATTATGAAAAAAATTGTGTTAAAATATGTCAAAGCACAGAAACAGCACAGGAGGAAGTCATGGTTTGTAAAACATATCCGTTGGGAGAATTAAAAGAATATAAATATGTCGTTATTTTATCCGAGTATGACGGAAGGATTCTGTTAAGCAGGCATAAAGAGAGAACAACATGGGAAACGCAGGGCGGACATATCGAAGCCGCGGAAACACCGTTTGAAGCAGCAAAAAGGGAATTATACGAAGAATCCGGGGCCATACAGTATGAGATTGCACCATTCTGCGATTACTGGGCAGGAAATGAAGAAACAAAAGAAGGAGCAAGTGGAGTCGTTTTTACCGCAAAAATCACAAAACTGGGTGCAATACCGGAAAGCGAAATGCAGGAAGTAAAAACCTTCGAGGAACTGCCGGAAAAATTAACCTATCCGGCGATTAGCACAGCATTATTTGAAAAGCTGAGAGAAACAGGGATGCCGGAAGAATGGCAGAGTGTGGAATTATGGGATGTCTATGGAGAGGATGGCAGTGTGACAGGAGATATTCTGGTAAGAGGCGAAGAAATACCGGAGGGATGTTTCCACGCAGTAGCCAAAGTATTTGTCGTACATGAAGATGGAAGTGTTCTGCTGATGCGCAGACATCTGGAAAAACCGGCATATCCGGGATGCTGGGAATGCGGTGCAGGCGGAGCCGTTTTAAAAGGAGAGCATTTTTCCCTGGCAGCCAGACGGGAACTGTTAGAAGAAACAGGAATCCTTGCCGATGAACTGAAACCAATCTATCAGACATTATCGGGAAATTGCTATTTTGTGGGATATCTGTGTGTGACCAATATGGCAAAAGGGGCAGTAAAACTTCAAAAAGACGAAACCATCGATTACAAATGGGTGGATAAAGAGACCTTTTTAGAGATTTACGATACACAGCAGTTAGTTGGGGCAAAAAGGCTGAGAGATTTTGTAGCGGAATGGAGGAAATAAATGAACATCAGAGTGAGACAATACAGAGAACAGGATTTAAAGGAAATGATACGCATCTGGAATGAAGTAGTAGAAGATGGTGTGGCATTTCCACAGGAAGAATTACTTACGATGGAAAGCGGAAATGCTTTCTTTGCAGAACAGACGTACAGTGCAGTTGCAGAAGATGCGGACACAGGCAAAGTTTATGGATTATATATTTTACATCCAAACAATATCGGTCGCTGCGGGCATATATGCAATGCAAGTTATGCGGTCAGCAGGGATGCAAGAGGATTACATATCGGGGAAAAACTTGTGCTGGACTGTCTGGAACAGGGAGCAGGACATAACTTTAAAATTCTGCAGTTTAATGCGGTGATTGCGTCCAATGTCCATGCAAGACACCTGTATGAAAGACTGGGATTTATCCAGCTTGGGGTGATTCCAAAGGGATTCCGCATGAAAGACGGGCATTATGAAGACATATGCCCGTACTATCATGAATTATAAAAATAAATTAAATTTCCGAGCCGGTAAAAGCCGTCACCATAATTTCGCAGTTTCCGTCTTCTACGTCAGGAGCTGATGCGTGACAGGTAATTTTGCCGGTTTGTTTGTAGTTGGAAGAAACATAGAAAGCACCGGTACCGCCTTCCAGAGCGAACTTCTGTTCTCCGATAAATTTGTTCGGAATCTTTCCTGGCCTCTGCCAGATAAAGCCATCTGGTATTAAAATTAATCTTTCTCCTCATTTACAATCGCTCCTTTATGTTTTAATACTTTTTAGCAAATTGTGAAACTCATAATTTATTTTTATTGTATATGCAAACTTCCCATTTTGCAATCCGAATATCTTCCGAAGAATATGACTATATTAAGATTTTCTTGTCATGCGAAAGCAGACATGATAGAATCAGAAAAGATAAAAAGAAAAGGAATAAAAGAAAGAAGGATGAGAGATGTTATTGTTTCCAATTCAGAGTGCATTTACGGAGAAACTGCCATATTTCTTCCGGGGAGTAAGGTAACTTTATGAAAATTATCAAAATCCGATTGCACTTTCAAATCTTGCCGGTCTTGTAGGAATTTATGACACCATCAGATTTCCGAAAAAACCACTTTTAACCATATAAACCTCATTCTTGTATCTCTTATCCATCTATGGTACAATTCAGATAAGGAGATATTTGCAGGATGTGAAAAAGGATTGGAGGACAGAAAATATGAGTAAAGTAATCAGTATCGGAAATCAGGGATTTGAAGATATCAGAAAAAATGACAATTTTTATGTAGACAAAACAGACTTTATCAGAGAGTGGTGGGAATCAAGGGACATTGTAACTTTAATTACCAGACCGCGCCGGTTTGGCAAGACGTTAAACATGGATATGCTAAAGTGTTTTTTCTCTAACCGGTATGCCGGAAGGTCCGATTTATTTGAGGGACTTTCTATCTGGAAGGAAGAAAAATACAGAGAATTACAGGGACAGTATCCGGTAATCTTTTTAAGCTTTGCAAATGTAAAGGAAGGCAATGTTGAGGTAGCTAAAATGCAGATGAAAGCATTAATTGCGAGAATGTATGAAGAAAACCGATTTTTGCTGGAGGGAAATCTGCTGAGTGAAAATGAAAAGAAAATGTACCGGAATGTTACAATATATATGAGTGATGTGGAAGCTGTAATTGCGATTAGTACTATGTGTATGTATCTGGAACGCTGTTATGGAAAAAAGTCAATTATTCTTCTGGATGAATATGATACCCCGATGCAGGAAGCATATATTTATGGATATTGGGAAGAATTTACGGGATTTATGCGAAGTTTATTTAATGCCACATTTAAGACCAATACTTATTTGGAACGTGCCATTATGACAGGGATTACAAGGGTTTCCAAAGAATCTATGTTCAGTGATTTAAATAATTTAAATGTAGTAACCATGACTTCTACAGAATATGCAGCAGCATTTGGATTTACAGAGGAAGAAGTGTTTGCAGCACTGGATAGCTACGGGATGCCAGAACAAAAAGAAAGCGTAAAAAAATGGTATGATGGATTTGTGATTGGTACGGAAAAGGATATTTATAATCCATGGTCGATTACAAATTTTTTAAAGAAAAAGAAGTATCAGACCTACTGGGTGGCAACCAGCTCCAATGGGATGGTCAGCAAATTAATTCAGACGGCATCTTCCGAGGTAAAAACAAAGATGGAAGAACTGCTGCAAGACGGAGAGATAGTGGAAAATTTTGATGAGCAGATTGTTTTTAATCAGCTGGATGTGAACGAGAGTGCAATCTGGAGTCTGCTGATGGCAAGCGGGTATCTGAAAGCAGTCGAGGTGGAATACCGGGGAGAGGAAATGGAGCCGTGGTATCATCTCAAAATTACAAACAAAGAAACACAAATCATGTTTGCAAGACTTTTCCGGGCATGGTTTGATATGACGAAACAGGCATATCATAAATTTATCAAAGCAATGATGGAAAATGACCTGGAAATCATGAATTATTATATGAACCGTGTGACACAGGAAACGTTCAGCTATTTCGACGTAGGAAGCGGGGAAACAGGACTGGAGGAAACGGAACGCTTCTATCACGGATTTGTACTGGGACTGATGGCAGAGCAGGCGGAGAATTATGTGCTGAAATCCAATCGTGAGAGCGGATTCGGTCGTTATGATGTGATGATGATACCGAAAAAGGAAAATCTGCCGGCAATCATTCTGGAATTTAAAGTACATCGCCCGAAAAAAGAAAAAGACTTGGAAGAAACTGTTCAGATGGCATTGCAGCAGATAGAAGAGAAAAACTATGATGCAGAACTGCTTGCACTTGGAATTCCAAAAGAAAGAATCCGGCATTACGGATTTGCTTTTGAGGGAAAAAATGTGATGATAGGATGATTTCTTTACAAAAATATGCCATTGAGTCAGTTCAATGGCAAAGAAATAAAAAAATAAGAATTTAATGTTTTGTAAGCTGCCAGAAAGCAACGGCACTGGCGGCAGCAACATTTAAAGAATCTACACCATGGGACATAGGAATCCGGATAGTGTAGTCACAGTCGGAAATGGTGGAAGCGGTAAGTCCGTCTCCCTCGCTGCCAAGCACAATAGCCAGCTTTTCAACGGTTTCAAGAACCGGATCATCGATACTGATAGAGTCATCGCACAGTGCCATGGCCGCTGTCTGGAATCCGAGATTATGTAACTCCTGCACATAAGACTTTGCAGGAGTTTTTTCATCTGCATTGAGATAAGTCCATGGGATCTGGAATACAGTTCCCATGCTTACGCGGATAGCACGCCGGTAAAGTGGATTGCTGCAATCTCCGGTTAAAAGTACCGCATCGATATTCAATGCCGCAGCAGAACGGAAAATAGCACCGATATTTGTCGGGTTCATAATATTTTCTAATACGGCAATTCTTTTTGCGTCTTTGCAGACATCTGCGGCAGATGGAAGTTTGGGGCGGCGCATGGCACACAGCATCCCGCGTGTCAGCTTGAAGCCGGTCAGCTGGGTCAGTACATCAAATTCAGCGGTAAAAACCGGGATATTCGTACACCTTGCCAGAATTTCTCTGCCTTCCCCTTCTATATGTTTTTTCTCCATCAGAATCGAAACCGGGACACATCCTGCATTTAAAGCACGTTCAATGACTTTGGGGCTTTCTGCAATAAATATTCCCTTATCAGATTCGTGTCGGTTTAATAACTGATTTTCGGTAAGTCTTGCATAAACATCCAGATGCGGGTCATTAAAATCGGTTATTTCAAGTATATTTGACATAAAAATCTCCTTTGGTTTATTTATAGTGATTTAGTTAATTGCGAAACTCATAATTTATCTTTATTGTATATGCAAATTAAACAA